>WNGL01010814.1_pt1 | contig 10494 bp, 8 predicted proteins | sample 5400591 | NCBI WGS metagenome assembly WNGL01 (sample SAMN13153377, study PRJNA577476) | soil metagenome | isolation source: 80 cm soil or saprolite under Garry oak tree replicate 1 | place: USA:California | collected 2016-06-15
TGCAGTTCGCCAGCAGAAACTATCCGGTCATGGAATTGGAAGGAGGCTTCGAAGCCTGGAAGGCAAACGACCTCGATATCGAAGAGGAATCAGCCCACCGCTTCAAGACCAGCGGCGAGCAGCGGCTTTCAAGCAGACACTGAGACCGAGGCTCCAATTCACAGAGCCAGGCCTCAAAGAAATCCTCGATTCAGTAGGGCGAACGGAGATGCTTCGGCAGGTAAACTGCCGATAATTGCCCATCGGGCTGTGTTGCAGTGCGCTCCACCTCGGGCGCACCAACCCCACAACAACTGGCGGTATCGGATTTCTTTCGAGGCCTGGGGCTTTTCCCGAAACAACAGCGCACCAGCCCACCGATGCGCTTGACCCGCAGTTTCCGCTCCGACTTTGTCTTTTGCAATCAGTCTGCCTTCTGATAAGGAAACCCTTTCATCATCCTGGCGAACACTCGAGAAGCCGCCAAGGCTTGGCAATGCCAAACCCGCGGGCGACAGTGGCAGAGAAGCCTTTGGGCACGAGTTCTTGGGCAAGCGAGGCGGGCAGACGTACTGGCCTACGCCGTGCTTCCACCGAGCGGGAGGGTTGCAAGGACAGTGTGACGGGCTGTTTCCGAGGAAAGTTCGCTGCGCATGATTTGGAGTTTGTCTGCAGTCCATTCGCCGAACGATCTGCTTGCCAGTGTTGCGGCAGATTTGGTCATAGTCTTGGCCTCCTCCCGTTTGATGCCTTTGAACCGGCCCAGGGTAACGTGGCCGGTAAACCTTTCTTCTGGTTCTTGGGTCGTGAAGTCTCGGACCGAGTTCTGCACCGCCAGTTGCAAGCGCCCCAACTGGTCCCGCTCGTCACGCACTCCGACCCAGATGACGCGCGGAAAGCGCAGGTCCGGGAAGAAGCCAACTCCCTGGGCGCGCAATTGCAGCGCAGGAAACACCTGGCAAGCGCCACGGACCACTTCGATCAACTGGCCGACACGCTGTGCTTCGACGTTTCCCAGGAACCGCAGCGTCAAGTGAAATTGGCCGTGCCTCGTCCAGCGGATGCGGCCTGCTGCCAGCCCGCGGCCCAGGTCCGCCTGGGCCTTTTCCATCTGGGTTTTCACTTCGTCGGGGATCATGACCGCGATGAAGAGCCTAACGTCTTCGGCAGCAATTCCCTCGGTCATCTTTGAATCCCATTCAACCATTCAGGTCTTTTGACTCATTCAACCTTGGTCAAGGCAACGGTTCGCCCCGTGCCGCGACGAGCAACGCATACCATTCCTCTCGCGTTAGCTCCAGCTCCGGCGCTTTGGCCGCCTCACGGATTCGGTGCGGACTGGTCGAGCCGATAATAGGCAGGATTTTGCTTGGATGCCGCAACAGCCACGCCAGCGCGACGGTCACGCGGGCTGCGCCACGCGCCTGGGCAAGGGCATCTATGGCCGGCAACAATTTTTCCGTGCGATAGGCTTCCTGGGACGGTAGAAGGCGTTTTGCGCCGCTGCCGATCAAGCCGGCCGCAAGGGGACTCCAGGCCATCGGCGTGATTCTTTCGATCAAACATTGGTCCAAGGTGCCGTCCGTGAACGGATCCAGCCTGGCCAGGCTGAGTTCGATCTGGTGGACCACCAGGGGCATGGGACAGGCAACCTGAAGCGCCGTCACCAGGGTCGGGCGGAAGTTGCTCACGCCGAACCAGCGGACTTTGCCCGCTTCTTTCAATCGGGAAAAGGCCTTCGCAACTTCTGAAGGGTCAGCCAAAAAGTCGGGGCGGTGGAGCATGTAAATATCAATAGCCTCAATGCCGAGCCGATGGAGCGATTGCTCACACGCTTGGATGATGTGCTCAGCGGAAAAGTCGTAGCGCTGAGGCGAGTCGGGGGCTGGATCGCCCGCTGGCCGGATGCCACACTTGGTGGCGATGAGCACGCGCTGGCGCATACCGGAGACTTCTTTGAGGACGGAGCCCAGGATGCGCTCAGCTTCGCCGCCGCAGTAGATGTCCGCGTTATCGAAGAGTGTGTAGCCCGCTTCATACGCGGCAACCACGGCTCGACGTCCGAGCGCGCGCCCCTCGGCGGTGACCTCGGCCTGGTTCCAACTGCCCGCCAACCGCCAGCAGCCGTAAGCCAGCCGGCTGGCGGTCAGGGAACTAACGCCTAATGGAATACTCTGCATAATTATTTGATATTGAATGGCAGGTTAGAGACAGAACTGACTGGGCGCAACTGGAGCGCGACAATTGGCCTCTCACCCCTGCCCTTCTCTCAATCCGATCTGGAGAGGGAACCAATCCGAGGGAGGGAGGAAAACACAGGTGAGTTGAAGGAAGTTCAAGATCGACAAGTCCATATTGTGGAGGGCCTTCATTTCCACGAGAAGGTGACGATCACCGGCGCCCATGAAATGTGCTGGACAACCTTCTGCAACGACGCGATCGAGTCTGGCGCAGGGACTTTCGCCGTCTGGTTGATTTGAAACTCCACCAGGTGCGGTCGCGATTTGAGTTCGGCGAGAACCGGCTGGTAGCGCCGATAAAAATCGAACTGGGTCACAATGACTTTGTCAGGCTTGAGCGCGGCGAGCGCCTCTGACTCAGACGGCTGTCCGGGCTGAAATTTGTGCAGCCAGTCCGAGTGAATCGAACGGACTTGTGTGTGCCTTGCCGCTTCGTAGAGATAGGCGGCCGAGAGCACAATGGTCTGTCCCTGAGCGGACGAATCCAGCTCCTCTCGTACGTGATGTATGGCGGCGGAATAGCCAGAGTTGGCCGCACAAGCCAGGCCCCAGGTAGTCATTCCGATGGCGCGGACCGAGCCCAGCCCCGCCAAAAGCAGTAACAGCAAAAGCTGTAGTCGGCCCCATCGCCAGCCGGCAGTCAGGGGGGTCGAAAACGCCAGATACGCGCCTACGATCAGCGGCTGAAGATAAGCAGCGATGGCCACCATGTTCGGCGTGAGTAAGAACAAACAGGCCACAACCACAGCCAGCGCCGCCGAAGTGCACGCAAAGGCCACGAATAAGAATCGCGTTTCATAGACCGGCAGGACGGCGTTTTCGGACGCACCTTGAGGCGCCCCGGTGACCCGTGCGTTCCTGAGCAGGCACCACGGCAGAAGCACGCTGACGGCCATTACCGCAGGTGCAGTTCGGACGACTTTCAAAATCTCCGGCAGCCGCGGCCGACGCCAGCCGGTGAAGGAAGGCGTCTGGCGGGCGTGCTCGAGAAAACCAGCCCATAAATGGGGAATGCCAAAGGCGACGAGCGAGCCCAAGGCAACAGGGACGAACAACGTTGCCAGCATCGGCGCAATCGGGAATTTGTCCTTCGCGAACAACCTTGCAACGAGCGTCCCCAGCCAAACCAGCAGTGAATAGACTGACCCAATCTGCGGGCTCGCGGACAGACTGAGCACGATGCAGCCCGCCATAGCCCAGGTCCAGCGGTTGGCTCCTGGCGGTGCCTGTGAGTGGTCGTCCAAGACGCGCGACCTGACCCATGCGTACACCGCGAGCATTCCGAGCAGATGCGCGAGGCTGTCCGGGCGGTCATGGAAAGTGATCACCAATAGAAACGCACCAGCCAGGTGGAGGCACCGGGTGGGGGCTTTGAGCCGCCGCAGGATCGCCACCAACAGCAGCAAATAAACTCCGAACAATGCCAAATGGAACACGATGGCTGAAAGCGCCGACGTACCGAAAACAAACATCCACGGCAGGAGGAACAGTTGATACAGGGGCGGGTAGGCGCTGAACACTTGCGTGCCCGAAATGGGCAGCGTAAGTGCCAACGACGGGTTCACATACTTGCCGTGGAGGAGAAAATTCACCACGGGGCCGTCGTAGAAGAAGGAGTCATTGGAGGGAACCGGTTGAGCTGACAAGATGACCAGGAGCAGCTTCCAGGCAAAGACCAGCGCAAACGTCAAGCCGGGCCAGGTCAATAATCGTTTGATCATCGGCGAAGAAGGCTTTTCAAAGTGGATTCGCTTGTCAACCGCCAATGGCCTGGGCTACTCTCCAGGCACATTGGGATCGCAAATGCCTTCGCCTGTTGTCACCGAACCAAAGGAAACCGTTCCACTTTGCGTGGACTTGGACGGCACGTTGATTAAGACCGATTTGCTCTGGGAATCGTTGGTGCGATTGCTCAAGAACAATCCGCTTTATTTGTTGGCTGTGCCGGTTTGGCTGCTGCGGGGCCGCGCCCACCTCAAGGCGCAGGTCGCGTCGCGGGTTTGCCTGGAGGCTGCAACCCTGCCTTATTTCGAGCCCCTGACGGAATTCCTGCGGACCCAAAGGCATGCTGGCCGGCCTCTGTTCCTTGTCACCGCGTCGGATTCGCGTCTGGCTAAAGGCGTCGCCGAACACCTGGGCTTGTTCACCGAGGTGCTGGCCAGCGACGGGAGAACCAACCTGCGCGGAAAGAATAAAGCGGCGAAGCTCGCAGAAAGGTTCGGCGGAGGCGATTTTGACTACGCAGGGAATTCTGCGGTGGATTTGCCGGTTTGGGAGCAGGCGCGCCAGGCCATTGTGGTCAATGGCAATCCGCGCCTGGCCCGCCGGGCTCGTGAGCGAGCCGCCGTCAGCCGCGTTTATGAGTCACCGCACTCTGCCCTGCCCGCTTTGGTTCAGGCGCTGCGGCCCCATCAGTGGGTGAAGAACCTGATCATTTTTGTGCCGCTGCTGACGTCGCACCGGCTCATCGAGTTGCGGCTCGCGTTGGACGCCTTGCTGGCCTTCGTGGCGTTCAGCTTGTGCGCGTCGGGCGTGTACTTGTTAAACGATCTGGTGGACCTTGACTCCGACCGCCATCATCCTGCAAAACGACTGCGCCCTTTCGCGTCTGGAAGGTTGCCCCTGCAAGTCGGTTTAGCGGTGTTTCCGGTACTGCTGGCCAGCAGCATCTTCCTGGCCTGGGCGCTGTCGTGGCGCTTCGCCGCCGTGCTGGGGATTTACTTGGTGTTGACAACGAGTTACTCATGGTGGCTCAAACAAGCGCCGCTTCTGGACGTGTTCTGCCTGGCGGGACTGTACACCATTCGTCTGATTGCCGGTCACGAGGCGACCGCCATAGTTTATTCGTTTTGGCTGTTGGTTTTTTCGATGTTCATTTTCCTGAGCCTGGCCCTGGTTAAGAGATATCTGGAATTGGATGCCGCCCGGCAGCAAAGCAAATTGGAGATCAAAGGGCGCGGTTATACTGCAAGCGATCAAGATTTGGTGGCCACCCTCGGCTCCAGCAGTGGCTATCTTGCCGTTCTAGTGCTTGCGCTCTACGTCAACAGCCAGGAGGTGCGCGTCCTCTACCAAACTCCGACCCTGCTGCTGCTGATTTGTCCGCTGCTGCTCTATTGGATCAGCCGCGTGTGGCTGCTCGCGCATCGTGGGCAGATTCACGGGGACCCCATTGTTTTCGCGCTCAGGGACCGCGTCAGCTATATAGTTGGCGCGCTGACACTCGGGGTGCTCTGGCTGGCAACGGGCCACTGATCGCCGTTAAGTCAGTGAAATGAGACAAACAGGTTACATAAGTTACGCAAGTTACCTCATTACATTTCTTAATCTGCTCCCTATGTAACCTGTGTAGCCTTGTAACTATGTAACTGTGCCATGTCTCTGTGGTTCCACGACACGGTGTCGGCCATGGTTTATTCGCTGGCGCAACCTCACGCAGGCTCGCCCGACACCGAGCTTCAACCGCCTTACAATGACCTCACCCAGTTCGTGCTGCGGCAGCGGGCCCAGATGCCTGACTTCCTGCGGGTGCCGATGATTGCTGCGACCCTCGGGTTCGATTTGTGGGGCTGCTTGCGAAACGGACGATTGTTTCATCGCCGCCAGCCAACAATTCGCCAAAAGCAGATTGCTGGCTGGAGGAACTCCAGCCTCGCTTTTCAAGGTGATCTCATTCGCTACTACGAAAGTCTGGCGACGCTGGCGCTCTACAGCCGCCGCTCGAAGAACGCTGGAGCTAATTCCGAATTGGAGACGGCTTGCGCCTCGCTAACCAAATCGCCGCAGGTTATCTCAGACCCTCGGGAGGAGCTCCGATTCGAGATTGCGGTGATCGGCTCCGGCCCGGGCGGCGCGATCACAGCCTGCCTGTTGGCTGAGGCGGGTAGTCAGGTTCTGCTCGTCGAGGAGGGTCCTTTCTATTCGATGGACTCTTGCGTGCCGTTCTCGAAAGAGGAGATGCTGCAGAAGTATCGGAACGGCGGCCAGACGGTGGCCCTGGGCAGGAACAAGATTGCCTACGTCGAAGGCCGCTGCGTCGGCGGCGGCAGCGAAATCAATAGCGGCCTTTATCACCGCACGCCACCGGAGATCTTGGAGATGTGGAGCAGGGAATTCAAAGTCGCGCACCTGACCGAAGAAACGTTGAGGCCGCATTTCGAGGCCTGCGAGCGGGAGCTGTCGGTATCGTTGTTGCCGGGCCCTGCCCCGGCGGCGTCATTGAAGCTGCACGAGGGCGCCCTGCGGTTGGGCTGGAAGTCGCTCGAAGTGCCGCGCTGGTTTCACTACGAGGGCCAGAGCATGGCCGGAACCCGCCAGTCCATGACCAGGACGTTTGTGCCGCGATTTCTCCAGGCAGGCGGTCGTTTATTGCCCCGCACGCGGATTGCACGAATCCGGCGCGACGGCGGCAAATGGCTTGTGCAGGGACAGCACTCTGGCGTGGGCGCGGTGCGAATAGAAGCCGAATGGCTCTTCGTTTGCGGCGGCGCAGTGCAAACCCCTGCCCTGCTGCGACGCAGCGGGATCACGCAAAACATCGGCAACTCTTTGCGACTGCATCCGACCGTGAAAGTGGTCGCGAAGTTTCACGAAGCCGTGAACTTAAAAAACATGGGCGTCGCCGTGCACCAGGTGAAAGAGTTCGCACCGCGCCTCAGCCTGGGTTGTTCAATCAGTACGCCAGCCTATCTGGCGCTTGGACTAATTGACCATTCGGAAAGCGCGCGCGAAGTCCGCCAGGCCTGGCGGCAAATGGCCAATTATTATGCCATGATCGCCGCCGAAGGGCGTGGCACGGTGCGCGCGTTGGCCACATTCCGCGACCCGCTGGTGCGCTATCAACTCACGGCCAACGACAGGCGCACGCTCGGCGAAGGTCTGCGCAAGTTGGCTCAACTGTTGTTTGAAAGCGGTGCTGTGGCGCTTTATCCGGGTTTGGCACAGGGCCCGAAGCTGGTAGCACGCAGGGATCTCGGTAAATTGCCGGAGGCGCTGCCAAACGGATTGGCCCGCTTGATGACCGTTCATCTTTTTTCCTCCTGCCCAATGGGAGAAGATCGTTCAATTTGCGCGACGGATTCATTCGGACGAGTACATGGCTTCAAGAATCTGTTTGTGGCCGATGCAAGTTTGCTGTGCACTGCGCCGGGGGTGAATCCGCAAGGATCGGTCATGGCCTTGGCGCGAAGAAATGCGCTGCACTTTCTGGAGCACGCCTCGAAAAGACGCTAATCGTCTTCGTCATCGATCTTCGCCTGTTTTCGATTGCGATTACGAGGAGAAGACGACAGCTTGGCTTTCTCCGACAGACTCTAACCCCGATTGCCTTCTCCCCTTCAACTCCTCTAACTGATCCAACTCAATCAACCTCCGGTACGGCTTCGCCGTGTCGGTCTTCATCGTTGCGCCTCCAACGAGAGGGCGGGCAAGTAGGTTCCTTTGCGTTCCCGTCGCCACCAAGCGCCGGTCTTGCGGCGCTCGGCGAAATCGGTGAAGTGATACTCGTAAACCACGGCTCGCACATAACGTGGCGGGTGGTCGGGGAATGGATTGCGCTGCAACAACGCCAGCACTTCGGACCTGCCTTGCAATAGCCGGATGCAGAAATTGATGAACCATCGGTTATGTTGGTAGTTGCTCAGCGCCGCGAACCACATCTGCCAATCCAGGCGCGGCTGATGCGGCTCGACGAACCTCGGCCTCTGTTTCACTTCGCCGGGTTTGTACTTGAATTCATACTCCAGCCAGGTCAGACCGTCATTGCTGCCTTCGACGATGATCTCTGGCCGGGAGGTGGTCATCACCGCGAATAAACCGTAGTTATTGACACTGCGCAGAGGCGATGCCCACTCATACACCGCGAGCACCGGCGCCGGCCACGGAATTCGGATGCGAAACATGGCGCAAAACCCCATAAGCGAGATGCACAACACAATGGCGGTGATGGGTGCGATAACGAACAGCGGCCAATTTGATACCCTCACTCGAGGCGCTTTATGGCCCTCCCCGCCCCGCAGCGTAGGCACGCCGCCACTGCGAGTGCTACAGGCGCTGAGCGCGGCGAGTGCACCGACGGGAGAGTTCGATGAATCTGACGGACCGAGCGTGCCACGCAGACCGTCCGAAGGGAGATCTGGCGAAGGAGCCGGAGCAGTGCCCCAACTCTTCGGAACAAGCTTGCACAGCGCGGCATCGTCGCACAGCACCAGGCAAAGAGCGATGGTGAGCAAGTTGAAGAAGCAGTAGTTGCCGGTGAGGAGGATGCAGGCTTGGAACACGATGAAAACCAAGCAGGCAAACAGCCGTAATCGTCTGGGGGAGAAGATGAGGAACGGAATTGCAAGTTCGACGCCGAACATCACAGCCGTCGAACTCTGTTGCGCCCACAGCGGAAGCTGATGAGCAAACCAGCCGATCCACGTCGGCAGCGGCTGGGTCTCGTAATGCACGCGCAGCGCGCTTAGACTTCGCCACAACGGATCACCGCTGAGTAATTTGACGCACCCGGATTGAAACATCAGTCGGAACAAGAGCCAACGCAGCAGCCACAGCACGACCCGCGAAGGGGCCGTGGTCCGCAAACCGCTTGGCGCCAGCGTCAATGGAGCGAAGAAGATCGCCAGCAAGCCGGTTTCCAGCAGCAAGTTGTCCCATTGAAATCCCAGGAATTCCAGGCAGGCGGTCGTGAGCGAGAGATAAATCAACCACAGCAGCAACAAACATGGGGCGGGCGCGATGCCGATCATCAGCACAACCGCCAGGGCGGCGCCGGCAGCGCACTGAACCTTGAGGAAACGGTCGCTGCTGTTGAGCCAACACAGCGTCGGCAGCAGGTGATAGCGGTTCCAACCGACTTTCTGCGCGTCGGCTTGCTGGCGGAGGGATTGCATGGTGAGGTTGACCGGCAAAATACCGTTGCTGCCGACCAAGCCAGCAATCTGTACCCACAGTGAAGTGAATGCGATGAGGTAAATCACGGCGAGCGATCGCAGAAAAACCCGGCGCACGAGAAAATGTGACGGCGGTTCCACGTGTTGTCCCCAACCCAATCGCGTGAGAGCAGAAAAAAACCCTCGATGGCCCGCGACAAATCGGTAGGCCCATTCGGTGGCGCGCGCGAAAGCAGGCGAAGATTCATACCAGTCGAAAAGCCATTGGCGGTGCGGGTTATGGGCCAGAGCACGGAACAAAGCTTCTGCGGCGCTATAAACCTTCCCATCCACCTCGATGAGCTGAACGGCGGTCTCGGATTGTTCACGCGATAGCTCCGGGAACTCGACCGCCATGCGCGGGTCTTGGAAGGGCAGATAGTCAAGATGCTCACCGCTTGAGTGCTGCACGCGGCGCATCCAGAGGACGCAAAAGTTGCACTCGCCATCGTAAATCATCAGCGGCTTGGCCGGTGGCGACGCGACGCGCAGAGCGGACTTCACCAGACATTTATAACCCGATAGTGGCCGCTTCGCCAACCTGCGGCATTTACGACTTAGAGGACGTTTGAAGCCTTTGCGCTTCGGTATTGTCCCCGTACAGCGCAACCGAGAAAGGCCGCAGAACGATTCCGATTCCGACGACGAGGGAGGACCCGATCTGCAGGAGGGTTAAATCCAAGACCACGCGAGGGAATCCGTCTCAAGCCGGGATGAGCACCGCGGCGCCCTCAATCCTTCCGGAGCGCAAGCGGTTCAGAGCCTCGTTGGCCTCGGTCAATGGAAACGTGTGCACCGTCGTACGGACAGGGACGCGCGGCGCCAGGGCGAAGAATTCCTCCCCGTCACGGCGCGTAAGGTTGGCGACTGAACATACGCTCCGTTCCTGCCAGAGCAACTCGTAGGGGAACGCAGGAAGGTCGCTCATGTGGATGCCGCCGCAGACTACGACCCCGCCTTTGGCCACGGCCTTGAGCGCGAGTGGAACCAACCCACCTACCGGCGCGAAGATGATTGCGGCATCGAGTTGCTCGGGCGGCAGCGCGGCCGAACTTCCAACCCACACCGCGCCAAGTGATTTAGCGAACTGTTGTCCTTCGCTGTCACCCTGTCGCGTGAATGCATAGACTTCCCGGCCCTGGAAGCGGGCGACCTGAGTGATGATATGGGCTGCGGCGCCGAATCCGTAAATCCCAAGGCGCTTGGCTTCGCCCGTTTTCAGCAGAGAGCGATAGCCGATCAATCCCGCGCAGAGCAGTGGGGCCGCCTCCGCGTCAGAGTAGGCTTCGGGTATCGGGAAACAGAACCGCTGGTCAGCCACGGTGAGTTCGGCGTACCCGCCATCG
>WNGL01011828.1_pt1 | contig 10494 bp, 6 predicted proteins | sample 5400591 | NCBI WGS metagenome assembly WNGL01 (sample SAMN13153377, study PRJNA577476) | soil metagenome | isolation source: 80 cm soil or saprolite under Garry oak tree replicate 1 | place: USA:California | collected 2016-06-15
TAGCGATCAGCTCACGCACGGCCTCTGCACCCATACCGGCGCGGAAGACGTGTCCAAAACCGTCTTTCAACTCGCGGTAGCGGTTCTCCTGGAGCAGGTCCATCTTCTTCAGCCCCTCCAGGTCACGCCGCAGTTGCTCCAAACGGTGTCGCGTATCACCGCGCTCCAACTCCAATTGTGTTTGAGCCGAGTCAATCCGCCCCTGGTATGCAAGCTGCAGTCGCTCAGCCTCATGCCCACTCTCTGTCTGCAAAGCCTCTATCTCATGGCGCGCCTGCTCTGCGATATCGTTGCGCGTGGTTTCCGCCACACGTTCCAGTGCTTCAATATGCTGCGGCGTCACCGTCTCGCCCATATTCACAAGCATGCGGCCACCACTCGGCTCCATGCCGCCAGGCTCGTAGACGATATCCTCGTCGGCCACCTGGTTCATAGACGCACGCAACTGCGCCAGGATCTCGCTTTCGGCACTCCGGGCCCCCTCCAACTCTTGCTCGCGGCGCTCCTGGATCTCTGTACGCCCGTCAGAATTGTGCTCTTGTGTCTGTTGTATCTCGCGATTGCGCTTCTCCTTCAGGCTATCGATGCGCTCAACGACCCGCTCATCCAGATTCTGTTCCAGGTTGAGCAGTTCTTGATCCAGGCGCATCAATTCCCGCTGGCGAGCGTCCTCATCAATATTGGTGACCACGTAGAGAGCAAAGTAGAGGATGCGCTCCAGGTTGCGCGGCGAAAGATCCAGTAGGAGACCAATACGACTCGGTGTCCCCTTAAAGTACCAGATGTGACTCACCGGCGAAGCCAACTCGATATGCCCCATGCGCTCTCGACGCACCTTTGAGCGTGCTACCTCTACTCCACACTTATCACATACAATTCCCTTGAAGCGAACTCGTTTATATTTACCGCAGTAGCACTCCCAGTCCTTCGTCGGTCCGAAGATGCGTTCGCAGAATAGCCCATCCTTCTCTGGTTTGAGCGTGCGATAGTTGATTGTCTCCGGTTTCGTGACCTCGCCAAAGCTCCAGCTACGAATCTGATCTGGGCTGGCAAGGCTAATACGGATAGCATTAAAATCGTTTACTTCGAGCATCTTGCCTCCTGATATAGGGCGCAATAAATTGAGCCCAATCTCTGAAGCACTGCTGTGAGTAGGCACTGCGTGCCTACTCACAGCAGTGAAAGAAATTACTGGTCTCCTTCGAAACCGGACAGATTAATACCCAACTCTGGCATCACATCGTTTGAGGTATCCTCAACGAACTGAATCTTCTGCTCATCCTCGTTAAGCACCTCAACATTAATGCCCAGACTTTGCAACTCTTTGACCAATACCTTGAAGGATTCCGGTACCCCCGGCTCCATGATATTCTCGCCCTTCACAATCGCCTCGTAGGTCTTCACGCGGCCTACCACATCATCCGACTTCACAGTCAGAATTTCCTGGAGAATATTGGCCGCGCCATAGGCCTCCAACGCCCATACCTCCATCTCACCGAAACGCTGCCCGCCAAACTGGGCTTTACCACCCAGGGGCTGCTGCGTAATCAGGCTGTACGGGCCGGTCGAACGGGCATGAACTTTGTCCTCGACCAGGTGCGCCAACTTCAGCATGTAGGTGTAGCCAACGGTGATCGGCTGGTCAAACGGTTCGCCCGTTCGTCCGTCGAAGAGCTGCACCTTTCCTGTCTCCGGCAGATTAGCCCGGCGCAGGAGTTCTTCTATATCTTCCTCGGTTGCTCCGTCAAAGACGGGCGTAGCGATCTTAAATCCCAACGCCTCGGCTGCCCAGCCCAGGTGCGTCTCCATGATCTGTCCAATGTTCATGCGGTGTGGCACGCCCAGTGGATTCAGAATAATGTCAACATATGTACCATCCGGCAAGAACGGCATATCCTCAATGGGCAGCACCCGTGAGATGACGCCCTTATTTCCGTGACGTCCTGCCATCTTGTCACCCGCGCCAATCTTGCGCTTCTGCGCAATGCTGACACGCACGAGTTGATTGACGCCCGGTGGCAGTTCATCACCCGCATCACGCGAGAATACTTTGACTTCGACTACCTTGCCGCGCTCACCATGCGGGACACGCAGCGAAGTATCTTTTACCTCACGCGCCTTCTCACCAAAGATGGCACGCAACAGTTTCTCTTCAGCCGTCAGTTCTGTCTCGCCCTTGGGTGTGATCTTGCCCACCAGGATATCTTGCGGTCCCACTTCTGCGCCAACATAGATGATGCCGCGCTCATCAAGATTGCGTAGCCCTTCCTCACCAACGTTGGGAATATCCCGCGTGATCTCCTCGGGTCCAAGCTTGGTATCGCGAGCATCAACCTCGTATTTCTCAATATGGATCGAGGTAAAGAGGTCTTCACGCACAATACGCTCACTGATGAGAATGGCATCTTCATAGTTGCCACCCTCCCAGCTCATAAAGGCCACGAGGATATTCTGTCCCAGCGCAAGCTCACCATTCTCTGTCGATGAGCTATCTGCAATGACTTGCCCGGCATTGACACGATCACCCCTGCGCACAATTGGACGTTGATTAATACATGTACCGGCATTCGAGCGCACGAACTTACGCAGACGATAGGTATGTTCCGTACTCTCGTCATCCACAATTACAACCCTGCGAGCAGTGGCACTCATGACCTCGCCATTCACCTGGCTGACTACCACCTGCCCGGAGTCGATAGCCACCTGCCGCTCGATACCTGTCCCACAGATCGGCGACTGCGGTCGCAAGAGCGGTACTGCCTGGCGCTGCATATTCGCACCCATCAAGGCGCGGTTCACATCATCGTGCTCCAGGAAAGGAATGAGCGCGGTCGCTACACTCACTGTCTGGCGCGGCGACACGTCCATATAGTCCATGTTATCCGCACTGTCCATAACGAACTCACCCTGATAGCGAGCAAGGACACGCTCCTCCGCGAATTCATTATTACTTGTCAGTTTCGCATTCGCCTGAGCGATCCAGAAGTTCTCCTCGTCATCGGCGGTGCGATAGTCTACCTCGTCGGTGACAAAGGGCTTCACCCTCACCTCGGTATCTCGCAGGGCCTTGGACAGTTTGGCAAAGAGCTTCTCGTCGATACGCACTGGCGTTCTCGCCTTGATCAGAACCTTCCCATCAGGCGTGGTCACGTCTTCTCGTTCTCGCCCGTACACTCCGCGGAATTCGCGGCCAATCAAACGTCGATCATTTGCTGGCAGCCGCCTGTACACCTTACGGTAGGGCGTCTCGACGAAGCCATAGGGGTTGATCTGCCCATACGTTGCCAGGTTACCAATCAAACCGATGTTTGGCCCTTCTGGCGTCTCAATCGGGCAGATGCGGCCATAGTGCGAGCGATGCACGTCGCGCACATCGAAGCCTGCCCGCTCACGCGAGAGACCGCCAGGCCCCAGCGCTGAGAGGCGTCGCTTATGCCCAATCTCCGCCAGCGCATTCGTCTGATCCATAAACTGGGAGAGCTGGCTTCCACCAAAGAACTCCTTCATCGCCGCCACTACCGGGCGAATATTAATCAGAGCATTTGGCGTTGCCTGTCCTGGCTCCTGGATGCTCATACGCTCCTTCACGACCCGCTCCATACGCAGCAATCCGACGCGGAACTGGGTCTGAATCAGCTCACCCACGCAGCGCACACGGCGATTGCCCAGGTGATCGATATCATCCTTGCGACCATGGCCGTTGTTCAATTCGATCAGGCGGCGAATAATGCGTACCAGATCATCCTGCGTCAATATACGCTGACTCTGGGGAATGGACAGGTCCAGCTTTCTATTTAGTTTGTAACGACCTACACTTCCTAGATCATAACGACGCCCATTGAAGAACAGGTTCTTCACCAGTGAACGGGCGTTATCGATAGTCGCCGGGTCGCCAGGCCGCAACTTTTTATAGAGTTCGAGAAGGGCCTCTTCCTCTTTTTTCACCGGGTCTTTTTCCAGCGTCGTCTGGATATAGCGGACATTCGGATCATTATCCACATCGCTGAATGCATCCAGAAGCCCCTGATCCGTTGCAAGGTTCAGATTTTCTACGTGCCACTGATCTTTTGCCAGACTAGCGATGGCGCGGAGCAATGTGGTCACGGGCAGCTTGCGCTTGCGGTCGATTTTCACCGTGAGCAGATTCTTGTTGCTCGTCTCAAATTCCAGCCAGGCTCCCCGGCCAGGGATGAGCTTGGCAGCAAAGAGTTTTCGGCCCGTCGTCGCATCTTCGTCCGCAGTGAAGTAGACACCAGGCGAGCGTACAAGCTGGCTGACGACAACACGTTCTGCGCCGTTGATGATAAAAGTACCTTCCTGAGTCATGAGCGGAAAATCCCCCATGAAGATATCCTTCTCGATGACTTCGCCGTTCTCTTTGCTGATAAGCCGCGCCTTCACATTCAGGGGTGCCGAATAGGTAGTATCGCGATCACGACACTCGTCCTCGCTATATTTCGGCTTGCCAAATGGGTCAGGCGGCACTATAAATTCCAGGCTCAGGTTCTTGCCAGTAAAGTCTTCAATGGGAGAGATTTCTGCAAAAAGCTCGCGTAAACCTTCTTTCTTAAACCATTCAAAAGAATCAAGTTGAATCTGGATCAAGCCAGGCATTGGTCGTATATCCGGGATACGTGCAAATGAGACACGCTCAGGGAGAGCAACGGCCTTGCTAGTTACTGCCATCTGTGGTATTCTCCTCTCACTGTACAGGCGACCATCGCAGTCGCCCTTGGCCCACCAGAGGATGCCAATAGAGATGTAAAACTAAAGAAAAGGAAAAAAAGGATAATTGCCTATAATGCCTGTGTTGAGAAACGTTCAGTGACGACAAAAGTAACCGCTTAATACTTTCCTAAGCGGTTATTCCTACCCCAGGACACATACAAGTTGTTTCAGAGTTACCCCCCGTACACATTCCCAACATAAATCGAACAAAACACACTCCATATAGAGATAAACAACAAAACGCACCACATTATTCCCTTCATCCGTGAACAGAATATGATGGACAATGCAACACTCTCAAATGGGTCGAGCTTTGCGCAAGTTGGGGAATGATCTATCGTTCAGTGCCTTGTCTATCTCTGTCTGTCTGCCTGCCTGTGTTTGCCGACTGTGCTATGGATTTCTTCTATCCCTGTTAATAGTATACATACTCTGACAAGATGCATTATACTACTTGCCCAGCAGCATGTCAATACCTTTTTAACGTTTTTTGTTTTTGAGCTATACCAGCACCGCAGATCGTTCCGCCTCTTCTAAAGCCGCTTCGATCTCTTCGCCTAAACGTGGATTCCACGGGCGTTGCGCATCAAGCCAGCGTTTCTGTAGGAGGGAGAGCAGGTGACGTTGGTCGTCTGCATCAAGCAGATTAAGATCAATCATTGACTCTGGCTCGTCGGGGTACGTAATGGTGAGCGCAAAGTCATCAATTACCAGCGTTGCCTGGCTGGTAAGCTGATAGGTTTGCCGCGAACCCATTTTGCGACAGTAGGAGACGCAACCAATACAACCAATCAGGATGAATGAGGCAGCAGGCAGAGAAATTGCTAATCCTGCTAAACTTAGTGCAGTCGCTACTCCAGTACCAAGAACGATCAAAGCAGGATGGGGCAGGTATAGCGTCCAACCTATGAGCATCTCGGGGATAAGTCCAACCAGTAGAGCGACAAAACACCAGAGGGCAGTATGTACAACCGAGAAAATACTGGAGAGGTTCTCATGCGAGAGATCACGCACAGTTAATGCAGTATCGCCCACCAGCGCCAACATTCCCTTGCGATATCCGGCTCGCAGCGCATAGAGAAAACGTACGACCAGCACACATCCACCCAGCGAAATGAAGGTGATATACCATAATAGCGCCACAAGCATATCCTGCCATTTAAGGTAGGGAGTGAAGGCGTGCGAGTAGCCTGGGAAAAACCACGCACCAAGCACAGCAGAAACGAGAGCACAGACGAGAAACCCACTGAAAAGCAGCCACCCCCATAGAAGAGTTCGCCTGTATGGTGCGCGTCCAAGGCGAAAAAGATAAGTATCTGCTGCTGGATGTATCATACGTCACCTCTCGCACCCATCGGCCCGCAATCGGACGGATCTTCTTTTATGTGTTGGATGGGCAGTTCGTGGCTCCGCCACGAACTGCCCATCCAACACATATTTGTGCGAACGACTCAAGGGGTGCTGCCCATGTGAACTTCTGAGACGGATGCCTACTCTATACTTAACGAAGTACTCCCCTATGAAGTTACAAATTAGGAGCTAGTTTAAGAATGCAGGTCGCCTCTGAGATCATCGAAAAGAACGGTGTGAAGATAACGTTCGGCTGCGCTAGGGAAAATCGTAACAATCATTTTTCCACGATTTTGCTCCTTGCTCGCCTCTTGCAATGCAGCCCAGGCCACAGCGCCACTGCTGATGCCCACCGAGAGACCTTCCTCTTGCATGAGGCGAATAGCGGTAGCTACAGCATCATGATCGGTCACAGGAATAACATGATCGATCAGGTCAATCCTGAGGGTGTCAGGCTGGAAACCAGCGCCCAGTCCCTCAATGCGATGCGGCCCGGGTCGGCCACCGGACAATACTGCACAGGAGGCTGGCTCAACGGCGACCACTTCGACTAAAGGCTTACGCATACGCAGTCCTTCTGCCACACCCGTTAAAGTACCCCCCGTGCCAACACCAATAACGACCATATCAACAGCGCCAGCGGTATCCTCCCAAATCTCGACAGCCGTCCCTTCACGATGCGCACGCGGATTGGCCTGATTATAGAACTGTTGAGGAAACCAGGCATTAGGGAGAGTTGTGCGCAGTTCAATGACCTTGTTGATGGCTCCGCGCATTCCTTGACTGCCGGGCGTCAAGATTACCTGTGCGCCAAAGCGTGCCAGGAGCAGACGCCGCTCCAGGCTAATGGTGTCGGGCATAGTCAGAATGCACCGATAGCCGCGAGCCGCCGCGACCCATGCCAGTGAAAGACCCATATTACCACTGGTCGGTTCAGTGATGATCCCCCCCGGACGCAACAGACCCTGCGCCTCTGCCTCGCAGATCATCTGCAACGCAACACGGTCCTTGCTGCTTCCCCCTGGACTAAACATCTCCAGTTTGGCTAGCACGGTGGCACCCAGACCGGATGTCACACGTTTTAACTCCACTAGAGGGGTACGACCGACCAGTTCCGTCACATCCCTGGTGAAGCTGGGCTTCACGGAAGTCCTTCCTGCTCCTCTGGTAGTAAGGCACGAATCATACTCATAAGCTCCCCCATCTCGAATGGTTTGCGTAGAAGTAGTCCTGTTTGCAATCCCATACGGTGGAGTTCCCAATCGTGGCTACCAGTGATCACAATGATTGGCGTATGTTTCGTGTTGCTATGTCCCCGTAGCATTTTATAGAGAGACGCACCATCTAAATTAGGTAATCCCACATCCAACAGGATCAGGTGTGCTCCTAGTTCCGGCAGACGGTCCCTGGCGTCCTGCCCATCAGAGAAAACTTGCAGCCGCCAATGCCCATTACACTCCAACATGTCCTGGAACATGAGCGCCAGTCCTGCATCATCCTCTACAAGAGCTATCAATTTATCATTGTTTGATACTTCTTGTCGATTAGCGACCACTCAATACTGCCCCTATTAGATATAATACATTGACTCCGTACTGCCAGTTCGATGCCGTTGTGCCAGTTCCTCAATCGTTGTAGAGTTCAGAATCTGCTGGGTCATCTCATCAATTTTCTGCCAGACCTCACGCAAGGCGCACCCAGGCGAGAGCTTGCAAAAGGCCGGGTTGGGCAGACATTCCATCGGTGGCACATACCCCTCTAGAGCCTCCAACACCTGCGCCATGGTGATCTGCGCAGGTGGTTTAGCCAGCATATGGCCTCCCTTTGGCCCACGTACACTCTTCACCAGACCCTCCTTACGCAGAGCCATCAGAATTTGATCAAGATATTGCTCTGGGATGTACTGTCGGCTCGCAATGTCCGCACTCTCAATCGGTCCCTGCCCATAGTACGCCGCCATATCAAGCATCGCTCGCAGGCCATAATCGCCCTTCATTGTCAGTTTCATAAGCACGAACCCTTTAGGGGGCACAATACATCAGACCCCTACCGCTAGGATATCTCAGTAGCGATTGACTGTCAACTAGTGACTTCTCGTTTCACGCCAAGTAGGTCGGTGCGCATATTGGTAAAATGCTCGCGCAGAGCCGCCATCTGCACCCGTTCGCCTTCGATGCGCACCCAGATACGACGCTGCGGAAAATAGAGCGATACACACAAACTCAAAATAAGTATTACTGCTGTCGGCCAAATAAGCACTGAGCCAGTATCCTTTGTCACCAGCAACACTGTTGCCTCGCTTGCGCTATTCAGCTTGACTGTCCATTCTTTATCGACGCTCTGACCAGACTCACCCGGCCTGAGACGTAAAAACACCTTGTCTTGATTGACGGCACTCCCTGGGAGACCGATACCAATCAGTATAGAGGGATAAGGTACCTGTGCAAGCTGTAGTGAGGGGTCATGTAAAAACAGCACACTCATCGTGAGATCAGAACCAGAAATGGGGACACCCCTGGCGTAGTCAATCGCTAAGCCCGATGGGGTGGTTTCAGTTTGATCCAGTACAACTGCATCATTGAACAATATATTTCCCTGCTTGTCGGTAATGGTGATAGCCACCGAGGAAATGAGCGACGACTGATGAAAGACTACTCCACCGTAGCTCAGTGGATCATTCACACGCAGATGGCTGGTATGCGCTACAAGTTCGCCGTCCTGAAAGACACTCAGATCAGTCACATAATCAGTAGGCAGCCCTGTTTTGGGATCGAACGTGGCGGTAAAGGAGTTGGTGCGAAAGCTGATATTGTGCGGCGTCCCACGCGGATAGACAACCGCACTCTGGCCGTCAGGCAGAGCCTGATCAAATGTAAACCCGGCCAGGCTATCACTGAGACTCACAATTGGTGCGGGCAGGTATCGACGCGCCGGGCTGTTTGGGTCAAAACCATGCCACTGCGAGAGTGCACCAGCTAGTAAAAGTATGACTAATGCTGCATGGAACACAAATGTTGAGAATGTCGCCCACGTATTTTTGTTGGCGTAGAGATATGTAACACTGTGGTTACGAGATGCCTCCACATTCGCGGTAGGAGCGGGCTGGGCACCCGCAAGGGGGGCCCCTATATTTCCAGTAGGAGCTTCATCTAGACTGCGCACGCGGTAGCCACGTTTGCGTAGAGCATCTCGTGTCCACTCTACGGTGCGCTCATGTGAAAATTCGCTACGTTCCAATGCATTTTGATAAAACTTATCGTTGCGGCGGATAAGCGGGTGAGCAAAATTTTGCCAGATAGCTGGTACCCGGTTCAATGTGCCGACGATGATGTTGAGCGAGAGAAGGACAAGCAGCAGTTTGAAATACCAGCTCGAGAAAATGGTGAAGAACTGCAGCCAATCGTAGGTTGGTGTAAGCGAACCATAGCGCGGCAGCGCATTCTGTTGCACCCACCCAGCATAGGCAACAGGGTCACCAAGGACTTCATCAGGAGCCTGAATGAAATAGATGCCAAGCAGACACACGAAGGCGATAGCAGTGATCAAAAAAATGGCGGTACGCACCGAACCAAGCCAGCCCCAAATTGCGCTGATTGGGTGCCTGATATTATAGCGGATGCGTTGTCCGAGACGTTGCTCAGGCGTCACTATTTTCTGACGCTGATTACCCTTGCCGTTCTGTGCCTTCTGCGACTTCTTTATAGTTGTTGCCATGGTCTGCTCTATCTATGTGGAATATCACAATAGTGGACTGATTAGTATGATAGAGCATCAGCATATTTCTCGCAAGGACCCAGAATACCCGTTCTCTCTCCCTGACACTTTTGCTCTGAGGACTCGCGACCCAAGGTCGCTCGCAAATAAAACGTGCGGCAGGGGCAGTTGGCGGAGCCGTGATGATGAAGAGCGGGAGTGCAGAGGGCGGCCAGCCCTCTGCCGGGGTTCGGGGTCCTCCTTTCAGGGCTGCTGAGCCGCAGGCTAGGAGCGTTAGCTCTGTTGCAGCCCTGCATCCAGACCCAGGGGCCCCCGAATAAACATTCTTTAAACGGATTTGATATGAGGCCCGCTGGCGGGCCGATGAGTGTGGGTATATAAAAAATGTCAGAGAGGAGTACCCGTTGGGGCTATTATGAGATCACGGCCACCAACACCGCTGTCGGCATGCCGGTGGTGGGTTTACCACTTTCTGCAATATCCACATTGCTGCCTACTTTGACCGCCTGCACATTCACTACTGTAGGAGTCCCCTTATTCGACGAAGTGCCACTCTGTACATACGTGGTATTCGGACTCAGACCGATGGTTACAGTAGTACCATCGCTTAACTGGAGCGTCACCGTAGTACTGGTGATGGCCGTGACTGTACCACGCGCATGTGGCAACGTGAGCCAAAGTTTGTCCGCATTCACCGAGCCA
>WNGL01024016.1_pt1 | contig 10493 bp, 17 predicted proteins | sample 5400591 | NCBI WGS metagenome assembly WNGL01 (sample SAMN13153377, study PRJNA577476) | soil metagenome | isolation source: 80 cm soil or saprolite under Garry oak tree replicate 1 | place: USA:California | collected 2016-06-15
GCTACATGGCCCAGCGCTTCATCATGACGGTCTTGACGGCCCGAAGGCGCTCGGCCGTCGGCGCCTGACCCTCCCGACCCACCGCCTGGAGCACGGTGTTGCGCTCGTCGGCGGACAGCGTGTACTCGGCCAATACCGCCGCGGGGTCGCGCACGAGCTCGGCGAGGAAATCCGGGTCGGTCATGATTCGCCCGACCAGATCGCGGAAGCCCAGAGACTCCATACGCCCCCTTGGATCAGTGGTGACCCCGGCGGGATTCGAACCCGCGGTCTCGACCTTGAAAGGGTCGCGTCCTGGGCCAGGCTAGACGACGGGGTCTAAACCTCTATCACTGCGCGAGAAACCGACAATTGAGATTAGCAGAGCCGGTCGGGGATAACAAGGAGGGCGTCCCCCCGGGCAGATTCGGGGTCGGACAACGGGTGGATGTTCAGGTCAGCGGGACGTAGTCGTACTCGCCAATACCCTGTAAAACGAGGAAAGTAGCCGAGCTTTCGCCCCCATTGGTCACCAAATGGGGACGGCCGGGCCGAACCGCATAGCTCTGGCCAGGCTCGAGCCGTATCTCCTCCTTTGGGTCCCGTACGAAGATCCGGAGCTGGCCCTCGAGGACATAGAAGGTGTCCTGGATATTATTGTGATAGTGCCAGGGCACCTGCTGCTTGGGCCCGATCTGAAGCTCCGAGATCCTGAAGCCTGGGCGCTCGGCATGACGGGCACGCCGCTCGACCTCGTAGAGCCCACTGGAATCCTTGACGGGTTTGCTTGCGCTCATGACGTCACGAGACCCGCGACTTCCCGGAGATCACCCACCAGAGCGCGCCGGCGATGAGAAGCCCAATCCCCACGAGCAACGGGTTCCAGTAGGACGGAATACCCATCTCGTGCCTGATCACGATGAAGAGCCCGATCAGGGTGACGATCAACCCGGCCAGCATCAGCTTGTTCGGTCTCATGGTTACCCCTCCGTCGCACGAGGTTCCCACCGTGGACGCGGCGAAGTCAAGCCCGGGAAGCATGGATGCCAAGGTCGAGCCCGACGGCAGGTACACGATTAGGGGAGCGACCAATTCCGTCCCGGGTCCCTACTTCATGAAGGGGCAGTTCAAGGTCCAGCCTTATTCCGAGTGGGCCAAGACCCAGAAGAGGTAGCGTCGGCTGCCCCGCAGCGCCCAAGGTGTCGACCGCGGAATGACCCGGGTCGGTCGAGGCGCACCGCTCATCGCTGGGTGCTGGAGCCTCCGCGCCGGCCAGGCTTTGTGATGGGGCCGAGCAGGGTAGATCCTACTCCTGCGGGCCAAAGTTCCCGGTTCGGACATACCGGCAATACGATCTTCCAGCCGCAATCCGGGCCTGATGAAGTGGACACCGACCAGTCGGCTTGTGGCATCTCCTTTGCTCGTGACAAAGGCCATCATTCAGGCACATCGCCGCACAGCGATTCCAGGATGTAGGAGAAAACGCGAATGAAGATCGTTCCACTTCGGCCCGCGGGCTCTCACGATGCCGGACCCACAGAGCTGGACTTTCCGCTTCCTGTGGCAGACCCTTCCGTGCGGCCAATGCATCGCGAATGCGTGCTGAAAGGATGTTCGTACCGGAGTCGTTTCCTGTTTGCGGCGGGGTGGGTTCTTGCAGCCCTTTTCCTGGTCACAGCCCTTGCCATTGGTCTCAATGGCACACGTTCGCAGGAAGCCTTGTTGAAGGAGAATGCGTACCTGTACCAGCAGATCGCGACCCAACGCGAGCAGAAGGTGACGGGACCTCCTGCTCCTGATCCTGCCGAAAAGGAACCAGCACAGGCGTCCGCTCCGTCTCCTCCGGCCAAAGCGGCGGCTCCCACGCTCAGGAAAAGCGTGCCGCCGAAAACCTCCACGGAGCTGCCCGTGGTTCCAGAATCTGAAAAGTGGTGGAATCGTCCCTGAGTCGATAGCCCGCCGCGCTCAGCCTCCTTGAAGGGCGCTGATACCAGCCCGCTACCCCCAGTTCGAGGTCCCCGCTCGGGAGACACAAAAGACGCGGGCGGGCTATTCGCGTTTCGCCACATGCGATCAGCGGCTCGACGAGCTACGGTCCAGCACTCCTCGCACACCTTGATACAGGAATTGCTTTCCTTTCGCTCCAATGGGTACGAGCGATGACGGTTCTGCTAGACTTTCCCCGGCCTCCTAGGAGGGCTCATAGGATGGACCCGATCCGATGGCCGCGCGCCCCGTATTCTCTCGCGCCCGGCGCGCAGACTGTCTGCGGGAAGGCTCAGTGATTCAGCGGCGCACGTTCCTCGTTGGCGGTGGAACGATGCTCCTTGTTCTGCCCCTCCCGGCCGAGGCCCAGCACCAGACGGGGAAGCTCCCACGAATCGGCTGGCTAACGAGCAGTGTTGTCCATCCAAGAAACGTCGATGCGTTCCGGGAAGGGATGCGTGCTCTCGGCTATCGCGACGTCAGCATGGAGTTCCGAGCGGCGGCGGGGCAAATGGATCGGCTGCCGGCCCTCGCCGCTGAGCTCCTGGCGCTCAATGTCGAGGTTATCGTGACCGACGGCGGCCCGGCGGCCGTGGCCGCCAAGCGGGCTACAGCGACGATCCCCATCGTCATCGGTGCGACCGCAGCTGACGTGGTGCAGCAGGGATTGGTGTCAAGTCTGGCCCGCCCTGGCGCAAATGTCACGGGCTTTACGCTTTCCACGGGCGTCGAGCTCTACGGCAAGCGATTGGAGTTGCTGCGCGAGGCACTGTCTACCCTCACCCGAGTAGCCATCTTGTGGAATCCGCGCAATGAGGTAAGTCCTCCGGCTCTGGATGGTCTCGAGAGGGCCGCCAAGACGCTAGGGGTTCGCCTTGACGTGATCGAAATGCGAGACGCCGAGGAAATCGAGCGGGCTTTCAGCGGCGCGCGCCGGAGCCGCGCCACCGCGATGCTCACGGTCGCGGACGCGTTTCTGTGGAGTGAGCGGGCTCGCATTGTGGCCCTGGCGGCCCAGCATCGCCTTCCCAGCATGTATCCAGAGGAAGAGTTCGTCGAGGCGGGCGGCCTCATGGCCTATGGCCCACACGTCCCCGACAACTTCCGACGCACCGCCGGTTACGTGGGCAAGATATTGAGAGGTGCCAAGCCAGCGGACCTGCCCGTCGAGCAGCCGACGAAATACAAGCTGGTCATCAACCTCAAGACCGCCAAGGCCCTTGGCCTGAAAATCCCGCCGTCACTTCTCCAGCGGGCGGATGAGGTCATCCAGTGAGGGACCGGCGTGACTTCACCGCGGCGGTCGCCTTGGCTCTCGTCGCCCTGCCGTTCGCGGCCCGTGCGCAGCCGCCCACGACGAAAGTTCGGCGCATAGGGTTCCTGGGGGTCGCTTCGGCGGCCATCACCGCGAGCCGGGTGGAAGCCTTCCGGGCTGGGCTCCGGGAAATGGGCTACGCGGAGGGCAAGAACCTCTTCATCGAATTCCGCTGGGCCGACGGGAACTACGATCGCCTTCCCGTCCTCGCAGCCGAGCTTGTTCGCCTCAAGATCGACGTCCTCGTGACCGCGGGATCGCCGGGAACCCTCGCGGCAAAGCGCGCGACCACGACGATCCCCATCGTCATGGCGGTCACCGGTGACGCGGTGAGTGCGGGACTTGTTGCCAGCCTGGCGCAGCCTGGTGGAAACGTGACCGGGTCTACAGTCTTCGGCCCGGAGCACAACGTTAAACGGCTCGAGCAACTCAAGGAGGTCATGCCACGCCTCGCCAGAGCAGCCTTCCTCTTCAATCCGGACAATCCCTCATCCGTGACGGAGAACAGGGACATAGAGAGCGCGGCCAAATCGATGAAACTCGAGATTTCGTACTTCGAGGCGCGCAAGCCCGCCGAGTTCGACGCTGCCTTCAAGGCGATGGCCAAAAGACAAGCCGGCGCCGTTGTCGTCACGGATGACGCGATGCTCAACTCTCATTCGAAGCGCATCGCGGAGATCGCCGGGAAGAGGCGGCTCCCGTCAGCAGGCAATACAGATCTCGCGGAAGCGGGCGGCCTGATCGGCTACGGCGTGAACGTGCCCGCCATGTTTCGCCGCGCGGCCTACTTCGTGGACAGGATCCTCAAGGGCGCCAAGCCGGCCGACCTCCCGGTCGAGCGGGCCACCAAGTTCGAGTTGGTCATCAATCTCAAAACGGCCAGGGCGTTTGGACTCACGATCCCGCCCTCTTTGCTGAGGCGCGCGGATCAGGTCATCGAGTGACTCACGAGGGTGCGCCGCTCGAGGCCCGTCACGAGCGAAGTCACAACCCCCGTGCCAGGATCAGTCGTTCATATTCCGTTGCACGGGACACACACCCACTTCACACAGTCACCGCATGCTGTGAGCTAGATCGAACTCGACCACGTCGCACTCACCGCCCCTTCGGGGAAGCAGATGGTGCGAGAGGAGGTGACAAGCATGAAGCTCCGCACACTTGGGCGCCTCGCGACCATCCTTTTGCTCATGGGCACCGTCGCCGTCTCTGCGTCAGGATGCGTGCTGATACCGTATCCAGTCGGCGGCCACGGACACCCTCGCCATTACGGATATTGAGGTCCAGAGCGGACGCTGGGCATCGCTGGCAACGCGGAGGGATGCTCGCCCGGCGGGCGTAGAGAGTCATCTCGGCGCCCGCGCGGGCGCCCCCCTAGGACTGGGCCAGGCTGCGTCTCGGCAATAAGCCCCGAACTCAGGCTGCCTGTCCGGCGCGGCTGTGCTCAGGCGGCGCGCCGAGACCTCCGAGGTGTCACGACGAGGCGGTCTTCGATCCGGAAGGTGTCCGTCAGAAATGCCGCCTCGAGTTTCACGAACTGGAGCACGCCTTCCCGGAGCGCGGGGGTCGGGACCACACCTGTGAGCATGATGACCGCCTGGGGGTACCCCCCAAAGGGGACGCGGACCGTGGGTATGATGGGCAGACGCGATAGCGAGGGTTCGGTCACCAAGGCGTCCGAGAATCGTGCCTGCAGCGCGATCGCCTCGTCCTCGCGCTTCCTTTTGATGCGACGCAGGCTCAATACGAACCCAGCGATAGCCAGCGAGGCGATCACGAACACGAGTGCAAAAAGCCAGTAGCCCGGCTCACGCTCAGCAGCCAGTCCAGGAGACATTGACTGCGGCCAGGCGACCTCGACCAATGCCAACAGCACGAACAATCCGGCCAACGCGGACCGAATCAGTCCCTGAAATGATCTCATGTCCGATACCCCCCGTATGAGCGGGGTGCATCGGATATGCCACTCGGTCGTGAGGGCAGATCGGTCAATGTTCTCGACAGTTGGGACGAGCAAGTATCGAAAAGGGCAAGAGAGTGCAAGCCCAATCTGGATCGGTGTGTAGAAAGTTCTATCCATTCAGACCCAGCGTGCTGTGGCGTCAGAGAGCACGGCACGTAGGTTGCTAGTACTTAGGGGGCTGTGGCCACACGGATGGCGAACCCGCCACGAGTCGCAGGAGGACAGCCTGTGAACATACGCGTGGAACGAAAGGATGGAGCGATCATCACGATCGAGGTAGTTGGAGACCGGCGTGTCGAGGCGAGGCCTACGGCTCCGCCGTCCCGCAAAGAGCGCCGACTCGATGTAGGTCCCTCCGAAGGGGCCGCCTGCGTCCCGTGAGTTCCGGACGCTGACAAGTCATCGACGTGCTCAGCCATGCCTCGCGAAGGCCCCGGCCTAGTCGGCACCTGCGTCGCGGAGTGCAGGTCCTCCGTGGCGTCGCCGGTACCACCGCGCGGTGGCTGTCCCGACAGGAGGCCGCCGTCCTCGTGGCGGTGCTGGTGGTCCTGCTCGCAGTGTTCGGCTTCGTCAAGATCGCGGAAGAGCTGGGCGAAGGCGAGCTGGCGAAGCTCGACGAGTGGCTCCTGCTGCTTTTCAGGGTGCCCGGGCAGCCTCATGTTCCCATCGGGCCGCCGTGGCTGGTGGAGGCCGCCCAGGACATCACCGTCCTCGGCGGGCGCACCATGCTGATCGCGGTCACTCTGTTCACCACGGGATATCTCGCCCTCGAGCGGAAATACGGAGCGATGTGCCTGGTGGTGCTTGCGGTAGGCAGCGGAGGGATGCTGAGCACGGCGATGAAGCACCTATTTGGTCGCGGCCGACCCGACCTCGTCCCCCATCTCGTCGCCGTGACCTCTCCGAGCTTTCCCAGCGGTCACTCCATGCTGGCCGCCATCATGTATCTCACCCTGGGAGCTCTGCTCGCCCGCTTTGCGACGAGGCGCCGGACGAAAGCATACCTGCTTACCGTAGCGCTCTTCGCCACATTCGTGGTGGGTAGCAGCCGCGTCTATCTCGGAGTCCACTACCCGAGCGATGTGGTGGCCGGCTGGTGCGCCGGCCTCGTCTGGGCCCTGATCTGCTGGCTCGCGGCCCGGTATCTGCAGTATCGCGGCACCGTCGATAGATCCGGCCGAGTCTGACCTCCGGCGCGACTCAGGTCATGCGCCCTCTGGACCGAAGAGCCACGAGGCTACCAGTCGACTCGATCCCGCTTTTTGTGACGGTATTCGGTTTGCCTAGGAAGCGGCCATTTCTTGAGATTCGACTGTGGGGGCCCGTCAGCACCCCGCCAAGGCGCTCGGCGTCCCGCTGACGAGGCTGCCGGACTAAGCCGAAACAAGGAGGAGGACGATGGCTCGAAAGAAATCTCAGGCTCTGGCACAACATCTCTGAACAGTGCGTTTCGATCGCCTCCAGCATCGACACGACCCCGTCCGGATTGATCCCGCGTCAGATGCGCAAACGATGGCTCCAGGAGTTGCGTAAGACAGGTGTCGCCTTGGGCTTACTGGTCGAGCGGCTCGCCGGGCCTACCGCCGAGGCCTATCGCCCCCAGGCGTACGCCGGGTTGGTGACCGACAAGGCACACGAGGAGATCCTCTTCCGGGCGGCGCAGGGCGTGCTTCAGAGTCTCGCGCCGTATCCGCGGGCGCAACGAATCGCGCTGCTGCCGAGCGTCGTGCGCGTGTTGCTGGCGACGTTTCTCGAGGACGTGGCGGGCCAGGCGGGCGACACGACCATGACAGGGCTCCCACACGGAGGATAGACGCACCACGGCCCCGGCCTGCTTTGAACACGCCGAGGGCTGGCGCACTTCCCCTAAGGCCGAGCCTTGACCATCTCCTGGACGGCCAGGCTCGTAACAGCGTCGTTCTGCCCTCTGCGCTCGCGGGCGGCCCGGAGAAAAAAACGCGCGACGTCGTGAGACCCGACGTCGCGCGTCCTCTCTGACGTAGCTGTCCGCTCGGGTCCCTGCCTAGCGCTTTCGCAGGTCGCGAACGTAAATTGTATCGGCCGACACGGTGTTTGCCTTGATCTCGTCTGCGTAAATCACCGAGGCTACAACCTCCGGCGCGCGGATGCTGCCTCGAGCGTCGTTGATCTTCACGCCTCGGGTCTGATGGACGGTCCCTATTACCTCATCAGCCTCGATCTTGTTCGCATAGATGGTAGAGGCCCGAACCTGACGTGCGGTAATCTCGTCGGCCTGTACCGTGCTCGGAGCTACCGTTGGTTGACCTGGGACCACCACCGCGCTCCCTGGTGGTGCGTAAATGACGCCGGGGGAAGAATCATTCCCTTCAATCCGAACATGATTGGCCATCACCAAGCCCGCGGGTACCGCAAGTGACATCAAGCCGACGAGGAGAGTGCCCGTCCATCTTTTATTCCATCTCATCGTTGCTCCTCCTTTGACGGGGGCCGGTAGTATTTGATGGTCCTTCCGGTCCCGGTATTGGAATGCAGCGCCTGTCTTCCGAATGAAGCATCGAGCATGCCAGCGTCGACAGAGCGTCCACCACTCGACACAGGGAGCGTCCCCGCGAGCCGCTCGACAGGGGGCTGGGAAGAAAAGGCCACGACCATGTGTGACACTTCGGATCACGCTAAGGAGAGTCTTCCCTGATCCAATGAAGAAACTACGGCGGAGCGATGACCGAGCAGTCCCGTATGACGCGGCCGGAACGCCAGAAGAAATCTATCGGATCAGATGCTCAAGACGATGACGGTACATCGGACGCTCTCGAAAGTCAGTCGCTCAAGCCAAGTTCGCGGAAGTGCTCCGACGTCAGCGTTACGTTCGGGATCTTGTGGTGCGGTTCCGCCATCAGGACTTGAAGTGCGGTCCGCATGGCGGGACTGGGCACACCGAGTTTCCGCAGAAGCGAAGTCAGGGAATCAAAGCCGCTTGCCTTGCCGAGGTAGAACGCGCCTACCCCGTCCTTGTGGCCCCCAAAGCTCACCAAGTACTCCGACGGTTCACCTGCGTGCTTGCGACATTCGATGTGGATCACGCCCTTCGCCCCGTGGTTATCGTCTCCGTCGACATCAGAGGCACCGGCAATCCACCACGCCCGATTGAGGAGCCGATGGCTGCGAGCGAGCAGGCAGCGAGAGGCATCGAGGCGCCCCTGACTGGACCGGCAATGCCTAATCGCCTCACTCACCAACGTGCGGGTCATAAGGATGGGAGGGTATCCTCATAACCGAGCCAACGCAAGGTACGGGGGTTCTGGGACACGCCGTCCTTGTTCGCAGCAGCTTTGCCTCATCGGCCTTGAGGATCAGCCAGTTCACGAACGCCGAGCAGGCAACGATCATGAACCGTGCGTCCGCCGCTGGCAACGCTGCGGTTGCTGCTACGGATGGCTCACGAACGTGGGAAGGACTGGCCAAGGCACCGCACATCAAGCTCGAACGGGAGAGCGGCCGACCGCAGAGGAAGCCGAGCGGCTGCTCGCCGCTTGCCGGGTGTCGAAGGAGGCGGACCTGACCGACGTCGTCGAGTTCACTCTGTTCAGCGGCCTTCGCCAAGGGAAGGCAACCGAACAGGGCCCTCCCTGACAGGGTATCCAATGGACTTTCGCGATTGCGCCGCAGATAATCGGCACTCATGGGTGATGTAGGCATCAAGACGGTGGACTCGGTCGAAGCGCGCTTCACGGAAGTGCGGAACGATCATCGAGCCTGGACTAAGGTGAGAGGGGGGGCGAGCTGGTTCGCGCCAGATTCGTCGGAGATCCTTACGGTTCGATTACGCGCTCAAAAACCGGTAGTCACAAGACACTGACAAGACACGCTTCCTGATGGTGGCACATGGATTGCGTCGATTGGTCAGACTCGGCCTATGGCATGTCAGGGGAGGTGTGCATATGTGCGATGTATCGAGCACTGAAGGCAGCATCCGAGTGACATTCCTCTCTCTCTTGATCGCTTCCCTGCTCCTCCTGGCGCCCGCTGGCCCTGCCCTTGCCTCGACAGTAGACGTGACGTTCTCGGGAGCGTTTACGGCAGGGCCTCTCACAGGCTCGAGCTATTCGGGAACCGTCACGTACGACACCAATGCCGCGATTGTCTTCACGGGTGCCAACTTTCGCCAGTTCGCTCTGGCCACCGGCGCGCTCACCGTGACCATCGGCAGCGACACGGTCCACAATACCAATGGCAATGTGAACCTCCCGGACATCATCGAGGTCGCCGACTTCGGCCGGATTGAGTTCGATGGCAACACGATGGCGGGAACTGGTCCGCTCAACGGACATAATGCTTTCCCGTCCTTCCAATTGTCCAGCGATCCCGCGCTCGCCGCGCTGACGCTGCCCTTCCCGTTTCCGACGGACTTCAACATCCCCACGTTCGCGGTCAACACGGCTGGAGGGTTCAGCTCCGGCCCCATCAGGGAGTTTTCCGCTGTGAACATCCCGTCTGGCGTTCCGGCACCCAGCGCGGCCTTCCTTTTCGCCAGCGGGGCGACCGCCCTCGCGCTCCTTCGCCGCCGTCTTCGCAAGACTCGCTGAGCTGAGCGGCGGGCACGCCACCGTCGCCGCGCGGCCGCTGGATCGGTGAGCGGCGAGAGGAGCGCGTCTAGCAGCTCTCTGGAAGTCCATTCTCACGCGTATTCACGCAATAGCGCCAGAGCTTCTCGACAGTGAGCTCCCGCTAGCGTGGTTCGACGCGCCTACGGATCTGTGAGATCGGAAGGAAGCGTTCGTGTGGCCTCCTGAATAGTCATCAAGGGTGCGCCTATGAAGCCGTTGGACTCCGGAGCATAGGGGGGCCATACTCGGCGGACCATGCGCTCAAACGACGGTGCGCATCTTTGTAGCGCGGCCCGCATAGTGTCTCATGTAGAGGGGGGCTCAATGCGCGAGGGGCCGAACGCTCGAGCGTTCGCTGCGCGCATCGTACGTTTCGTGGTGGCCGGTGCGGCCGCGCTGAGTTTCGCCGGGTGCGCTCCTCAAACTCAGCCAGCGGGCGAAATCAGCAAGGTCTGGGCTCGCGAGGGCACGTCCTCCGAAACATTCAACCGCGATCAGTACGAGTGCCAGCGTGACGCCGCGATGCTCCCGCCGATCCCACTGCCGGCTCCCCTCCCCACAGCCCCACCGCAGCCGTGGCGCCCCGGCGGATGGGCACCCAACGTGGGAGCCGAACAGGGCGCGCGAGCAGCTCAACGTGCGTATGAAGTCCAGCAGAACGCCAACG
>WNGL01010818.1_pt1 | contig 10492 bp, 7 predicted proteins | sample 5400591 | NCBI WGS metagenome assembly WNGL01 (sample SAMN13153377, study PRJNA577476) | soil metagenome | isolation source: 80 cm soil or saprolite under Garry oak tree replicate 1 | place: USA:California | collected 2016-06-15
GTCGATACGATGGACCTGCAGAATGCTCAGGCCTTGAAATATGTGTTCAGCCCCGACAGCAAGCATGTAGCTCATTTCGCAGGTCCGCCGACCGCGACGGGAGATAATCGACGGGGAGTTTTCCTTGACGGCAGGTATATTCCGGCAAGTGTTGACGGCGTCAATCACCAGTTATCGTTTTCGCCGGATAGCAAGCATTTGTTTTGGATCCACCGCTATGGTGATCAAGCCTACCGGGTGTTCATTGATGGCAAGCCGCTTGTGGACTTTTATCCGGCGGGGGAGACAATCCCTCACTGGTGGGATTTCGGGTCTGACGGCACGCTGTCTCTCGTCGCGCAGGATGAGCATTCGTTGAAGCGTATCACCATTACATTGTCGCCGGAGACGAGCTTGGCCACTATGCTGGGCGGCGGCGGAGTAGTCGCAGCAAAACAGTGAAGGCACCCACAGTCACATTGACCGTAGAGACGTTGCTTCGCTACGTCTCGAGACGTTGCAAGCAACGTCTCTGCAGGAAAAGGGGAACTCATGACAAGCAAATTCACTTTATCAAATGCAATGGTGGTCACAATGCTCGGTGCGCTGGCGCAACCATCGGCTGTAGCGGCAAAGTTGAAGGCAATACTTACGAAGACAACGGCGGGGTGGTGAAGATCGAGTTCAAATCTGGCGGCAAGGCTTATCTTTCCGCTGGGCCGGCCACGACCACCTGCAGTTATTCCGAAAGCGGCAAATCCGTGACCTTGACTTGCGTGGGCGACAAGACGGTTTTTGCCGTCGAGGATGACGGGGCGCTGAGTGGGCCACCAGATGGATTGTTGACTCGATTGACGAAGAAGAAATAGACGGCAGTCTTCGCTGCTCGGAAGCCGGGTCGCGATCTCTGCGATCAAAGTCAACTTCAAAAGCTCTAAACCGCAGAGATCGCAAAGGTGTCGCAAAGGTCGCAGAGAAGAGCTTTTCTTTGCGAACTTTGCGGACTTTGCGGTTACGAGCTTTCGACTGGGAGTAAATATGAAAACGAATGTGATCGGCGCCACGATGCTCGGGATCCTGGCATCAGTTTCAGTAAACGCCCAACAGCAGCCACCTCTGCAGTTGAATGTGCCCTACCACTGCGGCAATGACATGATCGTCGTTATAAAGCATTGTGAAAAAAGAAATGGCACTGAGATCTGTTCGCTGGTTAAGGGTGCACCGAATGGGCCGCTCGGTGATGAAATTTCTATGCCCAAGGCGCAGGCAGCTGCCATTGGGATGATGTGCTCAACACAGGGTGGCGACTCAGCGGCTCAGGCGGGGACCACTCAACCGGGGACGGCTCGGCCACAGGCCTCCAGTTCCGACTACACCAATGACCTGCCCTCGGTCGAGCGCGTGAAGGCGGAGATCAAAGGCTCGGACCCGATGGACACGCTCGCGCGCCAAGTCGCGGTCTTCACATATCTTGTGTCGTATATCGACCGCATCAAGTACAACCGCACCGTGCGCGGCGATTTCACGCCCGGCGAGCAGAAGATGATGGGCGCCTATAGGCTAGCCGCCTACCAGATATCGCAGGATTACGCGAAGACTCATGCTCCGGCAGAAGCGGCGGACTTCGAGCGCCTGCACGGCCAATACGAGATGAACGATGGTTTCTACAAGGACTGGTCGAAGCGACTGATCGGCCCGCAGTCCGCAGCTGCCTACAAAGGCGCGGAGGCCGGCCTGGCGGCCTCCGGCCAAAAGCACTACGAACAGGAAATGGCCGACTACAAGCGGGACAGTGCGGCCCAGCAGGCAGCTGACAAGCAGATATTCGGAACGCAGGGACTCTCGAACGACCCCACCGCCGTCGCTACCCGCCGTTGTCTTGAACTTGGCGGCTCGTCGGTCGGCTGTATGGGCAAAGGCTTCATGTCAGGCTTAATGGACATGGTCGGTTTTGGCGCCGAAGCCCAGGAAGAACTCACAGGCCCGGGCAAAGCCGGCGTGGTCCTCAGCGGAGTCTATAAAAACCCCGCCACTGTGACCACCTTGGGGTTCGGCGAAAGCGGCGTTACTATCGGCGGCTGCGGCAAGCTCGTCGACGACTCCCACAACTACACCATCGAGAAACGTCCGGGCTCGATTCGGGTCACGATCGATAATGAACCTAACCCGGTCGTGCTGACGATGCGCCCTGACGGCGGTCTCATCGGCCCGGGATTGATTGATGTCAAAGGCCGCATCATCGTCGGCTACTTCACCCATACGCACTATGAAAACGGTGTATCTGCCGGCACCACGTCCACTCCCGATTACCGGCCCGCCATGGCACGGTGTGTCATTGGCTCACTCGTCATGCCGCCGAGCCCCAAAGCCGCTCCTCCTCCCTCCGCACAGCCCGCCAACGACTCCGGCATGATGGGCATGCTCACCGGCTTCGTCAGCACCATCGCCCCAGGAGCCGGCGAGGTGGGCCTGCGCGTGACCGGCAAATTCAGCGCCGGCAAGCTGCTGCTCGATTTCAGCGGAAACTCTCTCGTCCTCGATTGCGGCCAGGCCCATGTCCGCCAGCCATACACCGTCGAGAACACGCCCAACGCGTTCCTCATTCATGTCCAGAACTCCGGCGGCCTTTTCACCCTCGCCTTGCAGCCAGATAACACGCTGCGCGGTGCGGGCAGCACCGCGGTTAACGGCCGCCTGGTCACGGGCATGAATGGCGAAGATGTAGCATTCGCGCCGCACAGTGAGAGCTGCGAAGTCGGCACCTTCCGTCCGAAGACCGGTGCCACACCCGCAATCTCCGTCGCCACAGCATCGCCCGCTCCGGCGCCTGTTGCGACGGCCGCGACGCCTGCCTCCGCTTCAACGGCTGCGGGCGGTGCGGGTATGAAGCTCGCGATCAGTTCGTCCTTCCCCGGCGGGTCGAACCCGCTAGCCGGAGGCACGGTCTTCCTGATGAGCGACCGCTTCGATAGCGCTCTGCGCAAAGCCGGGGCACCTATTCTAGCCGACACTACTCCCGGCAAAGCACTACAGCTGTGGACCGCCAACTGCCTTCCGCCCAAAGAGTGCAAAGCCCTCGTAAGCGCCATGCACCAGTACTACGTTGGGAAAGCCACCTTGGATAGCGCGGGCAAATCCACCTTGATCGCCCCGGTCTCTCCCGGTTCGTACTTCGTCTTTGGCGGCGGAAGGAGCGCCGATGGAGGCCTCGTCTGGGACGTCCCCATCACGCTCAAAGCTGGCGAAAACACCATTACTCTGACTGCAGGAAACGCCGAACTCATCCAGTAACCTCAGGGAGGCGAACTGGGTTCGAGCTGGGTAGCCGGCGAACTGGGCGTCGCGCTGCTTGATTGGGATGCTAGCGGCGAAGGGCGGAGATTGGCGAGACCGGCATAACAGTTGTTTCAGATTTGTCTGTTCGCAAGAATGAATATGCTCAATCAAGAAAATTTTGTGATGACAATTTCCTTCGCGTTCGTGGGGGCTGTCGTTGTGTTTTGGCTGCTGAAGCGGGCTAAGCTGCGGCGGGCGCACAATTGGCCAACCGAAGTGGGACATGTGGAGTCAACCGCCGTGGTTCTCAAATCCGGTGGAGGTCAACCGGGAGCGGCCGCGTACTATGCAGAGCTGAAATATTCCTACACGGTGCAGGGCCAGACTTATTCCAGCAGGCTGAGCCGCAGTTCATTCTGAAGGATCGGGCGGACAAATGGATTGCCAAGTATGCCAATACTGATTCGCTGACCGTTAGGTACAATCCCGACAAAGCGAAGGATTCAGTGCTGCTCGACACCGACAATCTAGAAGCGCAATCAGCGAAGGCTTGAATCGGTTTCCTTCGTGAACCTTCGTGTCCTTCGTGGTTTATGCCCTTCAGCTCTTCTTTTTAGAAAAAGCAAACCATGAACCACGAAGGACACGAAGGTTCACGAAGGAAAAAGTCTCGTCCCGACACTCCTATGCAACCCACTGATTTGCGGCGAGATATTGCGCACAACTTGCCTTCCCCGCCCTGCAACTAAATACTCTGAGCGAATCCAGCTTGGAGGTCATTATGCAAGCAAAGTTGCTGGGCCATCCCATTCACCCGATGTTGATTGTCTTTCCGCTCGGTCTGCTGGCCACCGCGGTCGCATTCGACGTTGTGGCGCTCGTCCAAAACGACGGTTCCTGGTTCATCGTTTCTTACTGGCTGATCGTTTCCGGAGTTGCAGGCGGGCTGCTCGCCGCGATTTTCGGTTTGATTGATTGGATCGGAATTCCCGCGGGCACACGCGCCAAGCGGATCGGATTGATTCACGGCGGCACCAATGTGCTCGTCGTTTTATTGTTCACTGTGAGCGGGCTTATGCGCGGTTCGGCAGCCGACATTCCCAGCGGAGCCGCGCTAACGTTTTCGTTCATCGGCGTGGCTCTGGCATTGCTGGGCGGATGGCTAGGTGGAGAGCTTGTTCATCGTCTGGCAATCGGCGTAGATGCAGGTGCGCACCCTAATGCTCCCAGTTCCCTCTCGGGCAGACCGGCGGTGGAGAGTGAAACGCGTGCCAGTCTTCGAAGGGTCGCGTAAGGTGTTTTGCGTTTTGATCTAGATTGGATTGGCGCGGTGGGGAACCGAGCCAATCTATCTTTCCTTAGCCGAGAATTCGCATCAGCCCTCTTGCTGGCAGATCCGGGACTACGAATTCCTTGGCTGACCCTGCGTTTGCGGTGACTGCCTCCGCGGCCAGATAGCCGCTGCGCACCGCGCCTTCCATGGTTGCTGGCCAGGCGGTGGCAGTCCAGTCTCCGGCGAGAAAGATGCGCGGCCATGGGCTTTGCGAGGTTGGACGATATCGGTCGATTCCCGGCGTTGGGGAGAAGGTTGCGTTCACCTCCTTGATAACCGTCGCCTTGACCAGGTTCGCGGCGCGCGCGTCTGGGAAGAATTCCCGGAGTTCCTTTAGTGCGAGGTCAATGATTTCCTGACGGGATTTTTGCAAGAGAGATTTTGAGGAGCTGATCACGAGTTCTACGTAGCTTGGAGTCGCATCATTGTCTCTGGAATTTGTGGCGTCCCTACGGGACTCGGTCGCTCTATCCGCGTACCCAGGCCTTACGCCCTGGGCTAACGTATTTCGCCCCTCCAGGGCTGTAGCGTTGCTCATTTCTGCCGTCGCGATGTTGTCGGCCACTGGTTGTTCATTCGCCGTGATCTGGGAATCCTTCCCCAATTGCTCGCCTGCCGCAAGGCGAGAATTCTTCCCCAGCAATTTCGATTTGTGAAACATCCACTGGATCGTGCGATCGAGCAGGACTGCGTGAGGGAGGTCACTGATCTGGCGGTCGAACCAGAAATGGACGCCGGTGATGGGGGCAGTATCGAAGTGTCCAAGCTTTTCCTTGAGACCGAGCGCATCGGCAGATTCCGGCAGCATCTTGGACAACGAATCGAACGGCACGGCTAGAACTGCGTAATCGAATTCGTCGTTGGAGTCTTGAAGGGGATCCTGAAGCTTAAGGCGCACGCCGCGCGGAGTTGGAGTAAAGGATTGCACGCTGTTGCGAAAACTAACAGATCCACCGCGAGCGGTAATGTAATCTCGTGCGCCGTTGTAGAGCTCGGTCAACGGGACTGTCGGAATTCCCATGCTGCGCGCGATTCGGGACTTCATGGATTCACGCACGACTTGCGCAGCATATGGGACCGCGATCCGGTCGAGGTCTTCGCTGAGAGCGCTCACCAGGATTGGTTTCCAGAAACGCTCGATGCTGGCGGGCGTTTGACCGTGACGATGAAGCCAATCTTGAAAAGATGTTCCGTCATCTTTAGGTATGCCGGAAACGAGCGCCGCCAGGCCACGGCAGAGCGTGATCTTGTCCCACGCGCTAAGAAACTTGAACCGAAAAAACGACGGCATAACGTGCAGCGGAGCGGGCAGGAATGTAGGCTCCAACACTGATTGCCTTCCGCCAGGCTCGATGAAGGTCATGCGGTCGAACCAGCGGATTTTGTCTTCGATTCCGATTGTCTGGTAAAAAACGAGGAGGTTAGTGCAGAGACCGAAGAGGACGTGCTGACAGTTGTCCACGACCTCGCCGGTGCCGGGATGTTCGTAGGAAGATGCGCGGCCGCCCAGATAAGGACGCCGCTCGAACAACGTCACACGAAATCCGGACTCCGCGAGAGCGCAGCCTGCTGCCAGGCCGGCCAGTCCACCTCCGACGATTGCTACTGCGGGCGGTGCCGAGGCCATCAGAGGATTCGCTTTAGAAATCCCTTTGCCAGGATATTTAGTTTCTCCCAGGTGCTGAGGCTGACCCTGCGAGTGACAACATCGTAATTGAGGCGGACAATCTTTTCGAGGAGGCTGCGATAGATGGTGACCAGCACCCAAAGCGCCGGCTGGCTATCTTCAGCAATCAAAGGCAACAGTTCTTCTGCCGCGGAATAGTTTTCGAAGGCGCGTTGGGCTTCGAGTTCGAGGAGTGGACGAAGGCGCGCGGAATCGGTAATCGTTGCCAATTCAGCGGAAGAAATTCCAAACTGCGCCAGATCGTCTTCCGGCAGATAAACGCGGCCGAGGGCCGCATCCTCCTTCACATCGCGAATGATGTTAGTCAACTGGAAGGCGAGCCCGCAACGTTCGGCCAGAGGTTCGGCGGCAGGATCGTTGTATCCGAAGATGCCAATGCAAACCAAACCCACCACCGAAGCCACGTTGTAGCAGTAGCGCTCGAGATCCTGAAAGCTGCCGTACTGGATCGGCCGGCTTGGAGACGCATGATCTGCGTTTTCTTCCGTGTCCATGGCCGTGCCGAAGGCAAGCTGGTCAAGCAAGCCCACGGAGATGGCGAACCTGCGTTGGGCATCGGTGAGCGCGAGCAGGATCGGATCGTCAGTGGGATGTCCTGCCAGGGCTGCATGAAATGCGTCCACCCATGTATCGAGTTTCTGGCGCCGGTCGCGCGCCGAGAGCGACGGATCGTCGGCAATGTCGTCGCAGCGGCGCATGAAGGCATACACCGCGCTTAGCGCCTGCCGCTTGCGCCGAGGGAGAACTAGAAATCCGTAATAAAAATTCTTCGCCTGGGAGCGCGTAATTCCGCGACAAACCGAATACGCCACGTGAAGCTGCGATTCGGTAGGCACATATTGGGATGAGCTATGCACTGCCGTGCTCATATTAGCTTGTGGAGGGCGGCCCTGGCGACAAGAGCTAGCTTACGGGATTTCGAAATTGCCGGGCGATTTCCGAGCACAGCGTAGTCCTGGCGCTCAATCGCGCGGAGGATTTCCTGGCAGCCGCGGCTGAATAGTTCGATGTCAACTGCCAAGTCACGACTGACGTTGTTTACAAGCGGCAGTCCGCGATCGAACCACTCCCGGGCGCGCTGAACCTCGAATCGCATCAGCTCGCGAAATTGCTGTGTATTGCGCTTTTGAGCGATGTCATCTTCCGAAACCCCGTGCCTTCTAATATCTTCAACCGGCAGATAAATTCTGCCCTTCTCATAGTCTGCGCTCACATCTTGCCAAAAATTTGCGAGCTGAAGTGCGGTGCAAGTGAAGTCCGATAGCTGCTGGCGCTCGGGATCGCGATATCCGCAGAGATACAAAACCAGATGTCCGACGGGATTCGCAGAATAGTGACAGTATCCGAGCAGGTCTTCAAATGTGTGAAAGCGAGTAATGGTTTGATCCTGCCGAAACGCGGTCAGTAAATCGGCAAATGTCTGTTTAGGAATGTCGAATTCCCGCACTGTCCCGGCCAGCGCCACAAATACTGGATGGCGGGGACTTCCCTCGTAACATGCATTCAGCTCCGTCTCCCATTCGTCCAACAATCGCAGCGATGCCGCTGGATTCCCGGTCTCGTCACCGAGGTCGTCGGAGATCCGGCAATAGGCGTAAACATTGAAGAAATGCTGGCGCAATCGTTTGGGTAGAAACCACGTTGCAACCGAAAAGTTCTCGTAATGACTGCGTGCCAAACGTTCGCAATACGATTGCGCGTCCCGCAAAGAAGGAGCAGACGCGGGAATGGCGTATTCCGCGGGAAGATGGCTCCAGATTGGATTCGCAGCACTCATAAACTCATTCAGAACTCAAAGTTGGTCAAAGAGCTTTCTGTTTCGGTCAAGTTTTGAAAGGGCACGGCTTCTAGCCGTGCCGAAACGCAAAACAGTCGCGGCTTCAGCCGCTGAGGGACGTCGCACATTGTTTCGCGGCCGACGAGGAGGTCTCACACATAAAACATGCACCTCAGGGGGCTAAAGCCCGACATATCTTGGGCCACTTACGGCGCGGCCAGAAGCCGCGCCCTGTCAAAGCAGCGGCCTGAATAGGCGTTTTCCACAGCCTGCTGACAGCCTTGCACTTTCAAAACCTCATTGTCCCGGAATGATTGCAGTCTTGATGTCCCCATTTCGATTCATCATGTGTTGCAGGACCTGCTGCAGACGGGAGAGCGGCGCTTCGCCGGTAATGTATTCCGCGGGCCGAATTTTCTTCTCCGCAATCAGGGCAAATGCTTTGCGCACGGCGTCGGGGGTATGGTGGAAGGTAGCCTTGAGCGTGACTTCCGAATAGTGCAGGCGATTAGTGTCGAGTTCGACCTTGCTGCCCTTCGCGCATCCTCCGAAGAAATTAACAGTGCCGCCCTTACGCACCATTTCCGTAGCCCACATCCACGCCTCAGGGCGCCCGACCGCCTCGATCACAACATCGGCGCCGCGCCCGCCTGGAGATAAATTTCGCACTGCTTGAATCGGGTCCTTCACCGAGCCCAGATGTACCACGTCATGGGCGCCCATCCGCCGCGCGGCTTCGATCTGAGCTTCGCGCTTCACTACGGCGATTACGTTACAGCCCATGGCCTGAGCTACATGGACGAACATCAGACCAATAGGCCCTCCGCCAATCACGGCCACCGTGTCACCAATCTCTACTCCGCTCTCATGCAACCCGCGTAGCACGCAGGCCAACGGCTCGACCATTGCCGCTTCCTCAAAGCTGACGTGCTGAGGAATCGCCAGCATGTTGAGTTCAACGATACGGCGCGGGACGCGGATGTACTCAGCGTAAGCTCCATTGTTAAAGAGAAGATCTTCGCAAAGGTTTTCTTGATGGCGCGAGCAAAAGAAGCACATCTGGCAGGGCGCAGAATTCAGCGCGACCACGCGCATGCCTTCTTTGAAGCCACGCACTCCCGGTCCAACTTTGTCGATTACGCCCGCCGACTCATGTCCGAATAGGGCGGGGGGGACAATCATTCTTGCGTGGTAGCCGCTCTTGTAAACTTTCAGATCGGTTCCGCAGGTGAGGGCCACCTGCACTTTGACCAGGACTTCCCCATCCTCAAGATGCGGAATAGGAACTTCTTCAATCTTCACATCCTCTTTGCCGTAGAGGACGGCTGCTGTCATCTTTCCGTTCACTGCTGCCTTTCACCGCCCGGCTGAATCACGACTTTCATCGAGTCCGGCTGCGGATTCGCTGCCAGATGCAGCGCCTCTACCGCCCGTTCCACAGGAAAGCGATGGCTAATTAGCCTTTCGAGCGCCATCTCCTGCCCCATCACGAACCGAACCGATTCACCCTGTAAATCTACTGATGCACTGTACGATCCAACCAACGTCTTTTCGTCAACACAAACTGCCGCCGGATCGAACGGCGCTTCCCCATGCTGGGTTTGAGCAAACAACAAAACCCGCCCACCGGGGCGTATCGCATCAACGGCAGTCTGGATCAAGCGATTGCTACCGACCGCCAGGATCGCTGCGTCCGCACCACGGCCTTCGGTCTGGCGACGCACCTCCGCAACCGGATCAGTGCGCGAGGCGTCAATTCCATTATCAAGTCCGAAGTCTTTAGATATTGTAAGCCTCTGCTCATACAAATCGGAAGTGATTACCGTCGCCCCTGCCCGTTTGGCCAATACACTCAATATGATGCCAATAGGACCCTGTCCGATTACAAGAACTGTTTCTCCCGCCTGAAGGGCCATGCGCTCGATGCCCTTCATGCACGTATTCACTGGCTCAACGAACGAGGCCTGCTCAAACGAAACTCCATCGGGAATTCGTACAGTTCCCTTCTCAACAATCCAATCCATCACACGAACATATTCGGCGAAGCCGCCGCCTGAAGGCTCAAATCCCGCCGTACAACCGACTTTTTTGTAGGTCTCACATTGGGCGAAAATTTTGTGTCGGCAGTAGTAGCACTCGCCGCAAGGAATGTGGTGAAACACCATTACGCGTTCGCCGAGAGCGAATTGAGTGACGTCTGCGCCGAGAGCAGCTACCACTCCCGCTGTTTCGTGGCCGAAGATGCGGGGGGCGGAGTGCGAGCCGGTGGCAATTTTTTTCAAATCCGTCCCGCAGATGCCGCAAGAATGGACCTTGATCAGGAGTTCGCCCGGCAGGAGCTCGGGAACAGGCACGGTTTCAAGCCGGACTTCGTTCACGCCACGATAGACCGCGGCCAGCATGGTTGATGGTATCTTTTCAGGGACTCGGGCCGAGGTGA
>WNGL01010819.1_pt1 | contig 10492 bp, 9 predicted proteins | sample 5400591 | NCBI WGS metagenome assembly WNGL01 (sample SAMN13153377, study PRJNA577476) | soil metagenome | isolation source: 80 cm soil or saprolite under Garry oak tree replicate 1 | place: USA:California | collected 2016-06-15
CGGCGCCGGTCGCGACTCTGGCGGCGGCGCAGGAGGACGGCGCCTTCCCCGGCCCGCCTCGGCGGCGTTCGGTCCGGGCGACTCGAGAGGCCGACACCGCTAAGTGACCGGCATTGGCGCTAGCGGCCGCGACCGAGCTGGACGAGCCCCGGCGCGAACGGGTTGCAGCGCGGGGCGTCCTCCTCCGAGAACACGTCGTGCGCCGCGCGGAGCGCGCCCGCGATCGCGGCGCGGCGCGCAGCGGGCACCGCCTCCGCGTTCACGGCGAGCCAGGACTCGACCGCGAGCGCGAAGGCCTTCACGACGTGGAGCCGGTGGGCGTCGAGCACCCGCGGGTCGTAGCGGACGCCGAGCGCCTCGAAGAACTCCTCCGCCTCGGAGAGGCCGGCGAGCTCGGGCAGCCGGCCCGGGTCGATCACGCGACCTCCGCGCGAGGAGCGGTGGAGGGCTCGGCCCGGCCCGCCTTCCGCGGCGCGACCTCACCGCGCGCGACCCGCGCCGCGAACCCCTCGAACCACGCAATCGCCGCCGCCTCGATGGGCTGGAACGCCTGGTCGGTCGAGGGCTCGATCCCCGCGGCGGCCAGCTGGCCGCGCGGGCAGTGGCCGACCTTCGCGACGAGGACCGCGTCGCAGTCGGCGAGCGCCCGGATCGCGACGTCGAGCGCGTCGTCGTCGCCGTCGTTGCCCGTGCAGTAGGCGTCGGTCGTCCGCCTTCCGACGAGCCGCGCGCCCTCGCGGGCCACGTCGTAGACGAGGAACTCGCGGGCGTGGCCGAAGTGCTGGTCGACGAGGCCGCCCCCCTTCGTCGCAACGGCGACCCGCGCGGAGAGCTCCGCCGGCGCGCCGGCGACCCGCAGGATCGCGGCGTCCCGGGCCCGCGCGGCGATCCCGCGCGCGCGAGAGACGACCTCGCGCCGCTCGGCCCGGAGCTCCCGGGCGTCGCGCGCCGGGCCCGGCGGCAGCTTCGCGAGCGTGAACGCCTCGAACCGGTCCTCGCCGAGCCGGCCGACCGCGTCGGCGCGGCACTGCCGGCAGTGGCGCATCAACCGCGCGTCGATCTCGCAGCCCGCCTGGACGCGCTCGAGCTCCTCCGCCGTCGGCCCGCGCTGGCCGGTCAGGCCGTAGTGGGTCCCGTGCTCGGGCGCGGAGATGAGCGGGACGAGGTTCACGATGAACGCCCCCGCCGCCCGGACCGCCCGCGTGACGTCGGGGAGGTGCGCGTCGTTCACGCCGGGGATCACGACCGAGTTCACCTTCACGAGGACGCCGCGCTCGCGCAGCCCCGCGATCCCGGCGAGCTGGCGCTCGGAGAGGATCCGCGACGCCTCGCGGCCGCGGATCTTCTTCCCGTCGAGGACGATCCAGGGGTAGATGCGCTCCCCCACCTCGGGGTCCGTCATGTTGACGGTGACCGTCACGTGGCGGACGCCGGCCGCCACGAGCCGGTCCACGTTCGCGGGCAGGGCGAGCCCGTTCGTGGACAGGCAGAGCGTGAGGTCGGGCGCCTCCCGCCGGATCCCCTCGAGCGTGGCGAAGGTCGCCTCGGTGTTCGCGAGGGCGTCGCCCGGGCCGGCGATGCCGACGACGGAGAGCTCGGGCACCTCCGCCGCGACCGCGAGGACCTTGCGGATCGCGTCGTCGGGCGTGAGCCGCTCCGAGACGACCCCCGGCCGGCTCTCGTTCGCGCAGTCGTACTTCCGGTGGCAGTAGTGGCACTGGATGTTGCACGCCGGCGCGACCGCGACGTGAATCCGGGCGAAGTGGTGGTGCGCCTCCTCGCTGTAGCAGGGGTGGTCCCGCACCAGCGCGGCCACGTCGTCCAGGAGCGCCGGAGGCTGCACGTCCCCGCACCCGCGCGCGAACCCGCAGTTCGCGGCCTGCTGAACGCCGTGTGCCGTGGCGAGCGCAGGGGCAGCCGGATGAGGCTGCCCCGGAGCGAGCGGGGGGCTCGGGGGGTCGCGAGGGCTGTTTCCGAGCGACCCACCGTTCAGGACGTTCAGCGGGGACATGGCGGACCTCCGGATCGCGCGCGGCTTACGCGGCGATCGCCTCGAACGAGAACGCTTCCTTCTTGCAGGTCCGGCCGCACGCCTCGCAGCCGATGCAGTCCGCGGCGTTCTCCACCTTCGCGAACATCTTCGCGGACTCCTCCTCGTCCACCTCCGCCGGCGCGATCACGTCGTGGGCGCAGATCTTGATGCAGCGCCCGCAGCCGATGCAGAGCTCGGGGTCGATCGCCTTCACGAACTTCGGGGTCCACTCCTTGCCGCCGCGGGTCCGTCCGGTCACGTAGGACATCGTCGTCTCCTCCTGCTGGTGAGCCTTCGCTACTCGTCCGCGGCCGCCGGGAGGGCGCCGCCGTTCATCGCCTTGCGGAGCCAGGGGGGCGGCGTTCCACGCAGCACCTCCTGCAGCTTCGCGATGACCTCCGCGATCGGGACCTCGGCCCCGGTCTTCATCGGGTGGATCCTCCGGGCGACGAGCTTCGCCGCGGGCGGGCCGCCGATCGCGACCGTGTAGACGATCGCGCAGCCCGCCACCGCGCTCGCGCGTGCCGAGATCCGGTCCTCCTCGTCCTCGGAAACGGGCAGCGCGGTGACGCCGGCGACCTCCTCCGCGCTGTCCGCGCCGACCTCCCAGATCCGGAAATCGCGGGTCTGGCCGAAGTGCTGGTCCACCGTGACGCCGTCGCTGCTCGTGAATGCGATCCGCATGGCTCTCTCCGTTGCGCGTGGCGTGCCACTCAGTTGTGCGCGAGCTTCTGGGCCTCGGTGGCGTTCGCCTGGAAGAGGTTCGCGACCTCGAACACGAGGTTCAGGGTCCCGCGGTACCCGGCCCAGACCTTCGCGTGGGCGCCGAGCCGGTCGAACACGGGGAGCCCGGCGCGCAGGTGGGCCTTCACGCCGGCCTTCGCCGCGGCCTGGCGGCCGTTCGAGTTCGCGACGAGGAGGTCGGCTCCCTTCGCAGCCGCCTCGAGATCCTCGAGGTCGCCGACGAACACCCGCTCCGAGGGGATCGCGTCGAGGCCACGGGTCCGGGTCGCGGCGATCGCCGCCTGGAGCTCGCACCCCATCCCGGCGAGGAAGCCGCCGAGCGACTTGAGCGCGTCCGACTCGAGGGCGATCGCGACCTTCTTGCCGCCGAACTGGTAGTGGCTGTCGACCATCGCGTCGAGGAGCCGGCTGCGCCAGCGCCGGAGCCGCTCCGGGACGGGCCGACCGGTGAGCACGGAGAGCGTCGCGACGAGCCGGTCCACCTCGGCGAGCCCGGTCGCGGAGGTGAAGCCGTGGGCCGGGACCCCGAACCGCTCCTCCAGCACGAGCGCGGCCTTCGCGAGCGAGTCGCCGACGAAGATCGTCGCGACGCTGCGGCCGGCCTTCCGGACGTCCTCCACCGGGATCCCGCCGGTCGAGAGGGGCGAGACCTCGTCGTCGATGTGGCCGTCGAGGGCGTTCGCGATGTCGGGGATGGTGAGGACGGTGAGCCCGAAGGCCTCGAGGGTCCCCTTCAGCTCCTCCACGTCGGCCGGGGTGAGGTGCGCTCCCGGGAGGAGGTTCACCTGGTCCGGGACCTTCTCGCCGCCCTCGGGGAGCGTCGAGACGATCGCCTCGACCGCCGCCGCGTACCCCTCCTCGAGCGAGCCACAGTAGTCGGGGGTCGAGGCCCAGACGACCGGGACGGCGTCGTGCTCGGGGTGCTCCTTGCGGAACTGGACGATGGCGCTCCGGACGTCGTCCCCCATCGTCTCGGTGAGGCCCGAGGTCATGACGCCGACGATCCCCGGCCGGAACTTCTCGATCGCGCGGCCGATCCCGGCCTTGAGGTTCTCCCAGCCGCCGAAGACCGCGGCGTCCTCGCTCATCGCGGTACTGTTGAGGGCGATCGACTCCTTGAAGTGGCGGGAGAGCTGGAGCCGGATGAAGGTCGAGCACCCCTGCGCCCCGTGGAGGAGCCCGAGCATCCGGTCCACGCCGAGGTAGGCGAGGGTCGCGCCGAGCGCCGGCGAGTTCTTCTGCGGGTTCACCGTCGCGGCCTTCGCCGGGACCTTCACGCGGGAGGCGGCGAGGTCCTCGGCGAGGTGCGCGCGGGCGTGGCCCGCAGCGGCGGCGCGGACTGCCTCGCGGCCGGCGTCGTCGAGCTCCCAGGGTGCCCGCGCGGCGAGCGTGGGCCAGATGGGGTTGTTCGCGGTGAGGTCGAGCTGGCGCGCGAACGTGACCATCCCCTCGTAGCCGGCGTAGGGGTGGGCGCGGCCGTGGTTGATGTCGAGGAACGGGGTGCGGGTCTTGAGGGCGAGGAACTTGGTCTTCCCGCCGGCGACGACGAGGTCCGGCGCCTTCTCGCGCATCACGCCGAGGAGGCCCGCCGTCGACGTGTCGTCGATGATGCGGGCGTCCCGGTGCATGAGCGCCTTCATCCGGTGGAAGTCCTCGAGGGTGGAGTTCTGCGTCCCCGCCGCGAGGATCTCGACGCCGAGCTCGCCGAGGGCGCTCACCATCGACCAGGTCTTCACGCCCCCGGTGAAGAGGATGGCGCGCTTGCCCTCGAGCCGCGCGCGGTGCGGGGCGATGCGGGCGCGGCAGCGAGCCTCCTCGTCGGCGACGAGCGCCTCCACCCGGTCGCGCATCGTCGTGTCGGACGGGCCGCCCTTGGCGAGGTCGAGCTCCCGCGCCATGTCGCGGAGCGCCTTGGCGGTGTCGGTCATCCCGTAGAACGACTCCTCCAGCCACGGGATGCCCCAGCGCTTCTTCATCTTCCGGGCGAGGTTCGTGAGGCTCTTCGAGCAGATGATGACGTTGAGCCGCGCCCGGTGCGCCCAGCGGAGCTCCTCGAACCGCGAGTCGCCGGAGACGCAGGAGAGGACGCGGATCCCGAGCCGCTCGAAGAGCGGGAGCATCCCCCACAGGTCGCCGGCGATGTTGTACTCGCCGATGAGGTTCACGTCGTAGTCGGTCGTGAACGGCGGCTCGGCGGTGCCGACGACGCGGTCGAGCAGGAGCTCGCCGGCGAGCCGGTTGCCGATGTTCTTGTCGCCGATGAACCCGGGGGTGTTGACCGGGATGACCGGCACCGGCACCTCGGCGGCCGCCGCCCGGCAGACCGCCTCCACGTCGTCGCCGGTCATCGCCGTGACGCAGGTGGCGTAGACGAAGACCGCCTTCGCCTCCGGGTAGCGGGCGACGAGGTCGACGATGGCGCGGTGGAGCTTCTTCTCGCCGCCGAAGACGACGTCGTTCTGCACCATCTCGGTGGTGAAGCCGCGCCGGTACAGCTGCGACCCGGACGACCGCGCGCCCCGGTTGTCCCAGGAGTTGCCGGCGCAGGCGATCGGGCCGTGGACGAGGTGGATGACGTCCGTGACCGGCATGAGGACCACGCGCGCGCCGTCGTAGGCGCAGCTTCGCTCGGTCCCCTCCCCCGGCTCCGACTTCTTGCAGAACTTGGGCGCGCCCTTCTCGTGGGTCTCGCACTCCGCCGGGTCGTAGTAGTCGGGGCGCGCCATCGGTTCGCTCCGCGCGCCTACCGCATCATCTCGAAGAAGCGTTCCTCGCAGGTGTCGTCCTTGATCTCGAGGAAGCGGTTGCAGATCTCCGTGACCATGTTCACGACGCCCTGGTACCCGACGAGCGGGTAGCGGTGCTTGCTCACGCGGTCGAAGATCGGGAACCCGAAGCGGAAGAGCGGGATCTTCGCGTCGCGCGCGGCGAACTTGCCGTGCGTGTCGCCGATGAGGGCGTCGACCGGGTCGGTGACGAGCAGCGACCGGAGATGCCACAGGTCGCGGTTCATGTAGATCTTCCCGGTCTTGCCGTAGGGCGACGCGTCGAGGAGCGCCTGGAGCTCCTTCTCGAGCTTCTTCGAGCCCTTGCTGCAGAGCACGTGGTGCGGGATCGCGCCCATCTCGAGGAGGAACGAGACCCAGCCGAGGAGCTGATCCGCGTCGCCGTACACCGCGAACTTCTTCCCGTGCATGTACTGCTGCGCGTCGGTCATCGCGTCGATGGCCCGGCCGCGCTCCGCCTTGAGGACGTCCGGCACCGGCTTCTCGAAGAGCTCGGACAGCTTCAGGAGGAACGCGTCGGTCTTCGCGATCCCGATGGGCATCGGCATCGAGACGTGCTTCCCGGCGTAGTTCTCCTTCACCCACGCGAAGGTCTTCGTGCTCGCGTACGATCCGACGGTCAGCGTCGCCTTGCCGTTGATCGAGTCCGCGGCCTCGTCGAGCGGCGTTCCGCCCGCGTAGAGCCGGTAGGTGCCGTCGTTCGGGGAGTCGAACGACTCGGAGAGGTCGGCGAGGATCGTGTGCGGGATGCCGAACGCCTCGAGGATCCGACGGTACTCGCGGTAGTCGCCGGTGTTCGCGTCGAACCCCGGGATGAGGTTCAGCTTCCCGGTGCACCGCCCCTCGATCCGCTTCCCCTCCGTGAGGGTCTTCAGGATCGCGAGGAGCATCGCGTCGTAGCCGGTCACGTGCGAGCCGTTGAAGGACGGCGTGTTCGCGAAGGGGACCGGCAGCTCCTTCGGGAGGATCTCCTTCGCGCGGGCGTTCTTGAGGAACGCGGTGAGGTCGTCGCCGATGATCTCCGGCATGCACGAGGTGAAGACCGCGATCATCTTCGGGTGGTAGAGCGCGATCGCGTTCTCGAGCCCCTCGTGCAGGTTGTTCTGCCCGCCGAACACCGCGCCGTCCTCGGTCATCGAGTCGGAGACCGCCGGCGCCGGCTCCCGGAAGTGCCGGTTCAGCGTCGAGCGGTAGTAGGAGGCACAGCCCTGCGACCCGTGGACGAACGGCAGCGTGCCCTCGAAGCCGTGGGCGGCGAGCTCCGCCCCGAGCGGCTGGCAGGCATGGGCGGGGTTCACGACCAGCGCCTGCCGCGCGAAGTTCTTCTCGCGGTACTCCGTCGAGTCGATCCACTTCGCGACCCGCTCCTCCTCCTCGGGCGTGATGGGGGAGATCGGCTTCACCGTGAGTCCCAGATTGTTCGACATCGGCTGCCTCCTTGCAAATGACGTGCGGCGCGAATGACGTGCGGCGAGCGGCGGGGCAGCCGGATGAGGCTGCCCGAGAGCGAGGGGGGCCCCGCCCTAGAGAGGACTCTTCACGAGCTTCCAGGTGGGGCTGTTCACGGCCATGTCGACGTCCCGGGCGAACACGGGGAAGCCCTGGTACCCGTGGTACGGCCCCGAGTAGTCCCAGCTGTGCATCTGGCGGAAGGGCACGCCCATCTTCTGGAAGACGTACTTCTCCTTGATGCCGCTCCCGACCAGGTCCGGCTTGAGCGCGTGGACGAACTGCTCGAGCTCGTGCTCCGACGCGTCGTCGTAGAGGACCGTGGCCTCCGGCAGCTCCGGCGTGGTCCGCTCGTAGTCGTCGGCGTGCGCGAACTCGTAGCCGGCGCCGACCACCACCATCCCGAGGTCCTCGTACGCACCGATGGTGTGCCGCGGGCGCAGGCCGCCGACGTACAGCATCACCTTCTTTCCCTCGAGGCGCGGCCGGTACTCCGCGACGATCTTCGCCATCTCGAGGTCCCACCTCGCGATGGCCGCCTCGACCTTCGCCCGGATGGTGTCGTCGAAGCGCTCGGCGAGCTTGCGGAGGCTCTCGCGGATCTTGGTCGGGCCGAAGAAGTTCAGCTCGAGCCACGGGATCCCGTACTTCTCCTCCATGACCTTGCACATGTAGTTCATGGACCGGTAGCAGTGGATCACGTTGAGCTTCACCCGGTGGGTCGCGGCGATCCGCTCCATCTCGCCGTCGCCCGTCCAGGTCGCCTTCACGTTCAGCCCGCACTCCTCGAGCAGGCTCTTCACGCTCCAGACGTCGCCGCCGATGTTGTAGTCGCCGATGAGGGCGATGTCGTACGGGGTCTCCGGCTCCGCGAACTCCCGCGTCTCGATGAGGTAGTCGCGGATCGTGTCGTTCGAGATGTGGTGCCCGAGCGACTGCGAGACGCCGCGGAAGCCCTCGCAGTTGCAGGGCACGACCGGGAGGTCGAGCTCCTTCGACATCGTCTTCGCGACGGCGTTGATGTCGTCGCCGATGAGCCCCACCGGACACTCGGAGAGGATCGAGATGCCCTTCGCGAGCGGGAAGAGCTCCTTCGTCTCCCGGAGGAGAACGGCGAGCTTCTTGTCGCCGCCGTAGACGATGTCCTTCTCCTGGAAGTCGGACGTCATCTGCATGGCGAAGTTGGAGACGCCGTTCCTCCCGGACATGAGGTTCCGGCGGGTGCCCCACGAGTACCAGCCGCAGCCGACCGGCCCGTGGGAGATGTGGGCCATGTCGCGGATCGGGCCCCACACCACGCCCTTCGCGCCGGCATAGGCGCAGCCGCGGGCGCTCATCACGCCGGGCACGGTCTTCCGGTTCGACTTCACGCAGGCGGCGCCCGTCGTGGGGTCGTTCGGCGCGAGGTGCGGCGCGCGCTTCTTCTTCCCCTTCTCCGGGTAGGCCTCGAGGGCCTCGTCGATCATCGCCTGGGTCGACTCCTTCGTGATGCCGTCGACCTTCTTCACCGAATCGGACATGGCGTTCTCCTCTCCGTTCCCTTCCGCGGCTACGCGGACGCCGTCTCGGCGACGCCCACCACGGCCTCGTCCTCGTCGGCGATGATCCCGAACTCCGTCAGGAGCTCCTCGAGCTCCTCCATCGTGAGCGGGGTCGGCACGACGAGCTTCTTGTTCTCCAAGATCTTCCGGGCCAGGGTCCGGTACTCCTCGGCCTGCTTGTGCTCCGGCGAGTACTCGATGACGGTCATCCGCCGCAGCTCGGCGCGCTGCACCTGGTTCTCGCGCGGGACGAAGTGGATCATCTGCGTCCCGAGCTTCTTCGCGAGCGCCTCGATGAGGTCGGCCTCGCGGTCGGTGTTGCGGGAGTTGCAGATGAGGCCGGCGAGGCGGACCTTGCCGGTGGTGGCGTACTTCAGGATGCCCTTCGCGATGTTGTTCGCCGCGTACATCGCCATCATCTCGCCGGAGACGACGATGTAGATCTCCTCCGCCTTGTTCTCGCGGATGGGCATCGCGAACCCGCCGCAGACCACGTCGCCGAGGACGTCGTAGAAGACGAAGTCGAGGTCGGGGGTGTAGGCGCCGTTCTCCTCTAGGAAGTTGATCGCGGTGATGACGCCGCGGCCGGCGCAGCCGACCCCCGGCTCCGGGCCGCCGGACTCGACGCACTTCACCTCCCCGTACCCGGTCTTCATCACGTCGGCGACCTCGAGGTCCTCCACCGTGCCGCGCTCGCGGACGAGGTCCATCACCGTCGCCTGAGCCTTGGCGTGCAGGATGAGCCGGGTGGAGTCGGCCTTGGGATCGCAGCCGACGATCATCACCTTCTTGCCGAGCGACGCGAGCCCAGCGACGGTGTTCTGCGTCGTCGTCGACTTGCCGATGCCGCCCTTCCCGTAGATTGCGATCTGCCTCATCTGTCTGGTCTCCCTTGTGCGGTTCGCTTCGGACGGACTCACCTAGAGCAAGCGGCGTACCGTCGCAGGGGGCGCCGATCTGCCGCGCGATCCGCCCCCGATCGGCGGGATCCGGGCATGGAGCGTCCGCTGACGCCGCCTCGACCGCGCCGAACGTGACAGCGGGAGTGTCAGCTTCCGGACAGGACGCGCGCGTCCTGCGCGCGCGTCCGCTCAGCGCCCGCCGCGGCGCAGGCAGACGAGCTGCGTGCCGCGCCACCCCATCCGCCCGTAGAAGGCGAGCGCGGCCACGTTCTCGCGATCGGCGAGGAGCTGGAGCCGCGTCGCGCCCCGCTCCGCCGCCCAGGCCTCGATCGCGGTGAGCAGGGCGCGGCCCGCGCCGCGTCCGCGCTCGCTCGCGAGGACCACCATGTCCTCGACGAGCGCCGAGGGCGCACCCTCGGCGGTGGAGACGACGAGCTGTCCGGTCACCATCCCGACGACCTCGCCGCCGCGCTCCGCCACGAGGACGGCACGGCTCCCGCGGTCGGCGAGCATGAGGGCGAGGCCGAAGCGCTGCCTTTCCGGGTCGGGGCGGAAGTCGGCCTCGATCGAGAAGAGGTCCCCGAGCAGCCGCACGAGGACGGGAAGGTCGGAGGTGGAGGCGCTTCGGATCCGGTAGTCCACGTCTCCTCCTTCAGAACCGCTCGACGGCGATGCCGTACTTCGCGATCCGCCACCGGAGCTGGCGGACCGAGAGCCCGAGGAGACGCGCGGCGCGGGCCTGGACGTGACCCGCCCGGGAGAGCGCGTCGAGGATCCGATCGCGCTCGGTCGGCGTCGGGGTCGGGGTCGGGGTCGGGGTCGCAGTCGGGGTCGCGGTCCGCAGCCACTCGAGATCGGCCCGGGTCACCGCCCCCTCCCCGTGCGCGACCACGAGCCGCTCGAGGGTGTTCCGGAGCTGCCGGACGTTCCCGGGCCAGTCGTGCGCCACGAGGAGCTCGAGCGCGTCCGGCGCGAGCACGAGCCTGCGGCCGTGCTCCGCGGCGAGCTCGTCGAGGAAGCTCGCGGCGAGGAGCGGGA
>WNGL01021774.1_pt1 | contig 10491 bp, 7 predicted proteins | sample 5400591 | NCBI WGS metagenome assembly WNGL01 (sample SAMN13153377, study PRJNA577476) | soil metagenome | isolation source: 80 cm soil or saprolite under Garry oak tree replicate 1 | place: USA:California | collected 2016-06-15
TGCGCAGCCGCGGGATATCGGTCATCAGCTTCGGTTGACTGACCGCGAAGTTGACTGAGTCGAGCCCGCCTCGCCCGCGGATCGCGTCGGGGATGTCGTTGTGGCCGTCGATCAGCGGGACTGTGCCGAGGATGCGGACCGCTTGCGCGCGATAGTCCTGCCCGGCGAGCGGCGCTGACGTAGCGACCGCGAGCACGCAAGCGAGAGAGATGAGGGCCTTGGTCATGGCCGGAAGCTGGCGCCCCCAGTACCTCTTATCAAGATTACGACGTAACCATGATTGCAGACTCCAAGGTCAAGATCGCGCTCTCGGTAAATGGCGAGCCAGCGGAGGTGGCTTTCGCGCCACACAAGACGCTGCTCGAAGTGTTGCGCGAAGACCTGGGACTGACCGGCACAAAACATGGTTGTGAGCTGGGCGAATGCGGCACCTGCACCGTGCTGCTCGATGGAACGCCCGTGCTGTCATGTCTGGTGCTGGGGCTCGCGTGCGACGGGCGCGCGGTGCGCACCGTCGAGGGAATGGCCCGGAACGGGCAGCTGCACCCCCTCCAGGAAACCTTTGCAGACCTCGGCGCCGCCCAGTGCGGCTACTGTACTCCCGCGTTTCTCCTCGCAGCCGAAGCCTTACTGGCCACGAATTCCAACCCCTCGCGCGACGAGATCAAGGACGCGTTGGCGGGCAACCTCTGCCGCTGCACCGGCTACATCAAGATCTACGAAGCCGTCGAGCTCGCGGCCGAGCGCATGCGGAAGGTGGTCCATGGCCGGGCATAGGATCATCGGGAAAGCGATGCGAAAAGTCGACGCGGTCGCGAAGGTGACCGGGGCGACGCGCTTTGCGGATGACCTCGCGTTTCCGCGCACGCTGTACTGCAAGCTGCTGCGCAGCACGCACCCACACGCAAAGATCGTGTCGGTCGACATCACGGCCGCTAAACAGCTCGCTGGCGTCCAGGCGGTGCTCACGGGTCAGGATCTGCCGATTCCGTTCGGCATTCTGCCCGTGTCCCAGGACGAGCACGCGCTCTGCCTCGACAAGGTCCGTTTCATCGGCGACCCCGTCGCGGCTGTGGCGGCGACGACGGAGGAGGCGGCCACCGCTGCCCTCGACCTCATTAAGGTCGTGTACGAGCCGCTCGAGGCGTTCGACTCCGCGGAGGCAGCGGTCGCGCATCCCGAGCCGCGGATCCACGATTACGGCGACAGCGGCAATCTCCACAAGCTGATCAACCTCGAATTCGGCGACACCGATGCGGGGATCGGCGAGGCCGACTTGATCCGGGAGGACCTGTTCTTCTTCGAGGGCAGTACACACCTGCCGATGGAGCAGCATGCCGCCGTCGCCATGTGGTCGCCGGACGGCAAGCTGACCTTGTGGACTTCGACCCAGACTCCCCACTACGTGCATCGCGCGCTCGCCAAGGTCTTGGAATTGCCGGCCGCACGGATTCGAGTCATCGCGACGCCCAACGGCGGTGGGTTCGGCGGCAAGAGCGATCCGTTCAGTCACGAAATCGTGGTCGCGAAGCTCGCGATGGTTACTGGCCGGCCCGTGAAGATTACACTCACGCGCGAAGAAGTCTTCTACTGTCACCGCGGCCGCCATCCGACGCTCATGTGGGTCCGCACGGGCGTTAAGCGCGATGGCGCGATCACTGGCATGCATTTCCGCTCGCTGCTCGACGGCGGCGCGTACGGCTCGTACGGCGTGGCGAGCACGTACTACACCGGTGCGCTGCAGACCGTCACCTACAACGTGCCGCGTTACCACTTCCAGGGCGCGCGCGCATTTACCAACAAGGCGCCCTGCGGCCCGAAGCGCGGCCACGGCACGCCGCAGCCACGCTTCGCGATTGAAGTCCACCTCGACAAGATTGCCGAGCAGCTCGACCTCGATCCTGCGGAGCTGCGGCTCAGGACCCTCGTACTCCCGAACTCACTCACGGCGAACTATCTCCGTGTGGGCTCCATGGGTCTCGGCAAATGCATCGAGAAAGTGGTCGAGGGCTCCCGTTGGAAGGGGAAGTTCCGCAAGTTGCCGCAGGGACGTGGCGTGGGACTCGCATGCTCGAGTTACATCTCGGGCGCGGGGCTGCCGATCTACTGGAACAACATGCCGCACTCGGGCGTCCAGCTGAAATGCGACCGCGGCGGCGGCGTCACGGTCTTCTGCGGCTCGACAGAGATCGGTCAAGGATCGGACTCGATCCTCGCCTACATCGTGGCCGAAGTGCTCGGCATCGATCCCTTCGACATCGCCGTCGTCACCGCGGATACCGACCTCACCCCCGTCGATCTCGGCAGCTACTCGAGCCGCGTCACACTCATGAGCGGCAATGCGGCACTGCAGGCTGCGGAGCGCGCGCGCCAGATCCTCGCGGTCCACGCAGCGAAGAAGCTCGAGGTACCGCCCCAGCGCCTGACGTTCGCCGAGGGACGGGTGTTCGACGGCCAGGACCGCAAGCGCGGTGTGTCGTTTGCGGAGGCCGTGCAGCTCGCGGAGGCGGCTGAGGGCACGGTCGGGACAGTGGGTTCCTACACGCCGCCGCAGGGGGCGGGCAAGTATCGCGGCGCTGGAGTCGGACCGTCGCCCGCCTATTCCTATAGCGCCTGCGTGGCGGAGGTCGATGTCGATCCGAAAACGGGGATCGTGCGCGTCCCGACGATTTGGATCGCGCATGACGTCGGACAATCGATCAATTCCGCCTCCGTCATCGGCCAGGTCGAAGGCTCGATTTACATGGGCCTCGGCGAGGCGTTGATGGAGGAGATGGCGTACCGCGGCAATCGCAACGTCGTCCACAAGATTCCGTCGCTGCTCGAGTACAAGAGTCCCACGACACTCGAGATGTGCGACGTGATCACCTATCTGATCGAGGATCCTGATGCGAATGGCCCGTTCGGCGCGAAGGAAGTCGGCCAGGGGCCGCTGCTGCCCGTGATGCCGGCGGTCGCCAACGCGGTGTACGACGCGGTCGGCGTGCGTATCGATGAGGTACCAATCACGCCTGAGAAAGTGTGGAAGGCGCTACGAAGGAAGGAGAAGGGGGAAGACGCCCGATACGGCCCTGACAGCTTCCCCGACATCCCGTGGCCTGAGCCGACTCGCGTTGCTCCGCCGTGGGAGGGCGGCGATGGGAAGGGCGTGACAATCACGGCTGCGGCGTCGGAGCGTCAGCACTGATGCTGCGTCTGCCATCGTTCCGATACCTGCAGCCGAAGACCATCGCTGAGGCGCTTCGCATGAAGAGCGACGCCGGTCCCGAGGGTATGTTCGTCGCGGGGGGAACGGACCTCTATCCGAACATGAAGCGCCGGCACCAGGAGCCGAAGATTGTCATCTCGCTGATGGGGATTCCCGAGCTCGGACGGTTTGACGGTCGCACGGTTGGACCGTGTGTGACCTTGAGCCAATTGTCCGGCAGTCCGACCGTCCAACAGTCCCATCCTGCAGTCGCAACCGCCGCCCGCCTCGTCTCCACACCCCTCCTCCGCAACATGGGCACACTCGGCGGCAACCTCTGCCTCGACACCCGCTGCAACTATTACAACCAGACTTATGAGTGGCGGAAGTCGATCGACTTTTGCATGAAGAAAGACGGTGCGATCTGCTGGGTGGCCCCGTCGTCGCCACGCTGCTGGGCAGTGAGCTCATCAGACGTCGCGCCCGTCATGGTGGCAATCGGCACCGAGTACCTCCCCGCGCCGAACGGCTGGGACGCTGTGTACCACAAGCTGCGGCGGCGCGGTTCGTTCGATTTCCCGGTGCTCGGCGTCGCCGCGTGGATACGATGGAAGGGAAAGAATGTGGCTGACGCGCGGATCGTCCTGGGTGGCGTTGCGAGTTACCCCCAGGAGATTCCGGAAGCCGGCGCGGCGCTGCAAGGAGCGCCGCTATCCGATGAATCCATTGCCGCGGCCGCCGAGGCAGCGTACCGGCCCTCGAAGCCCATGGACAATACCGATTTCGATTTGTCGTGGCGGAAACAAATGACGCGCGTGTACGTCACGCGCGTCATCGAGGAGCTACGCCAGCGCCACAGCAGCTAGAACCGGTACGATCCCCGCAGCAGCTCCGCTCGTTGCCAGCGCCGGCGACGCCAGGGCCGCAGGAAGAACGCGATCGCCATAAATCCGAGTGGCCACAACAGCAGCCGCATTCCCCAGAAACCCCAGAAGCCAACCACCAGCATTGCGAACGCGACTGGCATGGCGGTCCACACCCACCATGCGCGCCGCGGCGCCCGCGCGAAGGCCCCGGCATCGGGGCTGCGCGGGGCGGGCAAGTCCGCGACCAACCGGCCGAGCTCCTCGCGATACGTGGCGGCCGATGCCGCGGCGAGACGCTCTCCGGCTTCGTCCGGTGTCAACCGGCCCTCGGCGGCAGCGCTCTCGAGCAGCTTCGCAACGCGCTCGCGCTCGGCGTCGGACGCGCGCACCCCGGAACCCCGGTCAGGCGCGTTCATTGGCCTGTACCAGCGCGTCGATCTCCTGCCCCGCGCGCTTCAGAATGTCGCTGATCTTTTGCCGGACCGTGTCATCTCGCGACCGCCAGCCCGTACGATAGGCGCTGCGCATCAATGCGCCCATGGCGCGGTTCAAGTCGCCCATCCCGCCGCCGAGCACTTCGTCTACCGCGTCTTTTACGCGGTCGAAAATGTCTTCCACCACGTCGCGATGCTCCTCCAGGAACTTGATCCCCGAGTCGGTGATCTGGTAGACCTTCTTGCTCTCGACTTCCGTCGCGCGCACCAGTCCCTCGTCCTCGAGCCACTGGAGCGTGGGATAAACGGTGCCCGGAGAGGGCGAATAGCAGCCGTGCAGCCGCTCTTCGAGCTCCTTCATGACCTCATACCCGTGTCTGGGCTTGTCTTTGAGCAGCTTGAGGATCACGTACTTCATGTCGCCGGCGCCGAACCAATGCCGACGGCCCCCCCCCCTGCCGCCTCGGAAACCCCATCCTCTGGGCCCGAATCCGAAGCCGAACCCTTGCCAGCCAAACCTGCCAACCATTTGCAGCTCCGAGTTTAGATGTTACGTCACGATATTCTTGTACGATATATCTTGTCAAGACGTCAGTTTCGGGCTGTGCGCCAAGTCACTATCGGACTTAAGCTTGCAAGTTCGACTGCCGCCCGTACATTGAGGCCACGCTGGACCAAGTATTTCCCTTGTTTGCCCCCACCCGCGCCCGGGATAGGAGCAGCCAATGGCAGTGGAGATCACCGCGCACCCAACCTGGGTAGCGGAGTTGGATGCGACGCTGGAGCCAAGCCGTCAGGCTATTCTCGACACGCCCGTCATCATCGATGCGTCCGAGAATCAGCTCGTCGACGGACAGATCCAGAACTTTCTGGTCGCGTTCTACCCCATCATTCGGGACTTCCCGCAGTGGCTGCAGATGCTGCTCGATCGCTCCCCGGCAATGGGGCGTGAGTTCTTCACCGACAACATCCGCGTCGAGCGCCGCCACGACGCGATGTGGCGCGCGATGGGAGATGGCTTCAACGTTCCCAAGAAGCGCTTCCAGGAACCGGAAGCCATGCTGCCCGAGACCAAGCAGTTCCATGCGTACTTGACCGAGATGTGCCGCAACGCGGAGTTTGGCCAGGCCGTCTCCGCCACGAACTATGCCGTGGAAGGCGTGGCCCAGAAAATCTCCGAGAAGGCGTTGCGCGGTCTCGCCAAGAACGAAAAGATCGGTCCGCGCGGCCGCTGGTGGCTGGAAGAGCATGCGAAATACGACGATGAACATCCCATCCACGCGCTCGAAATCATCAAGGACTGTGTCAAGCGCGGGGATGATCCCGAGAAGGTCACCGGCGTAGCCCTCGAAAGTCTCAAGCTGATGCGCTTGTCCATGGAGGCGTCTTATCACGCGTGACTAAGACTCGTCGTATTTCGCCGGCTCGCGGCGCCAGTACCACGGCCGGCAAGCGCCCTCCCCCCCCCGTTCGACTGGATCTGCTCCAGGCGGCGGCCGACATCGTCGCGGCGTTGCCGGACGCCGTCGTCGTGACCGGCACGGACCGGCGGGTGCTTGCGGCGAACGAGCCCGGTGCGCGGTTGCTCGGGTGGCAAATGGACAACGTGGTGGGCCAGGCGATTGCGGATCACGTGACGCCGCCAGAACGAGCCCACGTTGCCGCGCGCGAGGACAAGGTCCTCGCCGGAGAACCGCAACGCTACGAAACCCGGATCGTCAATCATCACACAGGCGAAGAACTCGATGTGTCGGTATCGAGCGGGCCGTTCCGGGTGAACGGTGAGCTCATCGGGACGGTGGCGACACTGCGAGACATCACCGATCCCAAACGCGCGCAGGACACACTCGCCCGCTCCGAGGCGCGCTACCGCCATCTCGTCGAATCGGCCTCCGATGCGATCGTCACCCTGGACGCGAACGGCCGCTTCACCACGGTGAACCATGCGGCCGAGATCATCTCCGGCTACAAGCGAGAAGAGCTGGTGGGCCAGTGGTTCGCCCCCATGCTCCACGACGACGACCTCCCGCGAGCGCTGGGGCACTTCCAGCAGGCGCTCTCGGGCGAAACGGGCCTGTTCGAGTCGCAGTTCTATCGCAAGGACGGCGAGGTCCGCACCATCTCGATCACCTACTCGACGCCGCAGAAGGACGAGGAAGTATTGTGTCTCATCCGTGACGTCACCGACCAGAAGATGTTGCAGGAGCAGCTCATTCAGTCCGAAAAGATGTCTGCGATCGGACAGCTGGTTTCGGGCGTCGCGCACGAGCTCAACAACCCGCTCGCCGGCATCTCCGCGTTTGCCCAGCTGCTGCTCGCCGAGAAACGCTTTCCGCCCGACCAAAGGACCGCCGCGGAGACGATTTACAGCGAAGCCCGTCGCGCCAGCCGCATCGTGCAGAACCTGCTGACCTTTGCGCGCCAGCATAAAGCCGAGAAGGGACCCACCGCGATCAACCAGGTGCTCGACGACACGCTCGAGCTGCGCGGCTACGAGCTTCGTGTGCGCGGCATTGACGTGCGCCGCGAGTATGATGAGTCGATCCCGGAAACCATGGCCGATGCGCACCAGCTGCAACAGGTGTTCCTGAACCTCATCACCAATGCCGAGCAGGCGATGGAGCAGAAGGAAGGCCACCACCACCGCCTGACGGTGCGCACGCGTTGCAACGGTGAGGCCATCCGCATCGAGATCGAGGATTCGGGCGCCGGTATTCCGGCCAACCTCATCGAGCGCATCTTCAATCCGTTCTTCACGACGAAGCCGACCGGCTCGGGAACAGGCCTGGGGCTGTCGATCTCCCTGGGTATCGTGCGCGAGCACGAGGGCAAGATCTGGGCGGAAAACTCGCCGCAGAGCGGCGCACGCTTCATCGTCGAAATCCCCGTGACCGAGCCGGGCGCCTCGGGTGAGCACGCCGCGGTGACGCACGTCGAGCCGTTGGGAAGCGACAGCCTGCGCGTGCTCGTCGTGGATGACGAGGCGTCGGTCCGCGTCTCACTGCAGCGCTACTTGTCTGGCAAAGGCCACAAGGTCGAGACGACCGCGAGCGGCGAGGACGCACTCGTCCGGTTGAAAGCGACTAAATACGACGCGGTGATCCTGGACATGCGTATGCCCGACCTCTCGGGTGAGCAGCTCTACGAACGCCTCCGCAGCAACGACCCCTCGCATGCCGAACGCGTGATCTTCACGACGGGCGACCTCGTGAACGAGCAGATGCGCCGGTTCCTCGACGGGACCGGCCGCCCTTGCGTCCCCAAGCCATTCGAGTTCGCTTCTTTCGACCAAGCACTGCCGGCGGCGCGCCGCCGGTAATCCCCACCCTGAAGGGTGGGCTCGGCACAACATCATCCTGAAGGATTTCATGCGCCCGTTGCTCACGCTGCTCGTGTGGGGCAGCTTGGTGTGCCCCCCCGCCGGCTCGCTCGCCGCCCAGGAGCCGTTCGACTTCTACTCCCGCGGACCCTATCGCCCGGCGGTCCCGCGCCCCGAGGCGATCACCGGCTACGCGGCCGGCGAACAGCAGACCATGTACGCAGTAATGCAGCACTATCTCGACACCTTGGTCGCCACCGCGAGTGACCGCGTCCGGATCGAGACCTGGGGGCGCACCACGGAGTACCGGCCGATCCGGGCGCTGATCATCTCGGATCCCGCGAACCTGGCGAAGCTCGACCAGGTCCGGGCCGGCATGGCCGAGCTGGCCGATCCCCGCAAGACGTCAGCGGCGCGCGCCGCGACGATTGCCGCGCAGAGCCCGGCCGTGGCGGTCTTCCAGTACTCGGTCCACGGCGACGAACCGGCCGGGTTCGAGGCGGCGATGCAGGTCGCCTACCAGCTCGCCGCCTCCGACGAGCCGCAGACGCTCGAGATGCTCAAATCGGTCGTAGTCGTCCTCAATCCCTCGGCCAATCCCGACGGTCACGAGCGGTTCGCGGCGTGGTATAACTCGGTCGGCATCGGTGCGGATCATCCCTGGTCGTTCGAACACAACGAACCATGGAGTATCACCGGGCGCTACAGCCATTACCGCTTCGACATGAATCGCGATTTACTGGCGCAGAGTCAGCCCGAGGTCCGCGCGATGATGGACGGCGTGCTGCGCTGGCGGCCGCAGGTGTTCGTCGATCACCATTCGACGACCGCCACATTCTTTTTCCCACCGGTGGCGCAGGCCGTAAACCTGAATCTCCCACCCCAGACGACGAAGTGGTTCGATACCTACGGCCGGGGAAATGCCGCCGCGTTCGATCGCTACGGGTGGCAGTACCAGGTGCGCGGCGTGTTCGACTTCTTCTACGTGGGCTACTGGGACGAATGGTCGACGTTCCAGGGCGCCAGCGGCATGACCTATGAGACGGACGGAGGGCCGGAATTCAGGTTGCGCCGCGATGACGGCAGCATCTCCACATTCCGCGACGGCATCGCGCACCACTTCGTCGCCTCGCTCGCCACGCTCGAAACGACCGCAAAGAACCGCCAGAGCCGGCTCCTCGACTATTACGATTTCCGCCGCTCCGCCCTGGCCGAGGCCGCGACCGACCGGATCAAACGCGTGGTGATTGTGCCGGGCAACGATCCCCAGTCGGCCGCCCATGTGGTCGGGCTCCTGCTCCACAACGGCGTCGAGGTCACCAGCCTGCGGCAGCCAGTCACGTCACGCCTCGCGCACAACTACTTGAGTCGTGGCGCGGGGAGCCCGCGCACGTTTCCGGCAGGCAGCTACGTCATCGACCTGAATCAACCGCAAAGCCGCGTCGCGAAAGGCGTGCTCGAGCCCGATGCCGAGCTGCAGCGCTCGTTCGTGGAGCGCGAGCTGGCGAAATTCCATCGCAACCGGCGCCGCGGCGAGGATGCGGACAAGGAGGACTACGGGTTCTACGACATCACCGCGTGGTCTCTGCCGCTGTCCTTCAATCTCGATGCCTACTGGACTGAGGATGCCGGGTCCGTCGGCGACGCCGTCACCGATTCGATCGTGCCGCCGCCACCGGCGCCGGGGCATGCCGCGAGCGCCTATCTGTTTCTGAACGACCGGCCCGGGGCCGCGCGGCTCGTGCTCGCGCTGGAGGGGGAGGGCTTCAAGCTTTCTGCCTCCCGAGCGCCCGTGCGCGCCAACGGCCGGACATATCCGCGGGGCGCCTTCATCGCCCGGATTCAACGCAATCCGGCCGCGCTTCACGAGCGCATCGCGGCGCTCGGCCCAGCGCTGGGCGTCCCGGTCACCGCGGTGCAGACGGCATTCCCCGATTCGGCGGAGGTCGGCATTGGCTCTGACGAAGTCGGCGGACTTCATGCGCCGAAGATCCTTGTCGCCGCCGGGGATGGGATCTCTGAGACGAGCTATGGCTGGCTCTGGTACTTCCTGACCAGGGAGCTGAACGCGTCGTTCACACCGGTGCCGCTCCGGGCGATCGGGCGCATGAGCGATTTGTCGAGTTTCAACGTCCTGATCATCCCCGACGGCTCGAGCGGCCGGATGCGGCGCGAGCTCGGCGATGACGGCGTGGAGCGGTTGAAGGCGTGGGTTCGCTCGGGTGGTGTCCTGATCGGGTATGGCGGCGCCGCTGCGCTTGCAGCTACAAAGGACCTGGAGCTCTCGAGCGTCGCGAGCGTGGCACCCGACAGCGGCGCGAGCCCCGACACCACCATGCCGGGAAACGAGCCGCCTCTGATTTCGAAAACGGGGGCGCCACGTGACCGACTGGAGTGGATCCCCGGCGCGATTTTCCGGGCGACGCTGGATACCACACACTGGCTGACGGTTGGCTATGAGCGGGACCGGATCCCCGTTTTCATCGATGGCGACACCTTCTGGAAACCGTCCAAGAGCGGCGCGAACGCGGTGTCTTTCACTGATCCGGTGGACTCGCTGGTCTTGTCGGGCTTCACCTGGCCCGACAATACCGCGCGACTCCTCAAGGGCTCGACCTGGGCCGTAGTCGAGAATCAGGGAAACGGGCGCGTGGTGCTGTTTTTGAGCGATCCGCTGTTTCGGGC
>WNGL01010820.1_pt1 | contig 10490 bp, 7 predicted proteins | sample 5400591 | NCBI WGS metagenome assembly WNGL01 (sample SAMN13153377, study PRJNA577476) | soil metagenome | isolation source: 80 cm soil or saprolite under Garry oak tree replicate 1 | place: USA:California | collected 2016-06-15
ATGCCCGTGCCCAGCACCGCAATGGTGCGCCCCTTGCCGCTCAAGGCGCCCTGGTGCGCCGCCGAATCAATGCCGCGCGCCGCGCCGCTGACCACCGTGACGCCCACGTACGCCAGTTGATAGGCCAGCCTGCGGGCGGCTTCCATACCGTAATGGGTGGTCATGCGCGAACCGACCATCGCCACGGCGTTTTTGTCCTTGGGCAGTAACTGGCCTTTGACGTAAAGCAGGATGGGCGGGTCGTAAATTTGGCGCAGCAACTCCGGATACTCAGCATCGGCTTGCGTCACGATCCTGCAGCCGAATTCCCCGATGCGTTTGAGTTCCCCGTTGAGGTCGATGGTTTTCTCCCAACTGGCAATGGCTTCGGCGGTTTCTTCGCCGATATTTCTGACTTGGAGCAGTTGCTGCTTGGAAGCGCGCAGGACCTCGGGTGCCTCGCCGAAATGCTCGAGCAATTGTCGCAGGCGGATGGGGCCGACGTGCTCGATCAGGTTCAGCGCCACCAACGCCTCGTGCGGTTCCACGCGACCCTGGATAACCTTTTCAACCAACGCCCGCAAGCAGAAGATTTTGGGGGGTGTTTGGGGCGGCAGGGTGGCAACGGGATGAGTTCATGAACGCTCCAAACCGGATGGCAGCGCGGTGGAAACCCTTGGAAAGGGTTAAGACAAACAAGCCACGCCCGACACCCCGATGAGTACTTGTTGAGCGTGGTCAGCGGAACCCTTTCAGCGTTCAGCTTCCCTGGTCCTCCAACCCAGGGTAGCTCGTTCCTCGCAGCCCTGGGCTGGAGGACGCAAACCCTTTAGGATTGCCGATCCGACAGCGGGGAGGCGGGAGACGCTAACACATACCCCCGATGAATCCCCAATGAATACGGGGTTTTAATGAGACTGGTCGGAGTTTCTTGGACGCGCCCGCAGAGCGGCAGAGCGGCAGGGCGCCAAAGGACAGCAATTCTCATTATGGCCGCTTCGATCCGCGCCGCGCAGTCTTGGGACTTACGGCTTCCTTACGCCTCCTTACGGGTTACCTTACGGGTTGGAACTCAAAACAACCCACGTTTATGCACCTCCTTACGGGTTTACGGGTCCAACACCCCCCAAGAGGCCAAAGGAGCATTGACACGCTGGCGCATACCGTTTAGGCTGAGATTGTAAACTCAATCACAATCAATTAGGACAAAGCTATGCTGATGCGAATTAGCCTATTCGTTGCGATTATCGCCGGGCTGGTGGTCGGTGTTTTGAACTTCGTAATGGTCAAAGACAAGATCACCACGCTCCAGACCAACCTCAAAGAACAGACCGACGCCCGTCAAAAAGCCGAATCGGACCTGGCCAAGACCAGGGACGACCTGAAGAAAACCACCGCTGAACTCAAGCAAACCCAAACTACTTTGCAGGCAACCACCGAGCAAAAGGATACAGCGGTTGCCGAGGCCGCCTCGCAAACCAAGCGCGCGGACAAGCTCACGGATGACTTAAACAAAACCCGCAAGGAACGAGATGACGCGCAGGCGGAGTTGGCCGCTTTCAGAGCGACCGGCTTGACCGCCGACCAAATCTCCGCCGTCAACACCCAAAACAAGGCGCTTCAGAAGACCGTGGCGGGAATCGAGGCGGAGAACAAACTCCTGGGACGAAAAGTTACCGACCTGCAAACTAAACTGGCGAGATACACAGACCCGGAGAAACCAGTGTATTTGCCGGCGGCGCTGAAAGGCAAGATTCTGGTATGTGACCCGAAGTGGAATTTCGTAATCCTCAACGTCGGAGGGGACCAGGGAGTATTGGAGTATGGTGAATTGCTTGTGAATCGCAACGGCAAACTGGTCGCCAAGATCAAGGTGAGCAGCGTCCAAAAGGATCGCTGTGTCGCCAACGTTGTGCCCGGCTGGCAGATCGGGGAATTGATTGAGGGCGACCAGGTCATTCCCGCCCATCCTGCAGAATCATGAAACCTCCGTTCTCCAACCTGCGCCCGCGGCGCGCCAGAGCGCGCCAGCGCGGCGGCGGCTGGCCCTTTCTCCTGTTGCTGGTCCTGACTGCGCTCACCCTGGGCGGCTGCGCGACCGCCGACCCGGATAACCTGTCCGAAAGGCCCTGGAATGCCCCCAAGACCTGGGAAAATGGCCTGCCTAGCGGTATGTTCGAAGGTAGATAAAGACTCCCAACCAAACCGGAAGGCCTTCGGTGCTGGTTCCCCGAAAGCTTTCGGGGTTTATTTCGCCACTTCCACGCAGCGTTTCTCCCGAATCACGATGATTCTGATCTGCCCCGGATACTGCAAATGGGTTTCGATCTTCGCCGCAATGCTGCGCGCGAGCCCAAAGGCCTGCTCATCGTCAATGTGATCCGGCTGGACAAACACGCGCAATTCCCGGCCCGCCTGCACCGCAAAGCACTTTTCAACCCCAGGAAATGCCCCGGCAATTTTTTCCAGGTCATCAATGCGCTTCAAATAAGTGGTCATGTTCTCCGAACGTGCGCCGGGGCGCGAGGCGCTAATGGCGTCAGCCGCGCTCACCAGGATGCCCAGCGGCCCCAAAGACGGAACATCGTTGTGATGGGAGGCAACGGCGTTGACGACCGCTTCGGATTCGCCATAGCGCTTAATCAGCTCTGCGCCGGTCACCGCATGGGGACCCTCGACCTCATGGTTGACGGCCTTGCCGATGTCGTGCAGCAGTCCGGCCCGTTTTGCGGTCGTGATATCAATGCCCAATTCCGCCGCCATCAAGCCCATCAAGTGGGCGACTTCGACCGAATGGTCGAGAATGTTCTGGGAGTAGCTGTGCCGGAAATGCAACCGGCCAAGCAGCCGGAGGATTTCCAGGTGCATCGGCGGCACACCCGCCTTCAACACAGCTTCCTCACCCAGGCGAACGATGGTCTCGTCCATCTCCTGGCTGACCTTGGCCACGACCTCTTCAATGCGCGTCGGGTGGATGCGTCCATCTGCGACGAGCCGCGCCATTGCTTCACGGGCCACTTCGCGGCGCACCGGATCGAAGCCGGACAACAGCACTGCCCCGGGCGTGTCATCTATCAGCACCGTCACCCCCGTGGCCGCCTCAAAGGCGCGAATGTTGCGGCCCTCCCGTCCGATAATGCGCCCTTTGATGTCGTCGCCTTGCAAGGCGATGGTGGCGGTAGTGTTCTCAAACGTATGTTCCCCGGCGTAACGCTGGATGGCTACGCTGATGATACGCCGCGCTTTTTCTTCGGCCTTTTCCTTGGCGTCATCAAGAATGTGCCGAGTCAGATTGTTGGCATCGCGCAGGGTCTCCTGCTCGATGCGTTTTAGGAATTCTGCGCGCGCCTGGGCCTCGGTCAGCCCGGCCATCTGCTGCAAATGCTCCAGGCCCTGGCGCGTCAGTCCGGCCAGCTCGCGCTCGTGGGCCTCCAGGGCCTGGCTCCGCTGGCGCAAGGCTTCGGCTTCTTGTTTGAGGCCCTTTTCGGCCTCGACGATCCGCTGGAGCTGCGAATTAATAAGCGTTTCCCGTTCGCTTAGCCGGCGCTCCAGTTCGGCCCGCTCCGCCCGCCGAGCGGCGAAGGATTGTTCGACTTGCTCGCGCAGCTTGAGCGCCTCCTGGTTGGCAGACAGACGCGCGTCGCGCACGATCATTTCGGCTTCGCTGCGCGCTTGGTCCAGCCGCGCCTGGGCCTCGAGTCTTCTGATCTTCTTCAGATCGCGGTCTTTCCACCACAAAAGCACATAACAAAGCGCCGCGCCCGCGACCAATAGAACCGCGTCTGCAAAAATATTGCTCAAGAAACTCATTCCAAAACCGCGCGCCGGCTAGAGCGCAATCCAGCGCGTCGGCGTCAAGATGCAATTCACGTGTGCGTCATGGGGCGCAACCGGCAGCTCCCTCACTATCTGTTGATCGAAGGCGATTCCGCAGGTCGCGCCGCTCAGGGCCGCCAGCAATTGGTCATAGAAGCCTTTGCCACGGCCTAGCCGCCGGCCCCGCAGATCGAATGCTACTCCAGGAACCAATATCAAGTCCAGCCGCTTTAATGAAACATTGGCGCAATAGTCGGCCGGCTCCCGGATGCCGAATCTGCCGCTCTCGAGGTCTTGCGTCGGATTTTGAATCCAGCAGGCTTCGTAACTATTGGTCTCTGCAGCAAACCGCGGCAGCGCAACCGTTTTGCCGGCCGATAGCGCCTCAGCGACCAATGGCCACACGTCCAACTCCCACTGCACCGGCGCATAAAACAGCACCGACTGGGCGTTTTTCCACTGTGATTGACTTCGGAGCAGAGCGCGCGCCTGGGTCGAAGCCGTAGCACGCTGGTGCGCTGTCATGGCTGTCAACCGTTCGCGGACCCGCCGGCGAAACGCCAGTTTGGCCTCTTGAATCTCAGCGCCCATTACGGTCTTTCGTGCCGGCGCATCCCATCAGCGGCGAGCGTGCGTTGGAGCCTGTTCGGCCAAGGTTCTCCCTTGGGAGTTGAAAGCGACGCCCTCGACGCCAGTTGAAGCACACGCGTTTTTTTTGATTAGAGAGTTGGGACGGCAAGGCATACCTATTACCATGCTCCATTGCTGCGGCGCTCATGCCACCAGTGGCATAGCGGATAAACCGCACGGTTGCAAACCGATTCGACCCTCACGCCGTCGGCAGGCAACCAACCCAACGTCCTGTCGGTATTGAGGATCGACGTAAGGGTTCCTGCCTGTGTTCGGTGGAATTTTTCAGCCTCGAAACTCCAACCAGCGATCTCACAAAGCTCCAAGCGGTTTGACGCGCCCTCGCAATAGCCTTACTTTCGTTCCAATGGCCCGAACAAACTTCGCTGATGCCGCCGTGGTGCTGCGCGGCACCGACAGTGTAGCCGTACTCAAGCGTCCGGTCAAAGCAGGTGACGAGTTGATCAATGGCGCGGTTCATCTTCGCGTCGCGGAAAACATCTGCGCCGGGCACAAGATCGCCCTTAGTGAGATTGCCGACGGAGCGCCGGTCAGGAAATACGGCCAGATCATCGGGTTTGCTCAAGGCCGCATCACCCCGGGCGCGCACGTGCACACCCACAACCTGGTGATGCGCGATTTCGGGCGCGACTATCAGTTCTGCGTGGACGCCAAGTCGGTCAATTTTTACCCGCCAGAAAAGGTGCGCTATTTCCAGGGCTACGCGCGTCCCCGTGGGCGCGTGGGCACGCGCAATTACATTGCCGTTATTTCCAGCGTCAACTGTTCGGCCTCAGTATCCCATTACGTTCGGGACCACTTTCGCACCGGGGACTTCAAACGCGACTTTCCGAACGTTGATGGCGTGATTGCCTTCACGCACAAAGCCGGCTGTGCGATGGACCCCGGCGAGCCGCAGCAGGTATTGCAACGGGTGCTGGCCGGCGTTGCCCGGCATCCAAACATCTCGGGTTATGTTATGATTGGGCTGGGTTGCGAAGTCAACCAGGTAGAGGCGATTCGACGTGCCTACCAGCTTGATGACCAACGGCCCGGCGAATCAGCGCCTGCGTTCATGAATATCCAGGCGGCCGGGGGCGTTCGCAAGACAGTCGAAGCCGGCGTGGCGGCTGTGAGCGAGCTGCTGCGGGCCGCCAACGAGCTCCAGCGAACGCCTCAGCCAGTGAGCAAACTGGTCCTGGCCGAGAACTGCGGCGGTTCCGATGGCAACAGCGGCATCACGGCCAATCCGGCGCTGGGCGTCGCCTCGGATGAACTGGTGCGTTGCGGCGGAACCTCGGTGCTGGCCGAGACGCCCGAAATTTACGGGGCCGAACATCTGTTGACGCGGCGGGCGGTATCGCGGGAAGTAGGCGAGAAGCTGCTCGAACTGATTGGTTGGTGGGAGCAACACGCGCGCCAGCACAACTGTTCCATAAACAACAATCCTTCGCACGGAAACAAGGAAGGCGGGCTAACCACCATTTATGAAAAGAGCCTCGGCGCAGTGGCCAAAGGCGGTCAGTCGCCATTGGCAGCCGTTTATAAGTACGCGGAACCCATCACCACGTCCGGTTTCTGTTTCATGGACACGCCCGGTTACGATCCGGTGAGCATGACCGGGCTGGTCGCCGGCGGCTGCACCGTCGGCGTGTTCACCACTGGGCGCGGCAGCGTCTATGGCTGTAAACCGGCGCCGTGCATCAAAGTGGCCACCAACACCCCCCTCTACCAGTGGATGGAGGAAGACATGGACCTCAACGCCGGCACCATTCTCGACGGGACCGAAAGCGTGGACCAGGTCGGGATGCGCGTGTTCGAAAAAATCATCGCGGTGGCCGGCGGCGAGAAAACCAAGAGCGAATTGGCCGGCATCGGTGATGAGGAATTCGCGCCCTGGCAACTGGGGCCGACGTTCTAAAGACCGTGGAGTAGTGGAGTCACGGAGCCTGTCATTACCCACATCTTGGGTGAAGACTTGCGTGAATCCCAAAGGGATTCTGCAACAAAGCCCAGGGTTGCGAGGAACGAGCTACCCTGGGTCCATCGCGTTGGGACGAGCCAACCCCAACGGGGTTGCGTCCGTGGGCGGAAAGCGTGGGCGCAACCCCGTTGGGGTTGAGACGCGGTTTGCACCATTTCCCAGGGTAGCTCCTCCGCTCTTTCTGGGCACGGCCTTAAATACGGCCGTGCAGCATTGTGAGCTTCTGGGTTGTATTATTGTGGTGAACGGTTGTCGGAAAGAGCGGAGTCGCAGCCCTGGGCTGGAGGGCGCAATCCCTGGGATTAGTCTCTGGGACAACGCTGCAGCGCGCGCGCATGCGAATTTCCGAGAGGCATTATTGTTAAGGAACATTCACCGTCACAGAGTCCGCTATGCTGGTCGAGCTTGCTCCTCACGAGCTCTTCGCGTCTTCAGGGCTCGGCTGCCTTTTGGGGCTGGGCTTTGCCAACTCTCTGAGTCTTTCATCGCTGCGGGTTTCAGCGGTTGTGCCCGCTGAGCGCAGCGGTTTCGCGGGCGCAGCCGGCTTCAGGAGCGGCGCGAGGACTTTTTCGGCGGCATCCGCCGGACCACCCTCTTTGGCGTTCGGCGGCTTTCGCGTCCCGTCCGGCGGACGGCTTTCGAGCATTTGCGGGAGTTCGGCGGCCGGCGACCCAGCGCTCAAACCTTCTCTGATGATATTCAATATGCGTTCGGTCGTCTGGCGCGGCAGCAGCGGCGCCATGAACCGGACAGCCTCGGGGTCGGCCAGCAGTTCTTCAAGCGTTCCAACAGCCTGGATTCTGCCCGCAAAATAGACCGCCATCCGCGTGCAAACGTCCTTTGCATCGGATAATGTATCACTACTGAGGACCACGGTCTTGCCACGCCGCGCCAGCGCCAGGATCAAATCCTTGAACTGGCGACAGCTTGCCGGCTCCAGGAAGAAGAACGGCTCGTCGAGAAGCAGAAGGTCCGGGCCCTTCAGAAGCACCTGCATCAGGCTGGCCTGGCGCTGCGCCGCCAGGGAGGACTCACTAACCTCCCGACTCGGGCGGCGCGCCGAAGAGCCGAGAAGTTCGCGCAGGAAGGCGAGCAGCCCGGGAGAATCCATCGGGCGGCGGTGGCTGCCCGGTTCGAGCAGATATCCGATGCGCGCCCTGGCCCGGCGGCTCCGTGGCGAGCGGGCAAAGACTTTGACTTTGCCCTCCGACGGACGCAGCCGACCGGCGAGAATTCTGAGCGTAGTGGATTTACCGGAGCCCTTCGGGCCCAGCAGCCCAAAGACCTCTCCCCGCCGCACATCGAAACTGACATCGATCAATGCGCGCACCAGGCCAAAGTGATCAAAGAACCTGGCGACGCGATGCATGGAGGCGACGGACTCGCGCTGGTTGGTTGGGGTGGTATCTTTGTGGTGGGTGGGCTTGTTCATGGGTGATTCACGGGTATGGCGCTGCCGCAAATCTCGCCCACGGGCGTCGCGTTTGGCCCTTTCCCGGCCCGTCTGGGTCGGCACGATGCTGGCCGAAGACGGTGCTCACAGCGAACACCTGCTGGCTTTTGACCGCTCGACGATGTTTTCGCTTTCGGCAATCCTGCTGCTGGCATTACTGGAAACGTTAACATCCGTGTCAACGAATCACCGAATCTGGTGCTGGTAACCGGTCGGTAACGGCAGGGGTAAGGACGCTTTCCACAGCGTCCCACTTTCGAAACCGGGACACGGAGAGATCAGGGACGCTGTGGAAAGCGTCCTTACCGGCGCTGCGAAATTCCGCTTGCTTTAAGTTCAAAAGCCTGCTCTATAACACTTTGGGTGAAGGCTTGGACAAAATCTGAGCGGCAGAAAAATATTGCCACGGGCGCAGTCACCTGCCTCATGCTCGTGCTCTGGTTGGGAACGATCCTGCTGGCTGCCTCTCCGCAACTTCATCGGCTGCTGCATCCGGGTTCGCAAAACGCCGATCACGTCTGCTTAATCACTCAAATCCAACTGCATCCATTTCTGGTCACCTTGGCGCCCCCGGCGTCGCCTGCACCATCCTTTGGCCCCGCGAGGGCCGTTCACCCGCTTGATTTTCAATTTATTCCCACCTGCGATCATCGCTTGGCTCCCAGCCGCGCCCCGCCTTCAGTTTCTTCTTCCGCAATGGTTGTTGGTTAGGGGCGGGGCTAATTGGCTCCCGGCCTGCGGCTCTCAACCTTCAATCCTCCTTCGATTTCCGATCGCAGGGAGTCTGTACCTTTAGCGGACGCGGAACGCGGCCGCACCATTTGAAGAAATGATATGAAACTTAGAAACCTTTGTGGGTGGTCTTCAGCCCTTTGCCTGAGCGTGGTGATAGCGCAGGCACAGGAGACCAACGATGCAGGGAAGTTCGAGAGAATGTTCAAGCAGATGCAGGAAAAACAGGAGAACCTGGAGCGCATGGTGCGCGAACAGAAGGCGGAGATTGATTCGTTGAAACGCCAAATGGAGACGAGCAGAACGAATGCTGCGCCAGCGAATGCGGCGGCTCCGAGCAGCACCGCGACGCAGCCGGTGACGACTCCGGTGACTGAAATCTCCGCACCGGACATGGCCAAGCCATGGACGCCCGCCTCGCCGATTCGGTTGGGTAGCGCACAGAACTACATCAACCTGTCATTTGACGCCCTGGTAGCGGCGGGAGCTTCCACTGCGAATGACATTGATAAATTGCAACTTGGCGGACACGACCCGAAGGAGCGCGGGTTCACGATCCAGAATCTTGAGACGGTGTTCGACGGCAAGGTAGATCCTTACTTCCGCGGGCAGGCGAACATCGTGCTGCAAATCGATCCGCACGGGGATACGACGGTAGAAGCGGAGGAAGCATATTTGGAAACCATGTCACTGCCGTTGAACTTACAGGTGAAGGCAGGACAGTTTTTCACCGAGTTCGGGCGGCTGAACCCGACGCATCCGCACAGTTGGGAGTTCGTGGATCAGCCGCTGGTAAATGGGCGATTTCTCGGCGAGGACGGCCTGCGCAGCGCGGGAGCGCGGATTTCGTGGCTGGCACCGACGCCGTTTTACTCCGAGTTGTATGTGACGGTGGCAAACAGCCAAGGCGGAACGGCGTTCAGTTTTAGAAACGAGCATGGGGGTGAAACATTCATGGGCCGGCCCGCAACGGAGGGACGTGTGAAGAGCCTGGGGGACATGCTTTTCGTTCCGCGCTATGCGGCATCATTCAACTTAAGCGATTCACAGACCATTGTCGCCGGAGCTTCGGCTGCTTTCGGTCCGAATGGCAGCGGGAGCGACAGCGATACGCAAATTTATGGCGTTGACTTGTTCTACAAGTGGAAGTCACCGAATCAACATGCCGGTTTTCCGTTTGTGACGTGGCAAACGGAGGCGATGATGCGCCGCTTCGAGGCGGGATCCTTTCCTGGCAATTCCGCTATCCCGGCCCTTCCGCGTGAAACTATAACCGACTTCGGCCTCTACTCCCAAATCACTTACGGGTTTAGAAAGGGCTGGGTTGCCGGGTTGCGCGGGGATTATTTGTTTCCCGACGAGAGAGCCAAGTACGAAGATATTGTCGGAACTGACCTGGATCGGGCATCACGCTGGCGGATTTCGCCGAATCTGACCTTTTATCCGAGCGAGTTTTCGAAAATCCGGTTGCAGTACAATTATGACCGACGAAACGGCATCGGTGACGATCATTCGGTGTGGCTACAATTCGAGTTTTTGCTGGGTACACATGCAGCGCACAAATTCTAAACCTTTGCGATTCGAAACATAAACTTAACCAATTATATGAAAGTACATTTCCTAGCATTTACGGTCGCGCTTCTAACCGGCGCGGCGGAAGCCAAACTGAACGTTGTGGCCACTGTGCCTGACTTTGGAGCGATTGCGGAAGAGGTCGGGGGCGACAAGGTCAAGGTCACAACGATTGCGAGAGGGACAGAAGACCAGCACTTTGTGGATGCACGGCCGAGTTACATCCGAGTCTTAAACCAGGCGGACGTTCTTATCGAAGGCGGCGCAGAATTGGAGGTTGGCTGGCTGCCGCCGCTCGTCGCTGGCGCGCGCAACCAGAGGATA
>WNGL01010821.1_pt1 | contig 10490 bp, 11 predicted proteins | sample 5400591 | NCBI WGS metagenome assembly WNGL01 (sample SAMN13153377, study PRJNA577476) | soil metagenome | isolation source: 80 cm soil or saprolite under Garry oak tree replicate 1 | place: USA:California | collected 2016-06-15
TCGCGGCGCCGACGACCTCGCTGCCGGAGCGGCTCGGCGGGGTGAGGAACTGGGATTACCGGTTCTGCTGGGTCCGGGACGCGACGTTCACGCTGGATGCGCTGCTCTTCGCCGGATACACCGACGAGGCGCAGGCGTGGCGCGACTGGCTCCTGCGCGCGGCAGCCGGAGCTCCGGGGCAGCGCCAGCCCATGTACGGGATCGCCGGCGCCCGCAGGCTCACCGAGATCGAGCTCCCATGGCTGCCCGGATACGAAGGGGCCCGTCCGGTGCGCATCGGGAACGCCGCCGCGGACCAGCTCCAGATCGACGTGTTCGGCGAGCTGATGGACTGCCTGCACCTCGCCCGCAGCGCCGGCATCCATCCCAGCGCCGACGCTTGGGATCTTCAGCGGATACTCCTCGACCACCTCGAAACCACATGGCAGGCGCCCGATGAGGGCATCTGGGAGGTTCGCTCGGGGAGGCAACACTTCACGCATTCCAAGGTGATGGCCTGGATCGCGGTGGACCGCGCAATCGCTGCGGTCGAGCGGTTCGGCCTGGACGGCCCGGTCGAGCGCTGGAAGGCCCTGCGCGCGCGGATCCACGATGAGGTGTGCACCCGAGGCTTCGATCCCGGGCGGAACGCGTTCGTGCGGTCCTACGGGTCGCGGGAGCTCGACGCGAGCCTGCTCATGATCCCGCTCGTGGGATTCCTTCCGCCATCGGACCCGCGAGTCCAGGACACGATCGCCGCGATCCAGCGCGAGCTCTGCGAGGACGGCTTCCTTCGTCGCTACTCGGAGACCGCCGATGATGGCCTCCCGCCGGGCGAGGGGGCTTTCCTGCCGTGCACCTTCTGGCTCGCCCGCTGCCTGGCGCTCGTCGGGCGGGAAGACGAGGCGCGCGCTCTCTTCGAGCGGCTGCTCGCGATTCGCAACGACGTCGGGCTGCTCGCTGAAGAATATGACACGTCCGCGCGCCGGTTCGTCGGCAACTTCCCACAGGCGTTCTCCCACGTGGCGCTGGTGAACGCGGCGCGCACGCTCTCGGGTCCGCACCAGCCTGGCCTCCGTAGCGCCTTCCGGAGCACTCGCCTGGCGCATGTCCGTGTGGGGGCGGTGGTCCAAGCAGGGCGTCGCTCGTGAGCCTGCGAGCGATACGCCAGCTCGTGCGCTCGCCCGGCCCAGGACGTGCGGTGACCGGGTCGCTGCCGCAGGTTTGGGTCAGGGCGGTGAACCATGGCAACAGCACCCATACCGCAGGGCTACCACAGCGTGACGCCGTACCTGCAGGTGAACGGCGCCGCGAAGCTGATCGAGTTCCTACAAGACGCCTTCGAAGCGCGTGAGATCTTCCGGGCAAACCGTCCGGATGGGACGATCTCGCACGCGCGGGTGGAGATTGGCGACTCGTTCATTGAAATGACGGACGCAGACGGCAAGCTCAAGCCGATGCCGTGCGCCATCCATTTCTACGTACAGGACGCAGACGCCGTGTACCAGCGCGCCATGCGCGCGGGTGCTTCCTCCTTGAGGGAGCCCGCCGACCGGTTCTACGGCGATCGGGAAGGTGACGTGGAGGATCCCTGCGGGAACCGCTGGTACATCTCCACGCACCTGCAGGACGTGCCGCTCGATGAGCTCAAACAGCGCGAGGAAGCGCTGCGAGGACGTGAACAGGAATGAATCACGGCGAGCGTGGCGAGAGCGAGACGCGTGTCACGGGTGCTGGTCCGGGCCCTCGAGGAGCCCTCGCGGTGCGGTCTCTTCCACGAGGAAGCGCCGGAACCACTCGCGCGCGACCCGGGCGACCTCCTCGAGCGCGCCGGGCTCCTCGAAGAGATGCGTGGCGCCGGGGATGACCTCGATGCGCTTCTTGCATCGGAGCCGAGCGTATGCCCGCGCGTTGAGGTCGAGGACCGGCTGATCGGCTCCCCCGACGATGAGCAGGGTGGGACAGGTCACACGATCGACCGCCTCTTCGGCGAGGTCGGGTCGGCCGCCACGTGACACGACCGCTCCGACGATCTCCGTGCGTGCCGCGGCGGAGATGAGCGCCGCCGCGGCCCCGGTGCTCGCGCCGAAGTAGCCAATCGCGAGGTGGCGCGTGTCGGAGTGTCCGCGGACGAACTCGGTCGCGCGCTCCAGTCGGTCGGCCAGCATCGGGATGTCGAATCGGAGCGCGCCGGAACGGCTCTCCTCCTCTTCCTCTTCGGGCGTGAGCAGGTCGAACAGCAAGGTCGAGAGTCCGGCGTCCGCGAGCTGGCGGGCGACGAAGCGATTCCGGCGGCTCAGCCGCGACGAGCCGCTGCCGTGCGCGAACAGGACGATCGCGGTCGCCCCCTCCGGCATCATGAGATCGCCGGTGAGCTCCAGGTCACCCAGTGCGAGCTCCACTGTCCGCGTTTCATTTTTGAACGTCATGGTGTCCTCCGTGAACGGTCCTCTGCGCGGCAGACATTCGAGCTTTCGATTCCACCTCGACCTCCGCTCCAAATCTGTGGCGTTTCGCAGCGGAAGCCAGGGCAGCGGCGGCCCAGGGACCCCATTCCCGATCGGCTGATGCTGCGCCGTGCGGGGCGGCGCGAGGTGGCGCGGTTTGCTGCCGACTTGCTACCGGAGAGCAGGACCGAAAGAAGAAGGCCGGAACCCAGGCCGGCCCGATGTCCTTCAAAACGCCTTGAACCACTAACGCGGACGGCGTGATCCGGCCCGCGCGAGCAATTGAGGCCGTTGCTAGCCTGGATTTCCACGGAAGGAGCGAGGCCCGGGATCGCAGGATCCCGGGCCTCGGTCGTTGCCGCTCGAGGCGAGAGTCGCCGGCCTGTTCGGGTGCGCGCCCCCGCCGTGTGCGGCGGCCTCCAGACGCTCGACGTAGTGGATGTACTCGACGTACGCCTCCACCCAGGCGCGGCCCGCCGCCACGTCCTGCCCCGGCGGCTGCCGCGCCGCCAGGGTCGCGAGTCGATCGCGGAGCCCCGACCGCACGGCCTCGACGAGCATGCGCTCCATCTCGCCGCCATCTGACTTCTCGATCCCGCGCTCGGCGACCTGCACGTCCTCACCGACGCCTTCGACGGCGGCCTTGAGCCCGGTGTAAGGGGCACCCTCGCCGGCGCGGTGGAACCGCACGAGCGTCTCGAAGAAGCGGCGGTCGGACTCGGCGTGAGACGCGGGGCTCCGCTGGCGCGCGTCGACGGCCTTGTGGAAGGCGGCGCGGACCTGCTGCTCGTGCCTCGGCTTCACCCACGCGAGGGCAGGGGCGACGTCGTTCGCGTCGAGCGCGGCGCGGGCGGTCTTCACGACGGCCCCGTCGAGCGTGTCGCAGTGCGCGCGCGCGGAGAGTGGGACGAGGGAAAGGACGGCAGCGGTGACGAGGGCTCTCGTGATCATGGCTTTCTCCTGTGGATCGGGTCGGGTGATTCAGCGGGTGATTCAGTCGTCGTGCTCCCTGCGCGCGGTGCCCTCGGGGGCTCGGAAACGCCCGCGGTCGAGCGCGTCGGGGGCGGTGAGGCTGGCGGCGCGAGGGGAGGTGGCGTACGCCGCGGCGCCGCCCCTGGCGTAGACGAGCTCGCCACCGGCCTTCCCCGTCCGGTACGCGAGGCCCGCGACGGCGACGGCTCCGAGCGCCGCCAGGGCCGCGACGGCCGCCGTGGCGCGCGCGGGGACGACGAGGACGGCCACTGCGATTGCGAGGACGATCGCGCTGCCCCACACGAACCGCTCGGCGGCGCGCTCGTGGCGCTCGATGGCCGCGTCGCCGGTGATGCGCTCCACGCGCTCCTCGTCCTGCTCTCCCGTCCGCAGGGCGGCGACTCCTCCCAGGGCGAGGCATGCCTGGAGGGCTGCGGCGATGAGCCACGCCCTCCGCGGGACGAGGCCGCGCCAGAGCGCGAGGGCGAGCCCGACGCTCAGGAGCGGGAGGACGAAGGCGAGTCCGAGAGGTACGTGGACGAGGGCGGCGTGTAGCGGTACGGTCGTCATGGCGGGTCTCCGATCAGGTTCGTGCGGAGAACGTCGCCGGCCTCCGTCGCTTTCGCCATGTGGCGTATGCCCGATCAGAAAGACCCACGGAAAAGCGTGGGGTTCGACACTCGCGGCAGGACGGATGCCGCAGCGGCTCGGCCGTGGGTCGCAGCGTTGACCGGCGGGCTGTTCCTCCTCATTGCCGCGCTCGTCTGCGCCGATTACCTGGCGGACGCTCACGCGCGGGACGTGCGCCTGCACGCCGCGATCGAGCTCACGCTCATGGCGATCGCGGTCGCCGCGAGCGCGATCTTCTGGTCCCGGTTCGCCGCGACGCGCCGGCGCGAACGCCTGCTGGCGGGGGACCTCGATCGGGCACAGGCGGAGGCGGAGCGCTGGAAGCGCGAGGCGAACGACCTCATGCGCGGCCTCGGCGCCGCCATCGACGCGCAGTTCGATCGGTGGGAGCTGTCGTCGGCGGAGCGCGAGGTGGCGCTGCTGCTATTGAAGGGCCTCGCGCACAAGGAGATCGCGGACCTCCGCGGGACCGGCGAGAAGACCGTCCGCCAGCAGGCGCTGACGGTGTACCGCAAGGCGGGGCTCTCCGGCCGAGCCGAGCTGTCGGCGTTCTTCCTCGAGGACCTCCTGCTGCCGCCGGCGAAGCCGGCGCGAGCAAGCGGAGGGTGAGGCCTCAGTCGAACCGGTACCGTAGCGGATCCCGAACCTGTCGATCCCCTGGTTGGGGCGCGCGAAGCTGCTGTTCGACAGGTGCTCCCAGACGATCGAGACACCCTGGTGCCCGCGGAAGCGCCAGCCGGCCTCGAGCCCGATGTGGAAGAGGAGGCGCGACCCGAGCTCGCTGCGCAGCGGATTCGCGCGGCACAGCGCGCCAGCTCGAGGGCTTGCGCGACGACCTGTTTCTTGGCGCGATGTTGCCGGATGTAGAGCTCCAGCGCCTACGTATGACCGAGGAGAACCCCTACTCCCCGCGCTGCGTCGCAAGCTTGAGGAGCTCGGCTCGCTGCGCGTTGTCAGGTCGGCGCGTGACGGCCGGACGTCGCCCTCGCCCCCTGCCCGCGCTGCGCGCGATCCTCTACGCCAGCGCGACGCTCGTCGTGTACGCCACGCTTACGGTCGGGATCGGGCTGCTCCGGTCGGCGCAGGTTCTTGTGGCGGACCCACCGCCGGGTCACGTCTCGACCCCGCTCCTCGCGAGCTCCGCCGCCACGAAGTCAACGAAGGCGCGCACTTTCGGGAGGACGTTTCGGGACTGGAGCGAGAGCGCGTGGATGGGGAGCTCCTCACACCCGGCATCGCTGAGCACCTCGACGAGCTGCCCGGACGCCTGCCCCCGGGCCATCATGAAGTCGCAGACCCAGGCGAGCCCGGCGCCGCCGACCGCGAGGTCGATCAGCGCCTCGGCGCTGTTCACGACGATCCGCTGGCTCGGGGACAGCTCGCGCACCTTCGTTCCGTCCCGCAGCCGCCAGGCGATCACACGGCCGTGCAAGGAGAGCGCGAGCCGGTCGTGGCGTGAGAGGGCCTCCACCGTTCGTGGCGTGCCCCTGCGGCGCAGGTAGCCGGGCGCGCCGCAGACGCGCATCCGGGTCCGCCCGAGCCGCCGCGCGATGAGCCCCGAGTCCTCGAGCGCGCCGAGGCGCAGCGCGACGTCGATTCCCTCCGACACGAGGTCGCTCGGGTGGTCGCGAAGCGAGAGCTCGACCTGAACCTCGGGGTAGCGGGAGGCGAATCGCGCGAGGGCGGGCACGATCACGTGGCGTCCCAGGATCGAGGGGGCCTCCACCCGCAGCAGCCCGGCGGGACGGTCGCGCAGGCGCGACATCGCGTCCTGCGCTTCCTTGAGTTCCCGTAGCGCACCCCGGGAGCGCTCGAAGAAGGCCCGCCCGTCCTCGGAGAGCCGGACCGCCCGCGTCGTCCGGTTGAAGAGGCGCACGCCGATCTCCTCCTCGAGCTGGGCCACCCGCCGGCTCAGGGCCGATGGGCTGAGCCGCAGCCGCTCGGCGGCGAGCGTGAAGCTGCCGAGCTCCGCGGCCTCCACGAACGCTTCGATGTTCCCGAGCCGATCCATCGCGCCTCCCGTTCGCCTCGTCGGTGCGCTCCACGCATAAGTATTGTGCGTGGATGTATCTAGCGTGCACCACACGCACAACCTAGCTCATCTGCATGCCCGTCGCGGCGCGCATCCCGCGCGAGCGCGCACGGGAGAGAGAGGTAACACGCACCATGCGCGACCCCGCTGCTCCGAACCCGCACGCGCGAGCGCTCCTGCTCGGCGCGCTCGCGACGCTCGGCCTCACCGCCGCCCACCATGCCTACGGCGGGATCCGGTACGACACGCCCTGGCGTCTCCACGGGGCCGTCGTGGCCCTCGGGATGAGCCCGGCCCTGCTCGCCCTCTACTTCACGTACCGGCGGCGCCCGAGCTCGCCGGCCGGCCGCGCCGCAGGCTGGGCCCTCGCTGCGGGCGTCCTGGCGTTCCCCGTGCTCGTCATCGGCGCCTTCGAGGGCGTGTACAACCACCTCGCCAAGGACGCGCTGTTCCTGGCGGGCGCCCCTCGGGGCTTGCTGCTGCACATGTTCCCGCCTCCGACTTACGAGATGCCGAACGACGCTTGGTTCGAGATCTCCGGCGTGCTGCAGGTGATCCCGGCCGCGTTCGCCGGTCTGGCGTCCCTCCGGTTCGTGCGGGCGCTGCGCGCCGGCCGCAGGAGGACCCATCCGCTTGGGTACGGCGTGGCCGACGGAGGAGGCGCGACGTCATGACCGCCTATCCGTTCATCGTCTTCGTCCACGTCATCGGCGCGGTCGGCATCTTCGCGACGATCGCGATCGAGACCGTCTCGCTCGGAAGGCTCCAGCGGGCGGCGACGCCCGCGGACGCCCGCGTCTGGATGAGCCTGCTCGCGCTCCCCTGGCGCCTCGGTCCCATCCCCATGTCCGCAACGCTCGCGTCCGGGATCTGGATGATGGCCGTGAGCTGGGGGCCTCAGCCCTGGCTCGTCAGCGCCTTCGTCGGGCTCGTCGGGATGGCCGTGGCCAGCGTCGTCTCGCTCCGGCGCACGAGGCGGCTGCGCGCAGCCCTCGCGGCCGAGCCACCGTCGGAGCTCCCGCTCCGGTCCGGCCAGGCGCTGACCGCGTCGCTCCGACTCCGCATCGCCCTAGGCGTCGGGATCCTGGGTCTCATGACGGTCAAGCCCGGTGCCGCTGGTTCCTGGTCGATCCTGGCCGCGGCGGCTGCGGCCGGGCTGATCGCCAGCATCGGCCCCCTCGCGGCGCGCCGCTCGCTCCGCCGCCCGCGAGTCTGTGTTCCCGGCGCGGGGAGGCGGGCCTCGATTCTCGGAAGCTGAAGGTCACGGCGGAATCCTTTGTGACTTCGCCGAGAACGCGAGGCTCGCGAGATACCGGGCAAGGTTTTCGAGGGAGCCGGAAAGACGAAGGGCTCCCGGGTCGCCCCGGAAGCCCTCGTCATCACCTCGGAAACTGGAGCGGGAAACCGGATGCGAACCGGCGACCCTCAGCTTGGGAATGTGCAGCCCGGGGATGGCGAGGAGCCAAGCTCCTGAAATCACGAGGGCGGTTGCAGCGGTTGGGAGGGGATGAACGCGGTTTCCGGGGAAAAAGGTTTGCCCAAAGGTTGCCCAACGCATCGCCGGCGGCGGCCTGCTCATGAGGTACTGCGAGTGAAGGCCAACTGACGAGACCGGTCGCCTCGACCGGAGTGGTCTGGGCGGCCGGAGCCAAGGTGCCGTCCAGCCGCTATGATCTCGGGAGGATGGCAACCCACTCGAAGGATCCGCGTCCGACGCTGACCGCCTACGGGGCGCCGCTCTTCTTCAGCGCCAGGCGGGACATGGGCCTCGAGGAGGCCGTCGTGCGCTCGCGGGGACGAACGCGACCTCGCCGCGCTCGCCGTAAGAGCCGCCCGAGGCGCTAGGCCGTGGCGAGCGGGCCGGGCACGAGCACGCCCGAGTCGAGGCGGGCCAGGGCGGACCCGGATCGCGACACGATCCCGTAGCCGCAGCGGCGCGAGCCGGGATCGATGCCGAGGACGACCACGCGGGCATCCTAGCACCCGCTGAACCGGCGTCCAGATGCTGCCGGAGGTGGCCCCGGAGCCGCCACCCCGTCGGCGGCGGGCAGACGCCGCTCACGTCGCAGGCGCCCTGGCAGCACTTCAGCGTTCCACCGACCGTGCACGCGTGGTAGGCGTCGATGCACAACGCCTCCCGTGGGACGGCCCGAGGAGCTCGTCACGGGATCGCGCTGGTCATGGGGACTCGCGGGGAGCAGCGATCTGACGCGATGACCCTTCAGGGAGCGCCTGGCGTCCTGAGCCGCCGTCTCTTGCACGCGCCGCGACCCAATCCGGATCGCACGAATTGGGTCATCATCCAATCGTGATTGCCAAACCCGCGCGCGGTCCCCACTAGCAGGCACCCCTTCATTTCTGCCGCGCAGGAGCTGCGTCGTCCGCTCCTAGGCCATATCAGTTCCCGAACGCCGCGCCTCACGAGCTGTGCACCTTGCCGTGGCCTTCTTCGGCGGGCAGTCACGGTGCTGACCTCGATCGGAAGGAAGCAAGCGTTAAGCATTGAACCAACAGTGCAACGCGGCCGGCTGTGCTGGTCCGTACCCTCGGTCGCCCGTATCGCTGTGTTTGCCGTCGGTGCATTCGAGAACAAGGAGGCAAGAGACGACAGGAGGAGTCCGGGGTAGTGAAAGAGCTCAGTCCCTTTGCCTCCGAGTGACCCTCGGGGTAAGCTGTTGGGAGGACGAAATGAAGTTGTTCGTGAAAGATGTGATGAATGTCGCTTTCGCGGGTGTGATGTCTTCGCTGCTGGCGTGCGGGGGGCAGGCACCCGACGCCACGGAGAGCACCAATTCCGCCGCTTTGACCGCTCCGGGTAACAGTCTCTCCTCATTTGACACCTGTCTGGCCTCGATCCCGACACCCAGGACAGTCGCCGACGCTGTGGCGTGCGTTCCTTCGGGCTGCTACGTCACCTGGACGTTGAGCGAGGAAAGCGCGCAACCAGGGTGCACGCTGAGAGACGGCACCAGGCTTCCGCGGGTGATCTTCAGCTGCGCGGGCTCTATTGCTCAGGATCAGCGGTTCCGGCCGTCCTTCAGCTTGTGCACGACGGGGGGCGTCATCAATCACATCGAAATCGGCGAGGATGTGAGCAAGAAGACCGGGTCGGACGACCCTGAGGTTGCAGCGTTCCCATTCGTCCAGAAGATGGCGGATGTCGACACCGCGGTTAGCTTCAAGGTGGTTGCCGACACGATGTCCCCCGCTAAGAACTTGGGTTGCGCCGAGTGCCATGACCGAAAGGGCACCTGGAGCCAGGGTGGGACCGTCTTTAACCTCTTCGGCCCCATCCGCCCCGAGCTCGCTGACGGCACCATTTTCACGAATGACCCCGCCGTCGTCGCACCAGCCGTTCAGACGCCTCTCAGCGATGTCTGCACTGGCATTGCAAACAGCAGCCAACTCGCCGGGAACCCAAGCCGGAAGGCATTGGCGCTCAGCCTTTGCAACGCGCTCAAGAATCACTAGCGAAGCCTCGCGCTTCGCGCTCGGCCTCAAACCGACGAGTAGCCCTGTGCCGGAGTGAGGCGCAGAGGTGATCGGGATAGGGGGTAGCCGGTTCGTCCAGCTACTCCCCTCCCACACCACCGGACGTGCGGATCCGCATCCGGCGGTTCGAGTCGCACCGAGATCCACGCGCGAGCCATCGACGACTACAAGCGGAGGCGCCGCGAGGATGGGCTCAAGAACGTCTCGATCAACAACGAGCTGCGCGTGCTGCGCATCGTGCTCAACTTCGCCGCGCGCGAGCGCAAGGTGGCGATCGCGGACGTTCACATCCGGCTACTTGAGGAGAGCGAGCGGCGCGTGCGCGCCTGGACGCGCGAGGAGATCGACCTGCTCCTCGCCGCGGTCAGGGACGAGTCGCCCGAGCTGCTCCCCATCGTCGTCTGCCTCCTCAACACCGGCATGCGCAAGGGCGAGGCGCTGGCGCTCACGTGGCCGCAGATCGACGTCGCCGGGCGCCAGGTCCTGATCTGGCCGTCGGACGAGTGGCAGCCCAAGGACAACGAGCCTCGCGAGGTGCCGATCTCCGACGCGCTCTGGCCATACCTCACGGGGCCGCGCCGGTCGGAGAAGTGGGTGTTCCCGTGCAGCACCGGCGAGCGCTGGACCTGCTGGCCGAAGCGCAGTTCGACCGCGCGCGGTAGGCTGCGGGTCTCCGCGGCGGGCCTCACACGGTGCGCCACACGTTCGCGTCTCACTTCCTCGCTGGGCAGCCGGACATCGGGCTCCTCGCGCAGGTCCTCGGCCACAGCGAGGAGAGCGTCACCCGGCTCTACCAGCACATGCTGCCCAGCGCCTGGCGCGCGCGGAGCCTGGTCTCCATCGGCCTGCCGCCGGCGAGAGGCACCGCACAAATCGTGAACGCGAGCGCGGTAGACGCGCAACCCGCTCAGCCGGCCGGGAGCGAACGCGATCACGAA
>WNGL01010824.1_pt1 | contig 10489 bp, 8 predicted proteins | sample 5400591 | NCBI WGS metagenome assembly WNGL01 (sample SAMN13153377, study PRJNA577476) | soil metagenome | isolation source: 80 cm soil or saprolite under Garry oak tree replicate 1 | place: USA:California | collected 2016-06-15
CAACCGCATCGTGCAGGTCGGCAGCCAGCGAGTTAGTTCCATTGTTTACGCGCAGGCCAAGGAAATTTACGATTCCGGCAAACTCGGCGAGGTGTGTCACGTCGAGGCCCATTGGGACCGCAATTCGCCGAGCGGGGCTTGGGTATATCCCATTCCGCCGGATGCCAGCGAACAGACCATTGATTGGAATGCATTCCTTGATGGCGCGCCCAAACGTCCGTTCAGCGCAGAGCGGTTTTTCCGCTGGCGCTGTTTCGCAGACTACGGCGAAGGCTTGCCAGGAGACCTCTTCGTCCACGCAATCTCAGGCATTCATTTCGTCACCGGCACGAATACTGTGGCGAAACGGGCACAGTCCGCCGGAGGACTTTTCCGTTTCAAGGACGGACGCGACTTCCCCGACCTGATCGAGACCTTCTACGACTATCCAACTTTCCGCAGTTACCTGCGCTGCAATCTGAATAATGATCAGGGCGATTACATCGGCTTCTATGGCACGAAGGGCACGTTGACCCTGCAAGGCCAGACTCTGACCTACACGCCGCAGGACACCCACCCAGAGCCAGAAGGTTATTCGATCTTTGGCTGGCCCGCCCAACTGCGCAACGAGTATCTGCAGAAATTTCAGCAGGAGCACCCGCTGCCCACGGCCCTTCAGGCCAAAGTATCGGAAGGAACCGAAGTCTTCGGTGCGCCAGCGGGCTACAGTGACCTTGTCGATCACGAGGCCAACTTTTTCAACGCAGTTCGTTCCCGCAAGAAGGTTGTTGAAAATGAGGAGTTTGGCAACAATGCCGCCATCGGCTGTCATCTGGCGAATCATTCGTATTTCAAGGAGTCGGCAGCGGTGTGGGATGCTGCGGGTAAGAAGATTAAAACCTAGTTTCGTTTTTGGCGAACTGTGAGCCGGGCCTGAAGGCGGTAGGTCTTTAGGCTCGGCACAGCGTACCTCAGGGGCTAAAGCCCAATGCTCTTGCCTCTGTTTAATGCATGCCCGTAAGGCCTGCGCCACCCAAAATCAAGACGGCAGCCGCCACCCAAAATCAAAGGCAGCAGCCTCAGCTCGGTGTATACTTTCGCCCGGCTTGCTGGGCGGGCTTTTTGCACCCCTGGATCAGGAGATTTCCATGACTCGCGCAACCCTTCGCAGTTTGGCCTTGTTGCCGATCGGATTAGTGTCCGTCTCATGCACATTGCTTTTCGCGCAAACCTTTCAAGCGCAAACCCGCCTGGCCACGAGCTTACCCGGAGACACGTGGGAACCCAGCATAGCCGCTGATCGTTTCGGGCACGTTTACGTGCTGATTCCGGATTTCCCGCCCAGCTGCAAGGGTTGTGCTAGCTCGACCGCATACCTTGTAGTTTCGAGCGACAACGGCAGATCCTTCTCAGCGCCGCGCCCGATTACCGACCCCGGCGTGGAACAAATCGACGTCCAGCTCAAGGTTGATCCCCTCGAAGGCAAGATCGTCTATGCGTCGTGGCTTGAGAACAACAAGAGCGTGATCAGAGTCGCAAAATCGACCGACTTCGGTCAGACCTGGACCTCGGTGATCGCCAACTCGACCAAAGCGGGCACGGACAAGGACATTCTGGCCGTGCGCGGTGACGATGTGTATGTCGCCTACAATCACGCGCAGACGGTTTGGTGTTCGTCGTCACACGATGGAGGTCAGACCTGGACCTCGGTGAAGGTCAACGCGAATGCGCAGTTCGGATGGTCGCTCACCGGCGGCGGCACCGTCGATCCTGCCGGCAATGTTTACTTTTCTTGGAACGGATACACACAGAACGGCGGGGCCAAAGGACCGGTGAATCTGTACGTCACCAAATCGTCGGATGGTGGCCTGACCTGGACGCCTACGTTGCTTGATGTCTCGAGTTCGCCGCCCGAGTGCTTGGCCTTCAGTTGCGGATGGGCATTCCTTGGTCCCGGCATCGCCATGACATCGGACTCAGCCGGTCAGCTCTATGTGCTGTGGAACTCGGGCAAGGTGGATAGCGGCCCGGAGCGGATATTCTTCTCCACTTCTACGGATCAGGGTTTCACCTGGACTCCAAAGGCCGATGTCTCACTCGCGCCTTCAGGTGTGGACCACGCATTCCCGTCGGTAGCTGCGGGGGCTGCCGGAGACATCCGCATCGCCTGGATGGATCAGCGCAATTCACCCCACTGGAACCTCTATTACCGTAGCTCGACGAATGGCGGCTCCAGTTGGTCGGGCGAAACTGTGCTCTCGACCTATGTGGCCGGTTACAGTTACATCTTCGCCGACGGCTTCCGTTTCCCGTTTGGCGACTACTTCGACATGGATATCGACAACCAGTCTCACACCCAAACTGCCTGGGCTGAAGGCTACAACTGGCTCACGCCCGGCAACGTCTGGTACACACGTCAGTTGCATTAAAATGCAATCATGACATTGTGAGGTCTGGGTGAATGTGTAGGAATATCAAAACTCTCTTTAACTTCGATCCGCCGGTTACCGATCAAGAGGTTCGTGCAGCTTCGCTGCAGTTTGTGAGAAAGATCTGCGGTTTTACTAAGCCGTCAAAGGCCAACGAAGGCGCGTTTTTGGCCGCAGTCGAGGAAGTCGCGGGCATCTCGACACGGCTTCTCCGTTCGCTTGAAACTGCCGCACCGCCGAAAAATCGCGAGGAAGAAGCGGCGAAAGCCAAAGCCCGAGCGGCGGAAAGATTCGGCGCTCAACGGGCCGGCTAGCACTGCCCGGAACTGGATTTGAACGCCAACAAAAAAGCCTCCCTTCCGGGAGGCTTTTTTAGGGAGGGCGTCAGGCGTGCGGTACCTGGTCGTCCTGCGATGTTTAACTACTGGGCCGGTGCAGTAGCCGGTGCTGTAGTGCTGGAGCTTGATGCCAGCTGCTCAAGGTCGTTCTTCAGCAAGCTGACTTCAACTCGGCCACCGCTCATCCGCTTCGGCTTTTCGCCATTTTCTGCAGTCGTCTGAATCGGGGCATTGCCCATGCCGAGTACGTAAATCCGGTAAACCGGAATTTCATGGTTCTCGACCAGGTAACGAACCACCGCGTCGGCCATCTTGCGGGAAGTGGCGATTGCGGTCTGTCCCTTGCCGGACGAGAAGCCCTGTACCTCGACGATATAGCCATGCTGGCCCTTCAGCGGCTCGGCCATCTGGTCAAGAGCGGTCTTGGCGTTCTGGCTAAGTACGCTCTGGCCGGGACGGAAACGGATCTCCGTCTGGTTGGTGGCCTTGTACTGATCAATGTTGCTGACCACGCCTTCGACCGTCGTCAAGCGCGTGTTGGCCTTGGTGGCGGTTTCCTGAGCGGCCGTGGCCTTGTTGCCGGCATCAACCGCATGCTGGTCGGCTTCGTTGGCCTTGTTGGAGGCCATCTGAATGCCTTGCGTGGCGCGGCTGTCCACGTCCTTGATCATCTTGGTGTTGGACGCAGTAAGCTCATCGAGCTCGTTGATGCGGTTTTGAATGGGGGTAAGTTGCCGCTGGACATACTTCTTGCGGGCAAAAGGATTGACCTTGCCCCAGAAGCCCTGGCGGGTCTCATACTGCAAGGGCGCCTTGCCGCTTGCGGTTGAGCCGCTGGTTTGTGTTTGATCCGTCGAAGTCGAGGCCGCCGGTTGCTGCTGGGCAAGCGCCGGCAGAGAAAGTAAGAAGGCGACGAACAACGCTACCACTGCGCGATTTTTCATTTTCAACATCCTCCATGGCGGAGCTTCCTGGTGACTCCGCTCCGCACGCCATACGCGGGCGTGATCGCGATTTGGTGCGTCCCTACTGAAAATCCAAAGCAAGCCGGGAGGGCATTGCCGGCCAGCGCTGACGCGACGCATGACCCTAAACTCATGGCGCCTAAGATGCTGACGCCTGTACTCACGTATATCAAATGCGATGCCAAACCTGTGGCAAAGCTAAGTTGTTGATTCGCTAGGACTATTTTACCGCTCTTGGGGAGGGGCAGGAGGCATCACAAGAGTAAATTTGGCGAAGCTGTATAAAAAGTGCAGGGGATTACTGGTAACTGGGTTCAGAACGGAGGCACGGAGGTTTGCTCGTGTGGGTCGGACACTCCTGTCCGACGCTTCTGGGTTGATGTGCGCGGGCGCCCTCGCCCGCGAACTCCGACCAAGCAGCTAGTCCTGAGCTCTTGCTGCTGCTGCTGCCGTCTGTTGACCACGAATGAGCCATGACAAAAGGAGCTTTACGAGCTGATCGCGCAAGCGATCAGTGCCGGCCCGCTCTGAGGCGAGTGCCTCGAATTTCTCGTGTGCATCTGCGAGGTGTGTTTTCAGCTCTACCGCGACCCGCGCACACTCCTTTTCGCTACTCGGGATTGTTACTTCGCCCACCAGCCCAGCGTGAGCGACTGCGAACAGCAGTTCTGCTTCTTCCCGGCTTGCAGCCACGTAGCTGGACGCGGGGTTTTGCCCGAACTAGAGGGTTGTCGCTTCGAAGAAGTGGCCAGCGGCCGGGAGTCGAACTTGGCCCTCGGACAGCAATACTCTTTTTCCGTTCGTACTCTGTTCTGCCAGCCACTCCCGCAAGGGCTGCTGCCATTCAGGCTCAAGCTCGTTCCAGACGTTCAGGGCCAGGTCTGGGACGGATGCTGCCCAACCGTACAAAGCGATGGCCGAACTCGCGCATAATTTCGAAATAGAAATCGGGAGCGCGGAGATAGCGCCCCATTTTCCACCGCCATAATCGAGCGGTATGGAAGATTCCGTTTCGATCTGTTCGGGCGAGTCTTCGTCGGAATCTTCCTCGGCCGCCACGCTTTCGAGCGCGTGACTAGAGAGCGTGCGCTGGCGGGCAAACATCTCCGCGACTGAAAGCCCTTCCTTCCAAAGATCGGACTGCTTCTTGACCATGATGCGGAGCTGGTCATTGGAAAAATCAGTTCTGGTCTTGAGAATCAGGTCGCGGAGCCGCTCGGCTGCGGCATGCCGCTGCTCCTCACCTTCGCGCTCGCCAAGGATGTCGGCGAGCGGACACTTGAAGCGCACGAACCGGACAAGATTGCGATCGCGCTTCTCTGCATTTGAGCACCGCCGCAGAATAGTGACGGCGGTTTTTACCCGCGCATCCTCAAACCAGGGTTCGTGAACGCTCTCGATTACCGCGAGGATCTGGAAATTCAGCAGCGCCCAGCGCTGCAGCGGAAAGCCGTAGCGGACGTCCAGCCAACTGGAGGAGGTCAGAAAACCGAAATAGCCGTCTTCTTTGAAAAAATGCGCCGCCGCAGGCCAGAAGTAAACATGCAGGTCGCTCTGCCGTGAAACATCAATTCCCGGCCAAGCACGCTCGATGACTTCGAACAGGTGCTCTTTGGTTTGATCCCGAAGAACGCCTTTCTGGGCCTTCGGAATCAGCTCCTGGCGCACGTAAGGCGGATTACCGACCACTGCGTCCAGCTCTGGGACAAATATTCGTTCGCGCTCCCGCTCACCGTTATTGAAGGTTGGCTTCGGTAGTTCGCAAAATGGCAACTCTCGGGATACCTTGAAAAAGTTCTTGCGCACGATTCGAGGATAGTTTTCCTGATTCGTAATGTTCCGAGCCGCCACGTTCAACGCGGCGAGGTGAGCAGGAAAGGGATTGATATCGCACCCGTACAGGCCTTCAATCAATTCGTGATGCGAGAGCTGGCGGTCGAGCTGAGCTTTACGGTAGTAGGCTCGCACGAGAAAGCCGCCGCTGCCGCACGCCGGGTCGAGCACTTTGGCTTCGCCGTCGCGAACACAGAAAGCATTGATGACGTCAATGATGTTTTCGTCCGTATAGTGCTGGCCGAACTTGTGGCGCTCCTCGGGGCCGATGAGCTTCTGAAAGATGCCGCCGAGGACGTCGCTGGGAATCTGGTTGAAATTGAATTTTTCGACTGCACGGATGATCTTTCCCCAAGAGTCGATCGCGTTTGCGCCAGAGAGCGCTGTGCGCGCGGCCCATTCCTCGGGCGACGCATCGGGGAAGAACACAGGCTCGTAATCTCCTGTGGCGAATACGGCTTCATTGAAGCGCTTTCGCAGGTGCTCCAGCGCTTTCTTTGCTGTCTTGGCGCTAGCCGGTAGGTCGAGCTTTGGAAGCCGGTTGCGCCCTCGGACCGCTTGATAAAAGAGGATGCGGTTGCTAAGGACGTAGACCATGCTTCGTGCGGCACGGTCAGCGGTTTCAGTCCAGGAGCGAGGATCATTGCGGTCGTAGTTCCACTGCTGCTCGCCAAGCCAACGGCGGAATCCGTTTTCGAAGGACTTGCTGCGCTCGCACTCGGTGAGCAGATAATCGCGAAGCTCCCGAACAGGCCCCAAAGGGCCGCCTAATTGGCTCTCTAGGACGATGATGTAAAGATCAGAGAGCGGCGGTGCGAAGCTGCGGCGGCGACCTTCATATATTTCGGCGAAATTTCGGATGAACTGCGGGAGAAAATCATCGTAGAGCCTTCTACTGACATCAGGGCGGGAAACATCGGCAGGCTTGTCCAGCGTGATACCGAGCCTCCACTCGCCAATGCAGCGCTGGTACAGGGGCTGTTCCCAAAGCGAGCGGTCGAAAAGCGCGAGGTGCTCTACATTCCAAGTAAAAAAATAACGACAATCTGCTCGGTCGGCTTTGCTGGATGCGTCCTCAATTAGCGAGAGGTGGAACGGGGAAGAGCCATACGCAGTCCCGGGCAGCTTAATCTCCGCGCATAGCGCGAGCCTGCCTCGACCCGATGCGCTGCGTTCATAGACCCGAAGATCATGGCGCCTGCGGGTACCGCGCGTGAAGCTCTCAACATCTGACGAGCCAAACGGAAGGTCGGGATGCAGCTCGAAATTACGGTCGAGAAATTTGGAAACGTCAGAGCAGAACTGTACTTCGTGCTTCCTGTAATTTTCGACAGCCATGATCTGAGGGTGAGCTGATTATCGCTTGTGGTGAGGAAAATGGGAATAGATGGACGTGTTCCGCAATTCTTGGCATCGCGCAGCTTTCGCGGGCGGGGCGCCCGCGCCACATTAAGGCGGGGGCTCTGTTCAATTTCACCGAGAAGAAATTCAGTTTGACAACCGGCCTCTTCCAGGAATTAAATATTCAACCATATGGTTGAATATTCGCGGAACCAGCTCAACCATGTTTTCGCGGCGGTTGCCGACCCGACGCGGCGGGCGATTGTGCGGAGGCTGGCGCGAGGGCCGGCGACCATCAGCGAAATTGCGAAGCCGTTTGCTGTGTCCTTTAATGCGGTTTCAAAGCACATGATGGTGCTGGAGCGTGCCGGGCTGGTCGAGCGCGAGATCAAAGGCCGGGAGCGAGTTTGCCGTCTGAGGCCGCGCGCTCTGCGCCGCGCTAACGCCTGGCTTGAACAGTACCGGGAGTTCTGGGAGTTGCGACTGGACGCACTGGAAGCGTACGTTGCGGTGAAAGCCAAGGAAAGAGGACTAGCGCATGACAAATCCCGCTGAATCCATCCGCGTCCGCCGCCGAATGCCGGCGCCACGCGAGGTTGTCTATGAAGCCTGGACGACGGCGGAAGGATTTCGTCACTGGATGTGTCCCGACGACGTTACCTCAGCAGAGGCCACCCTGGACGTGCGCGTTGGCGGCGCTTTTCGCATCGTAATGAAAAGCCCGACCGTGGAGCACGTGCAAACCGGCGTTTACCAGATTGTCGAGCCTCCCGCGAGGCTCGTTTTTACATGGCACGGAAGCAACCATCCGCCTACGCGTGTGATCGTAGAATTTATAGACCACGGCGACGAAAGCGAAATCGTAATCACTCACGAACAATTCACCATTCCAGATATAGCAAAGCGTTACGAAGGCGGCTGGAGCACGATTGCCGACAAACTCGCGGCTTATCTGACGAAGATTCGCAATCAAGATCGGCCGCGCAAATAAACCAGCAACAAAAATAATTAAGGAGAACGACCCATGCCAACACTCACTGATCGCAGCAGTATCCAAGACCACGCCGTGGTTTCGCACGAAGAATGGCTTTCAGCCCGAAAAGCCTTCCTTGCCAAGGAAAAGGAATTCACCCGGCTTCGCGATGACCTGAGCCGGCAGCGTCGCGAACTCCCATGGGAAAAAGTGGATAAGCAATACGCGTTCGACGGCCCGAACGGGAAACAGACGCTGGCTGATCTCTTCGAAAACCGCAGCCAACTGCTGGTTCACCACTTCATGTTCAATCCGGCTTGGGACGAAGGCTGCAAGCACTGCTCATTCTGGGCGGATAATTGGGACGGCAGTGCTGTCCATCTGAACCACCGCGATGTGACGTTTGTGGCGATCTCCCGCGCCCCTCTTTCCAAACTGGAAGCGTTCAAGAAGAGAATGGGGTGGAACTTCAAGTGGTTTTCCTCGGGCCAGACTGATTTCAACTATGACTATTACGCTTCTTTTACGCCGGAAAATATCAAGAATGCGACCGGGTTTCACAACTATCAGACGGTGAACCCCGGAATGGAGGACCACGTGGGATTCAGCGTGTTTTACAAGGACCAGAGTGGCGCGATTTTTCACACCTACTCGTGCTACTCCCGTGGCGTGGATATGCTGAACTCCGCCTACCACTACCTCGACCTGGTTCCCAAAGGGCGAGATGAAGATCGCATGGAATTCACCCAAGCGTGGGTCCGGTATCACGACAAGTACGAAGATTGAACGGGGGCATTTCCAGTAAGAGCTAGGGAAATGGAAACGCAATTCACGGCCCGCGAGAGGGCATTCCTCGCAATCTGCGCGGCTCTTTTCATCGCGAGCGCCGCAGGGACGATCTACTTGTGCAGATCCATGTCCGGAGGCATGGCCATGCCCGGCGGCTGGATCATGTCGATGGCATGGATGAGGATGCCAGGACAGAACTGGCTGATCGCGGCCGCCATGTTCATCGGGATGTGGGTTGTCATGATGGTGGCCATGATGCTGCCGCCGTTGATACCAACTCTATGGAGTTACCGTCGCTCGATTCGAGGTTTGGCGGAAGGCCGTCTGAGCGGGCTGACCGCGCTCGCTGGTGCAGGCTACTTTTTCGTATGGGCCGCACTGGGTGCGGTCGCCTACATACTAGGTTGCGTCTTGGCTGCGGCCGAGATGCGATGGTTGGCTCTCGCTCGGTATGTTCCGGTAGCGACAGGCGGGGTCCTAGTGCTAGCGGGATGGTTTCAGTTCACGGCGTGGAAAGCACGCCGGCTGGGACGATGCAGAGACGCGCCGGCTTGCAGCTTGCCAGAGTATCCGAACCCGTGGAGTGCCTGGCGGAAGGGTCTCGGCTGGGGGGTAGACTGCGGTCTGTGCTGCTGCGGCTTCATGGTGGTCCTGCTCGTGACGGGCGTGATGAATCTAGCCGCAATGGCGATGCTCGCTACCGCGATCACGCTTGAGCGGCTTGTCCCGAAACCGGAGCGCGCTACGCGCGTTGCCGGAATCGCCATGATTGTGGCAGGCGCTTACGTGATGGAGCGGGCTATGCGCGGTTAGTCCAGTCCTGGGGTTTTGCGATGCCTTGACCGCAGTACTTCTCATACTGCTCAAAAATAAAATTGTCGGTCATGCCGGCGATGTAGTCGCAGACGATTCGGGCGCGTGGTTCAGCTTCCGCCTTTTCCTGGTAGCTCGCCGGGAGCTTTTCCGGATGCTGCATCCAGAGATCGAATAGCTCCGCGATCACCCGTTCGGCGTCGTCTTTTTCGGGTTCTAGGGACGGGCTGAAATAGAGATTCTGGTAGAGAAATTCTTTGGTTTGGCGGCGCTCGGTTTCGATTTGCGGGCTAAGGCCAACCAAGCGCTTGGGGCACGCGCGGATGTCGTCGAGGGTAATTGTCGAGGGGCTACGTGATGCGGAATCAAGAACGGCTTTGATTTGGGCCTGCGTATTGTCAATCAAGTCTCCGACCCAGCGATCGAGGATCCGGCGCAGGACTTCGTTGAATTGCAACTTTTTGGGGGCGTCGGGATAAAGACGCTCGACTTCGCCTAAGAAATGCGCAAACACGGGCACACCGTCGCTGACCTGTTCCAGTGTGAGGAGATGGGCCTCGTAGCCGTCGTCGAGGTCGGCGGTGCTGTAGGCGAGTTCGTCGGTGGCGTCGATGACTTGGGCTTCGAGCGGAGGCCGGCTATCGAGTAGATATTCCGAGAGCTCGGGAAATTCGGCCTCGGCGTAATCACGAGAGTGCTTAATGATTCCTTCGCGGACTTCAAACGTAAGATTCAGCCCGCGAAAGGCCGCATAACGCAGCTCGAAATCCTCGACGATGCGCAGCGCGTGCAGGTTGTGGTCGAAAAATAATCCGTGCTGGCGCATGGCCGTGTCGAGGGCTTTCTCTCCTGCGTGGCCGAATGGGGGATGTCCGATGTCGTGGACCAGAGCGAGCGCTTCGACGAGATCAACATTCAATCCCAACTGCGCGGCAATCGTGCGAGCGATTTGCGCGACTTCGATGGTGTGTGTCAGGCGGTTGCGAAAATGGTCGGAGTAGCGGCGCGTGAAAACTTGAGTTTTGGCCT
>WNGL01022331.1_pt1 | contig 10487 bp, 8 predicted proteins | sample 5400591 | NCBI WGS metagenome assembly WNGL01 (sample SAMN13153377, study PRJNA577476) | soil metagenome | isolation source: 80 cm soil or saprolite under Garry oak tree replicate 1 | place: USA:California | collected 2016-06-15
CGGCTCGTTGCCCATTTCAAGAACTGGAAGATCTTCCACACCGACTACCGGCGCCCATACTCCACCTACCATGACGCTTTCGACGCAGCCCGCGGTCTCTTCTTCTTCTCAATCACGTGGGGTTCTGAATAACGCTCCAGGAACACGCACGCACGTCACATCGTAGCCGGCTGCGCGTCGGCCCTGCCGACGCTTGCGGACATGTGGCGGGAGCTAGACGACGCACTCACCGACATGGTCGCGCTCGCCGCGCAGGTCACGCGGCTTTCGGCCGACCTCGAGCGCGCGCGGCTTGACCGCGCCAACCTGCGCGCCGCGATGCGCGCCACGCTCGCCGCGTACGCCGACGGCGAGGCCGACCCGCTGTGGTACCTCCGGGACGAGCTGAACGCGCCTCAGGCGCCCGATGCGGCCTCGCGGAGGCCAGCGTGAGCACATACCGCCGGATGCGCCGGCAGGCCCGCCTCGCGCGGCGGAGCGGCCTCCAGCCGATGATGGTGATCAACACCGGGGACGCGTTCCCGGAGACCGTGGCCGTGGTGCTGGCGCGGTGGGCGTGGCGGTACCGTTCCGCGCTCGCGCCGGTGGGCGTGGCCGCTGGCTTGGTGGCGGCCGCCTGGTGGCTGCACCACACTCGGCCGCACGGGTGGCTGCCCATCGCGGTACTGGCCGGCGTTGCCGCGTGGGCCGTGGCCCTGTTCGGCGCGCGATGGCGATTCCCGGCGCTTATCGAGCGCGTTTACGCGGCCATCACGATCTACGTGGCCGGCATCTGGCTTTCCGCCGCGACTGCGGTCGGCCCGAAAGTGACACCGCTTCCGCAGGCACTGGTAATCGGCGCGGTTATCTTGTCGGTGCCGTGGTGGACGCATCGGCGTCGGCGCGCGAAAGTCAAGCTCGAACGCAAACTGCAAGCGTGGCCCGATATCGCCAAAGCCATCGGGCTGGCCGGGGCCGAGGTCATGTCCGCCACCGTCGATGTGTGGGGATGGCGTGCGCGATTCCGGCTGGCGCGTGGGCAGACGATTAGCGACGTGGTCGCGAAGATACCCGAAATCGAATCCGGCCTGGGGACATTCCGGGGCGCGGTGCGCGTTTACCCGACGCCGGATGACCTGGCCCACAGGTGCGAAATCCGCGTGCTCGATGTAGACCCGCACGCCGGAGCTATTCCCTGGCCCGGCCCATCGGTCACGTCGATTACTCAGCCGGTCGATCTGGGACCATTCGAGGATGCCACTCCCTGCCGGGTGCCTTTCGTCCGTCTTCATGGCATTTTCGGCGGAACCACCGGGTCCGGTAAGAGCGGCGGGCTGAATGTACTCATGGGTAATCTGGTGGCCTGCCGCGACGTAGTCATCTGGGCCGTCGACCTGAAAAAGGGCATGGAACTAGGACCCTGGCAGTCGTGCATTGACCGGTTGGCTACGACTCCCGAGGAAGCCATTACCCTGCTCCGCGATGCGGTCGCGGTACTGGAAGCACGCGCGGCATTGCTCGCCGCAGCAGGCAAACGCACTTGGGAGATATCCCCGGCATGGCCAGCGCTCGTTGTCATCATCGATGAATACGCCGAACTGGCCGACGAAGCGCCCGACGCGATGAGCAATACCGATTCCATCGCACGGCTTGGCCGCGCGGTCGCGGTAACTCTTATCGCCGCTACACAGCGGCCGACGCAAAAGGCGATGGGCCAAGGCGCGGTGCGCTCTCAGATGGATTTGCGGATCTGCTTCCGTGTCCGCGAACCGAGAGACGTCGACCTGGTCCTAGGGCAGGGAATGCTCCGGGCTGGATGGGATGCTCACAACCTCAATGCTCCCGGTAAATTCCTCGTATCCGCGCCCGGGCACGATCGGCCGAAGCGGGCCTGCGCTTATCTGCTTACCGACCAGATCGTCACCCAAACCGCCGCGCGTTATACCGGGCATCGGCCACCACTGGATACCGAATCGCGGCGCGCGATTCTCGCCGCAGCCAACACGCGACCAGTACAAGACGAGGATTCAGCCAGCGACGGCGATACGCCAGAGGAAAACCGGCCGCCCACGATAGCCGAAAAAGCGCTCTGGACAGCGCTATGCACGGCACCGATAGAAGGAATCGGGGTCAGTGACCTTATCAGCGCTACCGGAATGACCCGGTCGACCATTTACCGGCATTTGCGCGAGCTGGCCCTGAGCGATCACGCGGTGCAGGTCAGCCGGGGACGCTGGCGCGCGCGGTCCAGCGAGGAGCCGTCACCGTGAGTGCTCGTCCCACGGTCGTCTCGTCCCACCGCCTCGCGCGCGCGTCTGCACGTAACGCGCGTACACAGCCGATGAGACGAACGGACGAGACGACCACCGCGCGTGCCGGACGGCACCTCGGCCCGGCCGCCGCGAGCGAGGGGGAGGTGAGGCCACAACGACCAAGCGCGCAAAGAAAGCAAAAACCCGAGAGAAGGTGATAATACCCACTCCGGAGGAGTGGGCCGAGGAGCAATTGAAGAACGCGCCACCGCGATCGGAGGAATGGGCACGAAAGGTCGCGCGGATCTACTGCCTAGAAATAGGCGATGACGACGATGAAAAGAAAGCGGTGTAAACCGAAAACGTGACCCCGGCAGAATCAGCGCCGGGGTCACGTTTTATGCGGAGCTGGTTATCCTGCCGCATCCTCCGTCCGGAATACTGGGACGATCTGATCGGGATGGAATCGCCCGCCCCTCCCGACAGGCTTGATGATGACAGCCTCAAGAGTATGCGCGATCGCGGCCTGCCTCTGCTCCATTGTGAAATCCGGCTTGTCCCATTCTTCGTCGAGATTCGCTACGGCATTTCTCCGGACCTGTTGCTGACCTTCATAACGGCGCTTCTCACGGAGCAGTTCCGCTTCGTCCGCTTCCATCCTCGCCAGTGACGAGAAATGCCGCTGAGCCGAAACCATACCCTTCTCATAACGCCGTTGCGATTCCTCGATACGCGACTGAAGGCCGGCAAGTTCCTGCGCCTTCGGCCACGGCGGGAGATCATCCAGCTTGCGGAATTCGATCTTCCGCTGTTCCGCGATCACCAGCGCCTTGATGTATTCGTTGACCGGCGCGGCAAGCCGCACCAGGCTGCCACATCCGCCGGCGCCCTTTTCAGGGCATCGATAGCATTCTTCGAGTTCTCCCCGCCTGTTGCGTCTGCGCGTGCCAATCATCCGCGCGCTGCACAATCCGCACCGCACGAACGGAGAAAGCAGGTAGACGGTCCGGTAACCACGTCCTTTTGCTCCAAGCCGTGACTTGACCGCATTCTCGGACCTACACCATGCGGCCATCACGGCATTGTGTTCATCCTCGGTAAGAATGGCCTCCCACCGACCGCGAACATGATTCCCGTCCGCGTCGGCCAGTACCTCCCCCTGATACATAACCATGCCGTAGATACGCGGGCGTACATACATATTCCGGATCGTAGCCGCGCGCCATGGCGCGCCGGTCACGGTCGGGATGCCGCGCGCAGTCCATTCCCTCGCAAGCGTCAGCGGGCTTACCCCTGCCAAGATGCGCGGAAGCTCGCGCCTGATATGCGCGGCCTCACGCTTGTTCAGGTGAATGCGATCCTTCCGCCAGCCGAACGGGCGCAGCCGACCACCGTGATTACCGCCTTTCATCGCGGCGTGCCGCTGACCGCTGATAACACGCCGCGACGTGTTCCGTGATTCCTGATTGCGCTGATTGACCAGGCTACGTGCGGCCGATATCCCGGAATCCGTAGTCAGGTCGATATTGCCCGTGAGGCTCGCGACATAGACGCCGTAATACTCGACGACGTCAATCAGGTCTTCCAGGGTGCGGGGGTCGCGCATCGCGCGGTCTATGTCCGGCACCATCAGCGCGTTGCACTCACCACGGCGCAGCGCGGTCAGGATCTTCTCCCACTCCGGCCGCACCACACGGTAGCCGTAGGTACCATCGGGCAGCGCCACACGCTGCCGCTTGAACGCCGAGACCGCGTTCTCTGGTATCTCCCGGTCGATCCGGCCGCCGATCCTGCCCACTTCGGCGCGCAGGTCGGCGAGCTGGTTGTCTAGCTGCCGCTCGCGGTCGGTGGACTCGCGTGCTAGCAAGATCCATATGAGCTGGTCGGGGTCTAGATCGATCAGGGTGCGCCCCCCGACCCGGCGCGGTGTGCCTGCCATGACCTCAAGTGTGCACTAAGAGATCCTTGGGCACCGCGAGGAAGTACCGCAGCTGGCGCAGCTCCACGCCCTTCACGTTAGGCGCCGTGGGAGGCTGCGCCTACCAGCAGCGAGGAAGCCGGTCGTGGCGCCGGTCCTGGTGGCAGCCGCACGGTGGAGTCATGGGATCCTCCGCGAACGCTCCCGCCGGCGCCCGGCAGCTGGTCACGGTACGCCTGGTCGGCGGACCGGCCGCGCTGATCGAGATCGGGGGCCTGCGGCTGCTGACCGACCCCGTTCTCGATGCCCCTGGCCTCATCGCCGGCAGTACCCGCAACCCGGCTAGGACCGGTGGCCCAGGCGCGGCTGTCAAGGGGGCCGGCGCCATCCACGCCGTGCTGCTCTCCCACGACGGGCACGCCGGCCAACCCGACGGCGCCCTCCGCGGTCGGCTCGCGGCGGCCCCGATGACGCTGACGACCACCGAGGCCGCTGGCCGTCTTAGCGGCAACGCCACCGCGCTGCCGCCCTGATATCACCTGACGCTCGACCGTCCCGACGGTGGCTGCGTGAAGGTCACGGGTACCCCGGCCCGGCACGGTCCGAAGACGGCGCCGACCACCACCAGCGTGCGGTTGCTCATCACGCGGCCGCCGGGCCGGGCCGGGCCGCTGCGGCTTTTTTCAGGAACTCAAGCTCCATCTTCAGTTCGGCGCGGCCCAGAGCGGCACGCTTTCCGAGATAGAGGTTCATGCGCTGTGCATTGTGCTTGCAGCCCGTGCGGATGTTCGGCTCCCGGAGGCCCGCCTGATCCCGGCTACCGCGGTTGGCTTAGCCCTCGCTGTCCTGGCTATCGCGGGCGATCAGCGGATATTCCGCGTTCAGTGCCGCTCCTCAGGCGAGGCGGTCACCGTCTCGGCCTGATCCTCGGTGATCAGCCGATCGGGCCCGGGCTCAGACGTCAGTCAACCCCAGTCAGCTCGGGACGGCTCAGGACACTAGGAAGCTTTGATCGCCGCCGGGAACTTCTTGGTCATGGCCGCCGTGCTGCGCCGCGCCGCCTCGATGGCCGCATGGCACCTGGACCGCTGGGAGATCATCGACTACGCCAGCGACGATAAGCCCGACGTGCCCAGCGGTACCTCACGGGAACTTGCCGAGACGCTGGCACAGGTCCGCGAGCCTGTGGTCACGGTGCCGCTGGCAGACCTGCACGGACCTGCGGAGGCACGAGGCGCACAGGTCGCTGGCACCCGGATCCGCTCGGTGCGGCTGCCCAGCTTCGTCGTCACCGCCGAAGTCGTGCTCGGCGGGCCGGGCGAGCGGCTGATCATGCGCCATGATCCAGGGATGACTCCTGCCCCTTATGTGTCCGGGACTTGCTGGCCGTACGCAAGGTGGCCGACGTGGCAGGGGTGCGCAGGGGACTGGACTCACTGCTGTTCGCGGAGTTTGCGCCAGACCCCGGCCCGTAAGAAAAGGGAACTACCCTGCCACCCTTCACATCAGGCGCGACCGGGCACCGGGCAGCCCTGGCCACGGGCGTGCAGGATACCCGGATCTGCGCCCGTCGCAATGGGGCGCCGCCACGCACCCGTCGGCCGTGCCGATCGGCAGATACGGCCTGCCGCGTTCGAGTGGGCTTGGTGCTAGGCGTGGCATGGACACGGGGGCTCCCTGCGCGCAACCGGCGCCGTCGCCGGGGCGGTCGTTGTCAAGAGCCTGTGCTGTCCCGCTGCTGGCAGGGGTTCATCAGTCCCGCTTGCGGGCATGCAAGCTCGGGATTCGTCCGGTGCGCTCAGGGAGGTTGGGTTGCCCGCCCGGGTTGAGCGTAAGGCGTGTCCGGCGCTGTGAAGCGCCCGGAATGGTCACCACTGGCCTGTGGCAGTGACCCGGCGGTAAGACTGGAACTGGCGGGCATTGATCTACAGGGCCGGAGGTGATGATGCGCCGACGCTTCAGCCTGACCATCCCCGAGACGCTCGAGGATGCCTGCGATCCGGCGACGATGGCCGTCATCGTCTACGACATGCAGGCCGGTGTGGTACGCCAGCTGCCGGACGGCGGGGCCCAGACGGCGGAGCGGGTGTCCCGGGTGCTTACCGCGGCGCGGGCCGGCGGTTACCCGGTGTTCTTCACACGGCACATGTCCCTTCCTGCCAGGCTCATGGGTGCGGCACAGTTGCGCACCGCGATGGCCTGGCAGCACGTGGATGATCCGGAGAAGGTCCAGTCGTGGTTCCTCCGCGATATGCCCGGCTTCCAGATCGTCCCGGAGCTGTCTCCCCGCGGCGATGAGGCTGTCTTCGACAAGCTCGCTATGTCGGCCTTCGCCGGCACGCCTCTGGAGATGGCGCTGCGGGATCTCGGCATCCGGGCCTTCGCGATCGCGGGCGTCGCCTTGGAGATCGGCATCGGGCCGACCGTCTGGCACGCCGTGGACCTCGGATTCATCCCTGTCGTCGTGACTGACGCATGCGGTGGCCGGGACCGCCCGGCCATGCAGCGCGTGCTTGACGGCATCCGGTTCGCCGGCGACGCGCTGCTCACCGACATCGCGACAATCACCCCGCTGCTGTCCACCCCTCCGGCCCGGTGAAGGCAGTCCATGACCCGGTTCCGCCGGCCATTGTCATCGGTCAAGAGTCAAAGCGCGGACAAGGCGCGACCGAAACGGTCAGGTGCGGTACAAGCAGTCATAGCCCACCGGGTAAGGGCGACAGCCGTCACGTCATGTCAGCCCTCAAGCCGGACAGCTCGATGGGAAATCCCCCGCCGGCTATGAGCAGGGCATGAGCTACGGGATGGCCGCGCTCAGGTACAACCAGAAGCCATTGCTCGCCTTCGGGGCTGCCAGGCAGCATCTGAGCATCTTCCCATTCAGTTCCCGGGTCGTGGACGCGGTGCGCGACCAGCTCACGGCCTTCGAGCTGTCCAAGGGAACGATCCGGTTCACTGCCGCGTCGCCGTTGCCGGACAAGGTCGTGCGTGACATCGTCAGATACCGGATCCAGGAGATCGCCGGTCGCGCCCGCTGAGATTGAACGGCCATGAACACGGCCGAGATGGCACCCATATCAGGCGATTCCGTGCGCACAACCGGCGTGGTATAGATCAGCCGGACCCTGTAACGCAGTGTGACGGTCGAAGGCGCGCTCCGATAAGCTCGGCACGCGCTTACCGCCGACTCGGCGCTTCGGGTCACAGTGTGCGATGCGTCTGCGGCCGCGAGCAGAACATCCGGTTCAGATCGCGAGTGGCTCGGCTAGGAGGCCAGAGCCGCTCGATGTGGGAAGGCCTTGGGCCTCCTCTCGCATCGATGCGTCAAGTCGCTGCCGTTGGAAGCGAGCACTGCTCGGTTAGCCGTGTGCGGGGACCGGTTGGTGTTGGCCCGGAACTGGGAAGCTGCCCCGGGCCGGGACGGCTGTGCGGTTTGCCCGCAGCACGACGGGATCGGGGTGAGCGGCGCGTCGGGGTCTGCGCCGCGTGAGGCCGCGTGGAAGGTGCTGGCAACATGCCCGCGAGGCACGGCGGACCATTGGCTAGTTTCGGTCCTCTGTCAGGACGGATCGCAGAGATCAGGCGTGCTGTCGTGCGGCACGCACGCGGGACCTTCACGGATCACTGAATGGCTATCGGTGTTCAGCTAGCAAATTCATCGGGGTATTGCCGTCACCATGATCCGCCGCCGCCTCCGCCGCCGCCGCCTCCGGAGAAGCCGCCTCCGGAGAAGCCGCTGCCGGACGAGCCGCCGCCCGATGCGCTGCTTGCGATCCAGTCGCTCGTGTTCGTGGCGAAGTGGTGCATGGCCGAGAAGTAGTAGGCGGACCGCGACAAGGAGGACAGCTCACTGCCGCGGTACCACGACGGTTCCCGGTCCGCGTCGGCCACAGCCGCGGTCATATCCGCCCAGTGCTTGGTGCATTCCATGACGATCGCGTAAGGCAGGTAGGTGTCGAGGACGTTCTGTCCGGGAGGGTGGGCCTGCCCGGCGGTGGTGGTGATGTACCTGCGGAACCCGAGCAGCTTCCTGGCCAGGTCGGTTCCCTTCGCGGTGCGCACCGGCATCCAGCGGGCGCAGGCGATCAGCACGAGCCCGGCCAGGGCCACCGGGACCGGCACGAGGCCGAAGTGGCTGCTGGCGGCGGCCGCGATGGTTGCCGCCGTCCCGGTGACGAACAGCAGCACGCCGGTGATGAGCCACCGGCGGCGGACCCTGTCAGGGCGGGCGGTGAACCAGCCCCGCTTGGCCACGTCGGTATAGAGGGCGTCTTGGGCCTGCTTGAGCGATCCGGTGAAGGCTGGGCCGAGCGCGGAGAGCCGGGTGGATCGCGCGCCGTGGCGCGTCCTGGCCTCGGCGAACAGGCCATCGAGCAGTATCTGCTCGTAATCCAGCAGGCCTCCCGCCTTGTCGAGCCGGACCAGCCGCCAGTCCCGCCTGTCGGCGGCTGGCTTATCTTCGATCCGCAGGTAGCCGCGCACGGCCAGGTCCACGATCGTGCCCGTGACGTCGCGGGGGTTGGCCACCCCGTCCAGCAGCGTCCCGGCCTGGCCGGGGCGGACATCTTCTGGCGGTGCGGACTCCACCGGAGGATGGCTACGGCCGTGGCCAGCCAGCGGCATCGGTCCGCCCGCCTGCACCGGCCCTGCGACTCGGGCACCGGCGCTGGCCGTCGCGGACCGGCGGTCCCGGGCCCTGACCAGCACCACCGTCCCGAGAACCATCAAGATCGCAAGCAGACCGCCGGAGGCGCCTGCGGACAGCGGCGTCAGCGCGAACGCCCGCTGCAGGGTCCACCGCTCCTGAAGAACCGGGCCAGCCGAGGCAACGACGCCTTTCGGGATCGCCACCACGACGGTCAGGCCCTCGCCAGGGCCGAGGCCGTTCTGGCTGAAGCTGGCGACCCCATCGGTAATAGCGGCGTGCTGGCACGTGCCGGCCGAGCCGGGGGGCCCGGCGAAGCAGGCGACGCGGGTCACCGCCGTCGGCGCGCTGACCAGCACCGTCGCCCGGTCGATGGGCACCTCCCACTGGTTCCCGACCACGTTCCAGTACAGCTCGTCGTGATCAGCGAACGCGTTCAGGCTGCCGCGGACCACGTAGGTGATCATGTACCGGTGCGCGCCGGTGACCGTCTGGTCCGGGTTACCGATCCGGATGCTGACCGACGAGCCGTTGTCGTTGACTGAGTATCCGGGGTTCGGGGTGTCCGACCAGACAGAGCGGACCTCGATCGGGTAGATCCGGTCATAGCCGCCGTTGTACCGGACCCGGACCGGGATCACACGGAAGATGCCGTGCCGCTGATCGGCGCCGAAATCATAGGTGATCTGCTCGCTGACCAGGATCGACCCGTCGTGCCGTACGGTCACCTGCGCGTCGTAGCTGGTGATCCGCTCAGTATTGGCTTGCGCGCTCGCCCGGCCCGGCTCGGCGAGGAATGCGGCCAGGATCATCGTCGCCATGGCACACGCCACAGCGGAGCTGAATAGCAGCAACCGGATGGAGCGTCTCATACCAGGCGCCTCCCTTCCATCCCGGCGGATACGGCGCCCGCAACAGCTCCGCCGCGCCGCCGATCAAGGCCCGCGGCACGGGCACCAGGCTCGGCACGGGAAGATGCCCTTACCAGATCACTCTGGGGTGCCCCGAGGCTTCCGGACAGTCCATCCATTAGGATGGATGTCTGGAAAGGTGAAGTAATTGCCTCGACCGAAGAAGAACTTCTCTCCCGAATTCCGGGATGAGGCCGTGAAGATGGTGATCGAGACGTCGCGCCAGGCCTCTGGACCGAGCGAAACGTACGGGACCAATCAGTGCCCGACATCCACGGCCTCGGCGCACAGACCCGGGCGCCTCGGCTGGGCCCCGATCCGGTCAGGAATCGAGAAGCGCCACGGTGCGGCCGGGCCTAGCCTCAATGCCATGGGCTTTAGGCATTTGGGTGTCGGTGCGAGGTCCCGGGTTTTGGTGACGGTGGGTAGTTCCTGGCTGCGGGCATGCCGAGGGCCGGCGTGTCGTGCCGGGTGACGGCTGGTTCCACGGGCCGGCGGGCTGCTCCCCTGGGACAGTTTTCGGTGTTTACGCTGGTCAGGCTGGCGTGTTGGCGAGGGTGATGACGGCCGGGGCGATCCGGGTGGCGGTGTCCGCGCGGCCGGCACGGGGGAAGGTGCTGGCGCATTTAGCCTTGCGGACGCGGTGCCGGTTCCGGTCGATGACCGTGCGGTATCTGGCGAGTTCCCTGGCCAGTGCCGTGCAGCTGGTCTTCCCGGCGCGGATCGCGGCAGTCACGGCGCGGAGGGTGCGGGCGTGGGAGATCTCCCGGGCCTGGACCGCC
>WNGL01014934.1_pt1 | contig 10486 bp, 6 predicted proteins | sample 5400591 | NCBI WGS metagenome assembly WNGL01 (sample SAMN13153377, study PRJNA577476) | soil metagenome | isolation source: 80 cm soil or saprolite under Garry oak tree replicate 1 | place: USA:California | collected 2016-06-15
ATCGACGCGGTCGTGGAGGGCGACGCCGAGAAGGCGGGCGCCCTGGCCCGCCAGCACATCACCGGCTTCGAGACCGACTTCCGCGCCGCGCTGGGCAACCCGGCCTTCCGCTCGTCGGCGGACCGCCCGCGCAGCTCAGGCATCTAGCAGGCTCCGGCCGGGCGCCGGCACTACGGCCGGTGGCAATGCTCTTCGAGGAGCCGACGTCCGCGCTGGACCCGGAATCCTCCGCCGAGGTGCTCACGGTCATGCGGGAACTCAGCACCGAGGCATCGACGCCGGCCAGCTGACCCCGCGGGTGGCCGCGACCCTCCCGCTGGAACAGGTGGCAGCGGCACACCGGCGGGTCGCCGCGGGCGGCCTCCGGGGACGTATCGTGCTGACGCTGGACGACTGAGAGTCGGGGCCGAGGTGACCAGGGTTGAGGGCTAGCCGACCCGGGCCACGCCCACGATCGCCTGGCCGTCGCGGGGCCGGAGGTGCACGGCCTGCTCCCAGTCCGGGCGCCACTCCCGGGCGTCGACCACGCCGGGCGGCACCAGCTCCAGGGCGCCGAAGAAGCTGGCGAAGTCCGGCACCGAGTGGTTGTACACCTGCGCCGCCCCGGAGGAGTAGGTGCTGAAGCCCGCTTTCGCCGCTCGCGAAGAAGTGCAGCAGGAACCCCATCAGCAGGCAGGCGGGCGCCGACAGGTCGATGCCCGCGGCGACGGCACCCAGGACCGTAGCGACCTCGCGCACGTCGCCGTCCACCACGGTCACGCCCGGATTTCCCTTGGCGGCCAGGGCGTGCAGATGACTCAGCACCACCGCGTCGTTGTCCAGGTAGGCGACCCGCGCGCCCGCGGCGATCGCCCGCGCGGTCTCGTGCGTGTTCGGCGCGGTCGGCAAGCCGCAGCCCAGGTCGATGAACTGCGTAATCCCCCGGTTCGCCGCCCACGCCACGGCGCGGGCCAGGAACTGCCTGTTCTCCCGCGTCACCTCGGCGGTGAGCGGCGCCACGGCCATCATCCGCTGCGCCACCTCCCGGTCGACGGCGAAGTTGTCCTTCCCCTCGAGCAGGTAGTCGTAGACGCGGGCGATGGACGGCGTGGTGGGGTCGAAGTCGGCCACGATGGCCATGCTAGGGCGTGTTCCCTTCAGATCAGTCCACGACCACGCCGCCGGTGAAGTTGATCTCGCTCGCGGTGATGGTTCGGGCCCAGTCGGACGCGGCGAAGACGGCGATGTTGGCGACCTCGTCGTAGCTGGGCAGGTGCCGGACCAGCAGGCCCGCGGTGCCGGGTGCGCCTGCGGCTCCAGCCTCGCCGGAACCCGCGGCGTCCTGCGGCTGGTCGTGTTCGTCGTATCCGGGTGAGCCGGGCGAGAGCAGCCAGCTCACCCGCACGCCGTATGGCCCGAACTCGGCCGCGAGCTGGCGGCAGAGCCCGGCGAGCGCGGCCCAGGCGACGTGGGAGCCGCCGAGCCGCGGGATCGCCTCCCGTCCGCCGGCCATGACGAGGATGACCCCGCGGCCGCGGCGGGTCATATGCCCGCCCACGGCGACGGCGATATTGAAGTGCGCGGTAACGGCCTTCGTGACCGGCCGCAGGAACTCCTCGAACGGCATCTCGAGGAGCGGCGTGCCCTGGACGTCGTCGTTGGAGGTGGCGTTGAAGCAGATGTCGATGCCGCCATTGGCAGCGACGCCGTCGGCGTGCCGCGCGACCGACTCCCGGTCAAGGACGTCGACCTCGGCGACGTGCGCGGCGTCGCCGTCGTGCCGGATGCGCTGGGCGACCTCTTCGAGCGTCGTCCGGGTACGGCCGACGAGGTGCACCTCGGCGCCCTCGCGGGCGTAGGCCCGCGCGACCGCGGACCCGATCGCGCCGCTCGCACCGTAGACGACCGCGGTTTTGTGATCAAGCAACATGAGACTCTCTCCCATCGGGACCGGAGGCATCGGGACCGGAGGCATCGGGTTCGGGGGCATCGGGTTCGGGGGCATCAGGCTCAGCGCCATCAGGCTGTGGGGCCGGGAGCAGGTGACGCAGCTGGATCACGGCGAGGACGGCGGCACTGAGCGCGGCGACGGCGCTGACGGCGAAGGCCGCATGCAGGCCACTAGTGAAGGCCTGGCGGGCCGCTTGGACCATGACCTGCCCGGGCTGGCCTTGGAGCTGCCCGGCGACCGCCAGCGCGCCGCCGAGGGTGTCCCGGGCGGCCGCCGCGCTTGCGGGCAGGATTCCGGAGGGCAGGGCGCCGGTCAGCTGGCTGCGGTAGATGCTGGTGCCGACGACACCCAGGACGGCGATGCCGAGCGCGCCGCCGAACTCGGCGGCGGTCTCGGTCAGCGCCGACGCCGCCCCGGCCCGCTCCGGCGGTACGGCCCCGATAGCCAGGTCGGTGGCCAGGGTGTCTACCGGAGCCAGCGCCAGCGAGAACACCACCGACCCGGTGACCAGCAGCGCCAGGCCGGCCGGGCCGAGCAGGGTGAACAGCCCCAGGCCGACCGCTGCCAGTCCCAGGCCGGCCGCCATGACGAAGGCCGGGCGTACCCGGCGGGCCAGCACCGGCGTCAGCATCGACCCCAGGACGGACCCGGCCGAGGAGGGTAGCATCCACAGCCCCGCCGCCAGCGGCGACAGGCCCAGCACCAGTTGCAGGTACTGGGCGATGAACAGCAGGGCGCCGAACCCGGTGAAGAAGCTGAGCAGGTTGGTGGTCAGTGCCGTGGTGAAGGCCGCAGAGCGGAACAGCCGCAGATCCAGCAGCGGGTCGGCTAGCCGTTGCTGGCGGCGCACGAACACCGCCCCGGCCGCGAGGCCGGCCACGACGGAGGAGGCAGGCAGCCACCCGAGGCCGTCGCGGGCCAGCTGCTTGAGCCCGAAGATGACCGCCAGCACCGCGGCCACCGACAGGGCCGCGCTGACCAGGTCCAGCCGGCCCGCCCGGGGATCACGGAACTCCGGCAGCAGCAGCGGCCCGAGTACCAGCAGCAGTGCCATCACCGGCACCGCCAGCAGGAACACCGAGCCCCACCAGAACCACTCCAGGAGTACCCCGCCTAGCAGCGGCCCGATCGCGCCGCCGACCGAGAAACTTGTGATCCACACCGAGACGGCGACCGTCCGCTGCCGCGGATCTGCGAACATGTTGCGGATCAACGACAGGGTCGAGGGCGCCACAGTGGCCCCGGCCAGCCCGAGCAGGGCACGGGCCGCGATCAGCATCGCCGCGCTCGTGGACCAGGCGGCCAGCAGCGAGGTGACGCCGAATGCCGCCGCGCCGATCAGGAGCAGCCGGCGACGGCCGATGCGGTCGCCGAGGGTGCCCATGGTGACCAGCGACCCGGCGGCCATGAACCCGTAGATGTCGACGATCCACAGCAGCTCGGTGCTGGTGGGCCGCAGGTCCTGGCTCAGATGCGGAACGGCCAGGTTCAGCACGGTCAGATCCATCGCGTACAGCAGGCACGGAAGGGAGAGGACGGCCAGGCTGATCCACTCTCGCCGCCCCGCCCGCCGGGCTGTCACCACGCTCATGACTTCACCCTGCCGTGGCCGCCTGTCGGCCGGCTGTCGGTCCGCCGCGGCGTGGGGTCGCCGGTTATCCTGACCTGGTGCGTTTCGGGCTGCTCGGCACCCTGGCCGTGTGGACCGAGGGCGGGAGGCTCGTCGCAGTTCCCGAAGCCAAGGTCCGCGCGCTGCTGGCCGATCTCCTGATCCACCTCGGGCGGCCGGTGCCGGCGGACCGGCTGATCGACGATCTATGGGGCGACAACCTTCCCGTCCGCCCCGCCGGCGCCTTGCAGCTGAAGGTCAGCAGGTTGCGGCAGGCCCTGGAGAACGCCGAGCCAGGCGGCGGTGAGCTGGTGAGTTTCCGGTCACCGGGCTATCTGCTGCGGATCGACGGCGACGCGGTCGACGAGCACCGGTTCGCGGCCCTCATCGAGCGGGCCGGCGCCGCCGAGGATCTCCGGGGACGCGCCGGGCTGCTTGCCGATGCGCTGGCGTTGTGGCGAGGCCCGCCGCTGGCGGACTTCGCCGACGCGATGTTCGCTCAGCCCGCGATCGCCCGGCTGGAGGAGCAACGGCTGGTTGCGTTGGAAGAACAGGCCGAGGTCCGGCTGGCGCTGGGCGAGCACAGCCTGCTGACCGGTGAACTCGGCGAGCTGGTGGCCGCGCATCCGCTGCGGGAACGGCTACGGGCCGCGCATATGCTCGCCCTGTACCGGGCCGGCCGGCAGGCCGAGGCGGTGACTAGCTACGGCGAGCTGCGCGGCCGGCTGGCCGACGACCTTGGCCTGGATCCCGGGCCAGGCCTGGCCGCCCTCTATCAGGACATTCTCGAGCAGGCCCCGGGCCTTCAGCGCGTGCAGGCTCCGGCCACCCTGGCGACCCGTCCCCGGACCAACCTTCCGGCCATGCTCACCGACGTGGTCGGCCGGACGGCAGCAGTGACCGACCTGCGCGCATTGCTGAACGAACGCCGGCTAGTGACCCTCACGGGGCCGGGCGGCGTCGGCAAGACACGGCTGGCCCTGGAGACAGCCGCCCAGGCGGTGGACGCCTTCCCCGATGGTGTCTGGCTGGTCGAGCTGGCCGGGCCCGCACTCGCCGGGCCCCGCACGCCTGCCGACGCGGTCATGGCTGTCCTGGGCATCAGGGACGACAGCTCCATGGACCCGTCCGACCTGCTGGCCGACGCGCTGCGCACCAGCCGGATGCTGCTGGTCCTGGACAACTGCGAGCACCTCGTCGACCAGGCCGCCAAGCTGACCGCCCAGTTGCTCCAGGCCGCTCCCGGGCTGCGCATGCTGGTGACCAGCCGGGAACCCCTCATGCTGGCCGGCGAGGTCGTCTGGGCGGTCCCTCCGCTGCCGCAATCCAGCGCCGTGCAGCTGTTCGTCTTGCGCGCCGGCGCGTCCGCGCCGGGTTTCCGCCTCGACGAGGACAACGCCCAGGCCGTCGCGGCGCTGTGCCGGCGGCTCGACGGGATTCCGCTGGCGCTGGAGCTGGCGGCGACGCGCGTCCGCACCCTGGGCGTGCACGAACTCCTCGCCCGGCTCGACGACCGGTTCCGGCTGCTGGTCACCGGGCATCGCGACGCCCCGCCCCGGCAGCAGACCCTGTGGGCCGTCATCGACTGGAGCTGGGAGCTGCTCACCGAACCGGAACGGCTGGTGCTGCGGCGGCTGGCGGTAGCCGCGGATGGCTGCGGCCTGCACGCCGCGGAGGCGATCTGCGCCGAGGATGACCTGGATGTGCTGGGGCTGCTGGCCAGGCTGTTGGATCGCTCTCTTGTCGTGGTGGCCGACGGCCCGGTCGGCCCCAGGTACCGCATGCTGGAGAGCGTGGCAGCGTACGGGCTGCAAAAACTCCGCGAAGCTGGGGAATCCGGTGAGCTGCGGGTGCGGCACCGCCGTTACTACATCGATCTCACCGAACGGGCGGCACCTCGCCTTCGCGGCCACGACCAGCGGTCCTGGCTCAGGCGCCTGGACGCCGAGACCGCCAACCTGCGCGCCGCCCTGGACTCCGCGCTCAGCGACAACCACGACGACGCTCTCCGGTTGGTCAACGCCCTGGCCTGGTACTGGTTCCTGCGCGGCCGGCTCACCGAGGCACGGCGCGCGCTGGAGGCGGCCCTGGCCCTCGGCCACGGATCGGCTGCTGGCCGGGCCACAGCCGCCGCCTGGCTGAGCGGTTTTACCGCTCTCGCCGGAGAGCGCGGCGGGCATGCCTCCCCAGCGCCTCCCGACGGCATCGACGACCCCGCCATCAGGGCCACGCTGGAGTGGTTCCACGCCTTCGTCGCGTCTGATTTCGGTGACCCGGCCGTGGGAGAGGCCATGATCGGCCGGGCGCTGGCAGGCTTCCGTGCGCTCGGCGGCCAGTGGGGAATCGCGGCGGCCCTGAGCACCCGCGCCAAGCTGGCGATGATCCGGGGCGGCCCGGCCACCGCGCACCGCGAGGCCCAGCAGAGCCTGGAGATCTTCCGCGAACTCGGTGACCGCTGGGGGCAGCTGCAAGCCATCGAATGGCTCGGTGCCGCTGCGGCGGCGACCGGCGACCACGCGCGGGCAGACCGGCTGCACCGGGACGGCCTGCGCATGGCCGAGGACCTCGGCCTGTGGCCGCAAGCGGCCGATGCCCTGTCGTGGCTGGGCCGGAGCGCGTTGCACGCCGGTGACCTGGCCCAGGCCCGCGAGTTCCTCGAACGGGCCATGCGCTTGGCGGCCGAGCAGGGCTACCTGCCTGGGTACGTCTTCGCGGAGCTCGGCCTCGGCCAGACGGCGCGCCGGGAGGGCAGGCTCGACGTCGCGGAAACCCACATTCGCGACGTGCTGCGCACGAGCCAGCGGATCGGCTCTGAACCAGACGTGGCCCGCACCATCTCGCTGTCCGAGCTCGGCTTCATCGCCGAGCAGCGCGGCGACCCGGCCGACGCGCGCTCCTGGCATCTCCAGTGCCTCACTGCCGCGCAGAAGCTCGGTGACCCACAGGCCGTGGCGCAAGCGCTTACCGGCCTAGCCGGGGCGCAAGCACTCGGCGGCCAGCCAGATCGGGCCGCCCGGCTGCTCGGAGCGGCGGACGCGGCGTGGCGCGCGCCTGGTGCCGGCCCTCTGCCCGGCGACGGTGCCGACGCCAGCGCCGACGTCACGCGCATCACCGCGGTGACGCGGCAAGCGCTAGGAGAGGCCGCGTTCGCCGCCGAGTTTGAACGCGGCCGCCGCCTGAGACCTCGGCAGGCCTCGTTGCTGTTACGGCACGTGTATCACGGACCACGGTCTCGGCCACTGATCTCATAGGGGGCGCTTCGGACGGCGCCCGACGGCGGAGACCGGTGCCAGGTAGGCACGGAAAGCAGAGGGGGGCTGACTATTGTCGTCCATTCCAGAACTCGGGCTCACGCCGGACCACGATCTCGGGGCAATTCACACGCTGCCGGACTTCCGGACCATCCTCGACAGCAGTCCGATAACCCAGGCCGACCGCGAGACCATCGCCGATCAGGCGGAGGCCATGATCGACGGCCTGTACGTGCACCTGCTGCAGAAGCGCGCCATGTACGGGATCGATCCGTCCCAGCGGCTGCGCCTGCTGCGGCACAGGCTCGGGCAGATGACGGACCCGCAGTTCCACGCGGAACTCCTGCGGATCTTCACCGATCTTCGCGACCTGCACACCAACTACATTCTTCCCCATCCCTACCAGGGACCGTTCGCCTTCCTGGGCATCCTGCTCGAGCAGCACTGGGAGAACGGCGAGCCGCGCTGGATGGTGTCGAAGGTCTTCGATGCCCTGACCGGCGATCCTCATCTCGTTGCCGGCGCGGAGGTGACGCACTGGAACGGATCGCCCATCGCCCTGGCCGTCGCGCGCAACGCCGAGCTGGAGGCGGGCAGCAACCCCGCCGCCCGGACGGCCCGTGGCGTCGAGAACATGACGCTCCGGGCTACCGCCATGTCGCAACCGCCGGACGAAGACTGGGTCGACCTGCGCTACAGCGTCGACGGCTCGGTCTTCGAGACACGCATCCCCTGGCGCGTGTTCGACGGCATCGCCGATTTCCAAAAGGCGATCAGTGGTGGCGGAGACACCGCGCTCGCGGGCGTCGAAGCGCCTGCCTCGCATCTGATCGGCCTGGACCTGCGCACCGAGCTGGTCCGGGCGGTCAAGAAGAGGCTGTTCGCCCCCGGCGTCGTCGCGGCCGAGCGCCGGATGGCAGCGGGCGAGACGGTACCGGTCGCAGCCGGCGTCATCCCGACAACGCGGCCGGAGATCGCGGCCCGCACGGTCACGACGGCCCACGGCACGTTCGGGCACCTGCGCATCTTCACCTTCGCCTTGGAGCAGCATCACCCGGACATCGGTGACGACTTCGACGAGTTCTTCGCCGAGGTCCGGCAGGTGCTTTCGCTCATGCCCAGCGATGGCCTGATCCTGGACGTACGCGGCAACGGCGGCGGCTACGTCTACGTCGCCGAGGCCCTGCTGCAGGTCTTCACGCCGCGCCGCATCCAGCCGGAACCGACGCAGTTCATCAGCTCCCCGGTGACCGCGGCACTGTGTGAGAAGGTCAAGGACCTGAGCGCCTGGAGCGACTCGGTCAGCGAGTCGATCGAGACCGGCGCGCTGTATTCGGCCGCGATCCCGCTCTACGGCGATGATTCGGACGAGGCGGTGAACGAGACCGGCCAGCTGTACCACGGCCCGGTCGTGCTCGTCACCGACGCGCTGTGCTACAGCGCCACCGACACCTTCGCGGCCGGCTTCCAGGACCACCAGATCGGCACCGTCCTCGGCGTCGACGACAACACTGGCGCCGGCGGCGCGAACGTCTGGGAGCTCACCGCCATCATGGCCGACTGGCCTGAGGGTCCGTTCAAGCCGCTGCCCGCGGGCGCCCGGTTCCGCGTGGCTCTGCGGCGTACGCTCCGGGTCGGGAAGCGCTGGGGCGGCCAGCCGGTCGAAGACCTCGGCATCATTCCCGATTACCGCTACCAGATGACCAGGCGCGACCTTCTCGAGAGTAACGCCGACCTGATGGAGAAGGCCGGTGAGCTCCTCGCCCAGGGCACGCCCCGGACGCTCGACGTCACGGTCACCTCGAGCGACAGCTCGGCGGCGCAGCTCGCGGTGGAAACGGCCGCGCTGACCAGCCTGGACATCTACGTGGATGGCAGGCCGGTCACCACCGCGGTCAAGGTGCTCGACGGCATCAACACGGTCACGGTGCCGCTGAGCGGCCCCCGCCCCGTCACGGTGCGCATCGACGGGTTCGACGGCGCGGACCTAGTCGCCGCGGCCACCGTGCCGGTGAACTAGCCGGAGTCCCGCGGACCACAACGACGTGACCACGACAGCGTCACGTCGTTGTGGTCTGGGTACCCGGCCCGGACGTAATGCCGTGACGAGGGTGGCAGCCGAGGCTGGGTCGGCGCTTGGGCCGCAGACGCGCGGATACATCTGTGAAACATGAGGCCGACGGGACTCCGACGAGAGATAGCCAACCGCAACGATGTCACATTGATGCGGTTATGACCGCCACGATGTCACATTGTTGCGGTTCCTGTCGAAGGTGCGCTGGTGCCTATGCGCTGGTTGGGGCTTAGGTAAACGAGAGCTGCGCGCCGGGACGCGGAGCCAGGCCGGGACGCGGAGCCAGGCCGGGACGCGGAGCCAGGCCGGGACGCGGAGCCAGGCCGGGACGCGGAGCCAGGCCGGGACGCGGAGCCAGGCCCAGGCCGGGACGCGCTCATGCTCGAGGAGGATCACCTGATCGCCGAGGCAACCGGGAATCCGCCGGTCACGGACACCGAGGTGATGCTCGCGGCCTGGCGGGGCCGCGAACCGGAGGCCTGCGAGCTGATCGAAGCGACCGTGCGGGAGGCCACGGCGCGCGGGACGGGCATGATGGCCAGCTTCGCGGCCTACGTGAGCTCGGTACTGTACAACGGCCTCGGCCGGCACGACGCCGCGCGCGACGCCGCCTGGCAGGCCTTCGAGCACGGGCAGCTCGGGCACGGGTCGCTCGTGGTCTCGGAACTAGCCGAGGCCGCGGCCAGGACGGGCGACGTGGAGGCCGCACGGGCGGCGCTGGCATGGTTGTCCGAACGTACCCGCGTCAGCCCCACCGACTGGGCCCTCGGCATCGAGGCCCGCGTCCGCGCCCTTCTGAGTGAGGCGGGGCTCCGTGAGGGCGAGGACGCCGATCGCTGCCACCAGGAGTCGATCCGCCGGCTCGGCCGAACCCGGCTCCGGGCCGAACTCGCCCGTGCCCACCTGCTCTACGGCGAGTGGCTGCGCCGCGAGCACCGGCGCGCCGAGGCCCGCGAGCAGCTGCGGACCGCTCACGAGATGCTCGACACGATGGACATGGAGGCGTTCGCCGGGCGGGCCAGGCGCGAGCTGACGTCCGCCGGCGAACCGGTCCGCAACGCCAGCGGCGAACCGGCCGGCCCGTACGCCGTCCCGGCCAGCGTGGCGCTGACCGCCCAGGAGGCCCTGGTCGCCCGGCTGGCCCGCGACGGCCTGTCCAATCCCGAGATCGGGAGCCGACTGTTCATCAGCTCCCGCACGGTCCAGTACCACCTGCGCAAGGTCTTCACCAAGCTCGGCATCAGCTCTCGCAGCCAGCTCTACCGAGTTCTGCCTAGCGACCCGGCTAGCGCCAGCCTTCGCTAGATCCGCCGGCCGGCCCGCCCAGACCAGCCACCCTGAGGCACACGCACTGTGCACATGGCGGACGCGCTCCTCCCGTACCCGGTAGCACGATGACGGCTATCGAGACGACAAGCAGTGAGGAGCTAGGCGCGTGAGCGCTGGTAATGCCGGCGGGCCTTCATCCTGTTGCCGCAGACGGCCATCGAGCACCACCGGGCGGCGTTGGCCTTGCTGCGGTCGATGAGGAACAGGCGGCATTCGTCGTTCGCGCACGGGCGCAGCCGTCCCGGGCTCTGCCGGGCCAGCGCGTCCCAGGCCAGGATGGCACGCACGGCCAC
>WNGL01010826.1_pt1 | contig 10485 bp, 7 predicted proteins | sample 5400591 | NCBI WGS metagenome assembly WNGL01 (sample SAMN13153377, study PRJNA577476) | soil metagenome | isolation source: 80 cm soil or saprolite under Garry oak tree replicate 1 | place: USA:California | collected 2016-06-15
TGAGCCGGTCGTCGCCGCAGGCGAACATGGGGTGGACGAAGAGCGTCGCCTTGCGCGCCGAGGCGACCTCCCAAAACGGCTCGAGGTCGGGATCGTCGAGCGCGCCGCCCATGCCCTTCGGTTGCGTACCCACCATCGCGCCATGAAAACCCGCCTCGAGCGCCTCCTCGAGGACGCGCGCCGCAAGCTTCCCGCTCTGCAGCGGAACCGTCGCCAAGGGCGCGAAGGCTGCGAGCGGTTGCACACCCTTGCGCATGTGCTCGTTCAAGAACCGGGACCAGTCGGCGCCCTCCTCCGCAGGAATCTCATAGGCGAACATGTCGAGCCAGCCGCCGACGACCTGCTTGTCGACGCGCTGCTCGGCGAGCCATTTTCGGCGCGCATCGAGATCGCTCAAGCGTCCCATCACCGGACGCGTCGGCTTGCCGCCGGCAAAGGCGAGGCATAAGCCGCCTTTTTCGATCGTGGTCTTGACCGAGGGGAAAAGCCGCTTCTGCTCCTTCAAGTCGTCGAGAAGCGCCTGCGGGACGAAATGCGCATGCACATCGATGTTCACGTTTGCACCTTCCTGGAATATGCTTGTTTTTTCGACCGAAGTATCCAAGTCGTCATTGCCGGGCTTGACCCGGCAATCCATCTTCTTCGCATGAATTTTTTATGCGATGGACCCCCGGGTCAAGCCCGGGGGTGACGAATGTGGACATGCTATTCGTTTGGTTCGCTGGAGAGCACCCCTCGGATGCCGGAGCGCACCGTTTCGCGCTCGGTCTCGCTCATGCCCGCGCGCAACGTCGTCTCATAAGCGATGCGTGCCGGCCGCTCGAACACCATGAGGCGTTCGCCAAGCCGCAACGCTTCCTCGATCGAATGGGTGATGAAGATAGAGGTGGCACCGGTCTGCCGCAAGAGTTCGCGAAACTCCTCGCGCAACGCGTTGCCGGTGTGCTCGTCGAGCGCGCTGAACGGCTCGTCGCACAGGAGAATGTCGGGCTTTCCGGCAAAGGCGCGGGCGATCGAGACCCGCTGGCGCATGCCGCCCGAGAGCGCATGCGGGTAATCGTGCTCGTGGCCCTTGAGGCCCAGCCGCGCGAGCCAGGACGCGGCGATGGCGAGGCGCTCCTGCCGAGGCATCCGGTTGAGCTCGAGGCCGAGCGCCGCGTTGTCGATCGCGGTGCGCCATGGCATCAGGCGGTCGTACTGGAAGATGATCCCGATTTTTCCGCGGAACCAGTCGAACTCGACGAACGGATCGTGACCCTTGACCATCACGCTTCCGGAGGACGGGCGCAGGAGGCCGGAAATCAGATTGAAGGTCGTCGATTTGCCGCAGCCGGTCTTGCCGAGGATCGCCACCAGCTCCCCGCGCGCGATCGTGAAGCTCAAGTTCCGCACCGCCTCGGTGGGCGCGCCGCCACCGCTGCGCGGAAAGGATTTGGCCACACGGTCGAACAGAATTTCGGCCGGCGCGCTCACAGCGAACGCTCGGCGACCGCGCGGTATCCCAGCGTGTGCCGCTCGATGAAGGTGATGATCCACTGAACGATGAGCACGAAGATGACGAGCACCAGCGTCCAGGCGATGGCGCCGGCCATGTCGAAAATCTGCTGTTGGATCAGGAGCTGGTAACCGACCCCGCCGGTCGCCCCGACCAGCTCCGCCACCACGACAACGCGCGCCGCGCTGCCGAGATTGACCTTCCAGGCGGTGAGGATTCCGGGCAGGACGGTCGGCCAGATCATGGTGCGGAAGAGGTCGTAGCGCGAAGGGCGGAACGACAATGTCATCTCGAATAGGTCCTTCGACATCGCGCGATAGGCGTCAAGCACCTGAAAGGCAAATCCCGGCAGCGTCGTCATGACCATGATGAAGAAGATGCGGAACTCGATCCCCTTGAACCAGATGATCGCGATCACCACCCAGGAGAGCGCGGGAATTCCCTGGTTGAAGTTGAGCAGCGGATAAGCATAGCGCTCGAAGCGCTCCGACCTTGCCATCAACACCGCGATGACGGTCCCGAGCACGAACGCGCCGGCGAGGCCGATGAGAATGCGGATGCCGGTGATGCTCGCATCCCACAGCATTTTCCAGGAGGTGAAGATCTCGACGAAACGGTCCGCGATTTGCGGCACGGTCGGAAACAGGTAATTGGGGACGAAGTAGGAGACGATTTGCCAGACCACGGCGAGCCCGGCGAGCGCGACCAACGCCTCGAACTTGAGGTTCTTGCCCTTGAACCGCGCCCAGCTCCGCGCCGCCCCCGCGACCGGCGTCGTCGTCATCAATCCATCTCGCCGGAATAGATGGTCGCGGGGTCGGGCATGGTCCGCAGCAACCCGGCCACCATGCCGGCGCGGTAGGCGGCCTGGATCTCGCTCCTGATCCTGCCGGCCGGAACGAGGTTCATGGCGAGCCGCGAGTTGTCGCGGATCATCGCATCGATCGCCTTGCGGTCGGCGTCGTCCCTGACCGGCGCGACCAGGGGCGCCGCTGCGGCCGGGTTGGCGACGACCCAGGCGGCCGCCTGCTTGTAGGCGCGATAGAGCCGCGGCGGGAGATCGGGATGCTGCGCGATCCAGTCCTCGTGGGCGCCGACCCCGAGGTTGGGAATCTGCCGGCCGCCGGTAAAGGCGCGCCATACCTTCTCGATGTTGAGATCGATGGTGCGGATGTCGGGCCGCCTGGCGGTGACGAGCGAATAGGCCGGCTCCCAGAGCTGCACCGCGTCGGCGCGATCGGCCAAGGCGTAGCCGACGAGACCAGGCGTCGCGGTGTTGATCACTTCCAATGACTTGGTATCGACGCCCTGCTGTTGGGCGAAGAATTCGAACATGTTGAAGTTGGTCGTGCCCTTGGCACCGGCGAGCTGCTTGCCCTTGAGATCGGCGAGGGTCTTGATGTCAGGCCGATGGGTCACCACCGTGCCCCAGAAATCGAACAGGTTGAACAGGTATTTGGTCTTGACCCCGCGGGTCGTGCCCAGCCCGAGGATCAACACCGAGGCGCTGCCGCCGACCTTGAACTCGCCGGAATTGAACTGCGCCGCATAGGCGTCGGGGGTGCGCTCCACGAAGCTGATATCGACACCGTTGGCGATGTCGAATTTTTTCTGCTGCTTGATGACCGCAGGGAAGATCGAGCCGAGCGAGGGCGGGCTGAACACGACGATGGTCATCGGCACGGGATCGGCCGCCCGCGCGGAAGGCGGATTGGGGAGACACAGGCAGATCGTGGCAAGGAAAAGTCCCAGACCCCTCCACGTAGAATGCGGTCGTTTTGGTCCCATGATCCCTCTCCACATGTCCACGCGAGCTAAATGGCCTGTTGCGGCTTCAGCGTAACCGTGTCTCCGCGCGTGTTCAACAATTTCGTCGTCATGCCCCGCGAAGGCGGGGCATCCAGTAACCACCGAGCAAGCTATTGAGGCCAAGTAATGCTTTTCCCGAGTTCGGTGGTTTACTGGATCGTCCGCATTCGCGGACGATGACACGGAGAGAGAGAGGGAATCGCTTCGGCTGCGCCTCTTCCAAGCCTTGGGCGAGTGCGGTATCTTTTCCAACAGCTAACCAAGGAGGAACATCATGACTCGGCATAGCACACGCGCTTTGACCACGATGGCGCTGCTGACGAGCACCGTGCTGGCCGCAGGGCCGGCGGTTGCGGCCGAAGTGACCCCGGACCGGCTGGTCAATGCCGACAAGGAGCCGCAGAACTGGCTGATGAACCACCGCACCTATGACGGCCAGCGCTTCTCGCCGCTCGGGCGCATCAACAAGGACAACGTCAAGGGCCTCCGGCTCGCCTACGCGGTCGCGCTCGGCGGTGGCGCCGGCAACGAATACTCGGTGGCGACGCCGCTCGCCGAAGACGGCTTCCTCTATGTCACCGATTCCTGGGGCGTGCTCTACAAGATCGACGCCACCTCGGGCGACGCCGGCCGGATCGTGTGGCGCATGGACCCGAAACAGGAGCGCCAGCAACGCAACCGCGGCGCCGCCCTGTGGGGAAATCTCGTCATCACCGGCGCCGGCATCGCGCCGGCGCGGATCATCGCCACCGACAAGGAAAACGGCAGGGTGGTGTGGGAGACGTCGTTCCCGGATACCCCGGACGTGACCTTTACGTCGGCGCCGCTCGCGATCAAGGACAAGATCATCGTCGGGGCCGCCAACGGCGACCAAGGCGTCCGCGATTGGATCGGCGCCCTCGATGCCGCGACCGGCAAGCGGGTCTGGCTCAAATACACGATCCCCGCGCCCGGCGAGCCCGGCAGCGAAACCTGGAAGGACAAGAACAACGCCTGGCAGACCGGCGGCGGCGCCATCTGGGTGACCGGAACCTATGATCCAACCACCAACCAGACCTTCTGGGGCACCGGCAATCCAGTGCCGATGTTCGACCCGTTCCATCGGCCGGGCGACAATCTCTATACCAACAGCGCGATTTCCTGGGATCCCGATACCGGCAAGATGAACTGGTACTTCCAGTACACGCCCGGCGACATGTGGGATTACGACGAGGTCGGGACCCACATCCTGATCGACGGCCAGGTCGCCGGGCAGCCGCGCAAGCTCGTCACCCATTCCGCCCGCAACGGCATCCTCTATACGATGGAGCGGAGCAACGGCGCGATGGTGGTCGCGAAGCCCTATATGGAGGTCAACTGGACCAAGGGCATCGACCAGAAGACCGGCAAGCCCGTCGACTACGATCCCAACAAAGACATCCAGACCTATGCCGGCGTCGGCAATCTGAACCCGAACGAGCCGCTCAAGAAGGTCTGTCCGTCCCAGGCCGGCGGCAACAACTACTGGCCCTCGTCCTACAGCCCGAAAACCAAGCTCCTCTACATCCCGGCCCTGAGCACCTGCGTGACCATTGCGATCGACCGGGAGAAGCACAACAAGGAACGGGGCTGGAACGGAGGCCTCTCCACCACGACCGAGCGATGGGAAAGCAACCTGACCGCGGTCGACCCGATCACCGGCGAGGTCAAGAAGAACGTGCACCTGCGCTACCCGAACTACAGCGGGACGCTGGCGACCGGCGGCGGTTTGGTCTTCCTCGCCCACCTTGACGGCACGGTTGCCGCCTTCGACGACACCACGCTCGACGAGCTGTGGAAGGTCAACGTCGGCTCGGGCTTTTCCGCGCCGCCGATGACCTTCGAGGTTGGCGGCAAGCAATATGTCGCTATCGTGTCGGGGCCGAGCCTGGTCGCCAGAGGCAGGCTCGTCAACACGCCGGAGCTCAGGGACCAGCGCAACGCGACCGTGCTGTATGTCTTCGGGCTGTGAGGCCAACGCCTTCGGTTGCTGGCTGGTCGCCATCGGCGGTCGCGACATGACCGGGGCGATGCTCATGCGCCTGCTGTTGGCCGGGGTTTTGGCCACTGCGGCCGGTCTCCACTGCGCCCATGCGCAAAGCCTGCCGCCAGTCCGCCCCTCGCCCCAGGCCGGCACGACAGCTCAGTCGCTGCGCGGCGGATTCAATCTTCCACCGGCCGGCGAGACTCGCTTCGTGGCGAACGAGGTCATGCTCGACATCCCCGCGGGCGTGACGACGCAAGCGCTCGATGCGATTGCAGCGCGCCACACGATGACGCGGCTCGAGACGCGAAGCTTTCGCCTCACCGGCCGCACCCTGCATCGCTGGCGCCTCGACGGCGGCGGCACGGTCGCCAACATGATCCGGGGGCTGGCGGGCGAGCGGCAGGTCGCGGGCGCGCAGCCGAACTATATCTACGTGCTGGCACAAGACGAGCTGACGCCGGCGAATGGCGATCAATATGCGCCGGAGAAGCTCAATCTCGCCGAGGCGCATCGGCTGGCGACAGGGAGCAGGATCCTTGTCGCGGTGATCGATTCCGGGGTCGAGGCGTCGCACCCCGACCTCGCCGGCGCCATCACCGCCAATTTCGATGCCGCGACCGACAATGCGAGACCGCATCCGCACGGCACCGGCATGGCAGGTGCGATCGCGGCACGACGCACCGTGTTGAGCGTTGCCCCGCGGGTCGGGCTCCTCACGGTGCGTGCGTTCGGTTCAGGCGCCGGCAATGCCGAAGGGACCACCTTCAACATCATCAAAGGGCTCGACTGGGCGGCAGAGAAAGGCGCGCGCATCGTCAATATGAGCTTCGCCGGCCCGCCCGATCCGCGCCTGCGTGACGCGCTGCTCAAGGCCTCGCGCAAGGGCATGGTGCTGATAGCCGCCGCCGGCAATGCAGGCCCCAAGTCTCCACCCCTCTATCCGGCAGCCGACTCCAACGTCATCGCGGTCACCGCGACCGACGCCGAGGACGCGCTGTTCTCCGGAGCCAATCGTGGAAACCACATTGCGGTCGCGGCGCCCGGCGTCGATGTCCTGGTGCCTTCACCCGACGCGAGCTATCAGCTCACGACCGGAACCTCGGTCGCCGCCGCCGAGGTGAGCGGGGTCGCGGCATTGCTCATCGAGCGCAATCCTTCGCTCACGCCCGAGGACGTCCGCAGAATTCTGATGCGCACCGCAAGGGATCTTGGGCCTCGGGGCCGCGACCGGGATTTTGGCGCAGGTCTGGTCGATGCGCTCCAGGCCGTGCGAGCGGCAGGGTCGAAATAATACCGACGGCAATTATCTCTGACTCGTCATGCTCCGCGAAGGCGGAGCATCCAGTAACCACAGATGCCGATGGTTACTGGATCGTCTGCCTTCGCGGACGATGACAATTAAGAGACGTAGGTTGGGTCGAGCTCTTGCGAGACCCAACACTTCGGAACGCCCACCAAGCGCATGCCCTGTGACACCCCTCGGCGGGTAGGGTTTTTTTTTACAAGGCCCAAAAACGGCAAAAAAATAGGCCACGTTGCCTCCCCTGTATGTTGGCAAGCTCCCAAGTGTTGGGTCTCGCAAGGGCTCGACCCAACCTACGGCTGCCCGCTACGGCTGCCCGCCAAACGCATGCCTACCCGATGTTACTCGTGCCGCTTCGCCCAATCGGGCAATTTCGGCAAGGCATCCGATCCCCACGCGGCATCGTAGACTCCACGCTCCACCCACTCCCGAAAACTCGAATGCGGCCAGTCGCGCGGCGCTGCCGTAAGCCCGTGATGCACGGGGTTGAGATGAATGTAGTCGAGGTGTGCAGCGAAATCGGCGTCGTCGCGGATGAGATGCTCCCAGAAACGCCGCTGCCAGATGCTTTGCTCGCCCTTGGAACGCCGGCTCTCGCTCCGGTCGGGAGCCTCATGGGTATTGATGTAGGCTCGCGTGAACGCTTCCTTGATCAGACGCCATCGAGTCGAGAACTTCCCGTCGCCCTCGGGCAATGTCCAGAGAGCATGAAGATGGTCAGGGAGGACAACGTAAGCGTCAACCTCGAACGGATGACGCGAGCGGACCTTCTCGACGGACCCAAGGAATAGCGTAATCACCCCTGGCTCGCGAAACAATGGACGCCGACGCTCGGTAACCAGCGTGAAGAAATATGTGGCGCCGGTAACGTTGATACGCCTGTATCGCATCGCGCGGGTCCGAAGGAGTAGGCCCCGTAGGTTGGGCGGAGTTCTTCACGAAAGCCAAAAATAGCGAAAAAATGCGGCCAAGTCGGCCTCCCGTCTGTTGGCAGGATGATCCGAAGTGTTGGGTCTCGCAAGGGCTCGACATCGGCCGTCAGCCGTAGGTTGGGTCGAGCGTCCTCGATCGCACCGAGATCGCGTCCCATGCGCGAGACCCAACAACCGCGAATGCCAATCGATGTTGGGTCTCGCAAGGGCTCGACATCGGCCGTCAGCCGTAGGTTGGGTCGAGCGTCCTCGATCGCACCGAGATCGCGTCCCCATACGCGAGACCCAACAACCGCGAATGCCAATCGATGTTGGGTCTCGCAAGGGCTCGACCCAACTACATCGGCCATCAGCCGTAGGTTGGGTCGAGCGTCCTCGATCGCACCGAGATCGCGTCCCCATGCGCGAGACCCAACATTTGTGAGTACCGATGGATGTTGGGTCTCGCAAGCGCTCGACCCAACCTACGGCAGCTTGCGGTGTGCGGGAAGCAACAGAGGCGCACGCAAAAGCAATGGGCCAAGTCCATGGAGGACTTGGCCCACTCCGAGCTCAGTTGATTGCCGCGGTTACTGCGGGAGATATTCCACGAAGCCGACGCGCGCCGCGGTGTTGCCGCTGAAGTAGACGCGGTTCGGATTGGTCGGATCGATGTCGATTCTCCTCGGATCGGATTCAGCCTCCGGCAAGGGGAACTCGACCCACTCTTCGGTCTTGGGATCGAAGCGGGCGACCTTGTCGACCTGGTGCTCGCTGACCCAGATGTAATTGTTCTTCTTGTCGACGATCACCGAGTAGTGGCCGCCGTTATTCGTCGGCGGAGTGTAGAGGGTCATCTGCTTGGTCTTGTGGTCGATCTTCATCAGCTTGCCGGCGTTCCAGAGCGCGACCCAGAGGTCGCCGTTCGCATCGCTGTTCATGCGGCGCGGGAAAGCATGGCCCTGATAGGGGATCTTGAACTCTTCGACGTTGCCCGTCGCCGGATCGATTCGCGCCATCAGATCGACGTTGTCTTCGGCGAACCACACCGAGCCATCGCCGGCAACCGCCATCCCGTAGGCGCCCGGATCCTTGCGCTGCTTGGCGGCCGGGGCTTCATAGAAGGAGAAGGTTCCCGTGCTCGGGTCGAGCTTGCGAGCTTCCTTGCCGGCGCCTGTCGCCCATACCGTGCCGTCGGGATGCAGCGCCATGGTGTTGCCGCCGGCGTTGCCTTTTCCTCTCGGCCAGGCAAAGGCGAGGAACCGGTCGGTCTTGGTGTCATAGCTGAGCCAGCGCTGATTGGGCCCATCGGCGACCCACAGGATGCCCTTGGAATCGATCTGCGGATTGCCCAGCCGCTGACGATCCGGAGCCGCAGGCCCGGGGGGCGGATTGCGCTCGGTGAATTCCAGAGTCTTGGTATCGAAGCGGCCCAACTTGCCGGCGCGCTCGGCGACCCAGGCATTGCCCTGGGGATCGGACGCGACGTCGTGCGGCTCGGCGTAGCCGTTGACCAGATCATAGGTCACGACGCGGTAGTTCATCGCCTTGCCGGTCAACAAGGTTCGCGGCAGGCGGCTGTTGGCGTCGTAGGGCTGCGCCGGTTTGAAATTGGCGGACGCATAGTTCACGATCGTGGCCGCTTGCGCATCGGTCAGGTCGGGGACGTTCATGGTCGCCATGATGCCCCGCATTCTCTTGACCGTGTTTTGCCAGTCCGCCTCGGGCGAGCGCTTGACGGCGATCCTTTGCACGTCGTGGCAGGTGGTGCAGCGTTCCGTCACGAGCTGCTTGCCCTCCCCTTCCGGCAGGTCCTTGGCGTCCTTGGAGACCTTGGCGACCTGATCCTGCGGCAATCGCTTCGGCCAGGCCGGGGGCAGCATCGCGCCCTGCCTGTTGGTGAGCGCCAAGCCGACCTTTGCGCTCTCGCCCGTGGTGACGCTCACGTTCTGGAACCACTCGCTTTCATAGCCGGCGCCGACACCCTGGACGGTGTACTTGCCGATCGGCAGATCCTTCGCCTCGAATCGGCCTTGGGTCTGGCTGACGACCAGGAAGGTCAGACGCCGCTCGGCATTCTTCAATTTCACGAAGGCGCCCGCGACCGGCTGACCGGACGCGTCGTTGACGACGCCTTGGACGGCGCCTCTTTCGTCCGCCGCCCGAACGGACGGGGCGGCGATCAGCACGGTCCCCATCGCGATCCCGACAGCGAGGCTACGAGTGACATTCCTGAGTGTCATTGGGTTCTCTCCCTATGCTTCATCCTCTCGAGCTTCCCTCCGCCGTTGTCGGGATGATCGTTGCGAAGCAACGGCGAACGACAAAATCCATGAGGTTAAAGTGCCCCGGACTGACGAGCTGGCCGGTTCGGTCCCCGGAAGCAAGGACAACCGCCAGCGGAAATCTTAAAGGCTTCCCAATGCCCTGTCTATGACGCCGTGGCGATGCCGGCAGGAATCGGTGAGGTGGGGCACAGGCGCGTCTTCGCTTGCGCGCATCGTTTTGCGACGCCCGTTCGCAAGATGTCGCGGGCCGACCGCCAAAATGACGCGGTTCGTTGCGTTGCTTGTGTCCAACACGCTGCTCGTGTAGACGAGCTTCCGGCGCTGCTTCCGGCGGGCCGCCTCGGGAGAGAACCGAGCGCGGAGGGGCAACAGCGAAGCGGATGGCGCCACGCCGCCGGCAGATGCCGGCCGCAAAACTGGCGCAAGGCGCCACGCGATTTCGCCCCACGTGCCGGCAGCTGCCGGCCGCCCCGACCGGAGGCAAGAATGTCAGGCTATGCCTTTACCACCATCGCCGATCCCTTGGCCGGTCGCCTTGGTAGGGGTGCGACCGGTGTCAATAACGCGGGCCAGATCGTTGCCTTCTACGTTGATAACAATGGCCATGACCACGCCTGTTTGTACAGCGGCGGCAGCTACAGCGCCGTTGAGCTTCCAGGCTTCCACGGATCCGG
>WNGL01010827.1_pt1 | contig 10485 bp, 9 predicted proteins | sample 5400591 | NCBI WGS metagenome assembly WNGL01 (sample SAMN13153377, study PRJNA577476) | soil metagenome | isolation source: 80 cm soil or saprolite under Garry oak tree replicate 1 | place: USA:California | collected 2016-06-15
GCCGCGAACGCCAGGTAGGGAAGCACCAGGGCAGAGTCGGTGACCGCCGCGGAGAACCGCCCGTCGGCCGCCTGGCCGGACAGGACCGTGATCAGCCAGCCGGCCAGTCCCGCCGCCACCCCCACGTTCGCCGACCGCGCCAGCGTCGCGGCGGCCAGCGCCAGCGCCGAGATCGCGGTCATCGGGATCAGCCAGCCGAACGTGACCGCGGCCGCAGTTCCTGACGCCGCCGACGCGGCCAGCCCGAGCGCCGCGTTCAGCGCGAACACCGCCAGCGCACGCACCAGCAGCACCATCCGGTCGCTGACCGCCATGCTCTGCGACAGCTCCCAGGCCGGGTCAATACCCGGCCCGTAGGCATATGCGATACCCGCCGCCGCGACGGCCGGCGCCATCAGCGCCACCAGCGGCTTGCCAGTGCCCAGCGTCGCAGCGGCTCCCGCACCGAGCACCACCACGCTGGCGATCAGCCACGGCACCAGCAGCGACGGAGTGGTCAGCAGCGCCCTGGCCAGGCCCGGCGAGCGCAGCAACCGCCCCGCCACGCGCTCAAGCCGTCCGGGCCGGCGTCGCCATACCTCCGTCGCCACGCCGAGCCACACCCGGCCGAGGTCGACCTGGCCTGCCGCCAGGACCCGCCGCCGGCCGGACCACTTGTCGCCGGATTGGCCTGTATCCATATCGCTCATCTCCCGTCTCCCTCCGCCGCCGGGCCGCCGGGCCGTACCGGATTGCCGCTTCGCGATGCCTGATCACCGCTCAGCAGTGCCGGACTGCTGTTTCGCGGTGCCGGACGGCCGCTACGCGCTGCCGGACGGCTGCTACGTAGTGCCGCCCGCAGTAGCCGTCTCGCCCGGTGCGCCCGGCTCTTCACCGTGCCAGCGGGAACGCCGGTCAGCACCGCGACCTCCGCGACCGGCCGGTCTTCGACGTACATCAGCCGCCACACCTCGCGTTCCGGGCCGCCTTCCGGGCCGAGGGCGGCGGCGAGATCTGCCCGCGAAAGCGCCGCCTCCGCGGGATCATCCGCGTGCTGCCCGTCCGCCGCCACCACCGCGGGCAACAGCAGCGCCGCGGGGCCGCGCCGGCGCAGCCACAACGCCGCCTGCCGCCGGGCGATCCCCCACAGCCAGCCGCCAGCCACGCCTTCCGGCCGGTACCCGCGGGCGCCGCGCCACACCGCAAGGAAGGTCTCCTGCAGCACGTCCTCGACGTCAGCCGCGGGCAGCACCGCGCGCAGCCGGGCAGCCAGCCACGGCGCGTGCCGGGCGAACAGCTCTCGCAGCGCCGCGTCGTCACCCCCTGCCAGGCGGGCGATCAGCTCGTCGTCTCCCATTTGCTCTCTATTGCACTGCGCCCGCGGCCGGTTCACGCAATCGCGGCCGATCCTGCACAGCGCGGGCCTACCTGGCGCTTGCCGAGCCCGATGGCCGCGCGCCGTGCGGAATTCGCTGCCTCCGTGCCGATACGTATCTCATCGCTGGTGGCTCAGCTCATAGCCTGTTCAGGCCGTCGAGGACCCAGCGCAAGATCTCCGGCCCGGGCGGCCGGATCATCCTGTTGGGCCTGACCCCGAGCGGAAGGCCGCGGGTCCGGTGTTCCTGATGGCCGACGCCCGCAGCGTCGCGGTGCTCGCCGGGTCCAGGCACTGCGGGGACTCCAAGTGCGGCATCGGAGGAATCATGTGGGATCAGGTCAAGCGCCTCCACGAGTACCACGGCGATGTGCCGGTGGAGATGCGCCTCCTCAAGCTCACCGAGGAAGTCGGCGAAGCAGCCGAAGCGCTGATAGGGGTGCGAGGGCTAAACGGCCGCAAGGGGTCTGCCACACGCGTGATGACCTCCTAGACGAACTCGCCGACGTCATCATCACTGCAGCTGTGGCGATGAGCGCTGTCACCGGCGGCGGGGTGGATGAGGCCCGCAGCCACTTCGACCGGCGGCTTGAGATTGTCACGGCGCGGGCGGACTGTGATCGCTCCCGTCGACGCAGTCGATGAACTCCGCGGCCGAGCCTGACTCCGCCCTATCAACCCGCAGTGGGCTGCGGCCGTTGCTGACCCGTCCAGCGCATCCAACCGATCCTGCTGACCAGCTAAAATACCGCGACCTGCTACTTCAGCAGCTGGCGGGCCATGACGACGCGCTGGATCTGGTTGGTTCCCTCGTAGATCTGGGTGATCTTGGCTTACCCGGCAGTTGGCGCAGGTAGCCGCGATATGCGAGCTGCTCGCGTCAGCACGAACTCGGCACTGACCGGCGCGGTCAGGATCGGACTGGCTCGATGTGTTCCAGTTGCCGGAGTTCCTCCTCGTCGTGGGACACGCGGTACAGGTAGATTGCGAGCTGGCTGTTGAGCCAGAAGTCGGGGAGTGGTGCCAAGCGTTAGGTCACCTCCTCGGTGTATGCCTGAAGCAAAGTAAACCTATTATTGGTTGACATCGCTCAGTTATAGAGCGATAGTTGCTCTGTGCGTACTGAGGCACCCGCGCTGCTGCCTGTCTTCCGCTCCCGGTTGCAGGGTGAACTGCTCGCGCTTGTGCTCGCCGACCCCGATACGGAGCGGACGGTCGATGATCTCGCGGAGCTCACCGGACACCCGTACCAGACAATAGCCAATGAGGTGCGGCGATTGCAGGCCGCTGACATTGTGCTGGCGCGGTCCATCGGGCGCAGCAAACTGCTGCGCGCAAACACAGACAGCCCATACTTCCGGCCGCTGGCACAGCTAGCTCTCATAGCGTTCGGCCCGCCACTGGTGGTCGAGGAAGAGTTCACCCCAGTGGACGGGATCGAGCGGATCTTCATCTTCGGGTCATGGGCAGCGCGGTACGCAGGTGAGAGCGGCCCCGCGCCACGCGATGTGGACGTTCTCCTCGTGGGCGCCCCGGACCGGGACGCGGCATACGAGGCGACGAGGCGGGCGGAGCGGCGGCTGGGCCGCGAAGTCAACGTCGTCATCCGAGGCCCCGAAGAGTGGCACGCCGCCAGCGATGGCTTCACGCGGCAACTGCGCTCCTCACCGCTGCTGGAGATCCAGCCGCACGCGCGAGACAGCCAGCACGATCCGGACGGAGGCGACCGTGGGTAGATGGGCCAAGGGCGCCGACCAGGTCACCACGCTGATCGAAGCCCGCCATCTGCAACAAGTCGTCAGCGACCCTGACACAGTAGATGCGCTCCTGGCGTCGGCGCGGCGACACATCGCCAGCGCCCGGCTGACCGTAGAACAGGATCCGGAAGCCGCCTACAGCCTCGCCTACGACGCGGCGCGCAAGGGCGCCACCGCGCTGCTGAACCACCAAGGGCTTCGGCCCACCACCGCGGGCGGCCATCTCGCCGTCGTCGACACCATCAGAGCCCAGTTCCCAGGCGTCCCCGGCCTGACCTCACTAGACAGGCTCCGCAGACGCCGCAACCAGGCCGAATACCCCGACCCTCGCAGCTATGACCCCATCACCGCAGCGGAGGCGAAAGACGCCATCAGCGTCGCCGACGGCTGCGTCTCCAGCGCCGAGCGCCTGCTCCAACTCGATGAACTGGGAGTCTTTTAGCTCCGTCCGAGCCTCTCTACGCGGCGCCGTTCAGGAACGCCTGGTCGAGGACCGCGAGCGCCCGACCCCATCAACGACACCTCAACTACAGCCTGCGGCGGGCGGCGCGCGCTGGGATCGCTCTCGGCAAATGCCTGATTCCCTCTGGCGACGGCTGGCTGGATGTCTCGCGAAGAGACGCTGATCGCTGGGCCGCCCACAAGTTAAGCGGGCCGTGGTGCCCGTCGAAGGCATCAGGGGCGTGCCGGACGTCTGGCGCGTGCTGGAACGTTGCGACGTCGCAGTCCAGCTCCTGCCATGCCCGCCGCCACGCTGGCAGGGACGGGTACTCGTGGCCCACCGACCAGCTTCACATCTGCGGCGTTCCGTCCGGGCTGAGCGCCTTGAAGCCCAGGTAGGGGACGAGCGCGTCCGGCATCGACACCGAACCGTCCTGCTGCTGGTAGGTCTCCAGGATCGCAGCCATGGCCCGGCCGATCGGCATGCCGGAGCCGTTCATCGTGGCGACGAAGGATCGCGTGCCGTCCGTGTCGCGGGTGCGTATGTTTGCGCGGCGGGCCTGGAACGTGCCGCAGTCGGAGCATGAGGAGATCTCCCGGTAGCGCCGCTGGCTGGGCAGCCACACCTCCAGGTCGTAGGTGACCTGGGCGGCGAAACTAATGTCACCAGCGGCCAGGATGACGACCCGGTAGGCCAGGCCCAGCTCCCTCAGGCACGCCTCCGCATGGCCGATCATCTTCTCCAGCTCGGCCTGCGACTGGTCCGCGGCGCAGATCCGCACCATCTCGACCTTGGTGAACTGGTGCAGCCGCAGGATGCCGCGGGTGTCCTTGCCGTAGGAACCGGCTTCCGACCGGTAGCACGGGGTGTGCGCGGTGAACGCCAGCGGCAGCGCGGCCGAGTCGATGATCTCACCGGCGTACAGGTTTGTCAGCGGCACTTCGGCGGTGGGGATCAGGAACAGGTCGCGTGACCCGACAGTCGTCTTGAACAGGTCTTCCTCGAATTTCGGCAGCTGCCCAGTGCCAGTCATGGTCTCCCGGGTGACCAGGTTGGGCAGCGAGTATTCGGTGTAGCCGTGCTGCCGGGTGTGCAGGTCGAGGAAGAACGCGGCCAGGGCACGCTCCAGCGCCGCGCCCGCGCCCCGGGCGATGCTGAACCGTGGGCCGGACAGCTTGGCAGCCCGGGCGAAGTCGAGGATCCCCATGGCCTCGCCGAGGTCAACGTGATCCTTCGGCTCAAACGCGAACGCGGGCGGGTCGCCGTGGCGGCGGATCTCCACGGCAAAGTCCTCGCTGTCCCCATCGGGAACCGCATCCAGCGGCAGGTTCGGGATCCCGAGCAGCAGGTCCCGCAGTTGCGCCGCAGCCCGGTCACGTTCCGCATCGGCCTGGCGGATCTGCTCCTTGAGTCGGCGTGCCCGCTCCTTCAGGTCCGAGACATCCCTGCCCTGCCGGGCCGCCCGCTGTACTTCCTGTGTCACCCGGTTGGATTCGGCGCGGAGCTGATCGGCAGTGGTGATGCTGCTGGTGCGCCGAGAGAACAGTGCCTCAAGCGTGACCAGGTCCAGGGTGTAGCCACGGCGGGCGAGGCGGTGGACGGCGTCGGCGCCCATCTCCAGCAGGACGCGGGGATCATGCATAGGTACCTTCTTCCGTCGATTCCCTGCTGGCGAACCTAGCAAGTTACCGGGGGCGCCTTTTAGGATTGAACAGCTCGCCCTCCGTCTCCGCAGCTCAGGAGGCGGGTGGGCATGGTCACCATCCCGTCCGCTAGCGGAACGTCATGCGGGCTCGACTGGACTGTGCAGCCAGGGCGGCGACGCGCGGGGCCGGGCATCGCCTCAATCAGTACGGCGCGCGCAGGCCGGGGAACATAGGGAAGTGCCGGACATTGCACGTCAGCAACCGCGACTCAGTGCGGATGGCGATGGCTGCGATGGCGAGATCAGCGCTGTCGATGGTGTGATGACTGGGAAGCCATCGCCGACCCAGAGCGCCCGCTTCCTCGGCGACCTGCTCGTCGACCGGATGCCAGGCGAGGGCCGACAACAACGACCGGGTTTCGTCCTCTTCTCCAGCGCGCATGCCAGCGAGGACCTCCAAGCGGGTGATCTCACTGGCGTGCAACGGTGCGACCGCGCGCTCCCGCTCCAAGAGTGCGGCGGCGTCCTGGTGGCCTCGCAGGTAGTCGATCAGCACCGAGGTGTCGGCGAGCGCGGTCACGAGTCGTGCCGGGAAAGTCGCGATCCGGAGCGCAACTGGTCTACCCAGGCTGCCCCATCCAGGTCACGGTTTTTCCAGGAGCCGAACGCCCGGCGCATGGCGGCAAGGTCATCAGCGGTGGAGCGCTCCGCGCCGTACACGATCGTCACCGCGTCTCGGATCAGGGCCGAGATAGATCGGCCGGTGCGCGCGGCGACGGCGTCGAGGATGCGCCGCTCCTCGGTAGTGAGCGAAATCTGAGTCCGCATCATGATGTAAGATTACATCATCCAATGCCTGCTCTCCGACGGTTACTTGATGCCCACGACCATCGAGTCGGGCCCGGCGAGCGGTTCGACATAGCTGTCGCGAAAGCCGGTGTCGGCCAGCCAGGAACGGCACTCGGCGCCGGTGTAGTCGAAGCCCTGCTGGGTTTCGATGAGCATGTTCACGCTCATCAGCAGGCCGAAGGTGTTGTCCCGGCGGTCGTCGTCGATGATGGCGTCGTAGATGATGAGCGCTCCGCCGTCGGGTAGCGCGTGGTGGGCCTTGCGGAGCAGGGTGAGCTTTTCCTCCAGGCTCCAGTCGTGCAGGATGTGGCCCAGGATCAGCACGTCGGCGCACGGAAGCGGGTCGGCGAAGAAGTCTCCGGGATAGAAGCGCAGGCGATCGGCGAGCCCGTGCGACGCCACGTACTCCTCGAAGATTCCGCTGGTGGCGGGAAGGTCGAATCCGCCGCCGGTCAGCTGCCGATGACGCAGCGCGAGCTGCACCGGCACGCATCCTTCAGCGGCGCCGATATCGATGACCGTGTGATAGCGGTCCCAGGGGAACTTCTGCGAGATCGCCAGCGCAGCACCCATGCTGAGGCCGGTCATGGCGTGCAGGAACTGACTGAGGCGGTCCTGATCCTGGTACATGGCGAGGAAATCCTGGCCGGCCCTGGCCTGGTTCTGGGGCTGGCCGGTGCGCAGCGCCTGGGTGAGCGAGCCCCAGGAGGGATAAAGCACGGCGTTAGCCATCTCCAGGAACCCGCCGAGGTAGGACGGCTTGGCACGGTCCAGGAACAGGCCGGTGGCCGCGGTGTTGGCGTATTCGTCCACGGTTCGTTCGAGCATGCCGAGCGACACCAGCGCGTCGAGCCAATCTGCGCTGCCCCGTGGCTGCAGCCCCAGCTTGGCGGTCAGCGTCTCGCCGGTAAGGGGTCCGTGCGCTAGCGTGCTGAACAAGTCGAGTTCCACCGCGCTCAGCAGTGCCTTGGACCCCCAGAAGGCCAGACCCAGTTGCATGATCGCATCAGGTGTCGTTTGTTCGTTCGTCATTGCCTTACTCCTTTTGATTTGATGCCGTCCGGCCTGGGCGGGACCGGGGAAACAGCCTGATAGGGACCTCGTTGCTCAGAGTGAGCACTTCTCACGCTTGCGGGTGGCGCTGGCGTCCCCGAGGGCGAGGCTCGCCTGGCTTATGCGCCGAGACGTGTCCTGGGTGCCTGCTCCGCTTCGCCGACGCGGCCGGTCCAGATCAGCCATGCGGGCAGCAGCACGACGCCCGTTGATATGCGTGGCCATCAGGCCGACGGCGCGGTGACCGCCGAGCTGAAGGCCGCTCCTGGTGACCCACACCGCGGCTCCCGCAGTGACCAGGAACACGCCGACCGTGGCGAGCGAGCGGTCACGGCCCAGCAGGTCCCGGGCGAAAGTGGCGGCTGGGATTCTCGTCCGGGCCCGTTCGATCGTCGGCGTTTGCATTCCCGGTCCTTCTGGTGGGTCGATGGCTCGACCGTACGGACGCCGGCCGCCGGGCACATCGGGCAAACGCTTAGATCCGCAGCGCGGCCGCCTTATTTGGGTGGCCCCGGCGGGCATACTGGCGGGGTGAGCCGGCGCATCTCCAGCCCGGAGCTGATCGGGAGGGCGGCGGAGGTAGCCGCGCTCGGCGCCGCGCTGGCGGATGCGCGATGCGGCCAGGGCCGTCTGGTGCTGGTTGAAGGTGATGCCGGGATCGGCAAGACCCGCCTGGTGGAGGAATTCACCGCCAATGTGGACGGGGTGCGGGTGCTCGCTGGCGGGGGTATCCCGCTTGCCTCCGACACCCCCTACGCGCTGGTGCTCGGCATCCTTCAGGCGCTGGCCCGGCTTCACCCGCCAGCGGCTGGCGGGCTGCTGCCGCAGGATGCGCCCGTGCGGGCAGACCCGTTCGGGCGGACGCGGCTGCTCGCCGCCGCGGCGGACGCGGTGCGCGTGGTCGCGGCGGAAACCCCGCTGGTGCTCGTGGTGGAGGATCTGCACTGGGCGGATGCGTCCACTCGCGGCCTGGTGTCGTTTCTGGCCCGGGTGATCCGCGCGGATCCGGTGCTGCTGGTGGTCACGGTCCGGGCGGAGGAGCTTGACCCTGCCCGGCCGGTGAGCGTCCTGATCGGCGAGCTGGCGCGGATGCCACACGCCGAGCGGCTGGCCCTCGCGCCGCTGGATAGCGCCGGGGTGGCCGCGCTGGTGGAGGCGATCACCGGGGTGGCACCGTCGGCCCGGCTGACCGGCCGACTGGTGCAGCGGGCGGCGGGGAACCCGTTCTTCACCGAGGAGCTGCTCGCGGCCGGCCCAGACGCCCTCACCCTGCCAGCGTCGGTCGGTGACGTGCTGGCCGAGCGGGTGGTGCGGCTCCCGGCGGCGGGACAGCGGGTACTGGGTGCGGCCTCGGTGCTGGGCCGTGCGGTGTCTCATCAGCTGCTCGCCGCGGTGGCGGAGGCTGCGGACCTGGACGATGGGCTGGCCACGGCGGTCAGTCACCGGCTGCTGGAACCCTGGGGGGATGGATACCGGTTTCGGCATCCGCTGATCCAGGAAACGCTGTACGGCCGGCTGCTGCCCGCGGCGAGGCAGGCGCTGCACGCCCGCGCCGCGGCCGCGCTCACGGAACTGCGGCCGCCCGAGGCGCCCGCAGGCCGCGCCGGCCGCGCCGTGCAGGTCGCTTTCCATTGGCAGCAGGCTGGCCGGGACCGCAAGGCGCTGGCCGCCGCGGTCCGCGCTGGTGACCTGGCGCGGGCCGCGTATGCCCCAGCCGAGGCGCTGGCCCAGTACACCCTCGCCATCGCTGGATGGCAGAACCTGCCGGACCCGCAGGCCGCCGCCGGCGTCGACGAGATCTCCCTGCTGGAGCGCGCCGCCGAGGCTGCGTCCGCGGCCGGGGACAACGCCCGCGCGCAGGAGCTGGTGCAGCGGGTGCTCGCCCGTACCGACCCGGCAGCAGAGCCGGTGCGGGCGGCGCTGCGGCTGGAGCGGCTGGGCCGGTTCAGCTGGCTCGCCGGGGACCTGGCCACATCGCGGCGGGCCTATGAGGACGCGTTGCGGGTCATCCCGGATCAGCCATCGCCGACCCGCGCCCGGGTACTGGCCGCGACCGCGCAGAGCCTGATGCTGCAATCACAGCACCTGTCATCTCGCGGCTACGCCGAGCAGTCCGTCGCGGTGGCCCGGGCGGTGGGCGCGCGAGCCGAGGAGGCACACGCCCGCAACACCCTGGGCACCGCCCTGGCCGCCCTCGGCTGTCACGCCGACGGCATCGAGATGATCAGAGCAGGGCTTCAGCTCGCCCGGCAGATCGGCGACGGCACCGAGGCGGCCCGGTGCCATCTCAACCTCACTGACATGCTCGCCGAAGCCCGGCAGCCGGAGGAGGCGCTGCGGGCCGGGGAGGAAGGCATAAGGGAGGCCACGGCGCTGGGCCTGGGCAGGGTGCACGCGGCGGCCATCCTGGGCAGCGTCCTGGAGGCGCTGTACCTGCTCGGCCGCTGGGACGAGATCCAGGCCCGCGCGAGCGCGGCGCTGGACGGCGAGCCCGAGCCGTGGAGCATGGTCCCGGCCCGGATGGCCCGCTTCCGGGTCACGCTGGCCCGCGGCAACCTCACCGCCGCGGCCGCCGACCTCGCTGCCATGACCGCGGTGCCCGGAGCCACCAGCGACGCCCACTATGGGGCCGATCTGGCAGCGCTGGATGCCACGCTCGCCGCCGCCCGCGGCGACCTGGCGTGCGCCGCAGCCCGGGCCGGCGACGCACTGAAGATCGCCGCCAGCACCGACGACGTTGCCTGTCAGCTAGGTATCGCCGCCCTGGCGGTCCGCACCGAAGCCGACGCCCTCGACGCCGCCAGGCTCACCGGGTACCGGGCCGACCCCGCAGCCACTCGGGCACGCGCCGAGCGCATCCTGGCCGCCGCTCACGATGCCATGGCCCGGATCGCCAGCGCCGTGGGCTGCCGCAGCCCTGTGTTCTCCCTGCTCGAAACCCTCACCAGTGCCCAGCTCAGCCGCATCCCCGGTCCGGCCGACCCCGGCCTGTGGCACCAGGTCGCGGCCAGTGAGCTAGCCGACCCGTACCTGGCCGGCTACGCCCGCCTGCAGGAGGCCGCCAGCCTGCTCACCCGCCGCCGGCGGCGGGAGGCGACCGCCGCGCTACAGGACGCCGAGGCGGCCGCGCGGCGGCTCGCGGCCGCGCCGCTGCACGCCGAGATCGCCGCCCTCGCCCGCCGGGCCCGCATCGACCTGGCCGCACCGGCTCCCACGCCGCCAGCAGACCCCGACCCGGCCGGCCTGACTCCGCGGGAACGCGAGGTCATCACGCTGCTCAGTAACGGCCTGTCCAATGCCGAGATCGCCAGAACCCTCTACATCAGCGAGAAGACCGCCAGCGTGCACGTGTCCAACATCCTGCGCAAGCTCGGCGTTACCAGCC
>WNGL01010830.1_pt1 | contig 10484 bp, 5 predicted proteins | sample 5400591 | NCBI WGS metagenome assembly WNGL01 (sample SAMN13153377, study PRJNA577476) | soil metagenome | isolation source: 80 cm soil or saprolite under Garry oak tree replicate 1 | place: USA:California | collected 2016-06-15
GGCTCACCCTGCGCCGCGGCGCTGGGCAGGCTGCCCGGCACCCGGCCGTCCAGGGTGCCGAGCACGGCGCCGCTGGCCAGGTCGGCCCCGGCGCGGCTGCCCAGCCGCCCGCTCGCCGGGCCGCCGCCCACCTCGTGCCAGGCCGGGCCGCCCAGCGGGCCGTACCCGGGCCCGCCGCCCGGCCCGCCGTGGTCCGGCCCGCCGTACCCGGGCCCGCCGGGCGGCATGCCGTATCCGGGCCCGTCAGCCGTGCCGCCGCCGGGCGGGCCGCCGGTGAGCAGGCCGCCGCCCGGCCGGAAACCGCCCGCCATCGGGACACCGGCCGGGCCGGCGGTCGCTGGCCCGTCCGGCAGGCCCGCCGCCACGCCAGCGGCCCCGGTCACGTCCAGGCCCGCCCGGCGCAGGCCCGCGAGCCTGGCGCGTACCCGCTGGCCCAGTTCGGCGGCGGCCTTGCGGGTGAAGGTGAGGCCGAGGACCCGTTCCGGCCGGACCATGCCGTTGGCGACCAGCCAGACCAGCCGGGCCGCCATCGTCTCGCTCTTGCCGGACCCCGCGCCCGCGATGACCGCCAGGGGCTCCAGCGGCGCGGAGATCACCTCGGCCTGCTCCGCGGTGGGCTCGGGCAGCCCGAGCAGCCGGGCCAGGTGCCCAGGCTCGTACCGGATGGGCAGGCTCACCGGGTGACCTGCTCGCCGTCGGGGTGGACCGGGCAGCAGGTCCGGACCGGGCAGTTCCGGCACCCGGGGTTCACCTTCGCCTCGAATAGCGGCCCGGCCATGCCCGCCGCCACGATCTCGACCAGGTCCCGCGCCCAGTCGGGCTCCGGGTCGTCGGGCAGCGCCCGCTGTGGCTGCACCCGCACCTGGGCGGACAGGCTCGCCTTGCCCACCTGGATCAGCTCGGCACCGCCCGGCTCGGTCAGGCCGAACCGCTCGAACGCCCCGAGCAGGACCGCGAGCTGGTACACGCCGAGCTGCGGGTGCCGGTCCAGGTCCGTGGACGGCACCGGGGTGGACCCGGTCTTCAGGTCCACGACGATGGCCCGGCCGTCCGGATCCCGCTCCAGCCGGTCCACCCGCCCGGTGATCTCCACCGCGCCCACCTGCGTGCGCAGTTGCTGCTCGACCGCGACCAGCTCCCGCGGGTTGGCCCGGTGCCAGGCGAGGAACTTGTTCACCATGACCCGGGCGCGTTCCCGCTCCTTCTCGCTGTACCAGGGGCTGCCGAAGTCCAGGTGATGCCAGATCTCGTCGATCCGCCCATCGATCATGTCGGCATCGGCGCCGGTGGCGGCGAGCACCGCGGCCGCGTGGATGAGGATGCCGAAGTGCCTGATCACGTCCGAGGACCCGGCGCCGGCCGCGACCTCGAGCAGCCAGCGCAGCCCGCACCGGTGGAACGACTCGACCTGGGACGGCGACAGCCGGACCAGCAGGCCGTCCGCGGCGGCGGGGACCGGCCCGGGGTCGGACAGCTCGGTGAGCTGGTACCACTGCCCCGGGTGGGCACCCCGGACCCCGGCCGCGGCCAGCCGGGCGAGCTGGGCCGCCGCCGCCCGGCGCAGCGCGGGCGGGCGGTCCGGGTCGGCCGCGGCCCGCCGCAGGTCGGCGGTGAGCGCGGGCAGCGACAGCCAGCGGGGGGCGGCGCCGGACACGTCCTCGATGCCGATGTCGTCGCCGGCCAGCTCGGCCAGGAACCTGGACGGCCGTTCCTGGCTGTCGTCACTGCCCGACGCGGTGACCACCAGGTGCCGGCGGGCCCGGGTGACCGCGACGTAGAACAGCCGGCGTTCCTCGTTGAGCAGCTTGGCCGCGAGGGCGGCGGCCATGGCATCGGTGCCGGTGCCCGGCACCAGCACCCCGGCGGCCGCGTCCATGAGCTCGTCCATGCCGAGCAGGGACGAGCGCATCCGCAGGTCGGGCCAGATGCCCTCCTGGACCCCGGCCACCACGACGACATCCCACTCCAGGCCCTTGGCCCGGTGCGCGGTCAGGATCCGGACGGCATCGCCCTCCGGTGCGTGGTCCGCGAGGGTGTCGCCGGGGATCTCCTGGCCGGACATGCTGTCCAGGAACAGCGAGGCCGAGCCCGGCGGCAGCCGCACCGCGAACCGGGCGGCGGAGTCGAACAGCGCGCACACCGCGTCGAGGTCGCGGTCGGCCGCGGCGCCGCGGGATCCGCCGGCCGCCGAGGTCGCCTGCCATACGGGCGCGATGCCGGAGGCGTCCCAGACGGCCCAGAGCACGTCGTGCGCGTTGCCCTCCGCCGCGGTCTGCCGCGCGAGCGCCAGCAGGCCGGCCACCCGCCGGGCGGCGTCCGCGGCGCTGGCATGGATCAGGGTCAGCTCGCGCGGGTCGCGCAGGACGGCGGCCAGCGGCTGCCAGTGAAGGGGGGATGGGGAGGCGGATGGGGCCTCACCGGCGTCCCGCGCCGCCGCCCGCAGCGCCCGGCGGAGCCGGCGCAGCCCCAGGGCGTCGGTGCCGCCGAGCGGCCCGGCGAGCAGTTCTACCGCCGCCTCCTCGTCGAGGGTCTCCGGATGCAGCGCGCAGCGCAGCAGCAGGAGCAGCGGGCGCACCCCGGGCTCGGCCTCCAGCGGCAGCTCGTCGCCCGCGATGACCGAGGGCACCCCGGTGGCCGCGAGTGCCCGGCGCAGCAGCGGCACCTGGCCGATGACCGACCGGACCAGGACCGCCATGGACGACCAGGGCACCCCGTCGTACAGGTGGGCCCGGCGGAGCGCATCGGCCACCACCGTGGCCTCCTGGCTGGCGCTGGCGGCGATCACCACCCGGACCGTCCCGGCCGGGGCGGACGGCAGCGGCCGCAGATCGCGATGACCGCCCGGCGGCTGGCTGCCGCGTGGCCGGTCACCGCCCTGGCCGTTGCCGGGCTTGCGGGGCGCCGGGACCGCCGCGGGCGGCGCCGCCGGGCGCGGCTGCGCGGCGGGCGGGGCGGGGAGCCTGGCCGCGATCCGGCGTGACGCCGCGAGCAGGACGGCTCCGCTGCGCCGGCAGGTGCCCAGGGCGATGATCCGGGCGGGCCGGTCGTCGGGGGTGCGGAACCGGTCGGGGAACCGCATGATCGCGCTCACGTCGGCGCCGCGGAACGCGTAGATCGCCTGATCCGGGTCCCCGACCACGATCAGTTCCCGGCCGTCGCCGGCCAGCGCGTGCAGCAGTGCCTCCTGGGCCGGGTCGGTGTCCTGGTACTCGTCCACCAGGACCACGTCGTAGGCCTTGCGCTCCCGTTCGCGGACCGCGCCGCGGGACAACAGCGCCGCGGCGATCCTGATGATCTCGGCGTAGTCGTAGGCGGGCACCGGGGCCAGGTCGAACCGCGCGTCATAACGGGCGAGGAACGCCCCGGCGGCGACCCAGTCATCCCGGTCCCGCTGGCGGCCCAGCCGGGCGAGCGCACGCCCGTCGAACCCGCGCTCGGCGCCGCGCAGCAGGAAGTCCCGCAGTTCCGCGGCGAATCCCCGGGTACCCAGGGCCGGCCGCAGCCGTTCCGGCCAGCGGGTCCCGCCGTCCTCGGCCTCGCCGCGCAGCAGCCGCCGCACCTCCAGCAACTGCTCCGGGCCGGACAGCAGCGTCGGCGGCTCGTCGCCGGCCAGCGTGAACTCGCGGCGCACCAGCGCGTACGCGTAGCTGTGGAAGGTCAGCGCGAGCGGCTCCCTGGTGGTCCGGCCCAGCCGTGCGGTGATCCGCTGGCGCAGTTCCTCCGCGGCCTTGCGGCTGAACGTCAGGACGAGCACCCGGTCCGGGTCGATGCCGCGCCGGGTGATGCGGTCCACCACGGTCTCCACGATCGCGGTGGTCTTCCCGGTGCCCGGCCCGGCGAGCACGAGCAACGGCAGCCCTTCATGGTCCACGACGGCCCGCTGTGCCGCGTCGAGGACCGGTGCCCCGCCCGCCCGGGGAGGCGGGCGGACCAGGTGATAGGCCGGCGAATGTTCACTCATGTCAATTAGGCATTCCAGCAGACCCCTATGACATCCCGCGCTCCTTTGCCGCGCAAGCGCCGGCGCGCCGCCAAAAAGCGCCAAGAAAGGGCATGGGCCGTTCCCCGTTTCCGCGCGATCCGCCGACGTGATCATGACTTTGGTGGGCCTGTGGCACCACCAAAGTCATGATCACGAACGCGGGGAGGGGCGTAAGCCCGGCGGATGTCCGCGCCGATAGCGGGCGGCCCGGCCGACCGTCGCGGTGCCAGCACTCCGGCCCGGAGACTCAGCGGTCCGGCGAGCCGGCGTGCTACCGCCGTGCGCTCGGGCCGGTGACCCAGCCGCCCGGCGTGAGCCAGCGGGCCTGGCGCATGTCCACGCCGGACACGCCGCCGTCGCGGGCACGGCGCAGCGGCGTGCCCTCTTCCAGGTAACGGGCCAGTGCTTCGCGCTCGTGGCCGGCCAGGAACGAACCGTCGGCGTGGATCACCCGCCACCAGGCCACTCCCCCGCCCCATTGCGACATCACCCGCCCGACCTGGCGCGGGCCCGCTTCACCGAGGTACTCGGCGATGTCCCCGTAGGACATCACGCGCCCCGGCGGGATGCTGTCGGCAATCCCGAGTACCCGTTCGGCGAAGTCGGTCGGGTGGCCGGTCACCATGGGCCGGACGAGGGCCAGGTGTCGTCGTCGGCGGGGGGCAGGCCGTCCGCCCGGCCGCCCGAGCGGCCCGGCGGTTCCGTGGCCTCGGGGTACCCGGCGAGCGGCCCGGTGTCCGCATCGAGGGAACGGCCACCCGGGGCCTCGGCGGCGCGGGGGAATCCGGGCAAGCCAGGTGACCCGGGGTTGGTCGGGCCGTCCGCGGCCACGAGGAACCCGGACCCGCCGGGCGAACGGAACCCGGGGAATCCGGAGCGCTCCGCGGTGCCGGGGCCGTCCGGGGAGCCAGGGAACTCAGCAGCGCCAGGGGTACCGGGGAGCCCGGAGCCTGCCGGGGCAACGGGGCCGCCGGGGGGCCAGGAGGATGGCTGGTGACCGGCGGGCGGCCGGTAGCCCGTGGGCGCCGACCCGTTGCTCGCTGGAGGTGGCCCGTTGCTCGCGGGCGGTTCGGGGCTGCCGGGCGGCGGCAGGTAGTCGGCGGCCTGCCCGTTGCTGTCCGGCGGGATCGGCTCGCGCGGCGCCCCATAGCCCGGATAACCCGCTGGCGCTCCGTAGCCGGGCGCTTCGTGGCCCCGGTCTTCGTGGCCCCGGTCTTCGTAGCCCCGGTCTTCGTAGCCCCGGTCTTCGTAGCCCGTCGGCGGGCCGGGCTCCGCGGGCGGCAGGGAGCCGGCCGGCTGCGGGTAGGCCCCCGGTGCCCCGTATCCCGCTGGCCGTACGGAACCCGCCGACCCCCGGTAGCCCGAGGGCGGCAAGGTGTCCGAGGGCGGCACGGAATCCCTGGGCCTCTGGTATCCGGCGGGCGGCATGGTGTCCGCCGGCGGTATGAAATCCGCAGGCTCCCGGTATCCCAGGGACGGCACGGCACCCGTGAGCGGCACGGACTCCGCGGGCTCTTGGTAACCCACGGGCGGCACGGCACCCGTGAGCGGCACGGACTCCGCGGGCTCTTGGTAACCCACGGGCGGCACGGCACCCGTGAGCGGCACGGACTCCGCGGGCTCCCGGTATCCCGGGGGCGGCGCGGAATCCGTCGGCGGGCCGGGATCGGCAGGCTGCTGGAGCCCCATGGGCGGCCGTAGCCCGCCCGGTGGCTTGTATCCCCCCGATGCCCAGTAGCCCGCGGAGCGGCCGTAACCTCCCTCGCCCCCACCCGGCCAGGTATCGCCCGCCCCGGAACCACCAAGGCCATCGCCGCCCGGCCCGGCCCGGCCCAGCCCCGCGGCACCAGGCCCAGGCCCAGCCCCCGGCCCAGCCCCGGGCCCGGCTGTGCCGCCCCGGCCGCCGGGCGCGCCGGGGCCCGAACCCCAGCCGGCGGACGCGCCTGAACCACCGGCCCGGCCAGCGGTCGCACCAGGGCCGGCGGCCCAGCCGTCCGGCACGCCGTTGCCACGGGCCCAGCCAGCGGGCGCGCCGGAGCCACCGTACGCGCCGGAGCCAGCGGGCGAACCGGAGCCACCGTACGCGCCGGAGCCAGCGGGCGAACCGGAGCCACCGTACGCGCCGGAGCCGGCGGGCGAACCGGAGCCAGCGCCCCAGCCGGGGCCAGGACCGCCCCCCGGAGCCCAGCCGGCGGGCGCCCCGACGACGGCGGGCCGCCGGGTCACGATCAGCCGGAACACCAGGACAAGCACGACGACCAGGCAACCCAGCGCGGCCAGCGAGTCGACCAGGAGCTGCCGCTTGTTCCGCGGGGTCACCGGCACCGCGGGAATGGCCTGCGGGCCGCCGCCGAACTGCGCCGCCGCGACCAGGCCATGGCCGGTGCCCTGGTCCCTGGCCAGCCGCCCGGCCATCTTCAGCGCGGCCGTGGCGTCCACCGTGCCGAACCCGACCTGCTCGTCATAACCCCCGTGCGGCTTGTTCGCGGTGCTCGCGGTGATGGCCTGCACGACCAGGGCCGGGGCCAGCGTGGGATACAGCGACTTGATCAGCGCGGCCACCCCCGCGGTCAGGGCGCAGGCCGGGCTCGTGCCGCTGACCAGCCAGTACTGCCCGTCCCTGCCCTGCGCGGGCACGCGCACCCCGGGGGCCGCCACCTGGACCGACAGGTTGGCGCTGGAGAACCCGGCGGGCACGCCGCTCTGCGAGATGGCGCCGACCCCGAGTACCCCGGGGTAGTCGGCGGGGAACGAGTAGGGGGCGTTCCCGTGCTGGCCGGCGGAGGCGCCGCCGGAGTTGCCCGAGGACGCGACCACCACGATCCCCTGGGCCAGCGCAGCGGCGATCGCGGCGCGGACCGGGAGGCTCGCGCCCTGGTACCCCAGGGACATGCTGATGACGTTGACCCGCTTGCTCGTCGCGTAGTGGATCGCGGCGGCCAGGTGCCCCTGCACCTTGGACTCCGATTCGTGCTGGTACCGGTGGTACCCGGGATCGCCCTGGTCGGTGACCGCGCGGATGGAGAGGATCTTGGCGGCGGGCGCCAACCCCGTGATCCCGCTTGACCCGCCGGGGGCGTGCCCGTGCCCGGCGATGAGGGACGCCATCCAGGTGCCGTGCACTCCCCAGTTCACGTTCGCCGGCGGCGTGTTCACGCCGGAGAAGTCGCGTCCCGTCGTGACCGAGCCACTCAGATCCGGGACCTGCCCGTTCACCCCGCTGTCGATCAAGGCGACGGTCACCCCGGACCCCTGGGTGTGCTGCCACGCGCCAGCCACGTCCATAGCGTTCAGCACCCATTGCTCTTGCTGGCGCACGGCGTCGGCCCGCGCCGCGCTCGCCGAGCCGACGGCGACGGCGGACGCGGCGAGCAGCGCGGCCAGCACGGCCGCCGGGGTGCGCCACCGGCGGAGGCGGTGCGGCGGCCTCAGCATCCGGGGCTCCCGGGGCAGTGCGGCACCGCCGGGGGGGCGCCGAGCCGGGAGGCCACCGAGTGGCCGACCCCGTAGGCCAGGTTGTCCATCTCGGCCTGGGTGTAGATGTCGTGTCCCTGGCTGAGCAACGGCCTGCCGTCGGCGTACCCCACGGTGGCGAGCACCAGGTAGGGGCCCGTAAGCCTGCTCCAGCCGACCTTGTGGCCCGGGCCGGCGAAATGCGCGGTGGTGGTGCGGCGGAACGACACGGCGCGCAGCCACGGCTGGGGGCCGCCATCCTTGTGCAGTTCGGCCGCCGCCCGTACCGCCGAGGAGACGGGCAGGACCGCGACGCCGACGGTCACCGCCAGGGTGTTGGTGGTGTCCTGGTACGTCGCCCTGAGGACTACCAGGCAGCCGCGCCGGTCGAGCACCCGGCCGACCGGGCGGGCGGTGGCGTTCCGGCACGAGGTCTGGGCGGCGATGCCGACCCGTTCCGCCCGGAGCGCCAGCGGCTCTCCCCCGCCGAACGCGGATCCGGGCAGCTCGTAGCCGATGGCCGAGGGGAAGATCCGGCCGGCGGGCCAGGTCCGCCAGCGCTTGGCTACCTCCCAGGACATAATTTGCTGCCGTTGGGCCTGGCTGAAGCTGCGCGGCAGGAACTGGATGGCGGCAGCCCCGGCGGACAGGGCCAGCCCGGTGAGCCCGGCCAGCAGGCCGATCATCACGATGAACCGGCCGAACCGGCCGCCACGCGGCCGGGGCGATGGTGGCGGGGACGCCTCGAGCGGCTGGGCACCGTACCCGGCACCAGCGGTCCGGCCTGCGAAAACGCTGTCAGAGGGGGGTGTGCGTGGCCCCGGCGGAGCCCACGGCGGCACGGCTGGTGGTCTGCCCGACTCGGGGCTCCCGTTTTCCAGCTCGTCCCGCATCGTCACAACGGAATCGTACGGCCTGGCCGGAGGTCCCGCCTCCCGGCGCGGGCTTGGCGGCCCCCGGGGGACCGCCGCCCGCACCGGCCCGCCTGTCAGTAGGCCGGGAGCGAGGGATCGACCTGGCTGATCCAGGCGAGCACACCACCGCCGACGTGGACCGCGTCGGAGAAGCCCGCGTCCTTGATCACGGCCAGCACCTCGGCCGACCGGGCCCCGCTCTTGCAGTGCAGCACGATCCGCTTGTCCTGGGGCAGCCGCTCCAGCGCGGCACCGGACAGGAACTCCCCCTTGGGGATCAGCGTCGCGCCCGGGATGGACACGATCTCGTACTCGTTGGGCTCCCTGACGTCCACCAGGAAGATGTTCTCGCCCGCGTCGAGCATGCCCTTCAGGTCGGTGGCGGTGATGGTCGAGCCCGCCGCGGCATGCTGGGCGTCCTCGGAGACCACGCCGCAGAACTCCTCGTAGTCGATGAGCTCGGTGATCGTGGGGTTCTTGCCGCAGACCGGGCACTCGGGGTCCTTGCGGACCTTGACCGAGCGGAACGTCATGTCCAGGGCGTCGTAGATCATCAGGCGGCCGGCCAGCGGCTCACCGATCCCGGTGATGACCTTGATGGCCTCGTTGACCTGGAGGGAGCCGATCGTCGCGCAGAGCACGCCCAGGACGCCGCCCTCGGCGCAGGAGGGCACCATGCCCGGCGGCGGCGGTTCGGGGTAGAGGCACCGGTAGCACGGGCCGTGCTCGGCCCAGAACACGCTCGCCTGGCCGTCGAACCGGAAGATCGAGCCCCACACGTACGGCTTGCCCAGCAGCACGCAGGCGTCATTGACCAGGTATCTGGTGGCGAAGTTGTCGGTGCCGTCCACGATGAGGTCGTAGCCGGCGAAGATCCGCATCGCGTTGTCGGAGTCGAGCCGCTCCTCATGCAGGTTCACCGTGACGAGCGGGTTGATCTCGTTGATCGTCTCCTTGGCGGACAGCGCCTTGGACTTGCCCACGTCCGAGGTGCCGTGGATGACCTGGCGCTGCAGGTTCGACTCGTCCACCACGTCGAAGTCGACGATGCCCAGCGTGCCGACGCCCGCCGCGGCCAGGTACATCAGCGCGGGCGAGCCGAGGCCGCCGGCGCCGACGCACAGCACCTTGGCGTTCTTCAGGCGGCGCTGGCCGGTCTTGCCCACGTCCGGGATGATCAGGTGCCGGGAGTAGCGCCGGACCTCGTCCACGGTCAGGTCATCGGCGGGGGAAACCAGCGGCGGCAGCGACACGGCAGGTCTCTTCTCCTAAGTCGTGACATGCGGGCACGGTTCCGCCCGCTCCAGGATTCAACCAGGCCCTCTCATGCGGCATTCCCCCAAGGTGGCCGCCATCACCAGGCTTGGCCCAGCCGCTGACATACGATGTCACGCCCTGCCCGGGAACCACGTCCGCGCTGGTCGCGTGGCTGGCGGTGGAGAGGACGGGGTGCCCCGCCGGGCTGGCGGGCCGGAAATGTCACCGTGGGCCGGTAGAACAAGGGACAGGCGAAGGCGTTCGGGGGCGGTGAGCGTGAGCCGGCCGGATCGCCGCGCAGCCCGGTATTGACCATTCACGGGAGGTTCCCATGCCTGCACTGCCCCCCGACCGGCCCGGATGCCCGAAGACGCCCGGCGGGCGCAGGCCGCTGCCCGACTTGGCGGCGGTCCGGTTGTACCTGGTCCCCGACCCGGCCCCGCCCTACGACGAGGAGGTTTCCGCCGGGGAGCCGGGCTGCGGCAGGTTACCGGGCTGGGCCCCGCGCGCTGAATCGCCCGGCGCGGAACCGCCCGGCGCGGAACCGCCCGCCGCGGAACCGCCCGCCGCGGAACCGCCCGCCGCGGAACCGCCCGCCGCGGAACCGCCCGCCGCGGAACCGCCGTCGGCCGGGCTGCCCCGGCCCCCGGCCGCTGCCGCCGGGACGCCGCCCGGCTGGCCGGACCGTTTCGCCCAGGTACTGGCCGAGGCCCTGGCGGGGTCCCGTCCGCCGCGCCAACTGGTGCCGTGGACCACCCAGGAGACCCTGGACCGCATCCAGCGCCTCGGCCCGCGGCTCGCGTCCGCGCAGCGTCCCCTGGTCCGCCGGGTGGTCACCTCCCAGCCCGCCACGGACGTGCTGGAGATGACCGTCGTCG
>WNGL01018648.1_pt1 | contig 10484 bp, 8 predicted proteins | sample 5400591 | NCBI WGS metagenome assembly WNGL01 (sample SAMN13153377, study PRJNA577476) | soil metagenome | isolation source: 80 cm soil or saprolite under Garry oak tree replicate 1 | place: USA:California | collected 2016-06-15
CTGACGACGATGCACACGAACTACGTGGTGCTGAGTGAAGGGACACCGGTGCTGATCGATTCGCAGTTTAAGATTTACGCAGTGGAAGGGCTGCGCTCGACGCACAATGGGATGTGGTTGATGGCGCATCCCAGCGGCTTGACCGAAGTGACGTTCGAACTCAAGGCGCAGAGATCAGGTCGGGAAGCGGCGCGCGAGTTGTTCACGCGCCAGCTGGAAAAGCAAACGTGGCTTACTGATCTCGACGAACGCCGGCACTCGTTGGGGGCGAAGCAATCGCTTCTGGAGATGGCGGCTGTCGTGCAGTCGCAGAGCGAATAATTGGCCCGGCAGCAGCAGCTTGATTACGGTGCGCTGACAGACGGAAAACGCCCATTCTTGATCAAGCGTTTCAAATTTTTGCCGTCTATCGACATACGATAGATTCCGTCCCGCTCTTCACGCTCTTTCTGTGCCTTGCAGAGGAATTCGTGGTTTGTGAGCCAGCACGCATCCGATACGGAATCGGCCTCGCTGCTCACCCGAGTCATTGTTGTCGTGCGCAAATCGAAGGTAAAAACTCCGTTCTGTTCCACCCACAAGCCCTTGCCGGTATGTTTAACAGGGCGACTTACCAGCAGTTTTGTCTCGTTGGGGGAAACGCTGAGCCGGCTATCGCTGGCTAGGCTGCCCGCATTTTGGAGTTCCGACAGATTCCACTTTTTGAGAACATTTCCCTCGAGATCGATTTGATAAATGGTGTGCATATCATGGCAGAAGATCGATTTGCCGTCGCTGGCCCAAGCCGGCATCCAGATTGTGTCGTCTGATGGATTATCGGTCCTTCGTTTCACATCCTTCACCAAGTGAAAATCGGAACCATCAGCGTTGACCCAGCCAAAATGCCATTGGTCGTCAACCAAGATTTGGAAGGCGAGTTTTGATCCGTCCGGCGACCAAACGGGCACACAGCAATTGTTGCTGGGGATTTCCTTCAAAATTGTGACCTTGCCAGTGGTGATGTCGGCGACTGCAATCTCGCGTCTGGGCGGCCGCGGCGGTTGGTCAGTTCTCAACTCTCCGTCGGTACTGAACGCAAGGCGCGTTCCATCGGGTGAAATGTCGGGCCATGAACCTTGGGCGATTCTTTTCGCCGCAGTCCCATCAAGGTTAGCTATCCAAACGCTCCGAGTACTTTCACGGGTCCCGCGCTCAAAGGCGATGCGCCGATCACCAGAAAATGCCGCGGCAGAGAAGGCGACGAAAGCAAGAGCGAAGGGAATGATTTTGTTCATGGCAAAGCGACTGTAACAAAGAAGGTCACGGCGAGCGCGACTACGAGAACAATCAGATAAACAAATCCACCAAAAAGGAATTTAAAAATGCTGACGAACCACCCCTGCCGGTAAACGCGACGGATTGACAAGAAGATTTGCATCACGAACGCGATCCAGAGGAGCGCGATAGTCCAGCCCGCGATCGGACCTGGCGCTGCGCGGTTGAGTCCGATTGTTGCGAGTACGATTAGCATGATCCCGACGTAAGCGAACGTGTGGATATGAAGCGCGTAAATCAGATGGTCGATGTAAAAAATGTGCCGCCGGATATACAGAATTTTCAGGACGAACGCGAACAGCGGGATGCAGCAAAGCATCATGTAAGGCAGGTTCCTAAAGAGCGTCGCGATAAACAGCCCCATCTTTGTTCCGTGCTCGCCCATCTTGTCTTTGGCTCGCGCTTCGATCCAGTGCTCGAAGGGCGTTGTGGATTTGGTTTCATCAAAAACTGCAAACGGTCGCTCGCCTATTTTTCCATATTCCTGCTTCTGCTTGTCGGTTTCAGATGTGGGTGAAGGCGAGGGGACGTTCGTTGCCGGCGATGGCGACGTGGTTTGAGATGAGGAACTGGGCGAAGGAGATTCCAGTAATAATGCCTCCAATTGCTCTCGCGCTGCAGGCGGGAGGTCGCCTTTCTTCAAATCCGCTTCGAGTTCCGCGCGGTCTTTTGGACTGAGTTTTCCCGGTTGCAAACGAAGATCTTTCGCTCCGTAATTCACCGCAAAGAAAAACAGGATACTTGCGAGAAGGTACAGCCGGAGCGGATTCACGTAGCGGACGCGCTTGCCAGCAAGAAACTCATTGGTCAACCGCCACGGCTTTAAGATGAGGAGCGCAATTGTGGTGAAAAATTTCGAATCCCAATTCAAAAATGACTCAAGCACGTCGGCGACGACGTGCCGGAATGAGCGGCGGTAATCGACGGCGGCTTGCCCGCATTGCGCACAGTAGTTGCCGTTGAGTTGTGCGCCGCAGTTCTCGCAGTGCGTCAGCGATCGACGTCGATCTTTGTTTCGACGGAACCTGCGCCGGCCCGGGATGCGCTCGATGGCGGAAATCGCTGTGTCGCCGAGGATAATCTTTGCCGGTTCATCGGCCATATAAGCCCGAGATTACAAAAAGATTTTCTCTGCGTCGACTGCGCATAAGTCCAGAAGATCGAGAAAGCTTTGGATTGACCGGCGCAACTGCTTGATGACACGATCTCGCGCGGTGGCACTTCAACTGTTTAGAACCAAAAGTCCGGACCATTTGATCGCAGAAGCGGCGGCGCCGGAGCGGCAAATGAAACGCACGCTCACTGCGTTTGATCTGACGTGTATCGGTATCGGCGCAATTATCGGCACGGGAATTTTCGCGCTCATCGGTACGGCAATTGCGGGTCAGACATTTCCTACACGGCTTGAGACGCCGGTGCTGAATTTTATTCAGGCATGGCTTTCGGGGGCTGATGTGGTTCTCGGCCGGTCTGGCGCTGGTCCGGCGATAGCCATTTCGCTCTTTGTGGCCGCGTTGGCTTGTGGGTTCGCTGCGCTTTGTTATGCCGAGCTTGCCTCGATGATCCCAGTCTCGGGCTCGGCTTATACTTATTCATACGAGTCTTTTCGGGCTCAAATTTCCCATCTGGGCCGTGAACGACTACCGCACGGCCAGCGACCTAATCGCAAAGGGTGGGGAAACGCTCAACGACTTTTCTTCAACAACGTTACCTGTTATTGCCGGCCACCCGATCGCCTTAAATTTTCCCGCTTTCGTGATCGTCGGAGCGGTAACTGTGCTTTTGATCTACGGAATTCGCGAGAGCGCAAAGACCAATACGATAATCGTCATTATCAAAGTGGCTGTCGTTGTCTTCTTCATTTCCTTCGGCGCCTTCATGGTGCATCCGACGAACTGGCACCCGTATGTACCGAATGGTTTCGCGGGCGTGATGAGCGGCGCAGCCATCATTTTCTTCGCTTTCATTGGTTTCGACGCCGTTTCGACCACGGCTGAGGAAACAAAAAATCCACGGCGCGACATGCCGATCGGGATCATTGCCAGTCTGATCATTTGCACGCTGCTTTATGTGCTGATGGGCACGGTCCTGGCCGGCATAAAAAAATATACGGTTTACCTGGGCGATCCGGCAGCCGCCGCCACTGCTTTCGCGAGCAAGCCGTGGGCGGAAGCGTTGATCAGCGCCGGAGCACTCGCGGGGATGACTTCAGTGTTGCTCGTTTTTCAACTCGGCCAGCCGCGCATTTTTATGGCCATGGCGCGTGACGGCTTGCTTCCGCAATATTTTGCTCGAATTCATCCACGCTTCCGCACCCCGCACGTGACCACGATCTGGACCGGCGTGATTGTCGGCGGAGTGGCGATGCTGACCGACATCGGTTCCCTTTCAGATCTGACCAATATCGGAACTTTGTTCGCTTTCATTCTTGTTTGCTTGGGCGTGGCTATGTTGCGACGGACCGATGCGGGGCGTCCGCGGCCGTTTCGTGTCCCGCTCGTACCGCTGTTTCCGATCTTGGGCGTAATCTTGTGCTTCGCGCTTATGCTCAGCCTGCCGGTGCTTACGTGGATACGATTTTTCGTGTGGCTCGCGATTGGGCTGCTGATTTATTTCCTCTACAGCATTCGCCACAGCAAACTGCGCCGTGGCATCGACGTGGGGCCGACCGAAGACATTCCCCCGCCGATCGTCAAGACATAAGATCAAAACCAAACTTTGGGAGCTACGCCGCTTGCTTTGCGTGGCTGACTTTGTCATCCACTTCCAACCAGTCGAATGTCGCCGTTTTTGCCGGATCGAGTCCGAGCTTCTTCGTCTCCTCGACGAAGAACTGGCGCTTTTCCGGATGATTGTAGAGACTGCTCGCCTCCACCTCTTCGGCCCAGCGTTTGATTTCCTCCGGCATTCTCTTTTCGCCGCTTTGATTGAGCCACTCGATCATCTCCTGGTCACTCGCGCCCTGCTCGATTTGCGCTTTGAAATCCTCACCCTTCACGCCTTTGAATCCGAACAACATGTTATCGAGCGGACAATCAAAATGGTACTCGCCAATGTCCCCCGCCACGAGCGCGCGGCATTTGTCCATAGTGCGGCCAAGAATGGCATAGCCACCAACCCGAATACGCGGACTTCGCGGCGCTTCCTTCCTTAAATCTTTTCCGGTAACTTTCTTTTTCATACGTGAGGTATTTCGAATAGGGCGGCGGGTCCGGCTGCAAATTACGCGGACAAAGTTCAGGAAACGCCGATTAAAGTGGGAGATGTCTCGACTTCGCTCGACATGACAATAGGCCGAACACGTCGCATAATTGCGTCATGGTCAAAGTGGACGTCAAATACACTGGCAATTTGCATTGCGATGCGACACACGGGCCGTCGCAGTCAAAAATTTCCACGGATGCGCCGACGGATAACAAAGGCAAAGGCGCAGCGTTTTCACCGACCGATCTCGTTGCCACGGCTCTCGCCACATGCATGACAACGACCATGGGAATCAAGGCGGAGGAACTCGGAGTGGATCTGCGTGGGATGAGTGTCTCAGTCCAAAAGGAAATGTCGAAGGACGCGCCACGCCGGATTGTTGGCTTACCATCCGAGGTGCACATCCCGCTTCCGTCCGATCATCGGCATCGCGAAGTGCTCGAGCAAACCGCGCTCAATTGTCCCGTGCACAAAAGTCTTCCGCCGGAAATCCATCGCCCGACAAAATTTTTCTGGGAAGGGTAACGCTTGTCATCTCGAGCGAAGTCGAGAGATCTCTAATTTAATAGCAAGAGATTCCTCGACTCCGCTCGGAATGACAGAAGAACGTTACGTGGGATACAGCCACTGCATGTAGTCGCGCACACCGTCTTCCAGCGGAAAGCGGGGCTCGTAGCCGAGCGCGCTTCGCGCATTCGTGAGATCGGCTTGTGTGAAGTTTTGATAATGCGCGTGGGGATTATCGATGTAATCCGGCTCAAAATTCGTGCCCAGGCATTTGTTTAGAACGTCCACCAGCTCGTTGAACGAACGCGCCTGGCCAGTGCCAAGATTATGAATCCCGCTCGTTTGCGCATCGAGCGCCCGGATGCTGCCCTCGACAGCGTCCTTCACGTAAACGAAGTCGCGCTTTTGTTCGCCGTGTTTGAAAATGCGCGGCCGCTGACCGGCCTTCATCTGTTGCGCCAGATGATAGACCATGCTCGCAGGAACACCTTTGTGCGCTTCGCGCGGCCCGTAAACGTTGAAATAACGGAGCCCTATAATAATCCAGTCCGGATTCTCTCTGGCCTCGCGCATGGCGATGTTGTCCATGATCACTTTTGAAAACGAGTAGACATTCGCAGGTGCGGCACCGCTTGATTCCGCACTGGCCGCTGTGACAGCGCCGTAAGTGGACGCCGAGGAGGCATAGATAATGCGGGTCTTAGTTGGGCGCGCAAAATTCAATACCCGGCGAAAACTTTCCACGTTATCGTGGACCTGTTCGAACTGGTCGTGATTGGTCGTGTCTGTGATCGATGCGAGGTGAAAGATCGCGTCCAACCCCGCGGCTGCGGGGTCACCGAACTTTTCTCGCCAATCGAGAGTGGCCAGATTTTGCGCAACTAAATCGCCACGATATCCGGCGAGGTTCTTGAAATTCCCAGAGCGAAAGTCATCGATCACCGTGAGATGCGCCTCTGGGAATTTTTCCTGTAACGCCAGCGTGAGATTTGAGCCGATGAAACCGGCACCACCGGTGACGATAAACTTCGGACTGGATGTGGCCATGGCGAGATAAACTTACAGCGTAGGACTTTTTGTCATTCCGAGCGAAGTCGAGGAATCTCTGATCTTAATAAGCAAGAGATGTCTCGACTAACGCTCGACATGACAGCAGGAGTTAGTGGAGATTAAATAATCTTGACGCTTGAAGTGCAAGCCGGTAGTTCTCGATCCAGTTCTTTGCGAGCTTAGGAAAGTGGATCGGCGCAAGAAATCCCGTGAGAACCGGGAGCAGTTGCGCTGCTGTAACTGGATACGACTTCCCAATTGGGCCAATTCCCGAAAAAATTCGGGAGTGAAGGCGGGAAGAAGGCAAAGCCAGGAGCCAGAATATTTGTCCGGTCCACCTCATTCGGCTGTAGAGGCGGCTGTGTCAGCCGCCCGGTGTTCGCCGCGGCGTACGCCGCCACAATAGCTACAAGCCGAAAAAACTTCTTCGCAAAAAGAAGAATGAGAGCTGGACGATGCAATGCCGTCGATGGCGGCCTAACAAGTCCAACTCTCGGAGTTGGAGGTAACTTGTTATGCGAAATCGTCCAGTTTGGTTTATTCCGGGTAGCGCACGCGTCTCGCGTGCTGGTTTCGGCGTCGCGCCGAAACAGTCTTTTCTTAGAGCGACAATCTCGGACATTGGCATCGCACACAAAAAGTCCGCGAAGGCGAGACACCGTCGCCAGCACGCGAGACGCGTGCGCTACCCAGTCCGTTTTGCTGCGCTGGTCGTTTTCGTGCCGGTCGTTTGCTCCGCGCAGGAAGCTTCGCCGACACCTTCACCAAGCGAGGCGGAGGTTGAGCAAGTCGTCGTCTCGGCCACGCGGTTCGACATTCCACTCGATCAATCGCCGGCCAGCGTGAGCGTGATTAGTTCGGAAGATCTCGAGCAAAGGCAAATCGAACGCGTGAGCGATGCCCTCCGCGAAGTCCCCGGGCTGTCTGTCGTGCAGACCGGAACGGCTGGCCAGTTGACCTCGGTTTTCACTCGTGGATTGCGCAGCGAGCACACACAGGTTTTGCTCGATGGCATCCCCATCAATCAAGGGTTGCAAGGCGCATTTAATTTTGCCGACTTCACTGCAGACGATATCGACAGGATCGAGGTTGTGCGCGGACCCCAGAGCACTTTGTATGGGCCGCGCGCGCTCGCAGGCGTTATCCAAGTTTTTACGAAACAAGGCACGGGAACTCCAAATGTTATGGTAGCCGGTGAGGGCGGGTCGTACGATACGTTTCGGGAATGGGCGCAAAGCGACGGCAAGATCGACGGCTTCGATTATTCTTTCGGCGCGAGTCGTCTCGATACCGAAAACGCGCGCCCCAACAACAATTATCGCAACACCGCCGTGATCGCCGACGTCGGCTGGTCGCCTAACGAAACACTGCGCGTCGGCAGTCTGTTTACTTACTCCGTGAGCGACACCGGAAATCCAAACACGATTTTCGATCCGCGCCCCATTGATCACTTCCTCACGGAACGTTGGCTGATCGGTCCGCACATCGATTGGAATGCGACCGACTGGTGGGAACACAAGTTCATTTTGTCGTACGATCACGAGCGGCAAATCAATAATCCAAACGAAGACGGATTTGTCGGCCCGACGCGCGCGTTATTCGAACGAACACAGATTGATTATCAAAACGACTTGCGGCCAACCTCATGGCTTACACTCACATCAGGATTCTTTTACAGCCGTCTCAACGCCGGTCAGGAGCGGCCATTTGTCTTGTTCGGACCGACCTTCGTGAGCGATCACACGGAAGAGATTGCCGGTTTTTTGCAGGCGACTCTGATTCCAATCGAAAACTTGATCTTCGTCGGCGGCGGGCGCTTCGATCACTTCAACCAGTTCGGCGGGGTCTGGACTTATCGGTTCGCAGGGAGTTACAAAATCGACAAGACGAACACGACGCTGCATTCCAGCGTCGCGACGGGATTCAGTCCGCCGAGCAGTCAGGACAAAATTTTCGGGAACAATTTCGGACTGAAACCGGAACACGATTTGGGTTGGGACATTGGGGTGAGACAGGAACTCTGGGAAAACCGCGTGATGGTTGGCCTAACTTATTTTCACAACGACCTGTCGAACGTGATCGGATTTAACGGGCTTTTTCAGACGCTCAACCTCGGCGCGGCCGAAACGCAGGGCCTCGAAGCGGAGTTGCGCGCGCAACCGATTGCCGACCTCATGTTTACAGCGAGCTATACTTATCTCGATGCGGAGAAAACGTCGTCGGCGGACATTTCGCAGCCGCAAGGCGCGCGCTTGCCGCGCCGGCCGCGCAATGAGGCTTATGTTTCCGCTTCATATCTCTGGTGCAAAAAACTGCGCACCACGATCGAAGCCAAGTTCGTGAACGCGCGCGAGGAATTAAATTTCGGCGGCCCGAATTTCGATATTGAAGATTACTCATTTGTAAACATCGCCGCCGAATACGAAGTCAACCCACACCTGTCGATCTTCGGTCGGATCGACAACCTGACGAATGAACATTACTCGGAAGTTTTCGGTTTCCCCGCGCTCGGGCGCGCCGCGTACGGCGGCGTGAAAGTGCGATTCTGACCTCAAGGAGCCACGATTTCCCAGCCATCAATGCGACCAGATAGGGCGCTCACAGAGCGCCGCTACAGCCACTTGTCATTCCAAGCGAAGTCGCTTGCCACGCCGTAGCTTTATGCGAAGGCTGGGAGGAATCTCTCTGTGTTAGGCAAAGGGGTGACCATGTCCCTGAAACTCTCTGACAAGAAATTAGCCGTGCTCGGTGCTGGCAAACTAGGTGGGATCCTGCTCCGTGCGTATCTGAAGCAAGGACACTTTGTGTCCAACCGCGTCACCGCTACGGTGAGACATTCGGAGAGGGCGGCGACGCTCGCAAAAGAGCTGAACATTGCCGTAACCACCGACAATCGCGAAGCAGTCAAAGGTGCCGACATCATTCTGCTGACCGTAAAGCCCCAAACCGTGGCGGAAGTGTTGCAGGAGATCGCGCCCGAAATTGGTGCCCAGACGTTGCTTGTTTCCGTTGCCGCTTCCGTGCCGACAAGCTATGTGGAGCAGCAACTCGCTGCCGCGAGTGGCGGTAAGCGTAACGAAGTAGCAGTCGCTCGAGCGATGCCGAACACACCCGCCGCGGTCGGCTGCGGAATGACGGCAATTTGTAGCGGTGCTCATGCGGCACCGGAGCATCTTGAAATTGCTCGCAGCATGTTCGAGGCAGTCGGCCGCACCATTGTGCTGGATGAAAAGCACATGGACGCGGTGACTGGTCTTTCGGCCAGCGGCCCTGCGTTCGCATATATCATTCTGGAATCGCTTGCCGAGGGGGGCGTGAAAGTTGGTTTGCCGCGCGATGTAGCCACTCTCCTCGCGGCGCAAACCATGAAAGGTTCGGCGAGCGTTGTGTTGGAAACCGGCGATCATCCGGCGCTGCTAAAGGACGCAGTCACTACGCCAGCTGGCTGCACCATCGACGGCATCCTCGAACTCGAAGAAGGAAAACTGCGCGTTACGCTGATTAAGGCAGTCGTCAAAGCGACCAGCCGCGCCAGCGAACTACTGTTTGAAAAGTAGCGGGGCATGGCTCGTCTTGTCATTGCGAGGGAAGTCGAGGAATCTCTTGCTGACATAGCATGACCGCGCTGCTTTACTTGATTATTGGATTAACCGCCGGCGCTCTGGTGGCTGTTTTCGTTTTCTTTTTAGCGAGGCGCAGCAGCGGTTCGCATCTTCAAACGGAACTCGTTCGCCGATTGGAAATGATCGATCGCGGGCTGCGTGATGAGTTTTCGCGCAATCGTGAGGAAGCAGGCGGGGCGGCGAAGAACCAGCGGGAAGAACTGACCAAGTCTCTCGAAAGCGTGCGCTCGATCGTTGATGATCGACTGCGAGAACTGCAGGAGGAAAATGCGAAGCAAATCGACAAGATGCGCGCGACCGTCGATGAAAAATTGCAAGGCACACTGGAGAAACGCCTCGGAGAATCGTTCAAGCTGGTGAGCGATCGACTTGAGCAGGTGCATCAAGGACTCGGCGCGATGCAGCAACTGGCGAGTGACGTTGGTGGATTGCAACGCGTGCTGACAAACGTGAAGACGCGTGGCGGCTGGAGCGAATGGCAGCTCGGAGTTCTGTTGGAAGAAATGCTGACGCGGGACCAGTTCGCCACAAATATCAAGATGCGGGAGGACACCGATGAGCGCGTCGAGTTTGCGATCAAATTGCCGGGCGACGAGAATGGCGCGCCGGTGTGGTTGCCGATCGATGCGAAATTTCCGATGGAACACTACGAGCGGCTGGCGGCGGCGCAGGAGAAGGGCGACCTAGCTGCGGTCGACGCCGCGATGAAAACTTTGGAAACGCAGTTGAAGCGATGCGCGAAAGACATTTGCGAGAAGTACATCAATCCGCCTAAGACGACCGATT
>WNGL01019277.1_pt1 | contig 10484 bp, 9 predicted proteins | sample 5400591 | NCBI WGS metagenome assembly WNGL01 (sample SAMN13153377, study PRJNA577476) | soil metagenome | isolation source: 80 cm soil or saprolite under Garry oak tree replicate 1 | place: USA:California | collected 2016-06-15
AGGTGGCGCTCGAGCGCGCCGGCGACCGCCTCGTTCAGGGCGCGCGCTCCCTGGCTGCCGCCGAAGACGAGCACGCACGGCCGCGTGGGCTCGAGCCCCAGCTCGCGCAACGCGGCCGCGTGATCGTCGCTCCGTCCTGCTCCGCCTGTGTCGGGCGTCGCAATCGGATTGCCGAATGCGAACACCTGCGTCCCGGGCCCCGGCGCGAGTCGCGCTTTTGCTTCGCCAAAGCCGAGATGCACCTGCCGCGCCCGCCGCGCGAGCCAGCGGGTGGTGAGCCCCGGGAAGGCGTTCTGCTCCTGCAGCACGGTGGGGATGCCGCGTCGCTGGGCGCGCCACACGACGGGGCCCGCGGCGTAACCGCCCGTGCCCACCACGACGGTCGGCCGCTCGTCCGCGAGCAGCCGATCGGCCGCGCGCCATACGCGCCACGCGAGGAACGGCCAGCGCAGGTTGCGCCACCACGCTCGCCGGTACAGAGGCTCGAGCGGCAGCAGCCGGTAGGGAAATGGGTGGCGCGGCAAAACCTGGGCTTCGAGTCCACGGGCGGCTCCCACGAGCAGCAGCTCGACCTCGGGCCGCGCCGCGCGCAGCGCCTGCGCCAGCGCCAGGGCGGGCATCAGGTGTCCGCCTGTGCCGCCGCCGGCGATGAGAACCCCGTCACGAGGAGCGACATGAACAGGCTGGAACGGCCGTACGAGATGAAGGGCAACGTGACGCCGGTGGCGGGGAGGAGGGCGAGGGTCACCCCCACGTGCAGGATGGCGGAAATCCCGATCGAGCCGGTCAGCCCCACCGCGAGCAGCTGCCCGAAGCGGTCATTGGCGGAGCGGGCGATGCGGAATCCGAGCCAGATGAAGGTCCCGAACAAGAGCAGGATGGCCACGACCCCGGCGAAGCCCCACTCTTCCCCGATCGTCGAAAAGATGAAATCCGAGTACGCGTAGGGGAGGTAGCCGAGCTTCTGCTGGCCTTGCCCCAGGCCGACGCCCAGCAGCTTTCCGGCGCCGACTCCGACGAGCGACTGGTGCACCTGCCAGGTGGCTTCGGCCGGCGCGTTCCCCGGGTTGAGAAAGGTGAGGACCCGGGCCAGGCGGTACTGCGCGCTCGCCACGGCACCGAACAGGAGCGGCGTGCCGAACACGGCGAGCAGCAGGAAGTGCCCGATCCGCGCCCCTGCCGTGAACAGCACCACCCCCGCCAGCACGGCCACGAGCAGCGCCATCGAGAGGTTCGGCTCGAAGAAGATGAGGCTGGTGAGGGGCACCAGGACGACCAGGAAGGGCAGGACGCCGAACTGGAACGTGCGGATCTGCTCGCCCTTCTTCGCGGCGAGCATCGCGGCCCAGATGACGACCGTGAATTTGGCGAGCTCGGAAGGCTGCACCGTCACGAGGCCGAGCGCGACCCAGCGGCGGGCTCCGTTGATGCTGGGCGCGATCGCGTGGGTGAAGGGCAGCAGCGGGACGACGAGCAGGAGCGCCGTAGCTCCGAGGAGGGGCCAGGCCGCCCGCCCCCACTTGTGGTAGTCGAGACGCGCCACCGCAACCGCGACGATGCCCCCCGCCACCGCCCCGAAAAGCTGGCGCAGGGCGAAGGCCGCGCCGACGTCGCCCGCGGGCGTGGCAACGAGGCTCGACGCGCCGTACACCGCCACGAGGCCGACCACCACGAGCACCGCGGCGACGAGGGCGAGCAACCGGGTCTCCCAGCGGCGCTCGATCATGGTCCCGCCCTCACATCTGCTCCACCAGCGTCCGGAACGTGGCGCCCCGCTCCTCGTAGTCCGTGAACATGTCGAAGCTCGAGCACGCCGGCGACAGCAGCACGGCGTCGCCGGGGCTCGCGGCCCGGCGCGCGCGGGCGACCACGTCCGCGAAGCCGGCGCCGCGCTCGAGCGGCACCGTCCCTCCCAGATCCCGCTCGATGAGCGGCGCCGCTTCGCCGTAGGCGACCACCAGGCGGCAGCGCCCGGCGAGCAGCGGCGCCAGCCGCGTGTACGGCTCTCCCTTGTGACGGCCGCCCAGCAGCAGCACGAAGGGCCGGTCCAGGGCCGCTACGGCGACCACGGTGGAGGCGATGTTCGTCGCTTTGGAATCGTTGATCCACAAGACGCCGCCCACCTCGCGCACCGGCTCGAGGCGGTGGGGCAGGCCGTGAAACGAGCGCAGCCCCGCCCCGAGCTGCGCCGGCGCGACGCCGGCGGCGTGCGCTGCGAGCGCCGCCGCCAGGGCGTTCGCGACGTTGTGGTCGCCCAGCAGCTTCAGCTCCCGGCGCCGCAGCAGCTCCACGTCGCCCAGGCGGAGCGCCCCGCTCGCCGTGTCGTACCACGCCTCTGCCCTGCCCCGGACCGAGAACAGCATGCGCCGGCCTTTCGCTCCCTGAGCGAGCTCGAGTACGGCAGGATCGTCGCCGTTCAGGACCCACCCCGAGTGGTCGGTGGCGTTGCGAAACAGCAGCTGCTTGTCCGCGTAATACGCCTCGACCGACGCATACCGATCGAGGTGGTCGGGGGCGAGGTTCGTCAGCACCCCGATGTCGGGCGCGAAGTGCGGGCTGTCGTGCAGCTGGAACGACGACACCTCGACGGCGAGCCAGCGATAGCGGTCGCCCGCGAGGGCGAGGTCGGTGAGGGGTCGCCCGATATTCCCCGCGGCCGCGGCGCGCACGCCGCCGGCCTCGAGCAGGTGCGCCACCAGGGCGGTCACGGTCGTCTTGCCGTTGGTGCCGCTCACGGCGATGCAGCCCGTGCCGCGCAGCGCCTGAAAACCGAGGTCCAGCTCGGCGACGATCGGCACACCCGCCGCCCGCGCCGCCGCGAGGGGCGGTGCGTCGGGCGGGACCCCGGGCGACGCCACCACGGCCACGGCGTGGCGGATGCGCTCGACGTCGTGGCGCCCCAGGTCGACCACGACACCGGGAAGACCCCGCAGCTCCGCGACGTCGCGCGCGTCGCCGTGGGGAGGCTCGGGCGCCACGTCGCTCGCGTACACGCGGGCGCCCTCGCGCGCCAGCAAGCGCGTGGCGGCGAGCCCGCTCCGTCCCAACCCTACCACCGCCACTTCCCCACGGCGCCACGCCTCCGGGATCATCGCACCTTGAGCGTCGCGAGCGCGATCGCCGCGCACAGCACGCCGAGGATGTAGAACCGCATCACCACCTGCGGCTCCGCCCAGCCCAGCTTCTCGAAGTGATGATGCAGCGGCGCCATGCGGAACAGGCGGTGCGCGTCCGCGTACTCCTTGCCGCGGCGCCACTTGCGCCAGCGATACACGCCGGTCTGCAACAGCACCGACGCCGCCTCGGCCGCAAAGACGCCGCCTGCGATCAGCAGCAGGAACTCCGCCTTCAGCATGATGGCCACCGTCCCGAGCGCCCCGCCGATCGCGAGCGCTCCGGTGTCGCCCATGAACACCTGCGCCGGGTGCGCGTTGAACCACAGGAACCCCAGCGCCGCGCCCGCGAGGGCGCCGCAGAAGATCGCCAGCTCGGCCGCCCCGGGCAGGAAGTAGACGCCCACGTACCGGGTCCAGTCGAAGCGACCGAACACGTAGGCCAACACCGCGAACACTCCGGCCGCGATCGCCGTCAGCCCCGTCGCGAGGCCGTCCAGCCCGTCGGTGAGGTTCACCGCGTTCGAGCTGCCGGTCACGACGAGGGTCACGAACGCGACGTACAGCGGGGCCGGCATGACCACGAGGATGTACTTGAAGATCGGGACCTGCGTCGACGCGGCCGGGAGATTGGGTGCGAGCGGCCAGGCCAGGAGCAGCAGGCCTAACGCCACACCGAGGGACACCTGACCGGCGAGCTTCCAGCGGGCCACAAGGCCCTCCGACTTGCCGCGCACGATCTTCAGGAAGTCGTCGAGAAAGCCGATCGCCCCCATCCATAGCGTGGCCGTCACGGCGACCAGCACGTAGCGGGTATCGAGCCGCGCCCACAGCAACGTCGGCACCACGGTCGCCAGAATGATGATCAGGCCGCCCATGGTGGGCGTGCCGCGTTTCCCCTGATGGCTCGCCGGCCCCTCGGCCCGGATCACCTGTCCCACGTTGCGCCGGCGCAACCGGCCGATGACCGGAGGCCCGAAGATGAACGCCACGAGCAAGGCCGTCACCGTCGCGCCTGCGGCGCGAAAGGTGATATAGTTGAAGAGATTGAACGCGATGTGCTGCTTGGCGAGCGGTGCGAGCAGGTGATAGAGCACGTCGTCGTCCCCCGTCCCCACGAGCCTCAGTTCAGGGCCGCCAGCACCTGCTCGAGCGCCACCCCCCGCGACGCCTTGAGCAGCACGACCTCGTTTCCCCGGAGGGCCGCGCGCAGCGGAGGCCCCAGCGCCGCGGCGTCGGGCGCCGCGACCAGCCGCGCCCCGAGCGACGGCCGCAGCGCGGCGAACGCCGGCACGAACTCCCCCACCGCGCCGACCAGCGCCGGCTCGAGCGCGGCGATCTCCTGCGCCGCCGCCGCGTGCAATCTGGCACTCTCCGGCCCCAATTCCAACATCGAGCCGACGACCACGGCGAGCGGCCGGCCCCTCCGGCTCGCGAGCCAGTGGGCGAACCGCACCGCCCAGCGCAGCGAGCTGGGATTGGCGTTGTACGTGTCGTCGATAACCGTCAGCCCGCGCACCGCCAGCACGGTGCCGCGCCCGGGCGGCAGCTGCACGTCCGCGAGGGACGCGAGCGCCCGGGCCGAATCCGCCCCCACCTCGCGCGCGACCGCCAACGCGAGCATCGCGTTCTCGATCTGGTGAAAGCCCGTGACCGGTAGGGTCACCTCGCTCCCCCCCCTCCCCTCCGGCCACCGGATCCGCGGGCGTCCTGCCTCGTCCAGCTCCGCGCGCTCGGGGTGCACGTCCGCCGCCGGGTCGTTGCCGGCGACGAGCGTGCGCGTCATGCGGCGCGCTGCGACGGCGAGACCCGGGGGATCGAGCCCGACCACCGCGAGCGGCGTCCCCCGCGCCAGCGCGAGCTTCTCCCGCATCACCCCCTCGAGCGAGCCGAACCCCGCCACGTGCGCGTAGCCGACGTTCGTCACCACGGCGATCGTCGGCTCGATGATGCCGCGCAGCGCCGCGATCTCTCCCGGCACGCTCGCGCCCGCTTCGACCACCAGCGCCTGGGCGTCGTCTGGCGCGGCCAGGAGGGTGAGGGGGACGCCGACGAGGTTGTTGAGGTTGCCCGCCGTCGCGTGCACCCGCCACCTGGTGGCGAGCACGGCTCGCACCATCTCCTTGGTGCTGGTCTTCCCGCTGGATCCCGTTATGGCGATGACGGGACTACCCGACGGGAGGCCGCGACGCCGCGCCCGCGCCAGCGCTCCCAGGGCGACGAGCGTGTCGGACACCTCGAAGAAGGGGAAGCCGTCCACCGGCGGCGTGCCGCGGCGCACCACGGCCGCCATCGCTCCCCGCGCCTTCGCGTCCCTCAGAAAATCGTGCGCGTCGAACCGCTCACCTTTGAGGGCGAGAAACAAGGCGCCAGGTGTCAGGTGTCGGGTGTCAGTCCCCACCCCGGTGAAGAGCAAGCCGCGGGGCCCCGACACGCCGAGCGCGGCGGCAACGGACTCGGCGTCCCACACCATCACCGCCCCACCCCGAAATGCGGAACGCGGAAGTTGGAATGCGGAACGTACCGTGCGAGCGTCGGGCCTCGATACCAGCGCGGGGGATCGAACCTGCCCCCTTTGTTCCGCGTTCCGCGTTCCGCGTTCCGCATTGTCAACTCGCCCCCAACTCTCGCACCACCTCCCGCTCGTCGAACGGGCGCTTCTCCGTGCCGATGATCTGATAGGTCTCGTGCCCCTTGCCGGCGAGGAGGATGGTGTCCTGGCGCTGCGCCAGGCTCAGCGCCAGCGCGATGGCGGCGCGGCGATCGGCCACGCGGTGGTGGGGCTGCGCGCCCATCCCGGCTTCTACTTCGTCCAAGATCCGCTCCGGGTCCTCGCCCCGCGGGTTGTCGGACGTGACGATGGCGATGTCGGCGAGCCGCGCGGCGGCGGCGCCCATGGGCGCGCGCTTGCCGGGGTCGCGCTCGCCTCCCGCTCCGAACACCACGATCACTTTGCCTTGCGTGAGCGGCCGCACGGCTTCGAGCGCACGCTCCAGGGAGTCGGGCGTGTGAGAGTAGTCGCGCAGCACGAGGCAGGGTCGCGCGGCGATGCGCTCCATCCGGCCGGGCACCTGCGGCGCGCTTGCCAACCGCTCGGCCACCGTCTCCACGGCCAGCCCGAGCCCGAACGCACAGGCGGCGACGCCGAGCGCGTTGCTGACGTTGAAGCGCCCGAGCAGCGGCAAGGCCACCGGGGCGGTGCCCGTCGGCGTCACCAGCTCGAAGCGGGAGCCGCGTTCGTCCGTCTCGATGCGGCGCGCGGTCACGTCCGCCTTGCCCTGCCCAAAGGTGATGCGGCGATGCTCGCGCCGCAGCCGCTGCCACGCCGCGTCATCGCCGTTCACCACCTCGAGGCCGTCGGGCGCCAGGTACGTGAGCAGCCTGGCCTTCGCCCGGAAGTACTGCTCCAGGGTCTTGTGGTAGTCCAGGTGGTCGCGCGTCAGGTTGGTGAAGATCGCGGCCTGGAACACAAGGCCGTCCACGCGCCCCTGCTCGAGGCTGTGCGAGGAGACCTCCATCGCCGCGCCGCGCGCCCCGCGGGCCACGAGACCGGCGAGCGTGGCCTGAAGGTCGATCGGCCCCGGGGTCGTGAGGTTCCCCGCCTCGCTCGGCACCGCGCGCCCCTCGGGATCGAAGGCGCCGAGCGTGCCGATCGAGCCCATCGGCTCGATCGCCTGGAGCACGTGCCGCGCGAGCACGACCGAGGTGGTCTTGCCGTTCGTCCCCGTGACCCCAACCAGGTCGAGCCGAGTGGCCGGCCGCTCGAACCACGTCTCCGCGGCGACGGCAGCGGCCCGGCGCCCGTCGCGCACCACCACCTGCGCCAGCGGCGCCGGCTGGACCTGCTCCACCAGCGCCGCCGCGGCGCCCGCCGCCGCGGCCGCCGGCACAAAACGGTGGCCGTCCTGCACTGCGCCGCGCACGGCGCAGAACAGCATCCCGCGCGCGACCTTGCGGCTGTCGCTCGTGAGTCCGGTGATCTCGGGCCCTGTCTCCGGCGGCGCCTGGACCAGGAGCCCGGCGCGATCCAGCGCCGCCACGATCACCCCCAGCCTCATCACTTGGGGGAGACGGGGGGGGGAGGCGCCGCGATGAGCGTGACGGCGGATCCGGCGGCAGCCGAATCCCCGGCCGCGGGCGCGGTGCGCCGGGCGACGCCCCATCCCTGCAACAGCACGCGGAACCCCCGCTGGTGCAGCACGCGCACCGCGTCGCGCAGGTCGCGCCCCGCGACGTCCGGGACTACGCGCCTCGAGCGCGCGGAGGGAGAAGGGGGGAACGCGGGGGCGGCGCTGTCGGGGCGGTAGGGCCACGGCACGACGTACGGCACGACGCCGCTGATGTCGTCCGCGGCGCCGAGGGCAGGGAGGGACGACCGCGGCACCGCAGTGGACAGCCGCGCCCGGTCGAGCGCCACGTCGCGCGCCGCGAGCGCCTGCTCGAGCATCGAGCGCGTCACCGGGGCGGCCGCCTCCGCCGCGAAATAGCCCCCGACTCGCGGGTTGTCGATCTTCACGACGAGCACGATCTGCGGGTGATCCGCCGGAAACAGCGCCGCGAAAGAGGCGGTGTACTCACCCGGCGCGTAGCGGCCGTGGACCACGCGCCGTGCGGTGCCGGTCTTCGCCGCCACGGGGAAGTTGGCGAGCGCGGCCGCCGCGCCGGTGCCCCCCTCCACGACACCGCGCAGCAGCTCACGTAAGGCCCCGGCGACCGTGGGCGCCGCAGCGCGGCGCACCGGCTCCAGGCGGTGACGATAGATCACGCGGCCGGCGGGTCCACGAACCTGCCGGACCAGCGCCGGCTCGAGCAGGATGCCGTCATTGGCGAGCGCGCCGTATGCCGCGGCCACCTGGATCGGCGTGACCGCCAGCTCGTAGCCCATGGACAGGCTCGCCGCGCTGCGCCGCGACCACTCCCCGGGCGGGCGCAGCCGTCCCGCGGCCTCGGTGGGAAACGCGATGCCGGTGGGCGCCCCGAACCCGAAGTCGCGCAGCGTCGTGTACTGCGCTGCCGGCGGGGGCCGGGCGGCGAACTTCACGATAGCGATGTTGCTGACGATAGCGACCCTCCTCGCCCGACACCCGCTCGTGCGGCGCCACGAGCCCGCGCCCGAGCAGGGCCGCGGCGGCGAAGATCTTCACGATCGACCCTGGCTCGAAGGTGTCCGTGAAGGCGCTCGGCCGCACGACGCCGTCTCGGCGCGCGGACGCCACGGCCAACACCTCGCCCGTGGCCGGGTCCAGCATCACGACGTCCCCGCCATCGGCCTTGGTGCGCTGCAGCGCCTGGTCGAGCGCCCGCTGCCCGATGTCCTGCAGCTCGGCGTCCAGCGTGAGCAGCACGTCGGCGCCCGCCACCGGCTCCGCGATGACGCGCGCCGGCGACTCGTACTCACGCCCTGAGCGATCCTTGAGGACGACCGCCGAGCCGGGCGTGCCGGCGAGCAGGCTGTCGAGCGCCAGCTCGAGGCCCGAGGCTCCGTGCCCGTCGTCGCCGACGCGCCCGATCACCGCGTGTGCCAGCTCGGGGCGCGGATAGAACCGGTTCACGACCGCTTCGAGATGCACGCCCCGGACGCCGCGGAGCGGCTGCACCTCGATGGTGCTGAAAGGGCCGGCGAAGTACGCGTACCGCTTGCGCAGCGCCTGCCACACGTCGGCTGGTACGAGGTGCAGCTGCCGAGCGAGCAGCCCCGCGTCGCGCTCGAGGTCCTTGAGCTCGTTGGGCGCGACCCCGACGTGGTAGGTCTCCTGTGTCAGGGCGAGCGGGATGCCGTGCCGATCGAGCAGGGCGCCACGCCGTGCGGCGAGCACGAAGTGCTCGGTGCGCCGCACGCGCGCCTCTGTGGCCCAGCGCCTCCCCTGGACCAACTGCACCTGCGCCGCCCGGCCCACCAACGCCGCCAGGCCGAGGAACATCGCCGCCTGCACAACCTGGATGCGGACCGCGGCCCGGGCCACGGGTCAGTGCGGCCCCCCAACCGGAAGCAGGATGATCTCGGTGTCGGAGGGCAGGCGGAGGCCCCGGTCGTGAGCGCGCCGCAGCAGCACCGCGCGGCTCTGTGCCATGCGGATGCGGCGCTCCAGATCGGCGCGACGCCCCTCCAGCGTGGCCCGCTCGTCCTTGAGGGTGCCCAGGTCGCGCGCCGCGCGGATGGCGGACGTCTGCCGGGCGATCACGATCCACGCCGCCGCGAGGAAGGCGAGCAGCCACAGCGCGGCCCAGTGCCGGCCCCTAAGCGTCATCGCACACTTGGAACGCGCGAAACCTGGCGGAGCGCGCCCGCGGGTTGGCGGCGATCTCCGCGGCCCCCGGCCGGATCGCCTTCTTCGTCAACACGCTCCCGAGGGCGCGGCCGCGGCAGGTGCAGACCGGTTGGCGCGGCGGGCAGACGCAGGCACGCGCCCACTCGCGAAAGGCATGCTTCACGATGCGATCCTCACCCGAGTGGTAGCTGATCACCGCCAGGCGGCCCCCCGGCCCGAGCGTGGCCCGCAAGGCCGGCAACGCGAGGTCGAGCTGCTCGAGCTCCTGGTTCACGATCATGCGCACGGTCTGAAACAGCCGGGCGAAGTCGCCGGGGCCGGAGCGGGGTCCCAGCGCCGCACGAATCGCCTTGACGAAATCGTCGCTCGTGGCGAACGCGGCGCGCTGGCGCCGACGCACGACCGTCCGCCCCAGGCGCCGCGCCGCCGCCGGTCGCTCGTCCGCGAGCTCGACGAACGCTTCCGCGAGCCGCTCGGCCGGCCAGGTGTTCAGCACGTCGGCCGCCGTCACTCCTTCGCCGCCCATCCGCATGTCGAGGGGCGCGCCCGGCCGAAAGGTAAACCCGCGCTCGAGCGTATCGAGCTGATGCGAGGAGACGCCGAGGTCGAGGAGGATGCGGTCGGGGCGGAAGGTGCGGATGGTGCCGAGGACTTTGGCCGACGCGAAGGGGCCGGTCGAGTAGCGGACGTCGCTGTCGCCCAGCACGCTGCGGGCGGCGGCGATCGCCGCGGGGTCGCGATCGACGGCGAGGACGCTCGCCCCGGCGGCGCGGAGCAGCGCCGCGTGCCCGCCCCCGCCCGCCGTGGCGTCCACGGCCCGGCGACTCCCTTCGGCCCAGGCGCGCACCGCGTCGGCAAGAACGGGAACATGGTAGGTCAACGAAAGCCCCGCCGGCCGTAGCAGACGGGGCGCACTGTTCTAGTCCCGCGACGCGGGTTCAGGCGGGGCTGACGGGGATCGAACCCGCGACCTCCGGTGTGACAGACCGGCACTCTAACCAGCTGAGCTACAGCCCCCTGCGACGGAGGTTCGCAATATAGGCCGGGGAGAAACCCAATTCAAGTCAGAAGTTGCTGCATTTGAACGACTTCTTCACCTGGG
>WNGL01010832.1_pt1 | contig 10482 bp, 8 predicted proteins | sample 5400591 | NCBI WGS metagenome assembly WNGL01 (sample SAMN13153377, study PRJNA577476) | soil metagenome | isolation source: 80 cm soil or saprolite under Garry oak tree replicate 1 | place: USA:California | collected 2016-06-15
TACCGCGAAGTGAAACGGCTGGCCGCCATGCGGCTGGTCGCGGCCAGGCGCGAGTACGTCGGGAAACGGCCGCGGACGGTGTACTCGATCACCGAAGCGGGTCGGCAGGTGCTGCGCGAGTGGCTCGACACTCCGGTGTCGCCGTTCGCGATGGACTTCGAGGCGATGATCCGGCTGTTCATCGCCCCCCTGGGGACCAAGGAGCAGCTCCTCGCCACCCTCCAGCAGGTCCGCGACGACGCCCAGGAGATGCTGGCCTTCGGCGGCGCCGTCAAACAGGAGTTCCTCGACGGCCGGGCCGCGCTGCAAGACCAGGTCTACATCCGCGCCCACGCGGTCGACTTCTTCATCAGCCTCCTCACCACCGTCGACGACTGGGCCGAGCGGACCCTCGCCGAGATCCAGGGATGGAAGGATCTCTCCCCCGATGGGAAGAACGACCGCGGCCTCCAGATCATGGCCCAGCTCCCGACGCCGACTCCCGGCGAGCCCACCGAGCGCACACCGTTGCCGCCTCGCACACAGCGGCGACGGCGGTGGTCGTCTGGATCAAGCAGCACGCGCTGAGTCAGTTGCCGCCCACGTTCCGAGCGTCCGGAGCGCGCCCCGCGAAGGAGCGTTGACGCAAGACGTCGTGGCGCCTCTGTGGCCGGTTAGCTTGGATTCTCGAACAGCGAATCGCACCCTGGTTGGTTGCCGATCGCCACGCACCACCTCACCCGTATCCGGTTGCTGGCAACGGTTCGGGGACTGCCAGGCCGACAGTGGCGTCGGCCGCGTCGCTGCACGCGGGAGCGTCGAGGCGCCGGTGGTGTGCTCCCTCGATCCGCGTATCGTCCTGCGCCGGTGGCTGGTGGAGTCCGGGCTGGATGGTCGGCTTGCCACCTCCAGCAATGGATTCGGGCCGAGGGCAGGCCCTGGCGGGTCGGTGCCGGGCCGAGGCACGGGCTGGGTGCCGTTCGCACGCCTGGGGCCATCACCGGTTCGTGTACAGCGAGATCACGCCTATCCTTCGACCGCAGCTGCAACCAATGGCTTGGGAGCAAAAGGGTTGACGCTTCTCGAGATGGCGGGCCGAGGTGACCGATGGCAGTTCGAGGATCCGAGTTAGTTAGTTAGAGCCGGTTGAAGCAGACAACCGCACAGGCCAGCAGCACGAACGCAAACCACCGTTCCGCGTCGCGGTCCCACCGCACCTGCAGGCGCCTGAAGCAGCTCAGCCACGACGACGCCCGCTCGATCCTCCAGCGGTGGCGCCCAAGCCGCACCGACGATTCCACCCCGCGCCGGGCGATTCGCGGTCTGATCCCACGACGCCGCAGGTACGCTCGGTTCGCGCCGCTGTCGTATGCCTTGTCGGTGTGGACCTTGCCCGGTCGGGTGCGCCGACGGCCCGACGGCGTACGGATCGGCGGCACGTCGTCGAGCACCGCCTGGAACATGGATGTGTCGGCCACGTTGGCGGCGGTGACGGCCGCGGTCAGCGGCAGCCCACCACCGTCGCAGACCAGGTGGAGCTTGCTCCCGGGCTTGCCACGATCGACGGGATTTGTGCCCACCTGGTCCCCCCCCACGCCTGGCCCGCACGCTCATAGTGTCCACACTGGCCCGCGACCAGTCCAGCCGGCCCTGCTCGCCCAGCCGGTCCAGGACCTCGAGATGCAAGGCGTCGAACACGCCGGCCTTCGCCCACTCCGTCAGGCGGCGCCAGCATGTCGCCGGCGAACCGCAGCCGAGCTCTCGGGCGGGCAGTAGCCGCCATGGGGTGGAGGTGCGGGCCATGAACACGATCGCGGCGAAGCAGTTGCGATCTGAGATGGTGCGGTGCCGGCCGCCGTACGGCGGGCGAGGCGGCACCGGCAGCAACGGCTCCACCAGCGCCCACAGCTGGTCCGGCACCAGGTCATCAACAAGGACAGTCATGGCGCGGGATCCTGCCATACCCGCACCAAGGAGCGAAACGCCGTCTAAATAGGGATGGGAGGGGACCTGCGGTGTGACGGGACTGTAAATCGCCGGCTAATTAGCGCCTACCCAGGTTCGAACCCTGGTCCTGCCACCAGCTTGACCTGCGGAAACACGACAGTGTAACTCTCCGCGGCCGTCGCTGCTTCTATCAGCTTTCTATCCACGGCGTGCCTGTCTTGCTGCCGGACCGTACAGGCCCGCGATGAGCCTCGCCACCTGGGCGGGGTCTGGGGAAGCTGGTGGATGTAGGTTCTACCGGCCAGCGCGCCGCCGTCGGCGTGGCACAACAGCCCGGCGATCACGCTGGCGGGCTACTTGGTGGCCGCCATCGCCGAGGCCGACGAATCGCGCAGCAGATGGGGATGGGCCTCGATCCCGGCGTCTTGGGCGAAGGCCGGAGTGTCCGGCTGGCATGGTCGGGAAGAACCGCCGTCACGCCCCGTGCGTGACAAACAGGCCGAGCTCGGCCAGCCGGCAAGCCTGGCCGGGGCTGCCGGGTAGCCGAGGTGCGCTTGGCGGTCGACCGGTTCATGGGAACCGTCCGCGGGACATCGTCCGTGGCCCCACGAAGCTGATCCGATGCCGATCCGATGCCGTCGAGTGCTTAAGTTGGTGCGAGCAAATACGGAGACCTTCCCCATGAGGGCGTTCTCGCTTGCTGAAGGCGGTTCCATACCCTCGGCTGGCAGTATTTCTGCGTTTCCCAAGGAGTTGCGTGGAGCCGTGAATACCCGAATTATCTTCCAGGTGGAGATTGTCGGCAGCCTGGTGCTGTTCGCCTTGATCGCCACATGGTACTGGGCGCCGCGCCTGGCCCGATACTCACTCGCGGATGCGCTCATACCACTGCTGTTGCTTCACCTCACGCGCACCCTGGGTCTCACCGTGCTCGTTCCGACCGTGGTCGATCCCAGCCTCCCTCGGGAATTTGCGGTGCCGGCCGGATATGGCGATCTCATCGCCGCCGGGCTTGCGTTGCTCTCGATCGTGGCGTTGAAGACCAGGTGGCGGTTTGCGTCCACTGTGGTCTGGATCTTCAGCCTGGAAGGCATCGCGGATCTCGTCAACGCCTTTGTCCAGGGTAGCCGGATCGAGCTTCCTCGATTTCACCTCGGAGTGGCGTGGTACATCTTCACCTTGCTTGTGCCGGCCCTGCTCGTCACGCATTTCATGATCGCGGCGAGGCTGGTCCAGCACGCGCGTCAGAGGAACGCTGAAGGCGTGGCGGTCACCGGCCCTCGCGCAGGGTAGCAACGCCCGATCGCGCCTCATTCACGGGGTGGCGTGGTGTTCCAGGACCCGGGTGAGGAGTCGGGTGAGTTGCGTGCGTTCGGTGGCGGACAGGGGGGCGAGCAGCTGGTCCTGGACGCCGGCCAGTACCCCCTCGAGCAGGCGAAGTTGCTCGGTCCCCGCGGGGGTGATGGTGATGACGTTGCGGCGGCGGTCCGCCGGATCGGGGGAGCGCTTGACCAGCCCGCGCTCTGCCAGGTCGTTGAGCGCTGCCACCACGTCGCTGCGGTCGATGCTGGTGCGGCGGCCCAGGGCGGCCTGGCTGGCCGGCCCGAACTCCTCCAGGGCGGCGAGCAGGCGGTAGTGGTAGCCGCTGGAGCCGGTGGCGGCGAGCGCTTGCGACAGCAGGCGGTGTGCGTGCACCGAGGTCTGGCTGAGCAGCCAGCTCTGCTTGGTCATCAACCGCGAGGGCATCTGCTCGGCGGGCTCCATGCGCGTCAGTCTAACAATTTGTTGGAATACCCAACGATTCACTATCGTTGGGACCACCAACGATAGCGACCCCAGCGGCAAGGAGCAGCCATGCCCGCCTCGACCACCCTCAACCCCCAGATCATCGGCCAGGCCGAGAACGCCCTACGGGCCATCCTGAGCCGCGCCCTGGCCCGCACCGGCGGCGGCACCTACCAGCAATGGGTGGCGCTCAGCGTCACCGCGGCCAGCGGCGGGGAGCTCGACCGTGACCAGCTCATCGGCCGGCTGACCGGCGCCCTGAAGATCGACGATGCGGCGGCGCGAGCGGTGATCGCCGAGCTGACCGCCGAGGGCCTGGTGCGGGACCAGGGTTCCCGCATCGGGCTCACCGACACCGGCCAGGCCCGCCACCGCCAGGTCCGCAGCGACCTGGAGCGGACCAACGCGCGGCTGTTCGGCGATCTGTCGGCCGACGACCTGGCGACCGCGGGCCGCGTGCTGAGCGTCATCAGGGATCGGGCCAACGCCGAACTGGCCGGAGCCTAACGCCCGGAACCGTCCCCCCGGCGTCGAGAAAGGACGCAACGAATCATGGATGTTGTCAAGGTCCTCGACTCACGGATGGCCTACACCGACACCGGCGGCGGCGAGCCGCCGGTGGTGTTCCTGCACGGCAAACCAACCTCCTCGTACCTGTGGCGCAACGTCATCCCGCACGTCGCCGACTAGTAGGCGAGGTGCCTGGCCCCTGACCTGATCGGCATGGGCGCCTCGAGCAAGCCCGACATCGGCTACCGCTTCGCCGACCACGCCCGCTACCTGCACGCCTTCCTCGACGCGCTCGACCTCGAGTAGGTCGTGCTGGTCCGCCACGACTGGAGAGGCGCGCTCGGTCTGGACTGGGCCGCCCGAGTGTGTCGAGCAGCCCGCGCAGGGCCGCCTGCCCCAGCGACGCTTCCCGCACCGCGGCGTAAATCGCTCCGACGGGCTCTGGGTTAATAATCCTGATTCGATGTAACTGAGAACAAGATCAAAGTTTGGGAGGAATGACGGCTGATCAGCATGGCCGAAGCGCGGACTCCTCGGCGAGCACGATGCGGACCTGATCGGCGTCGGTGGTCTGCAACCGCTGGAGGATCGCCAGGGCATCGAGCCAGTGTGCCCGTGCCTCCTCCGCCCGGCCGAGCGCCCGCAGGGTCATGCCGAGCTCCCGTAGGCTCTCGGCTTCGCCGTGAGGCTGATTCAGCTCCCGCCGGAGGGCGAGGCTCTCCTCATGGCACGCCAGGGCCTCCCGGTACCGTCCCTGCCGTTGGTAGACGACGCCAAGCTCGTTCAGGGTCTCGGCTTCGCCGGCGCGGTCGCCCAGCTCCTGGGAGAGGGCGAGGCTTTCCTGCTGGCAGGCCAGCGCCTCCTCGTACCGGCCGAGCCGCTTGTGGACAACGCCGAGGTTGGTCAGGCTGCCGGCCTGGCCGAGGCGGTCGCCCAGCTTCCGGTAAAGGGCCAGGCTCGGCTGGTGGTTGCCGAGCGCTCGGTCATACTGGCCGCGCCGCAGGTAAGCGCCCCCGAGGTCGTTGTAGGCCCGGGCTTGGGCGGCGCGGTCGCCGATCCGGCGGGCGGTCTCGAGGGCGGTCTGGCTGGCCTGCACACAGTCCTCCCAGTGGCTTCGGACGCAGAAGTACCCGAACAGGGCTTGGGCGAGCTGGATGGCGATCTCGGGGTGCACGCCGGGGGTGGCTGCGGCCTGCCCGACAGCGGCCAGCAGATTGGGCCGCTCGGCCTCCAACCACCCAAGGGCCGCCTGTTCGTCGGCGAACTTCAGCCCGCCCTCGCACCAGCGGTCATCAGCTGCTTGCAGCCGATAGTCGCCCGGGCGCAACAACGCAAGGGTGTGCCAGGCGGTCGCCACGTAGAACCCCAGCGCGCGGGTGAGCGCGGCGGCCAGCACCGGCTGAGCGTACCGCCGGCTGGCCAGCTCACGCGCGTACAGGCGCAGCAGGTCGTGGAGCCGGTAGCGACCCGGCGTAGGGGTCTCCAGCAGCTGGGCGTCCACCAGCCGCTCGAGCACGCGCTCGGCGCGCTCCTCGGAATTGTCCAGGAGCCGCGCAGCCACCGGCACGCCCACGTCGGGGCCGTCCAGCAGCCCGAGCAGCCCGAACGCCTCCGCCGCCGCGCGGTCGACCGGGCCATCGCCGGCGCGCAACTGCTCGACGGAGACGGTGAAGCTGGCGCGCACCCCGACCTCGGCGAGCTCCAGCTCGTCCAGGAGGCGTCGCGCATCGGCCAGCCGCTCCGCCAGCGCGCTGACCGGCCAGGTTGGCCGCACCGCCAGCCTGCCCCCGGCGATCCGCAGCCCGAGCGGCAGCCACCCGCACAGGCGGGCCACCTTCGCGGCGGCCTCCGGCTCTGCGGCCACCTGCTCCCGGCCCGCGAGGCGGCCGAGCAGCTCGACCGCCTCCCCGGGCGCGAGGACCTCCAGGCGCACGTGGCGGGCGCCGTCCAGGGCCGACAGGACCCGGCGGCTGGTCACCAGCACCCCACAACCCGGGCTGGCCGGCAGCAACGGCGTCACCTGGGCGGCATCGGCGGCGTTGTCCAGCACCAGCAGCAACCGCCGGCCGGCAACCCGCGAGCGGAACGCCGCACTGGCCTCCTCCACACTGGTGGGAACCGCGGCAGGGTCCACGCCCAGCGCCCGCAGGAACCGCCCAAGCACCTCCACAGGCGCAAGCGGCGCCAGACCGGTGGTGGCTCCATGCAGGTCCACATACAACTGGCCGTCGCCGAACCGCTCGGCCAGCCGGTGGGCGGCGTGGATGGCCAGGGCGGTCTTGCCCACCCCCGCCGGCCCCGACAACGCCACGACCGGGACCCTCCCCTGGTCAGCAAGCAGCCGCTCGATCTGACCGACCAGCCCAGCGCGGCCGACGAAGTCACCCACCTCCATGGGAAGCTCAGACTGTCTGACCCACCCACCCATCCGGGCAGCAGCCGAAGGGGCCGCCAGTGCGGGGTCGTTGGTGAGGATGGCCTGGTGCAGCGCCTCCAGCTCCGACCCCGCATCGATCCCCAACTCCTCAGCCAGCAACCGCCGCACCCGCTGGTAGGCCCCCAGCGCATCCGCCTGCCGGCCGCAGCGGTACAACGCCGTCATCAGCTGCGCCCACAACCCCTCCCGCAGGGGATACCGCTCGGTCAGCACCTGCAACTCCGCCACCAGCTCGCCATGCCGACCAAGCACCAGGTCCGCCCCGATCCGCCGCTGCAACACCCCCAGACGCTGCTCGGCAAGCCGCGCGGCCGCATCACGCCCCAGCACCTCCGAGGCCACATCCGCCAGCGGCTCACCACGCCACAACCCAAGCGCCTGCCGCAACACCTCCGCCTCCGCGTGCCGATCCCCCCGCCCGGCCGCCTCCCGGGCCCGCTCCACCAGCACCTCGAACCGGCCCACATCCACATCCGCACGAGCCACCGCCAGCACATAGCCCCCGGGTCGGCTCTGGATCAGCCCGCTGCCACCCAGCAGTTTGCGCAGACGCGCCACGTAAGTCTGGACCACCTTGCGCGGACTGGCCGGCAACGCCTCACCCCACACCGCCTCGGCTAGCCGGGTGTTTCGCACATGAGGGTTGGTACCAGTGTTGAGGTCATGGTGGCCTCCGATCAGTCAGCTCGCCCAGCGTGGGCGGGTCGGGTTGACGTCCAGCAGCTCCAGCAGCTTGGCCTGCAACGGCGGTGGGGTGGGGATGGTTGGTGGGTCGTGGCCGTGGGCGGGGTTGAGGCGCAGCCAGGCCAGGGCTTCGAACACCAGCCGGCCGGTCGGCTTGGCTGGTCGGCCGGCATACAACCCGGCAAGTTCGACGGCGGGGGCGATCGCCTTGCGGACCGCACGCTCCACCAGGCAGAACACCAGCAGCGCCAGGCAGATCACGGTGATCAGCGCGGCGATGCGCCGGTTGGTCTTGAGGAACATCGGCGCGACCCCAAGCGGGCCCTTGAATGCGCCGTAGCGGCGCTCGACCACTTCTTGGCCCTTGTAGCGGCGCAGGACCTCGGCGGCGTCGGCCTGCTGGAGGGTGAGGTTGGTCAGCAGCCCATACCAGCCGTCGGTGGCCTGCTCGGCCTGGAGGGTGGCCTGGTCGAACGACCAGGACAAGGTGGGCTTGCCGGTGGCGGGATCGGTGCCGACCTCGGCGCACAGCAGGGCGGTGACCTTGCGTTGACCAGCGATGACCCCGACGCGCTGGCGGACCTGCTCGGGCGTGCGGTAGTAGCGGCTGCCAAGCCCGCGCTGGACGCGCTCCAGGTCGGCTCGGGCGCGGTCCAGCTTCTTGGCGCGGCTGGTGGCGGCGGCCTGCGCTCGTGCGCTGGACCACACAAACACGCACCGCACCGCAAGATCCGGCTCGGTCTTGCGCTTGGCCTTGAGGGTGATGCCGCCCTCAACGACCCGGTAGCTGCCCCGCCGCCCTGGCGGCAGGTCCTGGTCACGTTCGGCGAGGTAGTCGACCGGGCTGGCCGCCGCAGGCTCCAGTGCCCGCAGCTGGGCGGCGGGCAGATAGGTCTTGCCGGCCGGCGCGATGAAGGCCACCCGCGCGGTGTTCATCGCCTGGATGTTGCCGCGGGAGATGAGCTTGGAGTCGCCGACCAGCAGCACCTTGCGGGTGCCGGCCAGCTCCTTCAAGCCCTCCATCGCCCCGACCACCTGGGCGACCTCGCCGGCGCCGCCGTCAAAGGCGCGATGCCACACCGGCACCCCGCCGTCGCCGCTGACCGCAAGGCCCGTCTGGACCTGCTTGAGATCCGGGCGGCGGTCCTTGGGCTTGCCCCACTTGGGCGCCGCGAACCCCGTCTCCACCTCCTCATAGACCCCATACAGCGAGATCGACGTCATGTCCCAGTGCAGCCGGGCCACATCCACCCCGAACACCGCGATCGCCCGCGCCCCCACCGACCCCACGACCAGGTCCAACTGTGGCGCCATGGCATCCAACGCCCGCCCGATCCGGTCGTCATTGAGCGCGTCGGGGGCAATGCCGAAGACCTCCTCGACCGCCCACTGCCTGGCCCAGCCCTCCACCCGCAGCAGCGGCCGCGGGCTCGAAAGGCGGTTGGCGACCAGCGCCTCGATCACCTGCCCATGGGTCACCCGCGCGACCTCCCGCACCGGACAGGCACGGTCGACGATCCCGGCCACATCCAACCGCCGGCACAACTCGGCCACCACCGGCAGCGAGCCCAGCAGCTTCTCCACACTGGGCGGCGCGTAGGCGTAGCGGACCGGACGCAAGCCGGGCGGCGGGCAACGCATCCGCAAACCCTGCCACACCCACCAGTAAACCCCAACTTCAATCTCACCCGCCCCTACCGCACGCCATGTGCGGAAGACAGGGCTAGCTTCTGTAGAGGCCAACTAAAATCTGTCGTCACAGCTCACGTGCGAAGTAGGCGGGTTCCGCGGAGTTTCTTGTAGAGAGCGATGGTGTCGGGGTGGAGGTCGTCGAGGGGTTCGGCTTCGGCGTCGAGGACGTGGATGAGTTCGCGCATGATGGCGTCGACGCCGGCGGGGTTGCCGGCGGTGTAGGCGGCGAGCATGAGCTGGCGGTAGAGGCGCTCGTCGTAGGGGCTGGCGAGCAGGCCGCGCCGGGCGGCCCAGGTGGCGCCAGGGTGGTCGTGCCGGTCGAGGTATTGGCGGGCGAGGTGGTCGGCGGCGTCGCCGATGGCGGATTCCATTTCGGTGCGGTGGACGAGGGCCCATTCGTAGCCGTTGGGGGCGGCGGACTCCAGGGGACTCCCGGTGACCAGGTCGAGGGCCTGGTGGAGCGCTGCGGTCGCGTGGTCCTGGTCCTGTGTGGCGAGTTGGGTGAGGGTTTGGAAGCGGGTCCAGTCGACGCTGAGTGCTGGGTTGAGCTGGTAGAGGCCGTTGCGGGCGGTGGGTAGGTAGGGGGTGCCTCCGGGGGCGTCGCCGAGGCGGCTGCGGGCGATGGAGACGGTGGTGTGCAGGGTGGGTCGGTTGAGGGGTCGTTCGGGCCAGAGGGCTTCCCAGAGGCGTTCGAGGTCGACGCCGGTGGGGTGCAGGGCGAGGTAGACGATCAGCTCCAGGGCCTTGGCGCGTTCGATTCTGGGGATGCCGTGGATGTCGATCTTGCCGAGCACGCGGACCTCGATCGGCGAGGCTGGCGCCAGGTCGTCTTGGGCGGCGGGGTCCGCGGGCGCCGCCTCGTGGTCGCGGATCAGCCGCAGTCTGGGGGGAGCAGTGGCGGGCCGGTGGAGGGTGTTGTAGGGCGGGGTGGTGGGGTCGACGTCATCGGTGCTGACGGCGGTTGCGAGCAGTTTGGTGATTGCCTGGTAGGCCTCGGGGGTGAGCTGCAGCGAGCGGACGGTGAGGTCGAGCGTGTCGATGGTGGCCTGCCCGCCGGCCAGTTCGATGCGCCATGCGGGTGGTGGCAGCTCACCGACCGCGACGATGGCCACCGGGAGACGATGCAGTTGGACGTCTGGGGTGGTGAGTCGGGCGAGGGTGGTCGGGGATGGTGGGCTGGCGCACAGCACGATGGTGGGGGTCCAGCTGTCGGGTGTGTGGCTGGTCATGCGTGCCGTGGTGGCGGAGGGGTGCCCTTCGGTGTCGAGGAGTTCGCGGGCTCGGTGGAGGCGACGCTCGAGGGTTGGCAGGTAGTCCTGGAGAGTAGCGATGTGGCGGACTCGCTCCAGCGGGCCGAGTTCTTCTCCGAAGCCGACGAGGACCATGTCGAGGTGGTCGCTCCAGAGGCTGGTGGCCAACTCGACCGCGAAGGCGTCCAGCATCGCGCG
>WNGL01024294.1_pt1 | contig 10482 bp, 7 predicted proteins | sample 5400591 | NCBI WGS metagenome assembly WNGL01 (sample SAMN13153377, study PRJNA577476) | soil metagenome | isolation source: 80 cm soil or saprolite under Garry oak tree replicate 1 | place: USA:California | collected 2016-06-15
ATTTCCTCGAGGCGATGGCGAGCGCGCGCCAGGAGCAGTTGCGACGCCAGGGCGCGGGCCTCAGGATTCTGACCGAAACCGTTACCTCGCCGACGCTGGCCGATCAGCTCCACTCCCTGCTGGCTCAGTTCCCGGCGGCGAAATGGCATCAGTACGAGCCGGTGGGGCGCGACGCGGCGCGCGAAGGCGCCCGGATGGCTTTCGGCCAGTACGTCAACACGGTGTACCGGTTCGATCGGGCAGATGTGATCCTGGCCCTTGATGCGGACTTCCTCTGCTCCGGTCCAGGCGCCGTGCGCTACGCGCGCGACTTCGCCGAGAGGCGGCGCGTCACCGGCCCGGGCTCCACGATGAACAGGCTGTACGTGCTCGAAAGCATTTTGACGAGTACGGGAGCGATGGCCGACCATCGCCTGCCTCTGCGCTCGGGCGACATCGAGAACTTTGCGCTCGCGGTCGCGGAGACGGCGGGCGTCAAGGGTGTGGCCCCGCCTGCCCTGCCATCGAAGGTTCCAGCGGGATGGATTGCCGCGCTCGCGCGAGACCTCCAAGCGCATCGCGGTTCGAGCCTGGTGATCGCTGGCGACTGCCAGCCGCCGGTGGTCCACGCGCTCGCCCACGCGATGAATCACGTCCTCGGCAACGTCGGCAAAACCGTGGTCTACACGGACCCGGTTGAGGCGAACCCGGTCAACCAGACGCAGTCGCTGGGCGAGCTGGTCGCGGATATGAAGTCCGGCCAGGTTGACATGCTCGTGATTGGCGGCGCCAATCCGGTCTATGCGGCGCCCGCCGACCTCGAGTTTGCCAAAAACCTTTTGAAAGTGGAGCTCCGCGTCCACCTGGGCCTTTACGACAATGAGACCGCGGAACTCTGCCACTGGCACATCCCCGAGGCGCATCACCTCGAAGCCTGGGGCGATGCGCGAGCGTACGACGGGACGGCAAGCATCATCCAACCGCTGATCGCCCCGCTCTACGACGGCAAGTCCGCTCATGAATTGCTGGCGGTGCTCCTGGGCCAACCCGGCCGGGCGGGTCACGACATCGTTCGCGATTACTGGAAGAGCCAGCGCCTGGTCAAGGATGAGGACTTCGAAGCAAACTGGGAAACGTGGCTGGAGAAAGGCGTGATTGCCGGAACGGGTCTCCCGCCCAAGCAGGTGTCGTTGAATCCGGGGTTCGGGGCCCGGCACTCGGATTTCGAGGAACCGAACCTGACTTCCTCCGGCGCTCAGGCGAGAAGGCCCGGACAGTTGGAAATTGTGTTTCGTCCCGACCCGACGATCTGGGACGGCTGCTTCGCCAACAACGGCTGGCTCCAGGAATTGCCCAAACCCTTCACCAAGCTCACCTGGGATAACGCCGCGATGGTGAGCCCCGCCACCGCCGAGCGCCTCAAACTTAATAACGAGGATGTGGTAGAACTGCGATACCAGGGGCGATCGCTGCGCGCACCTGTCTGGATCGTGCCCGGACACGCTGAAGACTCCGTGACGGTGCATTTGGGCTACGGCCGGAGGCGGGCGGGCAGCATCGGGACCGGTATCGGCTTCAACGCTTACGCGATCCGCACTTCCGCGAAGCCCTGGTTCGACTCCGGCTTGGAGATCTCGCCCCGGAGGCTCGGTCGCTATCATCTGGTCACGACACAGGTCCACCACGCCATCCGTCAAGAAGGTCAGAGGGTGGAGGAGGAAAGCGTCGCGGCCTTCGACCGCAGGCTTATGCGGGTCGCGACCATCGAGGAATTTCGCCAGAACCCTGATTTCGCGCAGGACCGGGAGGAGGAAAAATCGGGGACTTTGACGCTGTACCCCAACTACCCGCGCCAGGGATATGCATGGGGTATGTCGATCGATCTCAATAGCTGCACCGGCTGCAACGCGTGCGTCGTGGCCTGCCAGGCTGAGAACAACATTCCCGTGGTCGGCAAAGACCAGGTCGATGCAGGCCGGGAAATGCACTGGATTCGCGTGGACACGTACTACCGCAGCGGCCTCGAGAATCCCGAAGCCTACAACGAGGTGGTGCTCTGCATGCAGTGCGAGAACGCGCCCTGCGAGCTGGTGTGTCCGGTCGGGGCCACGGTCCACAGTCCCGAGGGCTTGAACGAGATGGTCTACAACCGCTGTGTCGGCACGCGGTATTGCTCGAACAACTGCCCCTATAAGGTCCGGCGCTTCAATTTCAAACTCTATTCGGACTGGACCACACCCAGCCTGTTCGGCCTGAGAAATCCCAACGTCACGGTGCGCAGCCGCGGCGTGATGGAGAAGTGCACGTATTGCGTGCAGCGGATCAACGCCAAGAAGATCCAGGCCGAGATTGAAAACCGTCCCGTCCGCGACGGCGAAATCGTGACCGCGTGCGAGCAGGCCTGCCCGGCGCAGGCGATCGTGTTCGGCGACATCAACGATCCGAACAGCCGCGTCTCCAAGCTCAAGGCCCAGTCGCGCGACTACAGCTTATTGCTCGATTTGAACACGCGCCCAAGGACGACGTATCTGGCGAAGCTGAGGAACCCGAACCCTGAGATCAAAAGCTGAAATCAGAAATTTGAAATTTGATATTTGAGATTCCAGATCAAGGAGCAGCGGTTTGGACGCGACAGGTCCGGAAACACCAACGACGCCGAACATCGAGCCCGGCAGTCCGTTCATAGGACCCGGCTACAGCTACGGGTCGGTCACCGACAAGATCAGCTCGATCGTACTGACCCAGCGCCGGCGGCGTGGCTGGTGGGTCGGTTTCGCGATTGCCTTTGCCCTCTTGATGGTCCTGAACTATGCGGTGGCCGAACTGCTGAGCGTCGGTGTCGGGATCTGGGGAGTGCACATCCCCGTCGCCTGGGGCTTTGCCATTGTCAATTTTGTCTGGTGGATTGGGATCGGCCACGCCGGCACCTTGATCTCGGCCTTCCTGCTGCTCATGCGCCAGAAGTGGCGAACCTCGATCAACCGCTTTGCCGAGGCCATGACGCTGTTTGCGGTATCGTGCGCGGGAATGTTCCCCCTGCTGCACCTGGGGCGGCCTTGGCTCTTCTATTCGCTCTTCCCCTATCCCGACACGATGGGCACGTGGCCCCAGTTCCGGAGTCCCCTGGTCTGGGACGTGTTCGCCGTGTCCACCTACGCCACGGTCTCGGTGATGTTCTGGTTCGTGGGACTGATCCCGGATCTCGCGACGCTGCGCGATCGCGCCCGAAGGCGCTTCACCCAGATCGCTTACGGCGTTCTGGCGATGGGGTGGCGCGGGTCGGCGGTACACTGGCGCCGCTACGAGATGGCGTCGCTCCTGCTGGCGGGCCTGGCGACGCCGCTCGTGGTCTCGGTCCACACCGTGGTCAGCTTCGACTTCACCATCGCCATTGTTCCCGGGTGGCACAGCACGATCTTCCCGCCCTATTTCGTGGCGGGCGCCATCTATTCCGGATTTGCCATGGTCCTGACCCTGGCGATCCCGCTGCGCAAGTATTACCACCTGGAAGACTTCGTCACCATGCGCCACCTCGACAACATGGCCAAGATATTACTCGCCACGGGCCTGATCGTGGCCTACGGCTACATGATGGAAACGTTCATGGCGTTTTACAGCGGCGATCCGTTCGACCGCTACATGATTCTGAACCGCATGACCGGCCCCTACGCCGTGGTCTACTGGGTGCTGATCCTCTGCAATATCGTCGTGCCGCAGTCGCTCTTGTGGATTCCCGGCGTCAGGCGCAACGTGGCGGCGTTGTTCGTGATTTCGTTGGTGGTGCAGGTGGGCATGTGGCTCGAACGCTTCATCATTGTCGTCACCAGCCTGCACCGCGACTTCCTGCCCTCGGCCTGGAAGATGTACTACCCGACGCAATGGGACTGGATGACTTTCTTCGGGTCGATCGGCCTGTTCCTTACTCTGTTTTATTTGTTCATTCGCTATCTGCCCATGATTTCGATTTTCGAGATGCGGGAACTCGTCCACAAGACGGCAGAGGAGGAGCACGCGGCCTGAGAACAGTGACGAGTGGCAAGTGACAAGTGACAAGTGACAAGTGACAAGTAAAAGACCATCGCGGTCCGCTACGCTCACTTGCCACTCGTCACTGGCCACTAGCCACTGACTTTATGAGACGGCACCCTCTCTACGGCCTTCTGGCCGAGTTTGATAATGCCGAGGACTTGCTGGCGGCGGCGCGCCGCGCGCACGAGGCGGGATACACCCTGCTCGACGCCTTCACGCCGTTCCCGATTGAGGGTCTGGCGGACGCGGTCGGCTTCCACAAAACGCGTGTCCCTGTCGTGACGTTCATTGGCGGCCTGATCGGGTGCGCGGGAGGATTCTTGCTGCAGTATTATCCCAACGTGATGGGGTATCCGCTGAACATCGGCGGCCGCCCCTATGACAGTTGGCCGTCGTTTATCCCCATTACCTTTGAGGTGACGATTCTTTGCGCGGCGCTGGCGACGGTCTTCGGGATGCTGGCGCTCAACGGACTGCCGACTCCTTATCATCCCGTCTTTAACGTGCCGCGCTTTGCGCTGGCCACTCGCGACCGCTTCTTCCTCTGCGTCAAAGCGCGCGATCCGAAATTCGATCGCGAGCGGACGAGGCAGTTTCTGACGAGCTTGAAAGCGCGAGGCGTATTTGAGATTGAAGCCTGACGTGGAAAGTCGAAACTCGAAATTGGAAACTCGAAGCTCGAAGCTCGAAACTCGAAACTCGAGACTCGTCCACGAGCGAGGCTGCGATCTTCAATTTTCAATTTTCAATTTTGAATTTTCAATCTTCAATTTGAACTTTGTGCTCCTGCTCATCGCGCTCAGCATGCTAAGCGCCTGTCGCCTCGACATGCACACTCAGCCGAAGTATAAGCCTCTCGAGCAGAGTTCCTTCTTCGACGACGGCCGCTCCGCGCGGCCCGTGGTGCCGGGCACCGTGGCCCGCGGTCACCTTCGCATTGACGAGCACCTGTACACGGGAAGGATCAGCGGCGCGCTGGCGGATACGTTCCCGTTTCCCGTCACGCGGCAAGACCTCGATCGGGGACGAGAACGCTACAACATCTACTGCTCGCCCTGCCACGATTACGCGGGCAGCGGCCGCGGCATGATCGTCCAGCGCGGCTTCCCGCCTCCGCCTTCCTACCACACCGATCGTCTGCGGCAGGCTCCCGTGGGACACTTCTTCGAGGTTATGACGAAAGGCTATGGGACCATGTTCAGTTACGCCGACCGCGTGTCTCCCGAAGACCGATGGAGGATCGCGGCGTACATCCGCGCCCTGCAATTGAGCCAGGGAGCGACGATGAACGACGTGCCGCCCGAGGAACGCCAGCAGTTAGTTGGCCAGCAGTTACTGGGGCAGATGCAATGAACTCGAACCAAGCGCTCAAGCTCCAACTCGATCGCCTCCAGCAGCGCGCGCTGGGGGTGGGTGGGATGGCATTGGCGCTGGCCTTCGCGGGGGCGATCGCGAGGCCGGCGCAGTTTTTCCGCTCCTATCTTCTGGCCTACGTTTTCTGGATCGCATTCCCGCTGGGTTCGATGGCCCTCCTGATGCTGCACCACCTTGCCGGAGGCTATTGGGGATTTGTGATCCGCCGGTCGCTGGAGGCGGGGACCAGGAGTTTCCAGGTGATGGCCTTGCTCTTCGTTCCGGTCCTGGCCGGCCTCCGTTATGGTCTTTTCCCTTGGGCCCGGCCGGACAGCGCTTCGGACCCGATGTGGCGCCAGAAACACTTTTATCTGAACGTCCCTTTCTTCGCCGCGCGCGCCGTGGTTTACTTCGTGGCCTGGATCGTGCTGGCCTACTACCTGAACAAGTGGTCGACCGAGCAAGACCGGACGGGGGATCCCACCCTGCTGAGCCGCTTTCAGGCTTTGAGCGGCGCCGGCCTGGTGATTTACGGGCTGACCATCACCTACGCCTCGGTGGACTGGGTGATGTCACTCGAAAAGGGGTTCTTCTCGACCATTTACGGAATGATTTTTATGGTGATCCCCGCGCTCACCGCCCTCGCTTTCGTCATCGTCGTGGCGATGTTGCTCGCGGGCACAAAGCCGCTCTCGGACGTCATCGCGGAGTCCCATTTCCAGGACCTCGGCAACATCCTGCTGACCTTCGTGATGCTGTGGGCTTACCTTTCGTTTTCACAGTTTCTGATCGTCTGGTCCGGCAACCTGCAGAGCGAGGTCCCCTGGTACCTAAGCCGGGCCAAGGGCGGATGGGCAGGGGTGGCGCTGTTTCTGATCCTCTTTCATTTCGCCGCGCCTTTTGTGCTTCTTCTCAACCGGCCTGTCAAGCGCCGGATGCGCGTGCTGGCCGCGCTCGCGTCGGCTTTGATATTCGTGAGCCTGGTTGACATGTTCTGGCTGGTGACGCCGGCATTTTATCCGTCAATCTCGCTCGTCAGCGGAACAGACGTGCTGATGGACGCGCTCGCGGTCACGGGCATTGGGGGACTATGGACGGCGAGGTTCATCTCGCAGCTTAAGAGCCAGCCGCTGCTGCCGCTCCACGATGCGCGGTTTGTAGAGGCGCCTTTCGGCGCGCAGACCGAAGCCTCGTGAGTCGAATTGCTTGCGAGCCCGGTAAAAGCGAAACTGAGACGATGGAAGCCAATCCCAGTGATCGCGTTTGGCGTGGCGTTGCTCGTCCTCATCGTTGCGGGACTTCTCGTGAGTGAAGGCGTATTGCGTTATTACGAGGTGCGCCAGCCGCTCGGCCCTCCGGCTTCTCCGTTTGAGAACGTGCGGGCGCTGCCTCCCGCGCCTCGCTTGCAAGTCGCTCCCGTGGAGGACCTCGCACGTTATCAGGCGGCGCAGGCATCGGCGCTGAACAGTTACGGTTGGGTGGACCAGCAAGCGGGAGTGGTGCGAATTCCCATCGATCGGGCGATGAACCTTTTGCTCGAGAGAGGCCTTCCCGCCCGCGCCAGCGCCGCGCAGCAGGGCGCGGCCGAAATCAAGCCCGGCGAGGTCCAGCAATACACTGTGCCGAAGGGGTATACGCCGGAGCCATCCCGCTAGGGAGGATTGTCTGAAAAGCAAATCAAGAATCAAAGCTCAGAGAGCAAAAGGCGAAAATAACTGCAAGCCAGGGTTTCGCCGCGCTTGCGTTTTCCTGCTTGCCGCACTCGCAACGACGGCGCTGGTTGCGACGGTTACGGCGCGGGCCGATGATCCGCCTGTGCGAGCTGAGAATTCGAAGACGTTGCCTCCTTTACTCCGCGACGTGGGCATCGACCAGAAACTCAACCAGCAGGTCCCGCTCGATCTCGAGTTCAGAGACGAGACCGGGAAGACGGTGCGGCTCGGAGACTATCTTGGCGCCAAGCCCTCCGTCCTCGCCCTGGTCTACTATCAGTGCCCGATGCTCTGCACCATGGTCTTGAACGGACTGCTGGAAAGCTTGAAGCAGCTCAAGTTTGATGTAGCCGACCAGTTCAACGTGGTAACGGTAAGCTTTGACCCGAGCGAGAAGCCCTCGCTGTTCGCGCATGCCACCGCCATCATGGTCCTGACTCCTCAAGGCAGGCTGGCGCGCTATTTTTACGGCATTCGCTATCCCGCCGGAGATTTGCGCTTGGCCCTGGTGGAGGCGTCCGCCGGAAAGATCGGCTCGCCCGTCGACCAGGTGCTGCTCTACTGCTGCCAGTACAACCCCGCGACGGGGAAGTATGGTTTCATTATTTCGCGGGTGATCCAGATCGCCGGCCTGATCACCATCCTTTCGCTGGGGACCTTGATCTTCGTGATGTCACGCGGCGGGCGGCGCAGCGTAAAAACGGGATTCGGGGAGAGAATGGTGCATGACGAATGATGGACTAACCAAGGCGCGGCTGTCTTGTTTAACGTTCATCATTCAGAATTCATCATTCATCATTCATCATTGACTCCCGACTCCTGAGACCGGCGGTCATAGACCGCCGCTACAGAGCTTAGATTCACTATCGACCAGCATGAACGGCTTGCCCTTACGTCCCGACCAGGCTTCGACCATCGCTCGGGGAGTAGACCACCTGTACTATTTCCTGACCGCGGTCGATTTGTTTTTCACGGCGCTGATTTTTCTGACCATATTCTATTTCGCGATCAGGTATCGCCGCCGCTCGGAGGACGAGCGGCCTCCGCGGATCGCCGAGTTCCTGCCTATCGAAGTCGCGTGGACCGCGGTCCCGCTTTGCCTGACCGTGGTGATGTTTCTGTGGGGTTCGAGTCTCTACATTCAGGACTCGCGCCCGCCCGTGGCGGCCAGCGAGATTTTCGTGGTCGGCAAGCAGTGGATGTGGCACCTGCAGCACCCGGAGGGTGTGCGCGAGATCAACGAGCTGCACGTCCCGGTCGGCCGCCCGATCAAGCTGACCATGACTTCCGAGGACGTGATCCACGATTTCTTCATCCCGGCCTTCCGGGTGAAAAAGGACGTCGTTCCCGGCCGATACTCCAGCATCTGGTTCGAGGCGACCCAGGCCGGCACGTACCACTTCTTCTGCGCCCAGTACTGCGGCGAGTACCATTCCCACATGACCGGCTGGGTCTACGCCATGACTCCGGTCGACTACCAGCACTGGTTGAGCGGCAGCATCAAGGGCGAATCGATGGCCGCCGCCGGGGCCGAGCTTTACCAGCAGTTCGGCTGTGTGACCTGCCACGGGACGGGCAAGGGTCCGTCATTCGCGGGCCTCTACGGCAAGCCCGTGGCGCTCTCGAACGGCGCCACGGCGATCGCGGATGAGGACTACCTTCGCGAGTCCATCCTGTACCCCAGCGCCAAAATCGTGAACGGATATCCGGCGATTATGCCCACGTTCAAGGGCCAGATCAGCGAGGAGCAGTTGTTGCAGCTCATCGCCTACGTCAAGTCCTTGGCAACCGAAGAAAGGAATCTGGGCAAGCCATGAGCACGGTCACGGTTGAAGCCCCGCTTGAATCTCCGATGGGGTCGCGCGTTCACTATCTGAACGTGAACTACGGGATCAGGTCCTGGCTCTTCACCACCGATCACAAGCGCATCGCGCTCCTGTACCTCGCGTCGATCACGTTCTTTTTCTTCATCGGCGGGGCGGCCGCGGTCCTGATGCGCTTGAACAAGTTGTTCAGCATGCACGGCATTATCATGGTTTGGTTCTTCCTGATTCCGTCGATTCCGAACGTGCTCGGGAACTTCCTCGTCCCCATGATGATCGGCGCGCGCGACCTGGCCTTTCCGCGCCTGAACCTGCTCAGTTGGTACGTTTTCATGACGGGCGGGCTGTGCGTGCTCTACGCGGTGTCTTCCGGCGGCGTGGACACCGGCTGGACGTTCTACACTCCCCTGAGCACCACTTACTTGAATTCGCACGTGATGTCGGCGGCGATCGGCGTCTTCATCTCGGGCTTCTCGTCGATCCTTACCGGCCTGAACTTCGTCGTGACCATCCACAAGATGCGCGCCCCGGGCTTGACTTGGTTCCGGCTCCCGCTCTTCATCTGGGCGACTTACGCCACCAGCATCATTTTCATCCTGGGCACGCCGGTGCTGGCGATCAACTTGGTCCTTATCGCTTTAGAGAGGGCTTTCCACGTGGGAATCTTCGATCCAGCGCTGGGCGGCGACCCGATCCTGTTCCAGCACCTGTTCTGGTTCTATTCGCATCCAGCGGTGTACATCATGATTCTGCCTTCGATGGGGGTGATGAGCGAGCTGGTGACCTGCTTCTCAAAGAAGCGGATTTTCGGCTACAGCTTCGTCGCGTTTTCGAGCGTCGCCATCGCCGTCATATCGTTTCTGGTGTGGGGCCATCACATGTTTGTGAGCGGCCAGTCCGTGTACGCCGGTCTGGTCTTCTCGGCTCTAAGCTTCGCCGTGGCCATTCCTTCGGCGATCAAGGTCTTCAACTGGACGGCTACGCTTTACAAGGGGTCGGTCTCCTACCAGGCGCCGATGCTCTACGCCATGGGATTTATCGGGCTGTTCACCATGGGCGGGTTGACCGGGCTGTTCCTGGCGTCCCTCGCCGTCGACGTGCACGTCCACGACACCTACTTCGTGATCGCCCACTTTCACTACATCATGGTGGGCGGGGCGGTGATGGGATACCTGGGTGGCATTCACTTCTGGTGGCCCAAAATCACCGGGCGCCTGTATCCGGACGCTTGGGCCAGGTTCGCGGCGCTGGTGATCTTTGTGGGGTTCAACCTCACCTTCTTTCCCCAATATGTGGTTGGATACCTCGGGATGCCGCGCCGCTACGCCGTGTACGCTCCGGAGTTCCAGGTGCTCAACGTGCTGTCGTCGGCGGGGGCCTCGATCCTGGGTATCGGCTACCTCATTCCGCTGGTGTACCTGATCTGGTCGATGCGCTACGGTCCGGCCGCGGGGCCTAACCCGTGGGGGGCCAAAGGACTCGAATGGGAGACCCCGTCGCCGCCTCCCACGGAGAACTTTGAGGAGACGCCTGTGGTGACCGAAGAGGCATACGCCTATCATCCCCCCGCGGCCGAACGCACGGTC
>WNGL01017384.1_pt1 | contig 10481 bp, 13 predicted proteins | sample 5400591 | NCBI WGS metagenome assembly WNGL01 (sample SAMN13153377, study PRJNA577476) | soil metagenome | isolation source: 80 cm soil or saprolite under Garry oak tree replicate 1 | place: USA:California | collected 2016-06-15
TCGCCGTGACCTGCGGGACGCCGACACCGGCAACGATCCGCGTCGTGCACGAGGCCCCCGGACCGACTCCTACCTTCACGGCATCCGCGCCCGCGTCGATCAGCGACTCGGTCGCCTCGGCCGTCGCGACGTTGCCTGCGATCACCTCGACGTCCCACTCCGACTTCACGCGCCGCACCATTTCGGGCACCGACGCCGAATGGCCGTGGGCCGTGTCCACGACGAGCACGTCGACACCCGCGTCGACGAGCGCGCCCGCGCGCTCCCACGCGTCGGGGCCGACGCCGACCGCCGCGCCCACGCACAGCCGCCCCTGCCGGTCCTTCGTCGCCTGTGGGAACTCGATGCGCTTCTGGATGTCCTTGACCGTGATCAGCCCGCACAGGCGCCCCTCGGCGTCGACGACGGGCAGCTTCTCGATCTTGTGACGGTGCAGGATCGTCTCCGCCTCCGCGAGAGTGGTGCCGACCGGCGCCGTGACGAGATCGTGCGACGTCATCAACGCCGAGACCGGCTGCGTCGCGTCCGGCGCAAAGCGCAGGTCACGGTTCGTCAGGATCCCGACGAGGATCCCCTCGTCGTCCGTGATCGGCACGCCTGAGATGTGGTACGTCGCCATCAGCTCGAGCGCGTCCGAGACCAGCGCCTGCCGCGGCAGCGTGACGGGCTCCACGATCATCCCGGACTCCGAGCGCTTCACCTTGTCGACTTCCGCCACCTGCGCGTCGATGGACAGGTTGCGGTGGACGATCCCGAGGCCGCCCTCGCGCGCCAGGGCGATCGCAAGCCGCGCCTCGGTGACGGTGTCCATCGCCGCGGAGACGATCGGGATCGCGATGCGAATCCCGCGTGTCAGCTGCGTCGCTGTGGAGACGTCGTTCGGCAGTACGCGCGACTCCGCCGGGACGAGCAGCACATCGTCGAAAGTCAGCCCTTCTCGCGAGAACTTGCGGTCGAGCTCGACGAGCCGTTCGAGCTGCGCCTGGTCGAGCTTCAGACCCTCCATCGGTCGATGGTACCAGCGGGTTCCGACGGCTCAGGTGCTCACGGGCTCGAGCTCGCGCACGTCAACGGCGTGCTGCAGCCGTGTCGCCTCGCGCGGCTCGAACCGGCCGGCTCCGACCTCGAGCGTCGAGGCCGCGCCGGCGGCGACGCCGGCGCCGAGCGACTCGTCGACGGGACGCTCCGCGAGGCGCGCGGCGAGGAACGCCGCGAGCAGGACGTCGCCGGACCCGACGGCCGAGACGGGCTCCACCTGCGGCGCGATCGCCCGGAAGCGCAGCCGTTTCCGTTCCTCGCGGAAGAGCCCGAAGCTTCGCAGCTCAGAGGTGATGAGGACGTTGCGGGCACCCATGTCCGCAATGCGGTCGACCGCCATCAGGTAGTCCTCGTCGTCGCGGAACTCCTGCCCGACGAGGCCCTCGGCCTCGCGCTGGTTCGGCGTGACGAGAAACGGCTCAGCCTCCACTCCGAGCCGCAGCGGGACGCCCTCGGAGTCGAGCACCGCAGGCACGTGGCGGCGGTTGAGGCCGCGGATCGCGTCGGCGTAAAACGAGTCGTCGACCCCTCGCGGCAGCGTCCCCGAGAAGACGACCATGTCGGCACCGCGCGCGAGATAGCTGATCTTCTCCAGCAGCATCGTGAGCTCCTCGGGCTCGACGCGCGGGCCCCATTCGTTGATCTCCGTGTACGTCGCGGTGGTCGGGTCGACAACCGCCGTCGAGGTGCGCGACTCATCTGCGATGCGGACGAAGTCGTTGAGGATCGCCTCCGACGTCAGCTCCTCCACGATGCGCGTGCCCGTGCGACCGCCGGCAAGGCCCGTCGCGACGACGGGCACGTCGAGGCGCTTGAGGGCGCGAGCGACGTTGATCCCCTTGCCGCCCGCGAGTGTCAGCCCCTGGCTGGCGCGGTGGCGTTGTCCGAGCTGGAAGTTCGGCACGGTCAGCGTCCGGTCGATCGCCGCATTGAGCGTCACCGTGACGATCATGTGAACCAGCTCCCGATGTGACGGAAGGTGCGTCCGGCGTAGAAGCCGAGCCGCCCGCCGAAGCCGGGGCGCGAGACGGCCCTGCTCGTGACGAGCGGGCGACGGACGACGAGGCGCTTCCCCGAATAGACGCGCACCTCTCCCACCTGCTCGCCGCGTGAGACCGGCAACGCCAGGGCGGCGGATGCGATCACACGCTCGACGAGCGGCCGGTCGACGCGCACGGACCGAACAGCGCCCGCGGCGGCGACGATCGGCACGCTCTGTTTCCCGTAGCCCACCGCGGCCTGCAGGTAGACGCGCTGCGGCCGGACGACCCATACGGGCCGGTAGCGCGAAACACCCCAGCGCAGGAGCGACGCGAGATCGGTATTCCGCTGGGACCGCGTCGGGCTGCCGAGCACCGTCGTGTACAGCGTGATGCCGTCCCGCCGTACGGCGGCGACCTCGCACCAGCCCGCGGCGGCCGTGTGTCCCGTCTTCACGCCGTACAGGCCATGGAAGACGCCGAGCAGGTCGTTCCAGGTGTGCAGCGTGCGGCCGCCCGCGATCGAATCCGTCCGCAGACGGACGACGGCGCGGATCCGCGGGTCGCGCATCGCCGCCTCGGCGAGCCGCGTCACGTCGAGGGCGGTCGAGTAGTGATCACGGGCGTCGAGCCCGTCGGGACGGGTGAAGTGTGTGCGATCGAGCTTGAGCTGCACGGCCTTGGCGTTCATGAGCTTGACGAACGCAGCCACGTCACCGTGTGCGGTGTAGTCGGCGAGCGCGTCGGCCGCATCGTTTGCGCTCTGGATCAGCGCCGCCTTGACGAGGTCTCCGACGGTGATGCGCTCGCCCGCGCGCAGGTTGATCGTCGACTCGCCGACCCCGGCCGCATCCGCGCGCACCCGCACGACGTCGTTCCACCGCGTGTGGTCGAGTGCGACCAGCACGGTCATCAACTTGGTGATCGACGCGATCGGGACGCGTGTCCAGGCGTGGTGCTGGGCGAGTACCTCCCCCGTCGCCGGATTCACGACGAGAAAGGCGCCCGCGGAGACCGGGGGAGCGCCGGCGTAGGCGGGACCTGCACAGAGGAGCGCCGCAGCTGCGACGCCGGCCAGGCGAAGCTTCACGAGCGGCAAGGCTAGCCGACGCGAATGCGATCCCCGGGCCGGAGGGCGTTCGGGTCGAGGCTGGGGTTCAGCGTCAGCAGCTGGTCGACGGTCGTGTTGTACTTCGCCGCGATCGCTCCGAGCGTGTCGCCGCTCTGGATCACGTAGTACTGGGCGACGGGTGTGGTCGACGTCGACCTCGACGTGCCGGTGAGGACGAGCTTGTTCGTCGTCGTCGCCTGCGTCGTCGCCGCGGCCGTGGTCGTGGGCACGCCGACGGTGTCGGGGTGCGTGCCGGAGCCGTGGTTCAGTCCCGCCTTGACGAGCAGCACGGCGACCGTGACCGCCGCCAGGAACACGACCGGCGCGCCGAAGCGCGTCAGCTCGCGGCGGCGGACCGGATCCACACCGGAGTGATTACCACCCGGAGACGGACCACACCTCGCGCGCGTACTTCGATGCCTCCGCGGCGGCCGCTGTGCGCCAGTCCATCCCCGAGACGCGGAACGCGTAGATGACGTTGCGCGCGACGTTGACGAGCGCGCTCGCCGGCCCGCTCGTGAACGCGCGTGCGACATCGGCCGGCGTGGCGCCTTGGGCCCCGACGCCGGGCAGCAAGAGGATCGCGCGCGGCAGCAGGCGCCGCGCCTCGCCGACCGCACGCGGATGGGTTGCGCCGATCACCGCGCCGACGGACGAGAGGCCGTGCTCGCCGACGAGATCCGCACCCCATTCAGCGACGAGGTCCGCCACCTGATGCCAGACGGTGCGTCCGTCGGAGAGGACGAGGTCCTGCACCTCCGCGCCGCCGGCGTTCGACGTCTTGATCACGCAGAAGACACCGGCGCCCTCGCGGCGGCACGCCGCGAGAAACGGATCGATCGAGTCGCGCCCGAGGTAGGGGTTCACCGTCACGGCGTCGGCCAGCGGCTCCCGCCCATTCGTCCGCTCGAGAAAGGCTGTCGCGTACGCGCGTGCGGTCGAGCCGATGTCGCCGCGCTTGGCGTCGGCGATCACCTGCAGGCCGGCGGCCCGCGCGTAGGCGCAGACGTCCTCGAGCGCACGCGCGCCGTCGGCGCCGAGCGCCTCGAAGAACGCGACCTGGGGCTTCACTCCCACCACGTACGGCGCCACCGCGTCCACGAATCCACGACAGAAGCGCCCACAGGCGTCGGCCGCCTCGGTGCGGCCGAGATGGGCTGCGCCTTTCAGCTCGACCGGAAGCAGGTCCGGCCGGGGATCGAGGCCGACGACGAGCTGCGACCGCTTGTGCTCGACGGCCTCGGCGAGGCGGTCGGCGAAGTGCGTCGTCGCAACGGCGGCCACGCGTCTGACTGTACTGATGCCCAAAGACGGCCCCAGGTCGTTCAAGCGCTTGAGCCCATGGCGACTTCTGGATTAACGGAGGACGGGCAGAGCCCGCCCTCCTCTAAGGCGGCACCGCAAGCGGCGCCGCGAAGACAGCGAGGGCCGCGATTTCGCGGCCCTCACGGTGAAACTACGAAGGCGGTGCTAGCCGCCCTTGACGGCCGCCTTGAGCTGGCTGCCTGCCGTGAACTTCGGCACCGTGGCTGCCGGGATCGTGACCTTTTGCGTCGGATTCCGCGGATTCACGCCCTGCCGCTCGGCGCGATGCTGGGTGGTGAACTTCCCGAACCCGGTGAAAGCCACCTCGCCGCGGCCGCGCAGTGTCTCGGTGATCGAGTCGAGGAAGGCGTCAACGGCCCTCGCTGCGTCTCTACTCGAGAGGCCCGACTTGTTGGCGACCTCGTTAACGAACTCTTGTTTCGTCAAGTCCCGCTCCTCCTGTCGACGATTCGGATCACGGGCAAAGACCCTAACAGTCACGCCGGACCCGCTCAACCATGCGGTTTTGCGGGGATTTTGGCCGTCCCGAGAAGGTCGCTCGCACGGAAAATCGGCCTGAGGCGTACGGCTTGGCGCGCCAGCGCGTCGGCGCCGCCCTCCTCCCGGTCGACCACGCAGACCGCCGTTCTGACCGCCAAACCCACCTGGCGCAGCGCCTCAACCGCCCCCAGCAAAGCCCCTCCGGAGGTGACGACGTCCTCGACGAGGCACACAGACTCGCCTTCGTCGTAGACGCCCTCGACCCGTTTGGACGTCCCGTACTCCTTCGCGGCGTTGCGCACGATCAGGAACGGGAGGCCGGACGCGAGCGAGCCTGCGGCCGCAAGCGCGACGGCGCCGAGCTCCGGCGCGGCGAGCCGCGTGGCATCCGGCTCGAATTCCGCCGCCGCCCGGGCGATTCGCTCCCCGAGGGCCGCGAGCAGGTCGGGCCGCGTCTCGAAGCGGTACTTGTCCAGGTAGTAGGGCGAGCGCTTGCCCGAGCGCAGCACGAAGTCGCCCTCGAGATACGCAGCCTCGCGGAGAGCGAGCTTGAGCTCGTCGTGGGTCAAATACCGCGCGCTTGGCTGATGATCTGGCGCGCAAGCGGAAGCAGGCGTTCCGCGCCGGGCGAGCCGTTGGTCAGGGAGAGCATCGAGCCGTCCTCGAAGTAGAGGTCTGCACGCTCGCGGTGCGCCGTCTGCCGGCGGATGAGCGCGGCGCCGGCGACCATGCCGCCGAGGACGCCGAGGATCGCCGCAGCGCTACGACGCATCGGGCTTCTTCTTTCGCGGAGCCGGCTTCTTTCTCGGGGCCGCCTTCGACGCGGCGGCCGTCTTGCGCGGCCCGGCGGGCTTCCTTCTCGGCGTAGCGATCTTCTTGACGCTGCGTAAGGCGGACTTGAGGTCGTAGAACACGAGCCCGACCGTGGGATCCGCACCCGTCGTCGCCGCGATGGACGTCTTGCCCTCCCGCACGACGAAGACGCTGCCCTCGCCCGTTGCGACCTCGAGCTGGGTCAGCGGAGAGTCGCCGGTCTTGAGCTCCTCGGCCCTGACGAGCAGCTCAGAGGCCGCCCTGGCCAGCGCTTCCCCGTTCCCGCCGGTCGAGCCGGCGACCTTGCCCTTGTCGTCGAAGACCACCGCAGCCTGGATCTGGGAGGAGATCTCGGTCAGGTCGGCGAGTGCGTGCTGGGCATCCATCGGCCCTCAGTCTAGGGTCCGCTCGGATGCGGGTGCGCAGACGGGACCTGTGGCGAAAGTTCTTCGCCGACCGCGGCACGCACCTCGCCGCGATGATCGCCTACTTCGCGCTGCTTTCCTTCGTGCCGCTGACGTTCATTTCCTTGTCGCTGCTCGGCTTGACCGGCCGCGCAGACGAGTCGTCGTTCCTCGTCAAAGAGATCAAGCACGCGCTGCCGGGCACGCCGATCGATCGCATCATCGATCTGGTTCACACCGTCCAGGACAATGCGCCCGCGCTCGGGCTCGTCGGCGGCGCCGCGCTGTTGTGGACGTCGCTGTCGCTCTTCAGCGTGCTCGAGTCCGCGTTCAACATCGTCTACGACCGCCCGAACCGGTCCTTCCTGCACGGGAAGGGGCTCGCGTCCGTGGTGATGGTCGGCTCGCTCGTCACGCTGTTCGTCGCACTGCTGGCCGGCTCGCTCGGCGTGTCGGCGCTGAAGGAGTATGCGCCCGGATTCGTCGGCAACTCGACGACGGCGTACATCGTCTCGATCGCCGTCTCGCTTTTCGGGGTCTTCGTCTTCCTCGTCTCGTGTTACTACGTCCTGACCAACGAGGATCTGAGCGTGCGCGAGGTGCTGCCGGGTGCGCTGCTCGCGACCGTCTTCCTCGAGGGCACGTTCCAGGTGCTGCCGCTCTACCAGCGCTACGCCGACCTCAACCCGGGACTCCGTGCGTTCGGCGCGCCGGCAATCCTGCTCGTCTGGCTCTACGTGATGTCGAATGTGATCGTCTTCGGTGCCGAGCTGAACTGGTGGATATCAAGACGGCGCGAAGAAAGGCTCGTCCAGGAAATTCCTGGACTCGCCTGAAGGTTCGCCGCTTCGCGGGGAACGCGCGCGGGCTCGGCCCGCGCGCTCTTGGGTGGCCGGCCTAGGTCTTCGTCCGTGCGGCGCGGCGATGCTGCGCGTCGCCGCCTCGCATCAGTTCGCCTGCACGTACTGCTGCTTCGCTCGCACCACGCTCCGGCCCTGGGCGCTGGGTTAACCGGCTGCTCATCTTCCGAATGTCGCGAGAAGCGCGCGGGCTGCGTTGGCTCGGTGTGAATGCTCCGCCTTCCAGTCGTTCCCGAGTTCCCCGACCGTGCGCTCCTCGGCGTCGGGAACGAAGATGGGATCGAAGCCGAAGCCCGCGGTCCCGCTGGGCTGTGTCGCGATTCGGCCTTCGAGCGTGCCTCGTCCACGACGCTCCTCGCCGGCCAGGCCGAGGGCGACGAGCTCGCACACGTACCGAGCCCGCCTGTCGTCGCCCTCCAGGCCCTCCAGCTGCTGCAGCATCCACCCGACCTCGTCCCCGGCGGCGCTCCGAGAGGAATGGACGCCCGGGCCTCCTCCCAGGCCGGCGACTTCGATGCCGGAGTCCTCGCCGATCACCCAGAACGGAGGCGGCGTGACAGCACGTCCGAAGCGGGCCTTCGCCAGCGCGTTCTCGTAGTAGGTCGCGCCCGTTTCGGCCGGATAGTCCTCAGCCTCGACGGCCTCGATCTCCCAGCCGGGTAGCAGCCGCTCCAGCTCGCGCGCCTTGTTCGCGTTACGCGAGGCGAGCTTCGCTCTCAATCGCTCCAGCGGACGTCGGCGACGTTCGGGACATCGGCGATCCGGGCGACGAGCCGGGGCGCGGCAAGATCGCGGGGCAGCGCGAGGTCGAGCTCGAGCCTGCGCCGGTCACCCTCCTGGCTCACGTCGATCGAGTCGATGCGGACGCCGATACGCTCGATCTCGTCGATCACCTCACCGGGCGGCGACCCCGCCGGCAGCTCGACGAGCAGGCGCCCGTCCTCCGGGCGGAACCTGCGCAGGATGCGGTACGCGATGATCCGCAAGGGATAGAGGGCGATCAGCACGAGCGCGGTCGTGATCACGACGTCGCAGTCGAGCCACAGCGAGGCGGCCGTCGTGAGGCCGCGGACGGAGAGGCCCTGGCGAATGATTGCGCCGGCGCCGAGGAAGCCGATGCCGGTCACGATCTGCGCCGCGATCCGGGTCGGATCCGCGCGCACGACCGACTGCCCGGAGGCGAGGAACGCATGGAAGCCGTAGGCGCCCACGATCGTGAACAAGGCGGAGCCCAGAGCGACGAGCAGATGCGTCCGCAGGCCCGCTTCGCGTTCGCGCAGCTCGCGCTCGACGCCGATCAGACCGCCGAGCGTCGCGGCGAGGGCGAGGCGCAGCAGCGACTCGTCCCAGTTGAGCGTCGGAAGGCTGCTAGACGCGAGCTGCAGCAACAGCTTCTTCCTGCGCGGCCGAGAGCTCTTCGATGCCCGCTGCCGCGAGCTCGAGCAGCTCGTCGAGGCCGGCGCGGCTGAACGGCGTCCGCTCGGCGGTGGCTTGCACCTCCACAAGCGCACTGTCGCCGGTCATGACGACGTTCATGTCGACCTCGGCGCTCGAATCTTCGGAGTAGTCGAGATCGAGCAGCGGAACACCGTCGACGATCCCGACGGAGACGGCCGCGACCGAGTCCGTCAGCGTCTTCGAGAGGCCGAAGCGATCGAGCGCGCGCCGGGCGGCGACGTACGCGCCGGTGATCGCGGCGCAGCGCGTGCCGCCGTCGGCCTGCAGCACGTCGCAGTCGACCCAGAGCGTCCGCTCGCCGAGCGCGTCGAAGTCGGTCACGGCGCGGATCGAGCGTCCGATCAGCCGCTGGATCTCCACCGTGCGGCCACCTTGCTTTCCGCGCGACGCCTCACGCTCGGTGCGGTCGCCGGTCGACGCCGGCAGCAGCGAGTACTCCGCCGTCAGCCACCCTCGTCCTTTGCCGTACAACCACCGCGGCACTCCTTCCTGGATCGACGCGGTGCACAGCACCTTCGTCCTGCCCTGGCCGAACAACACCGAGCCGTGCGGCTGCTCGAGGTAGTCCGGCTGCAGCTCGAGCGGCCGCAGCTCGTCGGGACGGCGGCCGTCGTTCCTCATGCGGCCGCCAGCGTCGCGAGCTCGACGTGCTCGACGTCGGTGATTGGAAGCTGGAGGAAGCGGACGCCCATCTCGCGGAAAGCGTCCGGATCGCCGGTGGTCAGGAACCGATACGCGCCCTCGCGCTCGACCGTGTTCTCGTAGCCTTTCCGCGCCAGCGTCTGCGCGACTTCGCGCGCCGTCTCCTCGGCGGAGAAGACCAGCGTGACGTCGCGGCCGAAGACGCGCTGGAAGATCGGGCGGATGAGCGGGTAGTGCGTGCAGCCGAGGATGACCGTGTCGACGCCCGCCTGCTTCAGCGGCGCCGCGTACTCACGCACCGCGTCGGTCGTCTCTTCGCCGAACGGGTCGTCACTCTCGATCAGCGGCACGAGCCGCGGGCAGGCGACCTGCAGCAGCTCGGCGCCGGCGTCGAGCGCGTGCACGAGCTCGCGGTACCGGCCCGCCGCAACCGTGCCCTCGGTTGCGAGGAGCCCGATACGCCGGTTCCGCGTCGCCTGCACCGCTGCGTGGGCCTCCGGGGTGATCACACCCACAACCGGGACGTCGAGCTCCTCCTGCAGTTGCGGGAGTGCGGCCGAAGTCGCCGTGTTGCAGGCATTGACCACGAGCTTGACGCCCCGGTCCTGCAGGTATGCGCCGATCTCGCGCGCGAAGCGGCGCACCTCGTCCAGCGGCCGTGGCCCGTACGGAAGCCGCGCGTGGTCGCCGAGATAGACGAAATCCTCGTGCGGCATCGTCACGAGGCACTCGTGCAGGACGGTCAGTCCGCCCACGCCCGAGTCGAACACGCCGACGGGCCGCGAATCCATGCCCGGCGATCGTATCTCCGAAGTAGGCTGTGGAACGTGCAACGCCGTCTCCTCGCGGTCGCGACCGCGTTGTTCCTCTTTCCGGCGGGGCACGCCGCAGCTGCGGACTTCACCAAGGTCGACACGAAGGTGACGATGAGCGACGGCGTGCAGATCGCGGTCAGCTACTTCCAGCCGACCGGGACGCCTCCGGCGGCCGGCTGGCCCGCGATCATGCTCCTTCACGGCCTGGGCCAGACACGGAACACGTCCGACTTCGTCAACTGGTCGCCGAACTCCATGGCCGCGCAGTACCTGGCGCCGGAGGGCTACGCCGTCCTGACGTACGACGCGCGCGCGCACGGCGAGTCCGGCGGGTTGTTCACGCTCGACGGGCCGCGCGAGCTCGCCGACCTCCGCGAGCTGCTGACGTGGCTGACGACGAAGCACCCGGTCGATGCGCAGCACGTGGGCGCCTACGGCGCGTCATACGGCGGAGGGCTCGTCTGGAAGGCGGCCGTGGAGGGATTCCCGTTCGCGGCGATCGCTCCGACCGCCACGTGGACCGATCTGCAGGAGGCGCTCGCACCGCAGGGGCT
>WNGL01025833.1_pt1 | contig 10481 bp, 9 predicted proteins | sample 5400591 | NCBI WGS metagenome assembly WNGL01 (sample SAMN13153377, study PRJNA577476) | soil metagenome | isolation source: 80 cm soil or saprolite under Garry oak tree replicate 1 | place: USA:California | collected 2016-06-15
TAGCGATGCGCAGGCCGGCCGCGGGTGCCCATCGACCGCGCACACCGAGCACAGCGCCCATCGGATGAGCACATACTGTTCGAGGTCTCGACATCGACGGCTCCGACTTGCTGAAGAAGACGATCCCCTCAGTCACGGCATCGGCTCCGAGATCCAGAAGCCGCTCGCCCGCGTGGTCATCGGCGGCCTCATCTCCTCGACCGCGCTCACCCTTCTCGCCCTCCCCACCGTCCACGCCCCCTTCGCCGCGCGGAGCCGCGAGGCCGAGCCGAGGGATCGTCCTCCGGAGCCGCCCGCCGCCGCATCCTGAAAAAACGACGGCCCCCGGCGCGCGCGGCGCCGAGGGCTGTCCGGCGTCACGAGGCTCTAGATATCGTAGTAGAGGGCGAACTCGTAGGGATGCGGGCGCAGCCGGACGGGATCCACTTCGTTCTTCCGCTTGTACTCGATCCACGTCTCGATCAGGTCCGGGGTGAAGACGTCGCCCTTGAGAAGGAAGGCGTGATCCTTCTCCAGGTTGTCGAGCACGATATCGAGGGCGCCGGGGAGCTGCTTGATCTTCTTCTGCTCGGCGGGCGGCAGCTCGTAGAGGTCCTTGTCCACCGGCTTGCCGGGATCGATCTTGTTGGCCACCCCGTCGAGGCCGGCCATGACGCAGGCGGCGAAGCTCAGGTATGGGTTGCAGGTCGGATCCGGCGTGCGGAACTCGATCCGCTTCGCGCCTTCGGCCTTCGAGTACATGGGGATGCGAATGGCCGCGGAGCGGTTCCGCTGGCTGTACACGAGGTTGATGGGCGCCTCGTAGCCGGGCACCAGCCGCTTGTAGCTGTTGGTGCTGGGGGCGATGAAGGCGAGGAGGGCGGGAGCGTGCTTGAGGATCCCCCCGATGTAGTACAGACACATCTTCGAGATGTCGGCGTAGCCGCCGCGCTCGTAGAAGAGGTTCTTGCCGTTCTTCCAGATGGACTGATGGGTGTGCATCCCGGAGCCGTTGTCCTGGAAGAGAGGCTTGGGCATGAAGGTCGCGGTCTTGCCCCACTTCTTGGCGGTGTTCTTCGCGCAGTACTTGTACCAGCACACCCGGTCCGCCATCTTGGTCAAGGTGTCGAAGCGCATGTCGATTTCGGTCTGCCCGCCCGTGGCCACTTCATGATGGTGCACCTCGACGCGGATGCCCACCGATTCCAGAGCCAGCACCATGTCCGAGCGGATGTCCTGGAAGTGATCCATGGGCGGCACGGGGAAGTAGCCCTGCTTGTAGCGGGGCTTGTAGCCGAGGTTCGGCCGGTCCGGCGTCCCCTCGCGGCCGGAGTTCCAGGCGCCCGCGTCGGAGTCGATGAAGTAGTAACCGAAGTTGTAACTCTGGTCGAAGCGGATGGAGTCGAAGAAGAAGAACTCGAGCTCGGGACCGATGTAGATCGTGTCGCCGGCCCCCGACTTCTTGACGTACGCCTCCGCCTTCTGGGCGACGTAGCGAGGGTCACGGGTGTACGCCTTGCCCGTGATGGGGTCCTTGACGTTGCAGATAAGGACGAGGGTTGGCACGGCGGTGTACGGATCCATCTGGGCGGTCGACGGGTCGGGGATGAGGAGCATGTCCGACTCGTCGATGGTCTGGAAGCCGCGGATCGAGGAGCCATCGAAGCCCAGCCCATCCGAGAAAATGCCCTCGCTCAGCTCGGAGACGGGTATCGAAAAATGCTGCCAGAGGCCGGGGAGATCGATGAAGCGAAGATCGACGATCCGGGCGCCCTTCTCCTTGGCCATCTTCAGTACGTCCTTCGGGGTCATGCGTTCCGCCTCCTTTGAAATGACGTGGAACAAAAATGCCGCGCCGGCGGAGCCTCAATGCCCCGCCGGCTGGCTACACTAAGGGTTTTGGATCAGGGGGTCAATGGGCCGTGTGCTTCGCCTGCGCCGCTTTCATGGCTTCCGCGAAAGCGCCCCCGCTGCCGCTCATCCCGTACTCGCCGTAGGAAGAGCCGCCGAGCGAATACGCGGTTTCCGAATGCTGCGAGAGATCGAGACCCGCCATCTCGTCATCCTCGGTGATCCGGAGGCCCATGACCGCGTCGAGCACCTTGAGGATGACCACGGTCATCACGAAGCCCAGCACGAGGGTGGCGACCACCGCCACCACCTGCTTCCAGAGCTGTCCGGGATCGCCGTACAAGAGCCCATTGCCGCCGGCTTCGTTGACGGTCTTGGTGGCGAAGATGCCGGTGGCAAGGGCGCCCCATGTCCCGCCCACGCCGTGCACACCGACCACGTCGAGGGAGTCATCGTAGCCGAGCTTCGTCTTCAGATTGCACGCCGTGTAGCAGAGGACGCCGGCCAGCCCGCCGATGACGAGCGCGCCCATGGGCGTGACGAAGCCCGCGGCCGGCGTCACCGCCACGAGCCCGGCCACCGCGCCCGAGGCCGCTCCCAGCACCGTCGGCTTCCCGCGTGAGCTCCATTCCGTCATCATCCAGCCGAGCGCCGCCGCCGCGGCCGCGGTGTTGGTGGTGGTGAAGGCGTGCGCGGCGAGACCGTTGGCCCCGAGCGCGCTCCCCGCATTGAAGCCGAACCAGCCGAACCAGAGCAGGCTCGCCCCCATGACCGTCAGAGGCAGGTTGTGAGGCGGCATGGGTTGCTGTCCATAGCCCTTGCGCTTGCCGATGACGAGCACGGCCGCCAGGGCGGAGACACCGGAGGAGATGTGCACCACGGTGCCCCCGGCGAAGTCGAGCGCGCCGAGCTTGTGGAGCCAGCCGCCGTCACCCCATACCCAGTGGGCGAGCGGATCGTAGACGAGGGTCGCCCACGCCAGCACGAAGATGATGAACGTGGAGAACTTCTTGCGCTCGGCGAAAGCGCCCGTGATGAGGGCGGGCGTGATCACCGCGAACATCATCTGGAAGAGCATGAAGGCCTGGTGCGGGATGGTCGCCGCATACGCCGGATTGGGCTCCGCGCCCACGCCGCGCAGGCCTGCCCACTCGAGCCCCCCGATGATGCCCCCCTTGTCCGGGCCAAAGGCCAGGGTGTAACCCCAGAGCACCCACTGCACGGAGATGAGGGCGAGGATGATGAAGCTGTGCATGAGCGTGCCGAGGGCGTTCTTCTGCCTCACCATGCCCCCGTAGAAAAGGGCGAGCCCCGGGGCCGTCATGAGGAGCACAAGGGCCGAAGACATGAGGACCCAGGCCGTGTCGCCTGTATCGATCTTGGCCGCCGGGGGCGCGGCCGGAGACGCCGCGCCGGTCACGGCCGGGGCGGGTGCGGGAGGCGCCTGGGCCCAGAGGTCGCCGGCGACGCAGAGCCCGAGCAGCCCCATCAGCACCATCACCACGAAGAGCCTGGAAATTCTCATTACGGCCTCTCCCCCTTCCTGACCGATGCCGTCACAATGCGCTCTCATCGCGCTCGCCGGTGCGAATGCGAACCGCGGTGTCCACGGGATGAACGAAGATCTTCCCGTCGCCGATATTGCCGGTCTTCGCCGCGCCCGCGAGAACGGAAGCGACTTTGTCCACGAGACTGTCGGGCACCACCACCTCGATCTTGATCTTGGGAAGGAAGTCAACCGTGTACTCGCCGCCGCGGTAGAGCTCGGTATGCCCCTTCTGCCTGCCGAAGCCGCGAACCTCGGAAACCGTCATGCCGATAACGCCTATGCCAGTCAGGGCCTCCTTGACGTCGTCGAGCTTGAACGGCTTGATGATGGCCTCGATCTTCTTCATGGAAATCCTCCCGGGGCGGCTGGGTGTGCACCTGTCGTGCCGGGTGACTACATTTCGCTCGCTGCTGAAAAATCAAGGGCTTGGGGGGTAGGACTCGGAGGCTGGTCAAACAGACATCTGCCCATTTGGTAGGCAGATGTTGAAAAATGCCTCGGCGCTAAGCAGGGGCCGAGGTCAGCGAATCAGAACGTCAGTCGCGCCAGACTGTGGCCTCGACGGCGCGGCGCGCCTTTCCGGCCAGCTCGACCTCGACCGACGGCCGCGGCAGGGCGGCTTCAATGGCGCTCCAGACGTTGCGGAGGTCGGGACTCTTCTGCGCCGGGAACACCCCGGGGATGGCGGGCGGACTATCCATGGTGAAGGCGCCGGAGCATACGACGATAGGCACCTTGCTGCCACGCCGCTCCATCTGGCGAAGGAATCCCATTCCATCGAGGTGAGGCATGCGGGCGGCCAGGGCGTCGAGTCCGTCGACCGCCTCGAAGACTTCGAAGTCGCCCTCGAAACCCATCCGGTACAGTGCCCGCCAAGCCGGATCATCGTCAACGAGGAGCATCTTTGCCATGGGGGTAGCACCTCCTGGAGGATTGCAATTGCAAGCAGGCGGCCGAGACAAGAAGTACGTCTTTGTGGGTACTTAGAAGGATGTGGTCACCTGGTGGCGTCAAAAGCCGCGATGATCAGGATGACACCGTCCACCCGAGAACACAGCTTCAGCCCCGGCGCTGGGGGATGCCGTGGCGGCGCATCTTCGAGTACAGGGTGGGACGGCGGAGGCCGAGGAGCGCCGCCGCCGCCTGCTTGTTCCAGCCCGTCGTCTCGAGCGCGCGCATGATCGACAGGCGCTCGATCTCCTCCAGCGAGCCAGAAGGCGGCGCGGGGCTCAGGAGAGGCGCTCCCGCGTTGAGAGCCTCCGGCAAATCCGCCACCGTCACCTCACGGCCGCGGGCGACGAGGATGGCCCGCTCGATGACGTGCTCGAGCTCCCGGACGTTCCCGGGCCACATGTAGGAGAGGAGACGCCGGAAAGCCTCGGGGTCTATGCCCTCCAGCGGCCGGTTGTGCTTCAGGATGAAGCGATCGAGAAAGCTCTTGGCGAGCATGGGAATGTCCTGCGTCCGCTCGCGGAGCGGAGGCAATTCCACGGTCACGGTATTGATTCGGAAATAGAGGTCCTGGCGGAGCGAGCCCTCGCGCACCGCCGCTTCGGGCTCACGGTTCGTGGACGAGATCAGCCGGAAGTCGACGGGCACGGCCCGACCGCCGCCGAGACGCCGCACGGAGCGATCCTCGAGAACGCGCAGGAGCTTGGCCTGGAGATCCGCAGGCATCTCGGTGATCTCGTCGAGGAGGACGGAGCCCTTGTGCGCCTCTTCGAGCAGGCCCGCCCGCTCCGAGGTGGCACCCGTGAACGCTCCCTTGACGTGGCCGAAGAGCTCGGACTCGATCAGGTCCTTGGGCAGGGCGGCGCAGTTGATCTTGACGAGCGGTCCATGGGCGCGCGGACTCTTGGCGTGCACGGCATTGGCGGCCAGCTCCTTGCCTGTCCCGCTCTCGCCCACGATGAAGACGTTGGCGTCCGAGGCGGCGACGGAGTCGAGGAGCTCGAAGACCCGGCGCATCGTCGGCGAGTTGCCCAGCATCTCTCCGTAGCCCAGCTGCTCGGCGAGCTGGCGCCGCAGGTCGGAGGTCTCGGCGAGGAGATGCCGGCGCTCGAGGGCTTTGCCGAGCAGGGTCAGCATCTCGGCCGAGTCGAAGGGCTTGGTGACGAAGTAGAAAGCTCCTTCCTTGGTCGCTTCCACGGCCTTCGAAATCGAGCCGTGGCCGGTCATGATAATGACCTCGATGTCGGGATCACGCCCCTTGAGGATCTTCAGAAGTCCCAGACCGTCCCCGTCGGGCAGGACGAGGTCCACGAGGGCTACGGAGAAGTCGCGGCCGTCCATGCGCGCGGATGCCTCCGCGATATTCCTCGCCGTCTCCACCACGTAGCCGTCCCGCTCGAGAATGAGGCGGAGGGCCTCCGCGATCGAGGACTCGTCGTCCACTACCAGCACTTCGGGCTTCACGGCACCTCCACCGGCAGCAGCACGCGCACCTGCGTGCCCCGCCCGATCTGGCTCCGGATCTCGATGCGGCCGCCGTGCTGCTCGATGACGGCGCGCGCGATGGCCATGCCGAGGCCGGTGCCCGTGTCCTTGGTGGTGAAAAAGAGGTCGAACGCGCGCGCGCGCGTCTCATCGCTCATGCCGCACCCCGTGTCCTCCACCGTTGTCTCGAGGAAGCGACCCTCGGCGCGGGTACGGAGGGTCAGGCTCCCTTCATCCTCCATCGCCTCCAGCGCATTGCTGATCAGGTTGAGAAACACCTTGCGCAGCTCCCGGGAATCGAGCATCGCCGCGGGGAGGCCCGCGTCGAGATCCAACGTGACGCGGACCTTCTTGCCCTTCGCCCGCGCCTGAGCCAGGTCGAGACACGACTCCACGAGACCGTTGAGGCTCGTGGCCACCCGGCGCAGCGTGGTGGGCCGGCCGAACTGCGTGATCTCGCGGACCAGCTCGGCCATGTGATCGACCTCGCGGCTGATGCGCCGCGCGACCTCCACGCCCTCCGAATCCTCCGCCACCCCCAGCCGCTGCTCGAGATAGTCGGCAAAGAGCTTGAGCCCGCCTAGCGGATTTCTGAGCTCGTGGGCGACCTGGGCCGCCATGCGCCCGAGGGCGGCGAGGGCGCCGCTGCGCAGCCGCTCGAGCTCCCTCGTGTTCTTGAGAGCCACCGCGGCCTGCGAGGAGAAGAGAGCGAGAAGATCGAGATCGTCCGGCGTCGGTTGCACCATCGTCTCGACCACCAGAGCGCCGGCGGCGCCGCCGCCCACGAAGAGCGGCGCGCCCAGTCGGACGCGCCCGTCGGCATCGGTGACCGCCGCGGGGATCTTCCCCTCGATCACCGTCCGGGCCGTGGCCGCGAGGTCGTCGAGAGGACCCGGCGCGGCACCCGCGCTGGCCATGGGGACGAGCCGACCCTCCTCGAGCAAGAAGACCACCGCCCGCTCGGCTTCCGTAGCCTCGACGGTGGCATGGGCGACCGTGTCGAGGACGCGCTCCATCGTCCCCGACGAGCCGAGAGCTTCGCCCACCACCTTGAGCATGGTCCGGTCCCGGGTCCACCGGCGCTGGGAGAGCGCCCGCCCGATCTTCCCGCGCAGCTCCTCGGGCACGAAGGGCTTGGTCAGGTAGTCGAAAGCGCCCTCGCGCAACGCCTCCACGGCATTGTCGATGGTGCCGTGGGCGGTCATGATGAGGACAGGCAGGCGAGGCTGGCGCTGATGCGCCGCTTCCATGAGCTTGAGGCCGCTCACCGGCTCCATGCGTAGATCGAAGAGCGCGACATCGAAGCCACGCCCGTCGAGGAGCAGGACGGCGTCCCGGTAGCTCTGGGCCAAGGTCACCTCGAGCCCCATGGACTGGAGCCGCATCTCGAGCACCTCGAGAATGCCCGGGTCGTCGTCTACCACGAGCGCGCGACGGGTACTCATCCCTCTCCCCCATCAGCTTCCACGGCCGGCCGACCAGTGCGGGGCAGGCACACGAGGAAGCAGCTGCCCTGGCCCTCCTCCGACTCCGCGCTTACCCGGCCGCCGTGAGCCTCGACCAGACCCTTGACGATGGCGAGACCGAGACCAGAGCCGCCGCGCCCACGGTGAGCCTGCTGGTAGGGATCGAAGATGCGCGTGAGCTCACTCGCCGGGATACCGATGCCCGTGTCCCTGACCATGACCTCGATCGCGTCTCCCCGGTCCGTCAGCGCGACCAAGATGGCGCCGCGGTCGGCGGTGAACTTCACCGCGTTACCAATGAGATTGACCATCACGCGCAGGAGACGGTCCTCGTCGCCCTGAAGGCCGAAATCCGAGCCGCTGGTCGTCCGGCCGATGGCGAGGTTCTTCTCCTCGATCTGGGGGCGAAGCTCCTCGAGCGCCTGGACGATGATCTTCTCCATGTCCAGCGGCCGCCGCTCGAGGGGCAGGACGCGCGCGCGCAGGCGCGACAGCTCCAGAACCTGATTCACGAGCCCGAGCAGCCGGTCAGAGCTCCCCGCGATGATCTCCACCAGACGGCCCTGCTTGGGTGTCAGGGGCCCGGGCACACGGTCGAGGAGGAGATGGGTCGCTTCCTTCACCGAGGTGAGGGGTGTCCGCAGCTCGTGAGAGATGTGGGAGAAGAGCTCCTCCTTGAGGTTGTCGACTTCACGCAGGCGCTCCGCCATTCGATTGAACGAGCGCGCCAGCCCGCCGATCTCGTCGCGGCTCGTCACGGGCAGGGGCTGGGTGAACGAGCCGTCGGCGAGCTGGCCGGTGGCGAGGGAGAGGCGGCGCAGCGAGCGCGTCAGATACGCGGTGAGAAAGGCCGCCGTCATGAGGGCGGCCGTCAAGCTCGCGAGAAGCGCCCAGAACACGGTGTTCCAGGTGTGCGCCTCGAGCTCGCGCGCCTCGAGGTGCGCACCTTCCAGTGCGCCGTAGGTTGCCCCGAGCAGGCGATCGAGATGTGCGCCCGTGCGATCGGAGGCTACGCGCCGCTCGGCGCTGAGCCCGGTCCCCATGCCGGCCAGCCTCCGGTAGGTCGAGAAGGCGACCATGGCCTCCTGGTGCTGCGCGCGCTCCTCTTTGGTGCCGAGGAAGGCTCCGAGCAGGCTCAGATCCGTGGTCATGCGTGACGCCCGGTCGTTCCAGACCTTCTGTGCACCCTCGGCCGCGTCAGGACCCGCGTTCTCATCGGTACGCGTGAGCCCTGTCAGCTGTTCGCGGAGGGAGGTGGCCATGCGGAGCGCCGGAACGGACTGCGTCGCGATCGCGCGATTGACATCGACGAGCCTGCTGATCGCAAGCAGGCTCCACGTGCCGACCCCGGCGAGAGCGAGGATCAACAAAGCCGTAGTGACGAAGACCTTGTGAGAGAGACGCATGCTGGTATTTCCAAGCTAGCACAGCCTCTCCCTAGCGTCACCAGACTGACACTCAGGCCGATCACCTATCGGAACATCGATGAACAAATACACTCTATCAAGCATTTATAAGCTAAATGATGAGACTTGACATACGGGTAATCGCCCTGTCCAAATCACATGAAATCGCGTCATGACGGCGTTCGAGCCCGTGTCATGACACCCTGCCGACGCCCGGCCCCTTGCCTTGACAGGTTCCGAACCGGCGAGCAATATGGCCCCGCCATGGACTTCGGCTTCTCTCTCCCCGGTCGCGGACCACTCGCCACTCCCGATGTGCTGATCAAGCTCGCCCGCAAGGCCGACGATCTCCGGTACTCGTCCATCTTCGTCACCGATCACGTCGTGATTCCCACCACCCAGACCACCCCGTACCCGTATGCGCCGACGGGCAAGTTCGCCGGAGACTGGACCAATGGCTACCTCGAGCCTCTGGCCCTCATGAGCTTCCTGGCGGGGGAGACGTCGCGGGTGAGGCTCGGGACCAGCGTGCTCGTCATCCCCTACAGGAACCCCGTGGTCACGGCAAAGATGCTGGCCACCCTCGACGTGCTCTCCGGCGGCCGCGTCATCCTCGGCGCGGGCGTGGGCTGGTTCAAGGAGGAGTTCGAGGCGCTTCACGCGGAACCCTTCGAGCGCCGCGGGCCGGTAACCGATGAGTACATCGCCCTCATGCGAGCGTGCTGGACGCGCGAGCCGGTGGACTGGCAGGGGCCCGTCTACCGTATGGGCTCGGTGAGTGCCATGCCCAAGCCCAAGCAGAAGGGGGGCATCCCGGTGTGGACCGGTGGCCACACGGACGTGGCGCTGCGCCGGGCGGGCGAGCTATCCGATGGGTGGCATCCCATCGGCCTACGGCCTCCCGCCATGCTTCTCCCGGAAGAGTTCCGGGACAAAGTGGCCATCGTCCACGACTGGGCCAAGAAAGCCGGCCGCGATCCCAAGGCGATCACCCTGTCCTTCCGTTGCCCGCTCGAGATCCTGCCCAAGCGTGCGAAGCCGGCCGGGGGAGATCGCACGCTCTTCCGGGGCACCGCGGCCGAAGTGGTGGGAGACATCAAGACCTACCAGGCGCTCGGCGTCGGTCACTTCGTCTTCGATCCCGTCACCCAGGATCTCCGCGGGTGGCTGACCATCATGGAGCGCTTCGCCGAAGAGGTCCGGCCCCGCGCGCGCGGCAGCTCGAGCCGGAGCTGAGCCCGCTCATGAGCGCGCTGCCGGCCGAGGTGGCCGACTTCATCGCCTCCGCCCGTGTCGGACGACTGGCCACGGCAGACCGGAGCGGGCAACCGCTGGTCGTCCCCTTCTGCTATGCCTGGGATGGCGAGGCGCTCCTCTCGGCCATCGACGCCAAGCCCAAGCGCTCGGGGGAGCTGGCGCGGGTGCGCAATATCCGGGAGAATCCCCAAGTGTCCGTGGTGATCGATCAGTACGAGGAAGACTGGCGCTGTTTGCGCTGGGTCATCATCCAGGGCCTTGCGGAGATTCTCACCGCCGGGCGTGAGTTCGCCAAGGGCGTGGACCTCCTCGTGTCCAAGTATCCTCAATACGTCGGTATGGGTCTCTCGCGCGATGGCGGCACCATGATCAAGGTCAGGCCCGGCAAGGTTCTCCAGTGGCGCTACGCGAACTAACCGCCCTCGAGAAAGCGAGAGAGGGTCGCTCGCTCTCTCTCCCCGACGCGATCGCGCTCCTCGACTCCGACACCTCGATGCTCCCGGAGCTGCTCGGGGCGGCCGCGGCGGCCCGGGACCG
>WNGL01010834.1_pt1 | contig 10480 bp, 6 predicted proteins | sample 5400591 | NCBI WGS metagenome assembly WNGL01 (sample SAMN13153377, study PRJNA577476) | soil metagenome | isolation source: 80 cm soil or saprolite under Garry oak tree replicate 1 | place: USA:California | collected 2016-06-15
GCGGCGAAGCCGGTGACCCCTGGCCCGGTCTGGGCCACCACCCCGGCCAGGTCGCTGCCCTGCCCGGACGGGAACGTGGCCGGCCACCTGGCGTGCATCAGGCCCGCGCGGATCTTGGCCTCACCCGGGTTGATCCCCGCCGCCTTGACCTGGACCAGTACCTGCCCTGGCCCGGGCACAGGCACCGGCACGTCGACCACCTTCAGGACATCGACATCACCGTACTCATCGAACCGTACTGCCTTCACCGGCGTGCCTCCGTTTCTCCCAAGTACTCCTCAACGGCACGCCGTCGCCGGGTATGCCCGGCGGATGACGGTCATCCGCGCAGCCGGCCGACGATCTCCGCGGCGGGCAGGTCGGCGGCCAGGCGGTAGCCCTGTCCCGCGTAAAGCGACATCCTCCCGGTGTCCCCGCTGGCCGCGGCCGCGGCGCGCAGCGGCCGGGTGGCGTTGTTGATCTCCGGGTAGGCGGGCGGTGCGTCCGCGTGGGTGGCGATGAACTCGTTCACCAGCGCGCGTGCAGGCCGTCCGCTGAACGCCCTGGTGACCGTGGTGGCGGTGTAGCGCGGGCCGGCCAGCGCCGCCTTGTACAGCGGGTGGGCACCGCTTTCTGGGCTGCGCAGGAAGGCCGTCCCGCACTGCGCGGCCACCGCGCCCGCCGCGAGCACGGCCCGCACCTGACCCGGGCCCATGATGCCGCCCGCCGCGATCTGCGGCAGCCCGGTGACCGCGGCGACCTCGCCGATCAGCGACAACAGGCCGCTGTCCCGCCCGGGCGCGTCGTCGTTCACGAACGTCCCCCGGTGCGCGCCGGCCTCGTGCCCCTGCACGCACAGCGCGTCGGCGCCGGCCCGCGCTGCCAGCGCGGCCTCGGCCGGGCTGGTCACCGTGACGACCACCGTGCTGCCCGCCTCCTGCAGCGCCCTTATCACCCCGGTCGCCGGGCAGCCGAAGGTGAAGCTGGTGACGGCGGGCGGGCCGGCCAGCAGGGCCGCGACCTTGCCGTCGAAGCCGTCGTCGTCCCAGCGGGCTTCGCCGAGCCCCGGGCCGAGCGAGTCCAGGTACCTGGCGAGCGCCCCGGTGTCCGGGTACGGCGTGCCGGGGACGAAGACGTTGACGCCGAACGGCTCGGCCGTCGCGGCCCGAACGGCGGCGATCTCGGCGGCCATCGCCTCCGGCGTCTTGTACCCGGCGGCCAGGAAGCCGAGCGCCCCGGCCTCGGCGGCCGCGATCACCAGGCCAGGGGTCGTCGGGCCGCCGGCCATCGGCGCCACTACGATCCGGCACCGCAGCAGGTCATCGAGCCGGTCTCGCGTCGGTGAAGGCTTTGACATCGGATTTAGACCCTACCGCCGGGACATGCTGAGCCGCCTTAGGATGTCAGTGTCACCGGCTCGAGTGCCTGGGACCGCCGGCCTGTGCGCGTTCCGCATCGTTGAGGTCGCAGCGCTCGCCAGGCTGATGGAGACGGTCGCAGCGCTGTCCATCGGCGCGATCAGGGCGCCCTGCGTGGCACCGTCATCCCGCCGCCTCGCCGAGACCACGCCCACAGCCAGTACTGGTCGCAGTGGCGACGCCGCCACCAGGGCCGACCAGCCAAGCCAACCGGCGCTGGAACGCCTACGCAGATGCCGCATCGTGATTACAACGCACTGCAGCTGCCGTAACTATGCACTGGCGTAGGGCCGCGGGGGCTGATCGAGGGCGGCAGCCCCGGGCTCGGGCAGTTCGCGGAGGCGGCTCAGCCTGGGCCGGGGCAGGCCGGGAAACCAGTACCGCAGCCGGGTTGAACCGTCCCCGGCGCTGGCTGCGTACGTCTGTGGCGAAGGGGCAGCCGGGCGGCATCAGTCCCCGTTCAGCAGCGTCGGCCCGATGCCCGTAGCAGGCAGCCAAGGTAAGCCAGCCGTCCGGCACCGGGCCGGCTCGCCAAGAAAGAGGCATATCCACGAAGGTCCTCCGCGGACGCAGGCTCCTGCTGCGCAATGATCATGGCCGCCCGGGCGAGCGGGCCCGCCCTTGAGGGGAGGTCTATGCTGGCCCGGCTTGGTTCCCGGCCGGGGCGGGTGGGCGTGGTCCTGCTGCTGGTCACGGCGCTGGGTACGGCAGGCGCCCCGGGCGCCGCCGCCGGCGGCCCGCCCCCGCTGTCTTCATCGGGCAGTGGGCACCTACGGCAGCGGCCCCGGCCAGTTCAACCCTCCTGACGGCTCTGCGGCGGACGGGACGGACGTCTACGTGGCCGATTTCATCAACCAGCGCGTGCAGTGGTTCACGTCCCGCGGCATGTTCCTGAAAAGCATCAGCGGCCCCGACGTGGGACTTTCCGTACAGCGTGGCGCTGAACAGCCGTCGACGGCGCGGGCAACGTCTACGTCAGCGACAGCGACAACAACCGCATCCAGAAGTTCACCGGCGACGGGACCTTCGTGACCGCCTGGGGCACGCCGGGCACTGGCCCCGGCCAGTTCCAGGGCCCGGAAGGGGTCGCCGTGGACCGGTTCGGCACCGACTACGTCACAGACTGGGGAACGACCGTATCCTGCAGTCCTGGGGTACGCCGGGCGCCGGCCCAGGCCAGTTCCAGGGCCCGACCGGAGTGGCGGTCGTTTCCAGCAGCTCCTACACCACGGGCCGCAGCACCACCATCTATGTCACGGATAACAGCGACCGCGTCGAGGAGTTCTACGAGACGATGTCCCACAGCATCCCCCCTGCGCGATCTGCAAATGGGCTCGCGCTCCCGCATTGCCGGATCCGCCCAACCCAGGAACGCGCCGAGCGCGACGTAGCCACCTGCTCGTTCAGCCACCAGCTCGGCTTGAATAGAGCGTCAACATCCCGGGATGGCACGGCGCGCGTCGCCGCTGACGCCGAGCTGGCCGCCAACGTGATCCACACCCGCTCCGGCCGGCCGCGCGGAATGTACACCGTCGCCGTCGCCGCCGGGCCGGACGCAGTGACCATCCACGCGCACGACCAAGGCACTGGCGGCGGACTGGTACCCCGGACGCGCACGGCCGCCGACGGAGACGGAGACAGGCTGGCCGATGGCGGGCGGGGACTGCCGATCGTGATGGCCACCAGCGCCGCGCGCGGGACCCGCCCGGTGGCCTGGTGCCCGGCGCGGGAACCCGGCGACCCGACCGCAGGTGCCGGCGGTGCCGCGCTGGTGCCGCCTGGCTGCCGAGCCGCGGCAGCAGGACGGGGCCGCGCTGCCCGCCGACATGCCAGCGTCAGGCGCGGACAAGGACGCCGACGACGCGGATTCCGGCGAACGGAGCGAGAAGAGTCTGCCCCTACAGCGTGTTATTAACAGCGAACGCATGTTCTAGATAGTAGGCTTGTAATGTGAGCCTGACGGAGTGGCCGCACGGACAGGGCATTCGCGTGACAACGGAGTACCGCTGGTACCGGGAGGGCACGCTGCCCGTCCCGCTGGCCGAGGCGGCGCGGCGCGGCATTGGCCCGCGGGCCGTGTTGACGGCGGGGGGCGTCCCGCGCGGGGGTGCCGGGTGAGCGGGCTACGCCGCATCGCCGGCCCGTTCGTTGCGGCTGCCCCGGCCGGGGCGCGGGTGCGGACCCGACTGCGCGTGTCGGCGCGGGACGAGGCGGTGTTGTGGGCGGCGGGTACGCACCTGGGGTCGCTGGCCGGGCGGGACCTGGCCGCCCGGTGCGCGGAGGGGCGGCTGGACGCCAAGGGCCGGGCCGCGTCCCGCGCGCGGCGCAAGAGGGCGCTGACCGGCGAGTCGTCGTCGCGGTGGGCCGGGGCGATCACCCGGACCAGCGAGGACCAGCACCGGCTGGCCGGGCAGAACCTGCGCGCCGAGAGGAACACCGTGCAGGCCCGGATTCAGGGGATTCAAGCGCGACTGCTGGTCCCGGCCGGCGGGAAGGCGGGCCGGGTGCGCGGGTACGCTACCCCGGCCGAGCGGCACGCCAAGGCGGTCCGCCTCCAGGCGCTGCAGGCCAGGCTCGCCAGGGTGGACCGGCGGCTGGAGGCGGGGACGGTGTCGGTGGTGCGGGGCAGCAAGGCCCTGCTCCGCAAGCGGGGCCATCTCGCCGCCGCCGGGCTCACGCAGGAGCGGTGGCGGCAGGAGTGGGAGTCGGCCCGGCTGTTCCTCACCGCCGACGGGGAGAAAGACAAGGCGTGGGGCAACGAGACGATTCGCTGGCACCCGGACGAGGGCTGGCTGGAGATAAAGCTGCCCGGCCCGCTGGCCCGCCTGGCCAACCGGCCGTACGGCCGCTACCGCCTGTCCTGCCCGGTCGGGTTCTCCTACCGGGGCGACGAGGTCGCCGCCCAGGCCGCCACCGGCGCCATCCGCTACGACATCGCCTACGACCCGGCACGCGGCCGGTGGTACCTCGACGCGTCGTGGAAGGCCGCCCCGGCACCCGCGCCGTCCGTGGACGAACTGCGGGCAGCCCCGGTCCTCGCGGTCGACCTGAACCACGGCCACCTCGCCGCGTTGGCGATCACCCCGGACGGGAACCTGGCCGGGCCGCCCGTGACCATCCCCCTGACCCTGGCCGGGCTGCCCGCCTCGCGGCGCGACGGGCGGCTCCGCGCCGCCATCAGCACCCTGACCAGACTCGCCCGCCAGCTCGGCTGCCGGGCGGTGGTGATCGAGGACCTGGACTTCGCTGATGCCCGCGAGCAGGGACGCGAGCACCATAACAGCCGGTCGGCCCGTGGCCGCCGCGGACGGGGTTTCCGGCGGCTGGTCGCGGGCATCCCCACCGGGAAGTTCCGGGACCGCCTGACCCAGATGGCCGCCAACGCGGGCATCTGGGTGATCACGGTCGACCCTGCCTATACCTCCCGCTGGGGGCGTGAATACTGGCTCGCCCCGCTGCGGGAGCAGGCTTCCCCGACCGCCACTGGCCATCATGCGGCCGCAGTGGTGATCGGCAGGCGTGCGCTCGGCCACCGGGCGCGGCGACGGGCCGGCGTGACCGGCGGCGGCCAGAGGATCAGCCGCCGGAGAGCTGCCCCCCGAGCACCCGTGGCCAGGCGAACGACCAGGGACGGCAGGCCCCGCGAGGCCCAGCGGCAGCCACCCCGGTGGCGGAAGACCGCAACGGCCGACCGGACCCGCCCGCCCGACCAGGCGACCCAGGACCGTCCGGGGCCGTCGGCCAGCCAGGACTATGTCCTGCTAGCTCAGTAGGAACGGTTTCGAGCGTGGCCGAACGCTGGGATCGCACGCGAGTCCTCGCCATGGCGCCCGACGCGCCGTCGCAGCGGACCGCGCAGCAGCTCGCGTCCGGCCGCGCGTGGCCGGTGACCGGGGCGGCCGAGCCCGGCGCGCTATGGGGTGAGTGCCGCGGCAGCGCCGCCATGCCGTACCGCACCCTGGTCGACCTGTCCGGTCCGGCGTACCGGTGCTCCTGCCCGAGCCGGAAGTTCCCGTGCAAGCACGTGCTCGCCCTGCTGCTGCTGTGGGCCGACGGCGCCGTGCGAGACGACCCCAGCGGGCCGCCCGACTGGGCCGGAAGCTGGCTCGCCGCCCGCGCAGGCACGGCGAACCGTGCCCAACCAGGGGAAACCGCGGAGCCCAAGGACCCCAAGGCGGCGGCCCGGCGGGCGGAGCAGCGCGAGGCCAGGGTCGCGGCCGGGCTGGCCGAGCTCGACCGGTGGCTCTGCGATCAGGCGCGCCAGGGCCTCGCCGTCAGCCAGAAATACGGCTACGCCCACTGGGACGACATCGCCGCCCGCATGGTCGACGCGCAGGCGCCTGGGCTGGCCGATCGCCTCCGCGCGCTGGCTTCCGTGCCGCACTCCGGCGCGGGCTGGGACGGCCGCCTCCTCGAGGAGTACGCGCTGCTCCGCCTGCTCGCCGTCGCCTACCGTCGGCAGGCCGAGCTGGCGCCGCCGCTACGCGAGACCGTCCGGTCCAGGATCGGGTTCAGCCGCCGCCAGGCCGACGTGCTGGCCGACGGGCCGCCGGTTAGGGACCGCTGGCAGGTGCTGGCCCGCCGTGACCTCGAGCAGGAGCGGACCCGGGTCCGCCGGACCTGGCTGCGGGGGGCCGAGACCGGCCGGAACGCGCTGCTGCTCAGCTACGCGGCGGCAGGCCAGGCGTTCGGCGACTCGCTGGCCGTCGGCACGGAAGCCGACGCGGACCTGGTCTTCTACCCCGGCGCCGTCCCACTGCGGGCGCTCATGAAGACCGGTCACGAGGCCTCTCGCGGCGGCCCGCCGGCCGGTGACACGATCGCGGGGCTGCTGGCCTGCTACGCGGCGGCCCTCGCCGCCGACCCCTGGCTGGAAAGCTGGCCCGCCGTCCTCGACGTCACCCCGGCCCGCCGCCCGGCCCCCGCCGTGTCCGACGCGGCGGGCGACGCCGTGCCCTTGCATCCGGGCGCGGGCGACTGCTGGCCGCTGTTCGCGCTGTCCGGCGGCCACCCGGTGACGGTGGCCGGCGAGTGGACCCCGCGCGGCCTGTGGCCGCTGACCGCGTGGGACGAGGGCGGGACGGGAGTACCGCTGTGAGCACCTGGCAGGACCTGGTCACCGCGAGCCTCATCGGTACCGAACGGGCCGAGGTGCCACGCCCCGGCATCCCCGGCTTGCCCCCCGTGGATGACGGCGCGTCCGGGGACCCCGCGGTCCTGCTGCTCGACCAGGCCGCGCTGCTGACTGCGGCGCACCGGGCCGGGCGTCGTCCCGATCACGCCGAGCCGCTGGCGAAGGCCGCGCCGGACCCCCGGCCCGCGGTGAGCCAGGCCGCGGCCCGCCGCCTGGCCCGGATGCTCGGCGGAGAGCAGCCTGACCTGCTGGTCGAGTGGCTGACCGCCGTCGTGGCCCGCGGGCAGAGGGTCCCGGCGCAGTTGCTTCCGGCCCTGCTCGACTGGGCAAGCCGTCACGCCCCGCGGCGCCTGGCGGCGGAGGCGGCCGGGCCCCGGGCCAGGTGGCTGGCCTGGCTCAACCCGGCGTGGCAGTTCGTCCTGGTCGAGTCGCCCGCCGGCGACGACGCCTGGCGGGTGGGCACCACCGCCGACCGGTGCGAGTACCTGGCCGCGCTCCGCGCCCGCGATCCCGGCGCGGCCGCCGGCCTGGTCGCGGGCAGCTGGGACATGGCGGGCGCGGGCGAGCGGGCCATGTTCCTCGACGTCCTAGCGTGCAGCATCGGCCCGGAGGACGAGCCGCTGCTCGAGGCGGCGCTCGACGACCGCGCCGAGGAGGTGCGGGGCCGGGCCAGCTACCTGCTGGCCGGGCTGCCCGGATCGGCCCTGGGACGGCGGATGGCCGAGCGCGCGAGGGGTCGCCTGCGCCTGGAAGGCGATGTCCCTGGCCTGCGGCTGGCGGTCTTCCCGCCGACCGGAACCGACGCCGGGATGCGGCGGGACGGGATACCGCCTGGTCCGCCCGGCGGACGATCGGGGCCGGCCGACTGGGCCCGGCTCATGCTCGAGATGGTGGCCCTTACCCCGCTTGGCACCTGGACGCGGGAGCTTGGCCTGCCCGCGGCGCGGATCGTCTCGATGCCAGCGGGTCCGTGGACCCCGGTACTTTTCATCGGCTGGTCGCGTGCGGCGGTCGGCCAGAGGGATGCGGAGTGGACGGCGGCGCTGGTCAACCGCGCGCTCACCAGCCTGCCCGCGCCCGCCGATCCGTCCCGCTACTCTTCGGCCGAGCTCCAGCCGCTCTGGCATCTCGCCCGGTGCGCCGATCCTTCGCTCGGCGCCCCCGGTGCGCTGGCCGAGCCAGGGTCGGATACGCCGCAGGAGGTCCGGGACGCGATCGGGGTCCTGCGGTTTCGCTACGACATGCTGAAGGAGCTAGACGATGACCACGGTGCTAGCTGACGGAGGGGCAGCTGACGGCGCGGCGGTCCTGCGGCCGCACGCGGAGCAGGAGCATCGAGCCGAGCTGGCCGCACTGGCCGCCGCCGACGACCGGCCGCGCCCTCCGGGCTGGCGGCTGTCCCCGTGGGCGGTGACCACCTACCTGCTGGGCGGCAGTGCCGCCGACCGCACCGTGATCACGCCGAAGTACGTGGGCTCCAGGCGCCTCATCGAGGTCGCGGTGGCCACGCTGGCCACCGACCGGGCGCTGCTGCTGCTCGGCGTGCCGGGCACGGCGAAGACGTGGCTGTCCGAGCACCTGGCCGCGGCCGTCTCCGGCGACTCGACGCTGATGGTCCAGGGCACCGCCGGGACCGCCGAGGAGGCTGTCAGGTACGGCTGGAACTACGCGCGGCTGATCGCCGAGGGCCCATCCAGGGACGCGCTCGTGCCGAGCCCGGTGATGCGCGCGATGGCAGGCGGCCAGATCGCCCGGGTCGAGGAGCTGACCCGGATGCCCTCGGACGTGCAGGATGCGCTCATCACCATCTTGTCCGAGAAGATGCTGCCGATCCCCGAACTCGGCGCCGAACTGCAGGCGGTCCGGGGCTTCAACGTCATCGCCACGGCCAATGACCGGGACCGCGGTGTGAACGACCTGTCCAGCGCGCTGCGCAGGCGGTTCAACACCGTGGTGCTCCCGGTGCCCGCCTCGGCCGAGCAGGAGGTGGACATCGTCACCCGCCGGGTGGCTCAGCTCGGCCGCTCGATCGGCCTGCCGGACATGCCGCAGGGCGCCGAGGAGATCAAGCGGGTGGTCACGGTCTTCCGCGAGCTGCGCCAGGGCGTCACCGAGGACGGCCGGGCCAAGGTGAAGTCGCCGAGCGGCACGCTGTCCACCGCGGAGGCGATCTCCGTGGTCACCAGCGGCTTGGCGCTGGCCGCGCACTTCGGCGACGGCGTGCTGCGTCCCGCCGACGTGGCCGGCGGCATCACCGGCGCGGTCGTCCAGGATCCGGTCTCGGACGGCGCCGTCTGGCGGGAGTACCTGGAGACGGTCGTCAGGGAACGCGGCGACTGGAGCGACTTCTACCGCGCCTGCCGCGACGTCGCCGGATGAGCACCGGGGCCGCGCCGGGGCGGACTGCCAGGCCCGTTCGGCATCATGATCTTTCGTCCGTCACCACCGTGTACGGGATCCGGCACCACGGGCCGGGGTCGGCGCGGGCCCTGCGGGCCGCCCTGGCCGCGCAGCGCCCGGATGTCGTGCTGATCGAGGGCCCGCCTGAGGCGGACGAGCTGGCCTCGCTGGCCGCGGACCCGGAGATGGAGCCGCCGGTGGCGCTGCTCGGGTACGTGGCCGGGGAGCCGCGGAAGGCGGCGTTCTGGCCGTTCGCGGTGTTCTCGCCGGAGTGGCAGGCGATCAGGTACGCGCTGGACGCCGGCGTGCCTGTCCGGTTCTGCGACCTGCCGGCCGCGCACCAGCTCGCCATGCCCCGCGGTGACCCGTCGCGGGCCCGCACCGATCCGGTCGGCGAATTGGCCGCCGCGGCCGGGTACGACGATCCGGAGCGCTGGTGGGAGGACGTGGTGGAGCACGTCCCCGGCCCCGCGATATTCGGTGCGCTGGCCGACGCCATCTCGATGCTGCGCGCCGACGCGGGGGAAGACGACCCGCGCGACCTGGTCCGCGAGGCGCACATGCGCAGGGTGCTGCGCCGGACGGCCAGGGAGGGCTTCGAGCGGATCGCGGTGATCTGCGGCGCCTGGCACGTGCCGGCCCTGCGCGACCTGCCGTCGGCGGCCGCGGACGACCGGCTGCTGCGCGGCCTGCCGAAGGTGAAGGCCACCGTGACCTGGGTGCCCTGGACTTACGGGCGGCTGTCCTACGCCTCGGGTTACGGGGCGGGTATCCGCTCCCCCGGCTGGTACGACCACCTGTTCGGCTGCCCCGGGCAGCCGGTCGAGCGATGGCTGGCCAAGGCCGCCGCCGTGCTCCGCGACCAGGGCATCCCGGCGTCGTCGGCGCACGTCATCGAGTCCGTCCGGCTGGCTGTGGCGCTCGCCGCGCTGCGCGGGCGGCCGCTGGCCGGCCTGGAAGAGGTCACCGAGGCGGCCCACTCGGTGCTCTGCGAGGGCAGTGACGTGCTCGTCGAGCTCATCCAGCGCCAGCTCGTGGTCGGCGAGCGGCTCGGCACGGTGCCGGCCGCGACCCCGATGGTGCCGCTGCAGCGCGACCTGCAGGACCAGCAGCGCCACCTGCGGCTGCGCCCGGAGGCGGCGCCCCGGGACTATGACCTGGACCTGCGCAAGCCGAACGACCTGGCCCGTAGCCGCCTGTTGCACCGGCTCGCCCTGCTCAAGGTGGCCTGGGGTACGCGGCAGCAGGGCCGGACCAAGAACATCGGGACGTTCCGTGAGAGCTGGCAGCTGACCTGGCGGCCCGAGCTTGACGTGGCCCTGATCGAGGCCAGCATGTGGGGAAGCACGGTCGCGGCCGCCGCGGCGCAGCGGGCCCGCTCCATCGCTGCTGGCTCGGCCGCGCTCGACGAGCTGACCGCGCTGACCGAACGCTGCCTGCTCGCCGGCCTGGCCGACGCCCTGCCGGACGTGCTCGCGGCGGTCAGGGACCGCGCCGCGCTGGACACCGACGTGACCCACCTGATGGCGGCACTGCCCGCCCTGGTCCG
>WNGL01010835.1_pt1 | contig 10480 bp, 12 predicted proteins | sample 5400591 | NCBI WGS metagenome assembly WNGL01 (sample SAMN13153377, study PRJNA577476) | soil metagenome | isolation source: 80 cm soil or saprolite under Garry oak tree replicate 1 | place: USA:California | collected 2016-06-15
GCGCATGCAAGTTAATATCTTTGAAGCTATAAAATCGCCAAGTGCTGACCATGAGATAGGCGGCGATCACCACGATCAAAAGCCAGGTCACGGCGCTTCCCCACCAAACCAGCGGATCTCCGCCAGAAAAATGGACCACCGCAGCGATGACTCCGGCCGCAGCCGGTATTGGCATTCCCACAAAATACTTCTTACCCGGACGCCCCGGGTTTGAGGGCTGCGGATTCACCGTGATATTGAAACGCGCCAACCGGCTCGCGCCAGCGATGAGAAAAAGAAAGCTGGCAATCGTACCCAGATGGGTCAGTTTCGTGACCACTTCCGGGTAGGAAATCTCCGTCGAAATCTGCTGAAAGCCCCAGCCCCATGCCAGCAGCGCGGGGGCAATTCCGAAAGTGATAACGTCGGCCAGCGAATCGAGTTCACGTCCGAAGTCGCTGGTGGTATTTGTCATGCGCGCGATACGGCCGTCCAGTCCGTCGAACAGCACGGCAAAGCCAATCGCTTTGGCGGCATTATCAAAGTACGACGAATCCTGCACAGGAATGTGGATTGCTTTGGCCACGGCATACTGAACAATGCCATGGATGACTTGCATGATCGCGTAGCAGCCGAGCGCGACGTTGGCAGTTGTAAAGAGCGAAGGCAGCACGTACATGCCCTTGCGGAAGCGGCGCGAGACCAAGTCTTCCCTTCTCCGGCGCGGATATATCTCCAATTGTTCTTCCATCAGCGCGCCTCGTGCTTTCGCCCAGCCGTAGCTCCAGTCAGTTCTTTCACTTCCGTTTGTAGAAAAGCCAGAATACTGGAGCCCCCCTTCACTCGGTCGCCCACTTTGACCTCAACTTCCGCAGTGGACTCGAGCAGCACGTCAGTCCTGGAGCCGAATTTAATTAGGCCCACGCGCTCCCCGCGTTCCACCGTCTCCCCAATTTTCTTCGTAAAGACAATCCGGCGGGCCAGAAGCCCGGCGATTTGTTTGAAGACGATGGTATGCCCTTCTCCATCCACGGTCACAGTATTTTGTTCGTTACACTCGGCGCTCTTGGGATCCATGGCATTCAGGAATTTTCCCGCCTGGTAGTGCGCGCTGCGAATCACTCCCGAAATCGGTGAGCGGTTTACGTGAACATCAAACACGTTCAAAAAGATGCTGATCCGCTTGAATTGCTCACCGCCAACCTTGACCACGGACACATCGGTGACCTTGCCATCAGCTGGCGAAACCACGGCCCCAGGATCGGAGGGAATTACGCGGTCGGGATCGCGAAAAAACCACAAGAAAAAGGCAGCCAGCAGAACGGGAACAATCGCCCACACCGGGCGAGTCAGCCACCCGACCAATACCGCTGCGGTAAGCAGCACAAATCCGTAGTAGTAGCCATCACGCACCATGGGGAGATAAAGTAATTATATTGTAACGGGGAAAGGGAGTGGTTTTCGCGAACTGGGAGCTGCGGGAACGTTTTGGATACATCTATCCTATGCCGCTTGGGACGGCTGCTCGACTGGGCAATTTTTTTAGGCTACTGCGCCTTGCGAGACGTGGTCTCGATACTGCCGCTCAATGGATTCCATCTGGTCTTTAAGCCGCAGTTTCAGCTTCTTAAGCCTGACTTCTTCCAGCTTTTCGTCGTCGGTAAGATAGCGCTTGTGGGTGAGGGATGAGAGGCGTTGTTCATACTGCGTGTGCTCCTGGGCCAACTTGCGGAATTGGTCGTGCGTGGCCAGGAGATGGTCTCTAGAGGCTAGCATCCTGTAGACCTCCTGATAAGTCAGATTGTTCTAAAACCCTAGCACATGACCAGCACTGGTTCAACGATGATTTTTCAACAGAAATTCACTTGCAAATTACAGAATTTTAATGATTTGGGGCGCGTGAGAATCAAGTTCGTCACATCAATCTGGCTTTCCGCCGGGGTAGTGTATTTGGTTTTCTCTGCGAACTTCGCGGAAGTTCTCTGCGTTCGTTGCGGTTAAAGTCTTTTCGTCTTTTCTATCGAGAAAAGTCAAAAGCCTTTAACCGCAAAGGTCGCCAAGAAGGGCCGCAAAGGACGCGGAGATATTGAATCAATCGCCGGACTCCATTAGCGCCAGCGCGTACAGAACAGCATCTTCCGTGGGATGGTTGTAATAAGACTGGCGCCGGTTCGTGATCTGGAACCCGAGTTTCTCATACAACGAACGGGCAGCCGCATTAGACTCGCGGACTTCCAGCAATATCTGAAGCGCTCGGTGTTCTCGGGCCGCCTGGATCAGACCCTGCATCAGTTGGGTCCCGATCCCCTGGCAATGTAAATCAGCAGCGACAACAATGTTCTCCAGTTCACATTCCTTGCCACTGATACGAGCCAGCAGGAATCCCTGTAGCGGATTTTCCGTCCCTCTGGTTTGATCTTCCCTGGTTTCATCCTGAGAGACCAGCACCACACGCACCGGAGCGCCGGGCTCAAATGCAGTTCGATAAGCCGCCTCGGACCAATGGGAAGCGAATGGACTCTCTCGCTCCAGAGAGACTATTGCGGGGATGTCATCAATATTGGCCTGGCGAATTATCGCTGCTCCTCCCGGGACGACGTTTGGACGTAGAGTGCCGAACAGCATGGCACAAAGTAAGATATTGCGAAAGGCCATGCACTCGCTCGTTCTCGAAACGGCGCGTTTAACGCTCAGCAGCTTCTGCGAATCCGATATTCCGGAGTTGGTTCCGCTGATCGGCGCACGGGAAGTCGCGGCGACCACTCTGCGCATCCCTCATCCGTATGAGGAAACACACGCCCGCGAATTCCTTGACAGCGTGGCTAAAGAGAACGAACTTCGCCTGGTGATGAGGTTGCGCAGTGATGGACGCCTTTGCGGCGGCATTGGGCTCCATCCCCAAATGGAGCATCGGCGCGCTGAACTGGGCTATTGGATTGGCGTTCCCTACTGGCGTAATGGCTATGCCACGGAAGCGGCACAGGCAGTGGTCCGCCACGGACTTGAACAGTTCAAGTTGAATTGCATTTTTGCGGCGCATTTCAAGCAGAACGTGGCATCCGGAAATGTCCTCCGCAAGATTGGTATGCGGCACGAGGGATGCCTGCGCCAAGCCGTGCTCAAATGGGGCGAGTTCATGGACGTTGAGCTCTATTCCATTCTTCGTGAAGAATTGGCCTAGTGTTGAAATGCCAGGAGCTGAAGTAGAATGCCAGACGCGATGGCAGTTCAGGTCACAATCTATCTGAACGAGTCCGACAAGTGGCACGGAAAGCCGTTGCACATGGCCATTCTGAATTACTTGCACGACGAGAATGTCTTTGCCGCGTGCACCCTCCACGCCGTGGGCGGATTTCTGGGCCGCCAGCGCGTAAAGACCAGCCATTTGGTTGACGCCGGAGGCAAGCTGCCGATCATCATCATCTTCGTGGACACCGATGAACACGTCAGCCGCGTATTGCCCAAGTTGAAGGAAATGGCTGCGCACCGGCTCATCGTGCGTGAGAACGTTGTGTTGGAGCAGGGGAACCTGGATTGAACCCACCACTTGCTCTGGATGTTCTCGCTATTGCAGCGCATCGCGACGACGTTGAGCAGACCTGTGGCGGGACGCTCCTCAAGATGGCAGAGCGCGGGCAGCGCACTGGCATCCTCGACCTTACGCAAGGCGAGATGGGCACGCGCGGAACCGCCGAAGAGCGTGCGCGGGAGGCTGAAGAAGCGGCGAGGATCCTGCGCGTTTCCTGGCGGCAGGGGCTCGATATTCCCGATGGCCGAGTGGAGAACAATTGGGAAAATCGGCTAAAAGTGGCGCGCGTGATCCGGCAGACGCGTCCGCGGGTCGTGATTCTTCCCTACTGGAAAGGAAGACACCCAGATCACTACACCGCCTCGAAGCTGGGGTATGAGGCATGCTTTCTTGCCGGGCTGGCGAAATTAGCTACCAGCCATCAGCCGTCAGCCATCAGCGAAGAACATGTGGCGCGGACGCGTGCGTCCGAGGAGTCGGCGTTTCGCCGAGTCGCATCAGCGGTGGCAAGTGTTGTGGCAGGGGAGAAACAAAGTGTCGGGCGGGCGCCCTCGCCCGCCGAATCTGTGACAGACTTCGGGAAGGGCACGACTTCAAGTCGTGCCGCAAAGGGATCACAAGAAGATATGGCTTTAGCCGCTGAGGGCCTCGCCCCGCATCGCCCATTCAAAATCATCTACGCGACGCTGTATTACGACATCCGCCCAACCTTTGTCGTGGACATCACCGATCAATTCGAAGCACGCTTCGAATCGCTGATGGCCTACAAATCTCAATTTAGCGACCAGGAAGCCGGCAAGGACATCTTCCCCGCCCGCGCCGAAATCCGCGCTCGGATAGAAGCTATGGCAAGGTTCTACGGAATGCTTGCGGGAGTTATCTATGCCGAGCCGTTCCTTCAGAAGGAAGTCGGGTTGGTGGAGGATGTGACTGGGATTCCGGTGAAGTCGGTTTGATAACTCCACCCTTGTATCTTCGGTTTCCAGACACGAGAAGGATATTAATGAGAACGGTGAACAGGATAATTGTGGTGGCGGGCATCGGCTTTTTCCTCTTAGACCTCTCCACCTATGTCGTACCCGAATGGCCCTATACCCTTCTCTCCATCGTCGCATTTGTGGTTCTAGCATTATTGCTAATTGTCACGACGATCTTGGGGTTCGCGCATGGCGGCGCTCTTCTCGTTTGTGGATGATGCCAGCTCTGACTTGCCTCGCATTCATATCTAGCGCTTGGCTCACCCCACCACTAGGAAGACTGATCGCCGATCGGCAGTTCAGAAGACACTTGAGCGAATATATTCGAGTAGCGGACGAATTAAAGAGTGGAGAGATTTCCTGCCCCGACTCCTGTCGAACAAGACTTGGCGTAATCAATGTCGGGCATCAGCCTGCTCACGTAAGGGCTATTCTGGCTGCACGCTGCAACGATGGAAGTGCCGTGGTTGTTGCATTCTTGATCGACACTCACGTTCCATTGCTTCACGAAGGCTACGTTTTTGAAGGGTATGAGGATGGTAATAGTTGCATTAAAGACTCCATGAAGCCTGAGCACCGATGGCCTTATATGCGTCAGGTCATGGATCGGTGGTAACACTTTTCTGATCAGCCCGGGTTGTAACGGTGGACTGGTTCCCCCCTTGTCGCAAAGAACGCGACAAGAATGGGGCACCCATTTTCTGATTGTCGAGAGATAGAAGGCTAGCCTCTACTCCGGCTTCATTCCCATGTCTTGAATCATTTTTTTCTGTTCCGCCGTCCACGTGCCTGACATGTCGCCGTGCTGCATCAGCAGCTTTTTGTTCGCGTACATTTCTTTGGTGGTGTGGAACTCTTTCACATTGGCCTGATGACCGGAGAGGTCCCACTCGCCAACACCCTTGTCGTGGTACTTGAACACGACGTTGTCTAGATAGGTGATCTTGTTTCCCCAGAGGTCCATCGCTGGGACCACGTGCATCGGCTGGCCCGCGCTGTCGCGCTTCATCACGCCCTTCTCTTCGAGAATGTCAGGGATAGTGAGCGTGTAGGTGCTCTTGTCGGGCGATTCCTTGAAATCAATCGCGACGACTTTGCTGCCGACGATATGTGGCGGGTTCCATCCGAACATAAACGCAAGCATTTCATTGAAAGCTTCGCGCTGAGCGGGAGTGGAACTCTTATCGAAGTAAGCCGTGCCCTGCACCTTGCTCGCGTCATGGTCAATCAAGTCACCAATGACCACAGCTTTGAAACCGCTCATGTCCACTTTTCCGTAGTGGCCGTGCTTGATGTAAGTAAAGTCTGCGGCGTCGCAGCTTCCGTGGTCCGGATGTCCGTTCGACCGGCAGGGGCACGCGTAGGCGGTGCACTGGCATTCCGTCATGCTGATACCGTGCACGTCAAAATCTGGAATGTCTTTGGGTGGGGCTTTTGCCTCATCAGCCGCAGCTGCCAGGCCAGACATCGCCATCGCAAACACGAGAAGACCGGCAATTCGTAAAATTCTCATACGTCCTCCTTGAGTAGGGCGTAAATACTCTACGTCTGCTGAGAACTGTGGTCAAGAGCGACGAGATGGAAGGCAATACCTACTTCTTTACAGCCACGGCAACTCCGTCCCGGATAGGCAAGAGCGTCGTGAACAGTTCAGGTGAGCCGTACAGCAAGCGATTGAATTCCTGGATCGCTTTGGTCGAGGCCTCGGTTGGATTTTTCTGTGTAACTTTCCCGCTCCAGAGAACATTGTCAGCCACAAACAGTCCGCCCTTCCGCAGCCGGTTAACCGCCAGCCGAAATGCTCGTGGATAGTCTTCCTTATCCACATCGCAGAAAATAATGTCGAACTCTTGTTTTTGTTCAGAAAGCAGTTCGAGCGCATCGCTGACCTTAACCGAGATTCGCCCGGCAACTCCGGCTCGTTCAAAATAGCCACGCGCCTCGTCCGCATTCTTCCGATCACCATCGGTATAGATCACCCGGCCATCTTCGCCAACGGCTCGCGCCCACCAGATGGTGGAATAGCCGATCGCCGACCCCATCTCAAAAACAGTTTTAGCGCCGGAGATCAGGGCCAACTGATGCAGGATGCGCCCTACTGCCGGGCCAACTATGGGGATATTGCGCTTCGCGGCTTGGGTTTCCATCTCGACGAGGACTTCGTCACGCGCCGGAAGTAGAGAGTAGAGGTAGTTCTCGACGGGCTCAGCGGTGATGCCGTGCATCATCCAGCGCGGTTTGTCACTTGTCTTTGCCACTCGCTTACGCAATCGTCTGCCCCGGTTTCATCTCCACCACTTGAACGCCCCGCGCCAGCTTGCTCAACTCAGCAGGGGTTCCCGTCAGCACCGGAAAAGTTCCGTAGTGCATCGGGATGACCGAGTTCGGCTTCAACAGACTGCACGCGTACGCGGCTTCGCGCGGGCCCATGGTGTAGTGATCGCCGATCGGCAGCATGGCGATTTCCGGCGCATAGAGATCGCGAATGATTGCCATGTCCCCGAAGACGTTCGTGTCTCCGGCATGGTAAATCTTGATCCCGGTCTCAAACTCAATCACGTACCCGCAAGCCTCTCCGCCGTAGATGAACTGGTCTCCGTCCTGGATTCCGCAAGAGTGATCGGCGTGCACCATGGTTACATTTATGTCCTCTACCCGCTGAGTGCCGCCTTTATTCATCTCCGCCGTCTGCTTTACGCCCTTCTTTTCCAGCCAGCCACAAAGTTCAGGATTACCCACTACTTTCGGATTGAGCCTCCCTGCGATTTCAACCGCGTCGCCGATGTGGTCTCCGTGTCCATGTGTGACCAGCATCACGTCCAGGACCTTCACGCCTTTTTCGGCATCCGGGCACATGGGATTTCCCATGACCCAGGGATCCACCAGAATTGTATTGCCCGCCGGAGTTTGTATGCGGAAGGTGGCGTGTCCAAGCCAGGTGATCTTAATACCGTTCAGTTTCATGCGCTTTTCTTTCCAAAGTGTTGCATCACATTCTAGTGGGCGTTGGGCCAGGGCGGCAATCGGGTCATAAGGAGAGCCTTAACCGCATCCGTAGAGACGTTGCTGTGCAACGTCTCAGACGTCGCAAAGCTACGTCTCTACGCATGGAGTGACCTTTGCGATTCCTTTGCATTCTTTGCGGTCGTCCATTCCCTATTGGGTAACCACGGGTCAGAGCCTTACTATGGTTCAGCATGTCTGAACTGAAAATCCTGATCTCGCGAGATCAGATTGCAGCACGGGTTGGCGAGATGGGAAAGCAACTCGCTGCCGATTCTGCCAATCAGCCGGTCATTTTCGTGGGTGTCCTGAAAGGTGCGGCGATTTTTCTCAGCGATCTTCTACGCAGCGTGCAGATGGACGCCACTTTTGACTTCATTGGAGTCGCCAGCTACGGTGCACTGCTGAGCCCGGACCAGGCACGGCGGCGGGTTTGGGATTCCACCGGCGAGGTGCGCCTGACCAAAGACGTTGACCAATCTCTCCGCGACAAGAATGTCATTTTGGTGGAAGACATTCTCGATACCGGTCTGACCCTCACGTTTCTAAAGAGGCTACTGCTGGGACATCAGCCGAAGAGTTTTCGGGTTGCCGTCCTGCTCGACAAGCCTTCGCGACGTAAGCTGGCAGTTGAGGCGGATTACGTCGGTTTCACCATCCCCGACGAGTTCGTCGTCGGCTACGGGCTGGATTTCGACGAACGATATCGCAATCTCCCCGACATCTGTGTGCTGCCGAATGTGGGGCCTGGATAAGGCGTCGTTCGTCGTTGGTCGTTCGCCAAGTTCAAAGACACAGATGCGATGCTTTTGCCGACGATGAATAGCGGACGACCAACGACCGGCGACCAACGACGGTTTCCCCAGCTCTGGCTGATATGATTAAAGCAGTGGAAATGGCCGCCGTTCAACTAGAAACACTATCCCGGATCGAGCCTCTGCTGCTGGAAGTGGCGGACGTGGTCAATACCACGCTCGACCTCGACACCACTCTTCGCCGCGTTGCAGAACTGGTGCGTAAAGTCATTGATTATGAGATCTTTGGCATCCTCCTGCTGAACGACAAGACCCAGGAACTTTACTTCCGATTCAGCATCGGTCATTCGCACGAAGTGGCGGACCGGCTTCGCATCAAGGTCGGAGAAGGCGTCACTGGAGTGGCTGCCCAGCGTGCCGAGGCAATCCTGGTCGGCGATGTTGCGAATGATCCCCGATACATTTCCGCGGTGCCAAACGTTCGCTCAGAATTGGCCATACCCCTGATCGTCAAGAATCGGGTAATTGGCGTTCTGGACATTGAGTCTCCGGTGCCTGACCATTTCACCGAAGAACACAAGCGATTGTTAACGTTAATCGCATCGCGCATGGCGGTCGGTATCGAGAATGCGCGGCTCTACACTCGCATCACCCGGCAAGCGCGCACCTTGCTTTTGCTGAACGAAATTGCGCGCGAGCTGACCTCGATTTTGAACCTTGATGAAGTTCTTAAACGCGTCGGCGAACTTCTGAGTCGTTTGATTGACTTTCAAATGTTCAGCATTCTGTTGCTCGACACTGCTGGAGAAAAACTGCAACACCGTTTCTCACTCCGCTTCCAGGAAAACATTCACCTCAAGAACGACATTCCGATTGGCCAAGGAGTCGTGGGTTACGCTGCCGAGCAAAAGCAGGCGGTCCTGGTCCGCGACGTGAAGAAGGACCCGCGTTATATCGAGAGCAACCCCGAAACCCGTTCGGAACTGGCGGTGCCGTTGATTTACAAGGACAAAGTCACTGGAGTGCTCGATCTGGAGCACACCCGGCGCGGCTTCTTTACCGAAGACCACCAACGCACGATCACCACTCTGGCCGCGCAAATTGCGATTGCTATTGAGAATGCCCGTTTGTATGAAGAGATCGCCCGCCAGGAGCGCCGGTTGGAACGCGATCTGGCTATGGCACGTGAGTTGCAATTCCGGCTGCTGCCGCCATCGCGTCCCAAGCTGGCGAATCTGGAAATCGCAGCAAAATTTTCCCCGGCGCGGGCCATTGGCGGAGACTTGTACGATTTTGTCAGCTATTCGCAATCGCGCACGGCGCTGGTAATTGGAGACGTTAGCGGTAAAGGTGCCCCGGCGGCGATTTACGCTGCGCTGGTCAGCGGGATTTTGCGTTCTCATGCGCCGATGGAGCCCGGACCGGCGGAAATGCTGGCGGCGGTCAATTACTCGCTCGCAGAACGCCGCATTGATGGCCAGTTCTGTTCGCTGATTTACTCCGTTTGGGACGACGAAAATCGCACGTTGCAGGTATCGAATTCGGGCTTGCCGCGCCCCGTCTATTGCCACAAAGGCAAGACTCAATTGATCGAGGCTACCGGCCTTCCCCTCGGCCTGTTCGACGATGCCGAGTATGACGAATTCACCTTCCAGGCCGAACCCGATGACGTCTTTGTGTTCTTCAGCGACGGCATTCTCGATGCGACGAACAAAGCAGGCGACTTATTCGGCCGCACCCGTTTGGAGAAAATCATCGCTGATTGCTGGGCGAATTCTGCGGATTCCATGGTGAAGACGATCTTCAAGGCGGCGGCAGAACATGCCGCAGGGGTTGAGACCTTCGACGATCAAACCGTCGTGGCGATCAAGGTGAAAGGGAATTCCTCCAAGCGCAAGTGAACCCCACATTCGAGCGTCCCCCCGGATTTGTATATCGAAAACTGCGGCGCCGCGCGCTGCGCTCAAATGGTGATCGGGGAGCTCGGGCATCAGCGTCGGTGCTGCATTGCGAACAGGCTCCCTTGCCCGCTCTTGCCGAGCGCTTCGGAACTCCGCTTTACGTTTATTCAGCGAACACTGTCCGCCAACGCGTTCAGACGTTGGAGAAGGCATTCCGCAGGATTGAGCACACGATTTGCTACTCGGTGAAAGCCAATTCCAATCTCAGCATTCTTCGTCTGCTGGCAAAGCTGGGCTGCGGATTTGACGTGGTTTCCGGCGGAGAGCTGGCGCGGG
>WNGL01010836.1_pt1 | contig 10479 bp, 13 predicted proteins | sample 5400591 | NCBI WGS metagenome assembly WNGL01 (sample SAMN13153377, study PRJNA577476) | soil metagenome | isolation source: 80 cm soil or saprolite under Garry oak tree replicate 1 | place: USA:California | collected 2016-06-15
CTGGCTCTCTTCCAGTAGCGAACGAGCTTCCGCATAGTTGTCCTGGCCGATGGCGGCCATGCCGAGAAAATGGAGCAGGTAAGCCAGGTTTCTTGTGTCTCCTCCGTCCCTGGCGAGCGCACGGCTCTCTTCAAGCAGGAAGCGCACCTCGTCGTCGTTGCCGTGCGTCAAGGGAAGCCACCCCAGCCACAACAGTGATGCTGCCAGCTTGTGTGCCTCCCGTGTCTCCCTGACCGTTCGATACAACTGCAGGCACGCTTCACATAGCACCTCCGCCCGCTCGAGATCGCCCGCGAAAAAAGCCAGCCAGGCGGCCCCGCTGAGTGCCCTTATCCTCAGAGGTGTTGGAACGCGAGCAGTTGCCTCCAGCGCTCGCTCCAGCCAGGAGAGCCCTTCACTCAGCGACCCACGCACTGCCCAGAAGCGGGCCAGGGTTCCTGCCAGCCGCAGGGCTCTCTCCCCTTTCTGTCCGGCCTCCTCACCTCCCGCTTGCTCCACTGTGCAACTCAGCGCGGCGCGCAGGTTGTCATACTCCCGCGCCATCTGATCGAACCACCGCACCTGCTCCGCTCCGAACAAGTGCGCTTCGGCCTCCTCGGCCAGGTGCAGGTAATACCCGGTATGGGCCTGCCGGGCCGCTTCCATCTCCTGGCTTGCGGCAAGCGCCTCCAGTCCATATTCACGGATCGTCTCGAGCATCAGCAGACGCCGCTCGTCCTGCCCGGTCTGGCGTAGCAAGTGTTTGTCGAGCAGGGAGGACACGCCGTCCAGCACCTGTGTGTTCTCACCTCCAAGTGCAGCGTACATCGCCTCCACCGCTTCCAGGGTGCCGCCCCCGACGAAGATGGAGCTTAAGCGGAAGAGCCGCTGTTCTTCTTGTGAGAGCAGCTCATAGCTCCACGCGATGGTGTTGCGCAGGGTCTGCTGGCGCACGGGCATATCGCGTGGCCCGCCAGTCAGGATGGCCAGCCGACGTTCCAACCGTTCCAGTAGCGCCGAGAGGGGTAGCAGCTTGAGTCGTGCGGCGGCAAGCTCAAGCGCCAGCGGCAGGCCATCGAGCCGAACGCAGATCGCGGCGATGAGCGCGGCATCCTCTGGGGTAAGCTCGAAGGTGGGCTGGACCTCCCGCGCCCGTTCGAGGAAGAGGGCGACCGCCCCATAGCGCGCCAGGGTTTCGCGGTCGGGTAAGTGTCTGGGATCCGGTAGTGCCAGCGGCGGCACTTCAAACACGCGCTCGCCGCGCACATGCAGCACCTCTCGGCTCGTCACGAGCACTTTCAACCACGGGCAGGTGGCCAGCAGATCAATGAGGAGGGGTGCTGTCGCTGCCACCTGCTCGAAGTTGTCCAGCACCAGCAGTAGGCGCTGCTCCCGCAGTGCCGCTTGCAGCAGCTCCAGCGGTGCCCGGCTGCTGCTTTGTAGACTGAGTGCCTGCACGATGGTGGGCAGGACCAGGTCGGCATCCTGAATGGGAGAAAGCTCGACGAAGCAGACGCCATCGGGGAAGTTCTCCCCTAACTCTGTCGTGATAGCCAGCGCCAGGCGCGTCTTGCCCACGCCTCCAGGGCCTGTCAGAGTGAGGAAACGCACCTCAGGACGCGAGAGTAGGGTAGAGGCCGCCACGACCTCCCGCTCGCGCCCAATGAGCGAGGTGAGTGGCAAGGGTAGGGTGGAGGATCGTCTGGACGGGGATTGGGGGACATCTGTTGCAGAGTGCAGAGAATGCTCGATCGGCTCACGCTCGTCCCCCTCGACACCATCCTGCCCGGACAGGGTTACTGCTGCTGCGTTCAGCCGGTCGGGGGTCAGTTCCTCCGATTTGCCGAGATAGGTTCTGTGGAGCGTGCCGTCGCGCTTGCGGTAGGCGCGCCAGTACCAGCCCCCACGCTTATTGCTCGCTGGCTCTTTGCGCGCCGTAAAGGTCCCCAGCGCACTGCGAAAGGCGAAAGTGCGTACAGTGTTCAACCAGGCATACCAGGCAGGTGTTCCCACCTGTAGCCGCTCGTGTTGTCCGCCATGCTGGTAGATCAGAAGAGCGTCTTGCACTACCGGCATGCTTTGCTCGTGGTTGCGCATGTTCATCATTGGCCGGTTCTCAAACAGCGGTTCCCAAACAGTATAGCACATGTTCGGGAACCGCTCTACGCCAAAGCCTTCTCTGGGTGAGGATCATATGTTTGCGGGGGGACAGGGTGACTACAAGGGATCGCCCCCATAGGCGTTAACTTAAGCCAAATCGTACCTGAACAAGAGAAAAGAGAAGCGAAGGCAGAGCCTCAGATGGTAGAGTAAGACAACCACATCTTCTCAGCCAGGAGGAAGCCATGCCTCAGTCAGTGCATGATACCTTACCGCCCCGATTTGGGCAATTGCAAGTTGTCATCCAAGCAGAATGGGAACAGGAAGTGCTCGCTCAGTTGCCCGCCGACACTGAGGAGCAAGCCAGCCAGCTGGGCGCCTTTGTCCGTCGCCGCGGATTGATGTGCGTCGGCGATCTGCTGCCGCACCCAGTCTGGAGCTTGTCGGTTGGCTTCCTCTTCTCCGACTTGATTTTCGAACAGGTTGATTGACACCATCACACCGCCACCGGCATCGACCCAGGAGGAAGCCAAGCACCCGGGGATCTGGCTGATGAGTGGCACCAGGCCCTCATTCACTCGCCGCGCCACCTCACGCGGATCGGTCACGCCCTCGAAACGACGTACTGTTGCGTACAAAAGGCTTGCTCCTTTCTTTCCTCTGCACTGGTCATCCATCTCTCGTGGGGGCGAAGAAATATGGGGTCAGAGGAACTCCTTCTACTATCCTCTCTTCTGTTATCTCCCTGCCAGCCGGGCGACGACCGGAGCGAACGCCTCCATCTGGGCATCAGGCACCTGAATGTAGGAGAAACCGTATTGTTCTCGCCGCGCGAGGAGTTGCTCAGCATCTGCTCCCTACTGCCGCTCAGCACATGAAAAGCGGATTGCGCAGAGGGAGCTGCGTTAGGCGAAGGAGAGACGGAACGTTCGCCTTCGCGGTGCCTTGTGCTCTCGGTAATGGCCAGATGAAACACCGTGAAGCTCAGTTCAAGCTGCTCAAAGCGCTGGCCTGCCGCCTCGCGTACCCAGGCGACTTTTTGTGCGATCGCTTCCGGTGTCACACTGCTTGCCTGTTCGCCCCAGGCGGCAAAGCCAATGCCGACGATATCAGCGTACCGAGCGGCAAGGGAAAGCATGCATTTGGCGGTGCCCCCAATATACAGGGGTGGGTATGGGCGCTGAAGCGGCTTCGGCTTCCCCTGCATCTCTTTGAGCGTGTAATAGGTTCCAGCAAATGGGACGGATTCCTCGGTCCAGAGGCGCCCTATCAGCTGGATGGCTTCTTCCAGCCGGCTGATGCGTGTGCCAGGGGCATCGAACGCCGACCCAAGCTGGGTATAGTCATCTGGCAGGTACCCTGCTCCAAGACCGAACTCGAAGCGTCCATCGGAAAGCAGGTCGAGCGTCGCCACCTCTCTGGCCAGCAGGGCCGGGTGGCGGAAATCGTTACAGAACACGAGGCTGCCGATTCTCAGCGAGGTCGTCGCCTCGGCTGCGATGGCCAGAGCCGAGAGCGGGGCTAACCCCGTCGACAGATGGTCAGCCACGACCAGCGTCGCGTAGCCGAGGAACTCGGCTCTGCGAGCCCTGCTGACCCATTCGGCACGCGAGCGGGCGCTTCCTGTAGCGACGCCAAAGCGAAATGGTCGAGAGTGCACAAGCAGACTCCTTTCAGACAGAGCAACAGAACGACCGATCGAGGAGATAACAGGTCTCCTTGAGAGCATGCGCACCTGGCTCACGAAGAAGTGAGCCTTTTTGGGGTTGGTGCAGAGAGCAAGCCATCCAATCAATGTACATCGATGTGCTCCTCTACTCCATGGTCAAGCCGCCGTTGACCGGCGCATAGACGCCTGTCATAAAGCCACTGTCATCGCTGGCAAAGAAGGCAATGACGCGGGCGATGTCCTCCGGCTGCGCGATGCGCCCCAGCGGGGTCATGGCGGCAAGGCGCTGTCTGTGCGAAGCCGGTATCATAGCACTGAGCTCGGTTTCGACCATGCTTGGGGAGACCACATTGGCGGTGATGCCGGAGGGTCCGTACTCCTTAGCAATGTATTTGGCGAAGGCGACCAGGCCAGCCTTGGCTGTGGCGATGCTAATCGCGCCCTCCACACTTGGGGCTTTTGCCAGCCCACTGGCGATATAGATGATCCGCCCATAATGCGAGGCTCGCATGGTGGGCAGCACGGCTTTGGTCAGCAGGAAAGCCGCTCGCAACTCATTTGTGACGCCCAGGGCGAATTCCTCCCAGGTTATCTGCTCGAATGGTTTGAAGACGCCGGACGGATTGGAGCTGTTGACGAGTATGTCGATGCGACCGTAGGTGTCGCGTGCTGCTTGCACCAGGGCTTCTACCTGAGGCTTTTCCCGAATGTTGGCTTGAACGGCGAGCGCCTGCCCACCGTTGGCATGAATCTGCGCCACGACCTGGGAGGCGGTGGCCGCGTTTTGCAGGTAATTGACGACCACGCTGGCTCCCCGTGCAGCTAGCAGGGTGGCGGTAGCCGCGCCAATGCCACGTCCTCCCCCTGCGACCAGCGCGACTTTTCCTTGGAAGGTCATACGGATTTCCTCCTTATGCAAGTGCTGATCGCTCTCGTGGCGATCAGGATCATCCACTATGAGTGGTGGTGGTTCCTGCGCGACAAAGACAGGCCGCGATTGGGCAGTTAGTACATCACCTCTGCTGCCTTATCCAGGAACGTATCGTCGGCCAGTTGCTTGAGCATGAACTCCGCCAGGTCGGCTCGCGAGAATTGTGGGATGATGGCCCTGGCTCTGAGATGCTCACCGCTTCGATAGGTACTGCTGCGCGCTCCGTTGGTCAGCATGGGTGGACGAACGATGATCCAATCCAGAGGACTTTGTTCGATCATGCTCTCATTCATTTCATGATCGGCAGCACTATTGTGAAAGAGCAATGGGACAAACACTTTGCGCAGCGCATTGAGTTCGTCGCGGGTGGCACGGACGGTGTCCGCCGACAGATAGATCAGACGCCTGATGCCCGCCTCCTCCATCGCCATGATGATGTTATGCACGCCCACCACCACGGCCTGGTCCCGTTTGAGCAGGTTCGCCGCGCCGAGCGCACAGATGACCGCATCCTGATCTCTGACCGCGCTTTCGACCGCTGCACGATCGGCGGCGTCCCCTGGACGACTTTGAGCTGTGGATGTGCGAGGTCGAACGACGCCGGGTGACGAACGAAGGCCGTCACGGTCTGTCCTTGTGCCAGCGCCTGCTTGACCAGTTCGCGTCCCGTGCGACCAGATGCACCGAAAACCAGTATGTTCATAGCTTCATTCCTTTCTCTACCATGATGGGCAGCGAGTAACTTTCAACGATACACCCAAAACTAGCACGTTCATAGCTTCACTCGCCTCCCACGCTACAAGCTACCCCGCGCCAGCCGAACCTGCCGCAAGTATCCGTGACATCATCCACAGGAAAAGTACGGCGTTGAGAATATGTGGGACACTACGGAGCCATTCCATCCGAATGAGCCGCTCGAGGGACGGTAAAGACAGTCCCTTGCGATCAAATGCGAGCTGGATGGGGACTTGCGAGACGATCGTCACCACGACCGGGACCAGGTTCAGCGCAAGCGAGACCCAGATACTCCAGAGTGGGATTGGCCCCGGACGCCACCACAGCAGGAGGAAGGTCAACACCAGCGTCAGGCTGTGGGGAGCGACCAGCAAGGCCAGGACGCGTGGGCTGACTGCTTGATGATACGCCCTGAATTCCGCCGCTCCGATCAAGTGCCAGGTCCGATAGTTGACAAAGCCTTCGAGAAAGGTTGCTCCCAAGACGTAGAAGACCAGGGCGAAGTCAAACAGAAAGAGCCAATACGATGGGTTCATGAGAATTTCCTCCTTTCCGTTTCCATTTAAGCAAGCTTACAACAGGACGATAAGTCAACAGAATATCAGGTGACATACATCGTAAATCCTCACGGGTGAATATATCTGGTCCAAAGGAAAGAGCGGATGCGCTCCCCTGGTTTCAGCCCGCGAGCCAGCGCTCAAGGTGCTCGATCATCTGTTCTGCACTATCGGGAACGGGCATGAAGAGGGACGTGCCTAGACCCAGAATGAAGGTCATCAAGATCGAAGCGCCGAGCTCTGGATCAAGGTCGGCGCGGAACTCTCCGGCCTCGACACCCTCGTGCAGCAGCAGCACCAGGAAACGATGCCAGGATGCCAGAAAGGGCTGGCGTTGAAAGATTTCCCGGAGCGCTGGCTCCTGGAGGGTGGAACGCGCCAATTCATACAGCACCAGAAAGTGCGTTGGCTCTTCCCTCATATTGCGCTGCAGCATGCTCAAAAACGCGTGTAATCGTGAGGCCCTCGACCCCTCCTGAGGGTCACGGGGAACGTTCACAAGCAGTCCCTGGAAGACGGCATACTCAGCCACCGCTTCAATCAGCGCGACTTTCGTCGGAAAGTAGTAGTGAAGCGTCGCATGGTCCAGCCCCACCTGCGCTGCGACCTCACGGGTCCGCAGTCCGCCCAGGCCGTGTCGAGCAATGCTCTGATAGGCTGCCTGAATAAGGGCTTGACGCCGCTCACCTGCCTGTGCTGTTGGTCCGCGTGTTGTTCTGGCCAACTCCGTTTGCTCCTCCTTCTCCCAGCAATAGTTTCAACCACTTGGTTGAAGTATATCACAGAAATGTATCCCTGTCAACCACTTGGTTGAAGAATGAGAGGAACGTTGCCATCGGGAAGAAAACCGACGAGGCATCCAGTGTGAAGGCAAGTTACTACGGTTTGCGGAAGGAACTGTCAGGCTATGACGCCTACTTGATTTCCAGACTGTGCTTGAAGGACTGACACGGCTTGAACCGCACGCCAGATCATATACAATCCCAGAATGGCAAGGCCTAGAAAGATGATTTGCGTAATAGCCGATAAACTCGACACATGTGAGAGAATCGCGATGACGAGAAACACCTCCATCAGAATGAGGAGCACTAAAACTGCGACTCCTAATTGCCGTTGCCGGAGCGTCTTGTTTTGAAAAAGTAAGACGATGCCAACGATAAAGGCTCCGGTTGCACTGAGTGCGTGTATCACTATCGAAAGTGTATGGAGGTTGAGCATTCCTTTCTCCTGTCTCGTTCAACCTGTCAAGCGATGACCAACTGCCTTGTTGCGAACGAATTGCACGGTCGCCGCGATACCGGCCACGATGGCGATCACCTCGCCGATCAACTGGAGGCTGTCTTCAATGAATCCGATGGCCAGCCCAGGATGGGTCAGCCGGAACGAGACCGAGGCCGACCCGAAGGTGGCAGCTCCTAGCAGCAGGATGGCGGCGAACGCTGCGCCCAGCGCCGGCATCCAGCCGATGCGGGTCGCCACCAGGCCGGCTATCGCCAGGGTGACCAGTCCCACCAGCAACGGTGGCAGATAGAGCGGGCCCACGGTGAGAGCTCCCTGCACCGCGCGCGGCCCTGGACCAGGGTTCACTCCTGCTCCCAAGAACCCGATCCCTGTCGCGACCAGGCCAACGATGGTCAGCCTGGCAAGCCCTGATAGCGGGGCATTAGTCTTCATGGTTCACTCCTTTGCCTTGGCCTGACTCCTCCATTCCTGCACAACCTGGAGAAATCCCTTTCGCCAACTGGGGTACACCGGCTGCCAGTTCAAGAACTGACGCGCTTTCCGATTCGTTGCCCCCCGCGCCGCTCGCGGTTGTCCTGCGGCCACGGGCGGTGCAGGAGCACCCAGGGCAGCAGCATACACCGGCAGCCAGACCGTCCCGGGGGCGGGCTCGTCATCCACAATATTGACGATCCCTGGCGGCCAGTCCAAGGCGAGCAGAGCCGCGCGTGCGGCATCCTCGACATGCAGAAAGGAGGTAATGCCCTCATCAGCGGTCAGTTGTCCCTGACGCACCTGCTGAGCGATCGATCCGTCGGGGGCATACCAGGTGCCCAGCCCGTAGAGCGTCCCATAACGCAGCACAATTCCGCGCTCCATCTCGGCGACGGCACGCTCAAGGGCGTGCACCCCCTCCACTGTGGTGCGCCGTGGCTCGGGTGCTTCCAGATCCAGGGGAACGGTCTCATCCGCAGGGCCCTCGCCAGGGGCAGAGACCCAGGAAATGCTTTGCGCGATGAACTGGCGCACCCCAGCCGCATGTGCCGCGTCAACCAGGTTGCGTGTTCCTTCCCTGCGCATGCGCGCGTTTGCCGCTGAACTTCCAGCGCTTAAGTCGGTGAGCTGTTGGATGATCACCTCTGGGTGTGTCTCGCGCACAACGCTAGCGAGTCTGGCGCGGTCAAATGCATCAACCACCTGAGGCGTTGCGCCGAGTTGCAGGAGCAGCTCACTTTTGTCCGCGGTACGCGTGGTGCCGATCACCTCATGGCCGGAGGCCACCAACAGAGGAATGAGCCGACGCCCAATGACTCCCGTCGCCCCTGCCACCAATATTTTCATCTCGATACCTCTTTCTCGTTTGATCTTCCCTCTCCTGTCCGTCACCCTTCAATTTTGAGCGAAAAAAGTTGCCTCTCTCTGCGAGCATGCTCTTCTAGTACACGAACATGGGCGCCGGTACGATACTGAACCATGGGGGATGAGGCACGAGGCACAGGGGTGAGAGCACAGAACCGTGGGACATGTGGCCGATGGGCAGGAAGCGATTCTGACATGATGACTCTCCATTGTTCTGAGGTAGAATGAGAGGAACGGCTCAAAACTCGTTGGAGAACCACTCCGCGAGCAGCCTGGTGATCCCTCTACCTCAATGAAAGGCACGAGCTCATCGCTCAAGCGGAGTGATCGCCCTGGCCTTTGTGGGACAGGTCTCCCACCTGGGAATGGCCTTTTTCGTGTTTAGCCTGGTGGTCATGGCCGCCCTCCTGGTGATGGGGCTGATCACCTTTGAGCGCGTGCTGGAAGCGAGCAATACCCAGTTCATGTATGCGCGCGGCATCAACCGCATTCGTCACCTCTATCTGGAGTCTGCCCCGCAGATGCAGCCCTACTTCATCCTGTCCTCGTATGATGATCTCGAGGGGACATTGGCGGATACGGGCGTGATGAACTCCTCCCGGTGGCAGGTCTTTTTCTCGATAGCCGGCATGGTCGCCATCATCACGTGTGTGTTGGCAGGCAGCTTTGTGGGCCTGTTGCTGGCTGCCTTCGGCCTGCCCCTGGCGGTGACCACGAATGCAGGAGTCGTCACCTTCCTGGTGAGCGTCGGTCTGCATCAGCGCTATCAATGGAGACAATGCTGCAACTGGGGCGTGACCTGCCCGCCCTCTTTCCAAGCCAACCAGGCCAGTAGCAGCTGAAAGAAGTGTTCCTCTGGTTGCTGGGCTTTCGGCAGCTTTCCGCGTTGAAGACGTGCTGCTCTGCCAGCAACTGAGCATTGTTGGAGTAGAGTTAAGGTTGCTGTCACCAGGGGCAGAGTAACAAAAGCATGAAGTTCCGAAAATGTTTTGAGAGAGGGAACTTGCGCTCAAATAGCTACTTTAGGTGAAAAGACTTGTGCTTGCATGACACCCCACCTATACTCATCAGCAGGGAGAGAGTTCCGACTCTCATTACCCACGGGATGCGCAACGAGGTTGGAGAAGAAAAGTGGGAAAAGCACAGAAATATGCCTCCTTGCGGTCCAACTTCACCTGCTTGGCATCCCGATCTTCTTTGCCATAGCCCACGGCATGGTTCTCGCCTCGTCGACCACGCCCGCATCAGGCTCCTGATTGAGAGCTCTGGGCCGGGTACCGATTGAAGGCGACATGCCAGGGATGCACATGGGCCTCCAGGAACTGCGCCGACACGGCGGGATCGTGCGCGAGGATTTCAAGCGCCTGCGCTTCGTTGGCGACATCGAGAATGCCCAGAGCACCCTGATTGTCCAGAAAAGGACCGCCCATGATGAGTCGCTTGTCAGCAAAAAACAACTGGTGCATATACCTGCCATGTTCTCGATAAAAAGGCTGCTCAGAAACCGACTTCCCTTGAAGCCAGGCTGGGCCAGGGGTGTAGATGACGACGAACATCAATGGCTCTCCTTTTCAAAGCAGCGTTGCGCCAGCTGGTACAAAGCTCTCAGCTTCTCACCCTGGATGGGGGGGATGATGTGCTGGCTGCCAACGTAGAGACTGTAGAACACTCTAGGCGCTCTGCCGGGCAGAAAGACGATCAGCCGTCTGTGCGTATGCCAAATCTGTGTCGGGGAAGCCGGTGTTCCTGGACCCCCCTCACGTTCTCGCTGATTGTATCGACGATCTCATCGTGTGTGACACGGCGCACGGAGCAAGCAGAGAGTGTTCTTCGTGGGAGCAAGAGCCCGAGGATACCCGACCTGCGCCGTCCCTCCTGGCCTTGTCAGATTATTGGGCAGCAGAGGCCAGAAGCTTCGCCATTGCCGC
>WNGL01011537.1_pt1 | contig 10479 bp, 10 predicted proteins | sample 5400591 | NCBI WGS metagenome assembly WNGL01 (sample SAMN13153377, study PRJNA577476) | soil metagenome | isolation source: 80 cm soil or saprolite under Garry oak tree replicate 1 | place: USA:California | collected 2016-06-15
AACATCATGGCCGCCGCCCTCAACCTCATCCGGCTGGACGCGTGGTGGAACGGCGAGTTCCTCGACCCGCGCCGGACCACTCACCTCTCACGCCTGGAACTCGCACTCGCAGCCTGAGCCAGGATTCGCCAGTGGAGTCAGAACAGGCTGCAAGGCAGGCTCACCGCGATTGAGGAGGAGCGGCGCGGCGAGGAGGTCGAGGCGCGCCAGCGTGCTCGAGTGACGGCGAGCATTCCCGAAGCGCAGATTGGGAAGGGCGGCCTTGTGTTGACCATCGCAGTGTCCGTGATGCTCTTCAGGTAGGGCCCGGTGGAGCCAGCGGCCCGGGCACACCAGCACGCCAGCAGCCCGGTAGGCGTCCCAGACCCGGTACAGCTCAGCGTTCGCCCTTCAGGACCGCGTTCACGCCAGCAACATCGAACACAGGCATGGAACGCCATGGAGCGCCGCGCTCGGATGGCAGTGCCGAGGATGCTCGGCCGAAAGCTCGCTCGGAAGCTCGCTCGTGTGCTGGCTCGGGTGGTGCTTGACACCAGAGCCTCACCTGATGCTTGACGCCCGTCAGTCCTTGGAGACGTGCACGGCCACGTGGGTGCCACCGCCCTGGAGGGCTGGTCCACTCTCATACAGGACGGCATAGGCGTAGTCCCCGCGCCGCGCAGAGAGCTCGCCGGACCGGAATTCGCGGCCCTGGATGTCGCTGCCGGCGTTGGTCTGCGGCGGCTGCAGCGTCCAGCCACGGGTTCGTAGTGCCTGTTGGTAGTGGGCGAGGACGCGCTCGTCGGAGGCGGGAGCCCGGTACGTCGCCATGCAACTCCCGGCATCGGCCTGACCCGATGGTTGCAAGCGGATGCCGCCGAAGTGTGGGAACTCGGCGAACACCCGCTTCTCGGCGGCGCTGCATGCGGTCAGGTCGAGGACGATCGGAAGGGCCGGGATCGCAAGCACCAGGATCAGGAACCCCACGATGACCACGCCCAGGCCGCCGCCGCGCCTGCGTGCCGGGGTCGCTATCGAGCGGTCAGCGTCCATGCCAGCCTTCCGGGCTGCGGACGAGTGAGGACGGTGGTGCTCGTGTCGGTTAAGGGTTCCAAGAACCTGTCAGGTATCACCCCCAGACAGCACATCGGAAGTTCGCTCGTGCCGGTTACGACTCTCTCCTGGTTCAAGGCCGACCTTCGGCCGGGGAGACGGGGCGCACCTCGAACCTGAGCGGCGGCCCTCCGGTCGCAATCCGCCACTCACACGACACCCCGTTGTCGCCCCAGCACTCCCCGGCCTCTGCCGCGCTTTCGGGGATGACCTGCGAGCGCTCCTCCACGGACAAGCGCACCACGAGCCACCGGAACCCCGCCGCGGCCAGCGCCTGCTGCACCGCCTGGGTGTCCAGCCGCCGCGGCACCAGCGGCTCCGCAAGCTGCACGTCGACCAACTTGAAGCTGCCGTCCAGATTCTCGTAGACAACGGCTGGCAATCTGGGGGCGGTCGGCGCGACCAGCGCGGCCACACGCTCGGCGAACGGGCCCGGATCCGCGAGCCGGCCGCGCTGCACCGCGAGAGCCACCAAGCCCTTGGTGCCCTTGCCGCCGCGGAGATCGGGGCCGACATCCGGATAGAACGACACCCAGACGGTGTCCTCACTGTCGGGAGGAAGCCGGCCCCAGACCCAGAGCGCGCCAGCGACGGTGAGTGCCGCGACGCCGAGCAGCGCGACGGCGAGCACCGTCAACCACCGGTGGCGGCGGCGCACCACAGGATCCTCCAGGGCCTCATCGCCTGATGCTGTGCGGCTCAACGGGCCAGGTCAAGCTCTCTTAGCGGCTCCGGCGATAGTGACGGTGCACTTGAGGGGTATTCGTGATGCTCGGTGTGTGGCTGTCATGGGAGACCGGACCATGAGAAGGCATTCACCCCTTTCAAGGAGGCCCGGTCCCCCTGTCGTACTGCCCGCGTTCATCGCTGCCCGCCCAGGTCCTGGCCTGGCTGGCCGGCCGCCTGGCCCACCTGCTGCCACCGCGACCGCCCGGGGTCGGTGGCAACCCGCCGCTGCGCCTGGAGGTCCGCCTGGACGCCGTGGCCGCGGTCCTGCTGGACGGGCTGTCGTACCGGCGAGCCGGCCGCATGGTCGGGATCTCCAAGACCGAGGTCGGCGACAGCATGGACCTGCTGCTGGACGCGCTCGCCGCGCTCGGCTACTGCCAGCCTGACGGGACGTTCATCACCACCCTTGCGGACCTTGGCGAGCTGCTGGCTGAGCTGGCCCTGGCCGGCGAGGCGGTCGTGGTCGACGGACTGGCGACCCGAGTGCAGCGACCAAGCGGATGGACCAACCAGAAGGTTCTCTACGACGCCAAACGCCACACCCACACCGCCCAGGGCCTGGCGGTGTCCTGTAGGTGCCGAATACCCTCGTCTATGCCCTTGACCTGCGGCTTCGCGTGGGTGGCGGAAGTCCGCGAGGATCACTCGTCATGGCGCTACGGCTGCTGTACCTCATCTTCTGTCAGCTCGCCGGTTGGCTCGCACTGCTGGCCCGCGGGCAGGCGTCCGAGAACGCCGAGATCCTCGTGCTGCGACACGAGGTGGCGATCTTGCGCCGACAGGTGACCCGGCCACGCCTCGCCTGGCCGGACCGGGCCATCCTTGCGGCGTTGACCCGACTCCTTCCGACACAGCGCCGACACCCGTCTCGTCGGTGCCGGTGGCGGTGGTGGCGGTGGCGTAGGTGAACTGCAGGGCGCGGCAGCCGGCCACCAGGGTGGTGCAGGAAACCCCGGTGGGGACCGGGGCCAGCAGCCGGGTCACGCGGGTGATGCCGCCGACGATCTCGTAGCTGGTGGTCGTGGTGGCGCTGCCGGGCTGCTGGACGCTGGTCGGCACATAATCGGTGGCGCCGGTCGGCTTGGTGAAGGTGGTCACGTTGCCGTCCAGGTCGGCCAGCGTGAACCCGCCGGTGACCTGGGTCAGGGTCAGGTCGTCGGCGTCCGGCTCGGGGATGTACTTGGACCCGCTGACGGGCTTGGCGAACGCGGTCTGGGTGCCGTCCTCCTCGGTCACCACAACGTAGGAGCCGGCATCGTGGAGGCTGGTGTAATCGGCGTTGGCGGCGTCGACCGTGGTGGAGATCGTCCATCCCGGTCCCAGGACGCCGGTGGCGGAGGCGCCCGGGTCGCGGGAGTTGAACGTGCGGGAGACGGTCAGGTCCGACCCGTAGCTGTCGACCTGCACGTCGGTGTCGGCGACCTGGTAGTTCCCGGTGATCAGGTTCACCGACCCGGGGCCGACCTGCTCGCTGGCGTAGTCGCTGCCGAACGCTTTCTGGTCGAGGGTGGCGTGGCGGGTCTGGGTGTTGCCGCCCGAGCTGCCCGCAAACACCGCGCGGACCTGGACGGGCCCGTCGGCGGCGTCGATCCCGCTGGTGGCCGGGAGGTTCCAGCGCAGCAGATGGGTGGTCCCGCCGCTCATCGGCACCGGCCAGGCGGTGATGTCGGTGCTGGTCGAAGTGTCGACCACGACGCCGGCCGCCAGGGGAATGTCGGTCCAGGCGTCGGCGTCGGCGTGGCGATACTGGAACGTGGCCCCGGTAAAGGCCGGGTCGCCGACCGCCTGCAAGGGCAGATACTTCTGGGTGCGGGCACCGTCCTCAAACGAGGTGATCGCACCCTTGACCTGCACCCGGTAGTGGCTGGCCGGGCCCCAGTTCCCGGCCTTGTCCTGGGCGCGCACGTGCAGGTAGCTGATCCCCTCCGCAACCGTCGCCGCATAGCTGGTGCCGGTCTGGGTCACGATCGCCGGCACGGTAGCGGACTGGTCGTCCAGGACCACCCCGTAGCCGGCGATCCCGCCGGCATCGGGGACCGCCGGCCACGAGGCGGCAAAGCTCGTTGCCGCGTACCAGGCCGTCTGGTCGGGGTGGGTGGAGCTGGAGATCGACGGCGCGCCGGGTGGGGTGACATCGACCGTGAAGGTCTTGTAGACCGACCAGCCGCTCACATCGGTGCCGTCGTCGCCGCGGCAGCGCCACTTGTAGGTGACCCCGCCGGCCAGCTTGCCCGCGGGGACCGTCCAGCTCGACAGCGCCACCGAGGTCACCGTCGACCCGGCGCCGGAGGTGACCAGCGCGCCGGTGGCGTTGTTGTAGACCTCGAAGTCCACGTGGCCCCTGCCACCGTCGGGGTCGCTGAAGTTGGCCTTCAGCGTCGGGGTGGTGGTGGCCACGAACGCGCCGTTGCCCGGCGACATGCTCACCCCCGGGGTGGCCGGGTAGGAGTTGTAGGTGACGGTCAGCACCGGCACGTTGCTGCCCGCGTTGTAGGCGTTGAACTTCTTCCAGCCGTAGTTGTCGGTCTCGCTGGCGGCCTGGACGTAGAAGCCGTAGTTGGGCACCGAGTTGTCGGCCCACGCCTGCGCCAGCCCCTGCAGGTCGAAGTTCACCTAGCCGGCCGGGCAGCCGGCGTCGTGGCCCTTGGCGACGTTGGCCGATGCCTGCAGGAACCCGTTGGTCGACGGGCGGGTGTTCCAGGTCACCGAACCCGACCAGCTGCTGGTCGCCCGGTAGATGTTGACCTGGCGGGCCGTGCACGACCACGACCAGGACTCGTACAGCTTCAAGGTGGCCGCCAGCACGTGGGTGCCGCTGATCGGGCTGGAGTCGAACCTCATCAGCGTGCGCAGCTTGTTGCTGCCGCCGTTGTAGGTCCCCGACTTCAACTCCGGATCCGACCCATACGAGCTGTCGGGGAAGCCAGAGTCGATGAACGTGTCGGCGGTGGCCGCCAGGTTGGGGGAGGGGTCGACCGTCACCGGATAGGTCACCTGCGGGTCGGCCAGAAACACCGGGTCGGGGGCGACCTCCAGCACCTGGCTGCCCGCCCTGCCGGTGACCCGCACCGCCACCGACCCGACCCGGGTCGGCTCGTCGGCGTTCGGGTCACGCTCAGCGCCCCACATCCTGGACGGATCGGCCTGGACCACCTCCTTGCCACCGGTGTCGCTGAGCACGATCCGGCCGGTGGTCGTCACCGACGCGGTCAGCCCGGTCAGCCGCAGCGGGAACCGGAACACCGGCGCACTCGCCGGCCGAGCGCGTAGCACCAGCCGCTCCGCATACCCCCCAGGCAGCGCCTGCAACTGCAGATCCGCCCCCGCCGCCACGTCCCGGTAGGTCGCCACTGCACCATTCAAGCTCGGCGCCGGCAGCCCCCCCGTCCAGCCGAACCCCACCGACCGCGACCCCACCGTCAGCCTGGCGGCATCCCCGCTGCCACCCGGCGAGAACCGCACCCCAGCCCGAGCCACCCTGGGATGCACCCCGCCGGCATCAGCGACCAGGGTCGGGTCGATGTCCTGCCAACCCTGTGGGGTCTTGACCCGCACCGGCTCGCTGGCGATGTCGCTGGTCAGCGTCCCATCCGGGTTCGCCCAGGTCATCGTCGTCTCGGTCCGCAGCCCGGTCACCTCCACCCGGTGGCCGCTGTGGCGTGCCAGCAGCTGCGCGCTCACCTGGTCCGGGCGCTGCGTGGCATCGGTGGTCGGCGAAGCCGCCGAGGTGGTCGCGGCCGCCGTGGGGGAGGTTGCGGCTGCGCGGCCTGGTGCCGCGCTGGCCGGCCCAACCCCGAGCACGGTGACGGCAAGCACGAACGCGAGCAGGACTGACACGACGCGGGGTCGGCGCACAGCGGCCTCCTTGCAGCACTGCGCCACGGCGACGCCGCGTCCCGACAGGCGCCGCCACGGCGAGTAGACAGTGGCGTCAGGTCGCCTGCCAGGCGCCGACCCGAGGGATTGAAGCGGACATCCAAGAGGATGCGGCGCTTACTGTGCGGTCGGCCAGCAAGACAGGTAAATACGGCATGAATACGTCATGGCGACGAAACCATGACGTATTTACCAGACCAGCAGGAGACTGCTAGGTTCAACGTCTCACCGTGACGAGGCGCCGGAGCTGTGCCTGACTTGCTTGTGGGGCGCCGGTCGAGTCGTGAGCTATGCGGTTTGGTCGCGCAAGGAGATGGAAGCTGCGGAGCCGGAGCTTGGAGGGCTTCAGCGGTCCCGGCCGTGTTGGCGAGACCAGATCACGGTTCTGCCATGTGGCGCCGGCGCGGATGCGCTCGGCCGCCTGTGCCGCCCCGTGCCTGCGCAGCGCGGCAGCGGGAACCTCGGTCAAGACGACCGGGCTTCACGGCCGGCACTACAGGCGGCCAGCGCCGGCTGGCCCGTTTCCTTGCCGCCAATGGCCAGGCCGTGCTGGAGGTCAACCGGCCTGACCGCCAAGCCCGCCGCCGCCACAAGTCCGACCCGCTGGACGCCGAGGCCGCCGCCCGGGCCGTGCAGGCCGGTGCGGTCACGGTCGTACCCAAGGCCGGCGACGGCCAGGTAGAGATGATCCGCTGCCTGCGGGTGGCCCGTGCCACCGCGATGCGGGCCCGCACCCAGGCGATCAACACCCTCAAAGCCCTGCTGGTCACCGCCCCCGCCGGGCTCCGCGAGCAGCTCCGGGCCGGTCGGCCACCACGCTGGTGCGCACCGCGGCCCAACTCGAGCCGGGCCCGATCACCAGCCCCCTGGCCGCAGCGATGCTTTCGCTGCGGACCCTTGCCGGACGCCACCAGGCCCTGTCGGCCGAGATCACCACGCTCACCATCGAGCTGGACCGGCCAACCGCCCGGGCGGCGCCCAAGCTGGTGGCGCTGTTTGGTGTCGGCCAGGACAGCGCCGGCGCGCTGCTGGTCGCCGCCGGCGACAACCCCGACCGGCTCCGCAGCGAGGCGTCGTTCTCCATGCTGTGCGGGTCGTCCCCGATCAAGGCCTCCTCCGGCAAGACCACCCGGCATCGGCTGAACCGGGGCGGTGACCGCCAAGCCAACGCCGCGCTCTACCGGATCGTGCTGGTGCGGCTCTGCTACGACCAGGCGACCCAGGACTACATGGCGCGACGCACCAAGGAGGGCAAGTCCAAGAAGGAGATCATCCGCTGCTTGAAACGCTACGTCGCTCGGGAAGTGTTCGCAGTGCTCCATGACATGCGCACCACAGACTCGACGAAGGCCGCTTGACATCTATATCTATACGAGCGTCAGCGGCGATAGCCCGGAGCTGGGCCGGGTGAGGCCGGCTCTCCGCACGCCAGCTCGGCAGCGGAGGTTGCTAGATCGTTGACCGGGAATTCGGCGACAGGTCACGGCGTGCCATGGCACGCGGTAGAAGATTCGTGACTGATAGGTGAAGAGTGTCCAAGATCGGCGTGTCTACACACGTCTGACCTTGGAGGTCTTGGTGATCGCCGACCTGGACACTCTCCTGACCGCACTCTACGTGGAGCTGACCGACCGCATCATCCCCTCGCTGGGTCTCGGCCGGCGCGGGCCGGGTAAGCCGCCCGAGGTGACCGACGCGGAGCTGGTGTGCCTGGCCGTCGCGCAGGTGCTGCTGCGCTATGACGACGAGCGGCACTGGCTGCGCGCCGCGCCCACAAGGGTCGGGCACCTGTTCCCCCGGCTGCTGCGCCAAAGCGAGTACAACCAGCGGCTGAAAACCCTCGCGCCGCTGATGGAGGCCGCGCTGCGGTGGCTGGCCGACCACACGCCAGCCAGCGCGGAGCTGCTGCGGCTGATGGACGCCACGCCCATCCCGTGCGGGCAGTCTGCCGTCACCGCCAGGCGTTCTGACCTGTTCGGGTGGGCCGGCTACGGGTACTGTCCCAGCCATTCCCGCTGGTACTGGGGGTCCAAACTGCTGCTGATCGTGACCTGCGAGGGGACAGTGACCGGGTTCGGCCTGGCCAACCCCAAGCTGTATGGCGAACGTGAGCAGGCCCGCCTGCTGCTGGAGCGCCAGCCCGCCAACCGCCCGCGGCCGGGCACCGCCATCGTCACCGATAAGGGCCTGTCCGGCGGCGACACCGAAGCGTTCTTCGCCAGCCCGGACCTGGGCCTGACGTTGATCCGCCCGGCCCGCAAGGACGAGAAGACTCCCAGGAGCTTCCCGAACTGGCTGCGGCAGCGCGTCGAGGCGATCATCTGGACACTCAAGCACCAGCTCGGCCTGGAACGCCACGGCGGCCGGGTCCCCGCCGGACTGTGGGCGCGCGTCCTTCAGCGCCTGCTCGCCCTCAACGCTGCCATCTGGTTCAACTGGCAGATCGGCGCGCCGGTCAAGCGCTCCCTGGTCGCCTACGATCACTGAGCTGCCCATATTTCCCGGTCAACGATCTAGCGGAGCAGCGACGCTGCCAGCGGCGGAGTGGTCCGCCGCCGGGATCGTGTTGCGCCGATCGGCGGACTCAATGGGCGATCGGCGCCATCCGGCCGCCGTGCCAGCGTACGGTCGTCAAGCGGTGACCCATCTGGTGCCAGGCAGCATCGAGAGCGAAGTCGCCGAGCAGGGTTGAAGTCGTCCAGTGCAGGACGTCCCCGGCCTCCAGCCCCAGCCCGTACGCGGCATCGGCGAGATAGCCGGCGGCGGCCGCCTGGGCAGCAGGATACGAGGGCTCCCGGCCCGTCCGGCGCTGATACAGCGTGGCGAAGTCGGCGCCCGAAGGACCGATCTTCGGCGTATCGGCCTTCGGCCACCACTGCACGGGCCCCAGTACGCCCTCCGCCGCCTCTCCGAGCTCGCGCCCGAACGCCGAGATTCCAGCAGCTACGGCGGCCAAGAGCGCCGGCGACTGGCCTCGGTCGCGGAGGCCGCGCACCACCTGGGCGTCATGCTCGAACGGACCTGCAACCAGGAGAGCCGCTTCGGCGACGTCTTCGGTCTCGACTGCGGAGGTCTCGATCGTCTGACTGTCGATCCCGTGTTCCGACGCACGGCCGGTGGCGCCGTCGGCGACGTCGCGTGCGAACGGCCCGGGCGCCTGGACGACGACCAGCCGGCTGACCTTGCGGTCGGCGGCCTCGTCGACGACGCCGTCGAAATACGACGAAGCGGGGGCGGGAGGGACGCGATGCCAGGCTGCGCAAGGTCGTCCGCCGAGCCTATGGGGCGCGGAAACCCTGATTCATCATGCTGCGACCGCGTGATATTCGTGGATGAGGCCGCCGAGCACATCACGACGCCTGACCGCGTGAGCGCTGCCGTCCGTCGAACGCTGCTCCCCAGGCAGGGGAACGCGCAACGCGAGGCCGCGGTGCGGTCGCTGCTGGTTGTAGTGCCGGACATAGACCCCCAGCAACCGCAGCAGATGGCGCCGGCCCAGCACCAGCGTCCAGTCCAGGCACTCCACGCGGACGGTCTCCACCCACCGCTCGGCGTGGGCGTTCGCTCGCGGCGCCCGGATCGGCGTGCGGATGACCTGTGCGTCTTCGCTGCGGAATACGTCGTCGAAGGCACGAGTGAACTTGGCGTCGTGGTCGCGGAGCAGGAACCGGGTCGACAACAGCCGGTCGTTCAACTCCATCGTGGCGTTCCTGGCCTGCTGGGTGACCCAGGTCGAGTCAGGCTGGGCCGTGACGCCGACGGCCACGACCTGCCTGGTGCTGACCTGGATGAAGAACAAGACGTACAGGGTCTGCAGCCAGATCGTCTCCACCGTGAAGAAGTCACACGCTACGATCCCCTCGGCCTGGGCTTTGAGGAACTGCGTCCAGGTGGCCCGCGGCGCCGCGGCGCCGGGCCCAGCCCGTGGCGTCGCAGCAGCGTCCTGATGGTCGTGGCGCCCACCCGGATCCCAAGCTTGCGCAGCTCCCCGCAGATCCTGACGCAGCCCCAGCGCGGGTTCTCCCTTGCCATCCGCAGCACCAGCGCGGCGACCTCGGCGTCCAGCGGCGGCCGGCCAGGTTGGCGCTTGTTGCGGTAGGTCCACTTGCGTCGCACCAGCTCGCGGTGCCAGCGCAGCAGGGTCTGGGGCGTGACCAGGAACAAGGACATCCACCGCTGCCTGGGAAGCGCACGGCTTGCCCCTGCGAGCAGGACGCGGTCGAGTGCGGTGAACCTGGGTCGACCAGCCTGGCGGCGGAGTACACGTAGCTGTTGCCGCAGGACCAGGATCTCCAGATCCTTGGTCGCCTCGTCAGCGCCTGAGAGGACGAGCAAGCGGGCAAGCACGCGGACGACCAACGAGAGAAGGAAGAGCATCGGCGGATGGTACGGAGTGCCTGGTCAGGACGCGAATCCGAGCTGGGACCGTTCATGGAACGCGTCCGCGAGTTGCTGGGGCAGGCAGGGGTCCTGCACGTCGACGAGACGCCGGGGCGGGCTTGCGGTGGCCTTGTGTACGTGCACGTGGCCGCTACCGAATCCTTGACCCACCTGCATGTCGGCGGGCGGTCCGCCACCGACATCGACGCTGGCGGGGTGCTGGGCGGCTACACCGGCACGTTGGTCCGCGACGGCTACGCGGGGTGAGCCGCCCCGGGTTTGTTGGAGGCTACGATGCTTTGGCTTCCGGGTTGATTATAGTGTGGTCCTGTCCCATTAGCCAGTCTTTCTCATATTCTGCCGGGGGGATATTCCCGCAGGCGGAGTGGAGTCTGTCATTGT
>WNGL01010839.1_pt1 | contig 10478 bp, 9 predicted proteins | sample 5400591 | NCBI WGS metagenome assembly WNGL01 (sample SAMN13153377, study PRJNA577476) | soil metagenome | isolation source: 80 cm soil or saprolite under Garry oak tree replicate 1 | place: USA:California | collected 2016-06-15
TCGATTCCGGATTCGACTGGCAGAATGACAAGCGGCCGGCGATTCCACTGCACGAATCCGTGATCTATGAAGTGCACGTGAAAGGTTTCAGCAAGCTTTGGCGCGATTTGCCTGAGCAATTGCGCGGCACCTATGCGGGCCTCGGTAGCCCGCCTGCGATCGACTATTTCAAAAAGCTTGGTGTGACCGCGGTGGAACTACTCCCCGTGCACGCGCACATAGATGAAAAACTTTTGGTCGATAATGGCCTAACGAACTACTGGGGTTACAACACGATCGGCTTTTTCGCTCCGCATGGAGAATATTCCAGCAGTGGGCAAATGGGCCAACAGGTCGCCGAGTTCAAAGCGATGGTGCGCAGCCTGCACGCTGCTGATATCGAAGTGATTCTCGACGTGGTTTACAATCATACCGGGGAAGGAAATCATCTTGGCCCAACGCTCTGTTTCCGCGGGATCGATAATCTCTCCTACTACTGGCTGCACCCTGAGAATCCCCGGTTCTATCTCGATTTCACCGGCACCGGTAACAGCTTCAATCTGCTTCATCCACGGACGCTACAATTGGTGACCGACAGTTTGCGGTACTGGGTGGAGGAGATGCATGTGGACGGATTTCGATTCGATCTCGCAACCGAACTAGCGCGCAATCATTCGGGATTCAATACGCTGCATCCATTTTTCCAAGTAATTCAGCAGGACCCGGTGCTCTCGCAGGTGAAGTTGATCGCAGAACCGTGGGACGTCGGAGAAGGCGGCTATCAGGTGGGCAACTTTCCCGTGCCCTGGTCGGAATGGAACGGCAAATATCGCGACTCGGTCCGCAGTTTTTGGAAAGGCGATGAAGGCCGCATCGGCGACATGGCTTATCGACTAACCGGAAGCCCCGATCTCTATGAACATCACGGCCGACGGCCTTGCTCGAGCGTCAACTTCGTGACAGCGCATGATGGATTCGCCCTGAACGACTTGGTCAGCTACAACGAAAAACACAACGAGCTGAATGGCGACGAGAACCGCGACGGCGACAATAATAATCAGTCGTGGAATTGCGGCGTCGAAGGTCCGACCAATGACCCGCAGATTAACGTGTTGCGCGATCGGCAGCGTCGCAATTTTCTCACGACACTGTTTCTTTCCCAAGGCGTGCCGATGCTCTGCGGAGGAGATGAGTGGGGTCGGACACAAAACGGCAACAACAACGCCTATTGTCAGGACAACGACATCAGTTGGTTTAACTGGGAGCGTGACGAAAAGCAGAATCAGTTTTTTGAGTTCACGCGAAAATTGATACAGCTCCGAAAAGAACATTCGGTTTTTCGGCGCCCGAAGTTCCTAAAAGGTCGTCGCATCCCCGGCTCGGAGATTCGGGATGTGATGTGGTTCAATCCCGGTGGCAACCAGATGACTGAGGAAGAATGGACGTCGCCGTTCGTGCGCTGTCTCGGCATGCTGCTGAGTGGCGATGCAACCGATGTGCTCAACTTCGAGGGCGAATCAGTTCGTGACGACACGTTTCTGCTATTGATCAACGCGCATTACGAGCCCATCGCCTTTGTCTTACCTGGCCAGGAACATCTCGAATGGCAATTGATTCTCGACACGAGCGACGCCGCGGGTTTTGTGGCGGAGCCGAAAAGATTTGCGTCCGGCGATGATATCGATCTCGGCGGGCGAGCTTGTTGTTTGCTGCAACTTGTCGGCGGCACGCAAGCTCAGGCACGCCAAGAATCCTGGAAAAAACGGCACGTCGAATTTCCCCGGTTCACCGCCGAGGAAGAACGCGCGAGACGCAGTGGCTAACCGATGCGCTTCCCACGTGCAAACCACACAAGTTTCGAGTAAGCGCGATGTTGCAACGGCCAACGATTTTATTTATAGGATAGGAGACATGTGTGCGGTCGCGCGCGCCGCCAGTGATTTGCCATGACACCGAGTTCTCTTGTGATCGTCACTGATCGCGGCAGCTTGAAAGCCTATCGGGTAAACGAAACGCCGACGCGCGGACCGAGCCTGCAGCTCGTGCAAGCATTTAACATGACTGACGCGCACGGAAAACTCATCGATAAGGTGAGCGACTCGGCCGGGCGCTTCCCGGTAACCGAAGGCGCGGGTGCGCACCGCGGGCCGGCGTCAATTGCCGAGCGCACGCAATTGGCCACGGAAAGGGACCGGCGGATTCAAAAAGAGTTGGCCGACCAAATCGCGAAAATTGTCTCGCAAAATGGAAAGGACGGCTGGTCGTTTGCGGCGCCTGCGGAAATCCACGCGGCGATCGTAGATCTGTTGCCTGCCGGTGTGCGACAGCGAATTGTCGAACACGTGAAATCGGATTTGGTGAAGGTCGAGCCGGCCAGACTGATCAGCCATTTCCGATCGTTGCAGCAAATTTGAATAGAATGCCGGAACCGAGATTTTTTGTTCCCTCAACGGCGAGTAGCGCCGTAGTATCTAAGTAATTATGCAACTGCCTGTTAAGATATCGTATCGGGGTCTGGAAAAATCTGACCATATCGACAATCTCGTTTTGGATTATGCAGAAAGACTCGAGAGATTTTGTGATCACATCAACCGCTGCGATATCGCTATCGAGCAGACCAATCACACCCATCAAAAAGGGAACCCATACCGATGCCGGATCGACGTGACGGTGGCGCCGCGCCACGAGCTTGTGGCCGATGAAAGGCAAATGGACAACGGCACTCACGAACCGCTCAAAAAAGTCATCCACGACGCATTTAAAACCATGGAGCGTGAGCTGCGTCGCGTTGTGGAAAAGCAAAGGCGCGACATTAAAACCCACGCCAACATGCGTTCGCCGAAATAATCCCGGCTCGCAGGACGAAACGCATTGTTCTCGATACGCTGCCAGCAGGCGCAGCTTTGCCGCCGGGAACGAGTCAGTCGCCTGCTGCCAGATGTATTTTTCCCGTCCCCAACAAATCAGTCCACCACCAGCTTCGCTCTTTTCCACCTGTAACGCCGGGCCGACGGGTCGACGAGCTTTGCCAGCGCGAGGGACTTTTTCAGCAGAAAGCCTGGCAAAGAGCTGCCAAACGTCATCTAACTGAAGTCAATACGCCATAATACGCAGCGAGTCTTGCTCGGGGGCGGCCTCGCAGAGCATCCGAAAGTAAATCCACAGCGCTATCCAAACTCACGATTTCAATTTCTCTTTGGCAGTTGCAGCGGCTGTGGCGCGGTGTCGCATTTCGGGATGAGTTGACCGAAAGTCGCCGCAGGAACGAAGATAAGCGCCGACTCATGCATATCACCGAAATCATGCGGGGACATTCTCCTACGTTTTCGTTCGAGTTCTTTCCCCCAAAGACGCCACAGGCCGCGGAGACGCTCTATCAGACGATTCGCGATCTTGAGTCATACATGCCGGATTTTGTCAGCGTGACTTATGGCGCAGGCGGCTCGACGCGTGAGTTGACCCACGATCTCGTCGAGCGCATTCAACACACAACAAAACTGGACCCGATCCCGCATCTTACCTGTGTCTGCCACAACGAAGGGGAAATCGAAGCGATTCTGCTCCGATACGCAAAGTCAGTCATTGGAAACATTCTCGCGCTCGGCGGCGATCGACCGGCTGGAATGGCTTACGATAAATCGCGCGACTCGTTCCAACACGCGATCGACCTGGTAAAATTCGTTCGCCGCTTCAACGAATCCGGTGTCCATCCTGACCGCCGTGGTTTCGGGATTGGAGTTGCTGGTTTTCCCGAGGGACATCCGGCCACGCCAAACAGATTGGTTGAGATGGATCATTTCAAAGCAAAGGTCGATGCCGGCGCTGATTACGTTGTCACACAACTGTTTTTCGATAATCGCGACTTTCTCGATTTCAGGGAACGCTGCACGCTCGCGGGCGTTCACGTCCCGATTATCGCCGGCATCATGCCGATTACCTCCATCGGCGGATTGAAACGCATGGCCGAGCTGGCTGGCGGCGCACGCTTTCCTGCGAAGCTATTACGGGCTCTGCAGCCTTGCCAAAATGATCCCGAGGTGGTCAGGCGCGCTGGCATTCAATACGCATTGGAACAATGCCATGATCTTATGGCTAATAATGTTGCCGGTATTCATTTCTACACGCTCAACCGGTCGGACGCTACCCGGACGATTTTCGACAGCCTCGGCATTCCGCGTCATCGGAATCTGCAAGCTTCGAGCGTTTAGCTGGACCAATCGATTGGGCTGCACTTTCACCGGCGTCCGTGCCTTTTATGCATGATTCGAGCCGTTTACACACAGCCGCTAACATTTGCGCAGACTGCGCGGCGTGCGCACACTCTCAGGGTGCTGAGTGTCCGCCGCGTTATTTTCTGGCAAGGTGCAGCAGTCGTTGCTGCGATTGCGCTCGCAGTAACGCTTTCCCGCTTCTTTCCAGTTGTCAGTTTCGTTGAAGCCTTGCAACGGCGTGTGATGAGTTCGGGCGCTTGGGCCGGGATTTGCTATCCATTGCTCTTTGCAGCTTGTAATATCCTTCTGCTGCCGGGAGGCGTCCTCGCTGTGGGAGGCGGTTTCTTCTTCGGGCTATGGTGGGGATTTTTGATCGTGTTTGTAGGCAACATCGTTTCGACGGCGATTTCGTTTTCGCTGAGTCGCTTCGTCGCGAGGCGGTGGTTTCGGCGAAAGCTCTCAGCTAACCCTACGTTGAGGGCGCTTGGTCCTGCCGTGGAACGCGAGAGCTGGAAGATCATTCTATTGAGCCAGTTGCATCCGTTGTTTCCCACCAGCCTGCTAAATTACTTTTATGGACTGACGCGAATACGGTTTAGCACCTACATGCTTTGGGCTTCGATTGGTCGTGTGCCTGGTCTTTTCTTTTACGCATACATGGGAACGCTGGGGCAGCTTGCAGTGCGCATCATGCGCGGCAAAAGTTACCCGCAAACACTCGAGTATTGGATTTGGGGCGGCGCGTTCATAACAACCGTGTTGCTATTGGTTGTGTTGGGCCGTGTCGCGCGCCGGGCGATTCAAACGCCACTGGAACGAGGATCCAGCAGAACCCCAAAGGATCCCTTAGAGCGTGGCATGTTGTCTGGATAATGAACTCTCAATAAGCTGTTTATGTTTAAATTATCGACCGATTACGACGTAGTCGTAGTAGGAAGCGGACATGCCGGAATCGAAGCGGCACTGGCGGCCGCCCGAATCGGCTGCCGCACGCTGATGTTGACCCAGAACCTGGATACTATCGGGCAGATGTCGTGCAACCCTGCAATCGGCGGACTGGCAAAAGGACATATCGTTCGCGAAATCGACGCCATGGGAGGAGCGATGGGGCTTAACGCTGATGCAACCGGAATTCAGTTTCGAATGCTGAACCAGAGAAAGGGCCCATCGGTACGTGCCCCCCGAGTTCAATGCGACAAAAAGGCGTACCAGTTTCGGATGAAAGCCATTTTGGAGGAGGCACAGAACCTCGACGTTAAACAAGGAACTGTCTCGCGCGTTATTGACGAGGCCGGAGCGGTGGTTGGCGTCGAGACCGATATGGGCGTGGCGATTGCCGCTCGGACCGTTGTGATCACCTCCGGGACATTCTTGCGAGGGCTTTTGCATGTCGGCGAAAATAGTAAGCCAGGTGGACGGATGGCGGACGCCAGTTCAAGCCTGAGCGCAAACCTACGGGAGATGGGTTTTCGAGTGGGGCGATTCAAGACTGGCACGCCTTGCCGCCTGAATGGGCGATCGATTGATTTTAAGCGTTGCTCGATTCAGCTCGGTGATGAACCGCCCTCCGGGTTTGCCTTCAATTCGGAGGAGATCGGCAGTGGCGTCGGTGAAATCTTCACATTGAACCAGGTTCGCGACGGTCAGTTCCACGTGGAACAATTGCCCTGCTGGATTACCCACACCACTCAAAGGACGCACGAAATCATTCGAGCCAACTTGCACAGATCGCCATTGTACGCCGGGCGAATTAAAGGGGTAGGGCCGCGATATTGCCCCTCCATTGAAGATAAGGTGGTTAAATTCAGCGATAAACCCTCACACCAGTTGTTCCTCGAACCGGAAGGACGCCACACCAGCGAGTACTACGTAAACGGAATCTCCACCAGTCTGCCATATGAAGTTCAGCTCGCCTTTTTGCATTCGATCCCGGGGCTGGAGGAAGCCGAGATCATGCGGCCTGGTTACGCCGTCGAATATGACTATTTCCCGCCGACACAACTTCTGCCGACTCTAGAAACGAAAATTGTCAGCGGACTCTACTTTGCCGGCCAAATTAATGGTACCTCCGGGTATGAAGAGGCGGCAGCTCAAGGATTGATCGCTGGAGCTAACGCCGCTTTAAAGATCCAAAACCGTCCGCCTTTCGTGTTGAGTAGGAGAGAAGCTTATATCGGCGTCCTCATTGATGATCTTGTCAGTAAAGGGACAGAAGAACCATATCGCATGTTCACCAGCCGCGCTGAAGATCGATTGTCTTTGCGACACGACAATGCCGATCAGCGCTTGACCGGTCGTGCATTTAGCACAGGATTGGTCAGTGAGCCAAGATTTCACAGTTTCAAAGAAAAAATGCAGCTGCTGGAGCAGGCTCGCTCGATCGCTGTCGGAACTAAACTAAATGGAAACCCTCTTTCTCGGCTCTTCAAGCAGCCCGATTTTGATGTGAGAACCTTGCCTAGTGACATGCTATCGTGCGTGCCGGTGGCGATCTGGGAGCTGCTTCAAACGGACCTCAAATACGAAGGATACGCAGCCCGCCAGTCTGAGCAGAATCAACGGCTCGACCGCAAACGAAATCAGAAGATTCCAGATGGCCTCGATTACGACAAAATTGCTGGGCTGAGATCAGAAACCAGACAGAAGCTATCAAGTTTGAGACCAACCTCACTCGGCCAAGCGGCACGTATCAGCGGAATCACTCCATCCGATATTTCTATTTTACACATCTGGCTGAACAGGAACTCATTATGTGATGAACATGCGAACGCCAGAAAGCTAGGATAGTTGCGCTGCGATGCTCACCTTGGCCGTGCTCTTAGTTGGCAGCTATCTGTTGGGCTCGATCCCTTTCGGCTATTTGGCTGGTCGACTCGTCGGAATCGATATCCGGCAGGCCGGCAGTGGTAACGTTGGCGCGACCAATGTGGTGCGCGTCCTAGGCAAGAGATATGGTTACCCAGTATTTGCGCTCGACGTTTTGAAGGGGTTCGGGGCCGTAAAAATCGCCATACTGATGGCGCCCGGACGGCCGCCGGAGTGGAATTCGCCCGAGATAGTTGGAATCCTCGCGGCGATGTCTAGCATTCTCGGGCACTTGTATCCGCCATGGCTTAAGTTTAACGGAGGAAAAGGCGTTGCTACTTCCGCGGGAGCACTCTTGGCGTTGACGCCGGTGGCAACGCTCATAGGCGTTGCTATTTGGATAATTGTGTTCTGGCTGACTCGGTACGTTTCGTTGGCTTCCATCACAGCTGCGGTCGTCCTACCGATCGTGATTGTCGTGGTTAGCTCACAGGATGAAAACAAGGGGAAACCTCTAGTTTATTCTTCCGCTTGCGTCGCGGCAATTGTCATTTGGCGTCATCGTTCAAATCTTTCCCGGCTGATGCGCGGCACCGAACCGCGCTTTACTCGAAAATGAGAATTGTGAACACAGCAATTATCGGTGCCGGCGGTTGGGGAACCGCATTAGCTGGTTTGTGGGCAAAGGATGGTCGACGAATTGTTCTCTGGGGCCACAACGCGGATCGGATCGCACGTATGGAAAAGACCCGCCAAAACAGCGATTATCTTCCTGGCCTCCAGCTTCCTGATTCAGTGCACATTACCTCGGAACTGAGTGATTGCGCCGATGCTGACCTGATTGTACTTGCGACGCCGTCGACCGCATTGCGCAACATTGCAGCGCACTTGGCGAAAGTCATTGGTGTTACTCATCCGATATTGCTGAGTTGCACAAAGGGAATTGAACACGGTAGCGGGATGAGAATGACAGAGATCCTGCACGAGACTTTCCCGGAGAATAAAATCGCGGTGTTATCCGGTCCAAATCTCGCGACCGAAGTCGCCAGAGATCTTCCCACCGCGACTGTCATTGCGTGTGACGACGGCGATTGCGCCGCGAGCCTACAGACCACGTTGGGAAGCCCACGCTTTCGCATTTACACCAGCCTGGATGTGGTCTCGATTGAGCTGGGTGGCGCATTGAAAAACGTGTTCGCCATCGCCGTGGGAATCAGTGAGGGTCTTGGACTTGGCGACAACGCCAAAGCAGCACTGGTCACTCGGTCATTGGCTGAGCTGGTTCGGTTCGGAGTAGCCATGGGTGGAACGGCGAATGCCTTTTATGGGCTGAGCGGCGCGGGTGATCTGATATTGACGTGCTACAGCGAGTGCAGCCGGAATCACAGCGTCGGGAAACGGCTCGGGCGAGGTGAAGCGTTGCCGGAAATCACAGCCTCAATGAAAATGGTCGCGGAAGGCATTGCGACCGCGCGAAGCGCTTGGGACTGCGCGCGGCGCTTGAATATTGGCACGCCTATTACCGATCAAGTGTACTCGATCTTATATCAGCAGAAAAAGCCGGCTGTTGCCTTGGAAGAGCTACTGAAGCGCGAGCCGAAGCCTGAACAAGCGTAGCCACGCAGCTTAAAACGACCTATTTATCTGGCCAACCTCCAACTTGCTGGCTCGCTTCACCATATCTTTCGCAGAATTCGGCGATAACGGCCGGGTATAGTTTGTGCTCAAGGACTTGAATCCTAGCATGCAGGCTCTCCGGCGTGTCGTTAGGCAAAATTCTTATCTCTCCCTGTGCAAGGATTTGCCCGTGATCAATCCGTTCGTCGACGTAATGCACCGTGCAGCCGGTCACTGTTTCGCCCGCGACGAGAGCTTGTTTCCACGATTCAAGTCCTGGGAATTTAGGCAGAAGCGATGGGTGAATGTTGATAATACGACGACGGAACGCCTTCAGCATTGGTTCATGCAAGACGCGCATGAAACCGGCGAGAACGACAAGTTCGACACCAGCATCGCGCAACATTTGTACGAGCTGCTCTTCTATTTCCGGCTCCAAACGCGTGCGAAATCTACCCGGCGGCAAATACGCGTTAGCAACACCAAACTCCCGCGCGATATCAAGGATCGGTGCATCCAGCACATCCGAAACCACCAAGCGCGCTTCCGCAGCGAGATCGCCTGACCGGATGCGCTCGAAAATCGCACGGCAGTTGCTTCCTTTCCCCGACCCGAGAATTCCAATTGGCAGGCGTTTCATCTAATTCGGTTTGTTGTTTAACTCCTGCCTTTACAGATTCGGTCGATCAGTCTCGAAGTCGAATAGCCTCTCTCGAATGGAATGAGGTGAATCTCCGCGCCGATTTCCTTCAAAATTGCACGTTCCTTCTCATCCAGTGTCTCGGAACTGTAATCGCCGCCCTTGACATAAACAGCAGGTCGGACCGCAGCGAGAAACTTTGTGGCCCGAATTTCTGGAAAAATCGTGACCAGATCCACGCATGCCAAGGCGGCGAGGATCTCCGCGCGATCCGTCTGGGTTGTGATCGGGCGCCCTGCTCCTTTTAAGTCGTGGACGGAACGGTCACCGTTCAATCCGACAACCAAAAGATCGCCGAGCGGTCTTGCCGCCTGCAAATACCGCACATGCCCAACGTGCAGCAGATCAAAACATCCGTTCGTGGCTACAATCTTCTTGCCGGCCGACCGCAGCTTCTCGCAGCGATCGGAAAGGTCCTCAAGCTCGACGATTTTTGGGCTCATTCTTTCTCACTGATTTTGAGATTGCGCGTCAATCGCAGTTGGCCTTTAACTGATTTGCGCGACGGTCTTCCAAGAATGGCGAAAAGAAAAACAAAACGCAACGCGGGAAGATTGGAGGCCCGTCGCGGTTTCAAAATCTGCAGGGATCCCATGGTGCGTCTCGTCCAAGACGGATTACTGCCTGATGTCCATGATCGCACGGGCCTGACGCGTGTGCATGGGCAGCCATTTCTGTTCGCCATCGCACGTGATGCACACACTATCTTCGCCAGCTGGAATATTGATTGGCCGTCTTTGTTTGAAAAGGTACTGCCAGTGGATCGACAGGTCCATCTTCGCCTGTATGGCGCAGATAGGCTCCAGGAAAAAAGCGTGGCCGTAGAGCCGATGGCCATGATGCATTATCTCACAACATCAGGACTACATACCTCTTATCGCCTTGAGATCGGGTATTACCAGCCTGCAGACGCATGGCATTCTGCTGCGACGTCACAGGAAATCGTGATGCCGCCTGGCGTCATTGGCAAAACCGCAGACGTTGATCTCGCTACGATTCCCTTTCATGTCGCGTTCCAACAGCTTGTCAATCTGTTCGAATCGGACAGTAAGATTCCCTTAGCCGTCGCCATCTCTCGATTCGAAAAGGACGTGCTGAGCAGCGAACAATCAAACCCACTCATTGCTGCCGACAAAGAACTTCTTCGCGAACTAGGGATTTCGCTG
>WNGL01015313.1_pt1 | contig 10478 bp, 9 predicted proteins | sample 5400591 | NCBI WGS metagenome assembly WNGL01 (sample SAMN13153377, study PRJNA577476) | soil metagenome | isolation source: 80 cm soil or saprolite under Garry oak tree replicate 1 | place: USA:California | collected 2016-06-15
CCCATCGCATCGAACTCGCTTCCGTCGAGCAAATCAACGGCGAAGTCAAGAATTGGCTCGAGACCGCGTATTATCTAGATGTCTGATACGCTCCGCGTCTCAACATCAGGGCTTCGGTCGTAATCGCCAACTGTGCTGCAAATCGTCTTCGGTACCAACGAAAAACTTGGCCTTCTTCGTCTGATCCGAAAAGGAACCCGCTAATATTTGCACGTCATTACGCGAACCGTCGATGGGTATCTCGACTTGTCGTCCGCCTCTCTCGACATAAACTAATCGCTCCCAGTGCCACCCGTTCGGATACTTGCTTGAAGTGCATCCGTAACCAGTGTTATCGAGCTGGACAGACCTGTACAAGCGCATCCAACGCATGGGCGGGCAATTCGGGCTCTCTGTTTGGAGCACGACCCAGCCACGATAACCAGAGGGAAGCTCATATCGTATCGGAAAGCTGAGGCCGCCCGCGTCGATGATCAAAACCACCATGAAGGCAAGTAGCCAAGCCAGCGAAACGAGGGCACGTCTGATAACTGGGCGCATGAGGAAAATTTAGCAGGCTTCAAGAGATTTGCGTTCCCGTTAATCGTCGTCGCCGATGAGGATGGCGGCGCCGAGAACCGTGCTCCACAGGCCGCGCTTGTCACCGACGGCCGATTGCGTGATGTTCATCGTCCGCACGATCTTGTTCGATATGCGGTAAACCTCTTTTTTCTCATCCCAGGAAAGATCCGGGTCGAACTCCACGTTCAACGTTGTCGCGAGCATTTCCGCGGCGAGCTCTTCGGCATATTCTCCGGCGACCTCCTCGGTTTCCCCGAAGCTGTGATGCTCGGAGAGGTAGCCGTACATGGATTTGTCCGCGGGAAGAGCCAGGCCGATGCTTGCGGCGATCAGCCGGTGCGGCTCCCGCGTGGAATTTTCGCTGATTACGGTGAACGCCACCTGCCCCGGCTTCATGTGCTTTAGCCCTTCGCTGCGCGAGATCAGCTTGCAATTCGGCGGGAAAATGGACGACACGCGGACGATGTTACACGCGGCGATGCCCGCGTTGCGCAGCGCAAGCTCAAAGCTGGAAAGTCTTTCTCGATGTTTGCCGACGCCTTTGGTGAGGAAAATCTTCTTCGCGACGAACGCCATGGATGGTGCCGGGTTGCGGTGCCTCCGTGTGTGGACTCGGCGCCGGAAAAACTTTTCCGCGGTGGAAAAGTAGCAAGAAGGTGAAGCAGTGTCAACGCAATTCCAAACCGGGCCGCGCGCAGAGAACGCGCGCGGAGAGGCGAGCGGGAAGAGGAACTCACTCGCCGACAAGCCGCTGGAGCAATTTCCCGAGCGGGCCGCAGACGGCGAGCACTTTGTCCAGGTCTTCCGGAGTGAAGTCCGGCCCCGCGTCTGTGGCATTCCTGCCCCGGCGGCTGATCTGAACCACGCCGATGACCCTTTCCCCGCAGAGAATCGGCGCGCTGACGATTTTCTGAATTGCTCCGGCAGCAGCGCGGCCCGCGAGCGGCGCGCATTCTGAGACCGTCGAGTGCCTCGTCGAGGCAAATTTGTTCACGATCCTCGCCCGCCTTTCGCGCGCGGTACGCGCCGCGAACGAGCTGAGGCTGGACAGCGGAATGTTGCCCAGATTTTTCAGTTCTTCGGGAAAGAGGAAGTAGAGATGGCGCCCGCGCGCGGACACTCCGAAAATCGCCACTTCATCGGGCTGAACGCAGAGGCTTTCCGCCAGACGGGCGGCGACCGAGGGCAGAGAGAATTGAGACTCGGCCGCAGAATCGCTCTCCAGTGCATCCGCCAGGCGTTGCAGTTCGGAAACCAAGCTTGCGCTCATATTCGATTGATCTCCGCGTAAAGGCCGGCTGGGCGGGGGAAGGGTCCCGCGCACAACCCACATCAGCCCTAGTGTACTTGGCGAAACCATCTCGCGCGCAAGATTGTCCGAATCGTTTGAAGAAACCGTTAAGGAGCATGTTTCGCCGGCGGCTTGCAACCGAGCTGGCATCTGCCTATACTGAATTCGGCATGTCCGCAGCGGCAACCCGGCCTGATCGCAGTTATCTCCTTCGGAAGCTCCATTCTTTATCCGGCATTGTTCCCGTTGGCGCTTTTCTGGCCGAGCATTTCTGGTCCAACAGCTACGCCCTGGTTGGTGTTGCGAAGTACAACGAAAAGTCCCAAGAGCTGCAGACGATTCCATTCCGCGTGATCGTGGAGGCGGCGGTTATCTGGCTTCCGATCCTCTATCACGGCGGCTACGGCGTTTATATCTGGCTGAAAGGGAAGTCGAACGTCTTCGATTATCCCTGGATACAAAACTGGCTCTACACGCTGCAACGCTACACGGGTCTCGTCGCTTTTGCCTTTATCGGCTGGCACGTCTGGACGGAGAGATTCCTGACGCAGGGCAAGTCTACATACAGTGACGTGGAACACGCCCTGCGGAACCCATACTACTTGGCCTTCTACGTAATTGGAGTCCTGGCCTCGTCATTCCATCTCGGCGTTGGCATTTGGAATTTCCTGTGCAAATGGGGGCTGGCGGCGACCGTACAGGCACAACGCGCTGCGGGAAAGCTGGGAGCGGCGGTTGGCTTTGTGTTCAGCCTCGTTGGCATCTTGATCGTCGTCAGCTTTCGTTTGAACTGGCACCCCTTTGGGCACTTTGTCATCTTGAAATGAGAGAGCCGAAGATCATTGTAGTTGGCGGCGGTCTGGCCGGTCTGATGGCGACAATCCGCGTTGCTGAAGCCGGTGTCCCCGTGGAATTGTTCTCCATCGTGCCCGTCAAGCGCTCACATTCGGTCTGCGCGCAAGGCGGCATCAACGCCGCGAAGAACACGAAAGGCGAGGGCGACTCCACCGACAAGCACTTCGACGACACGATCTACGGCGGCGACTTCCTTGCCAATCAGCCGCTCGTCAAGCGCATGTGCGAAGCGGCGCCCGGAATCATCGACCTGCTCGACCGCATGGGCGTCATGTTCAACCGCACGACGGAGGGACTTCTCGACTACCGGCGATTCGGCGGCACGCTCTATCACCGCACGGCGTTCGCCGGCGCGACCACGGGCCAGCAGTTGCTCTACGCCCTCGACGAGCAAGTGCGCCGGTACGAAGCGGATGGCAAGGTCAATAAGTTCGAGGGCTGGACGTTTCTGAGCGCCGTGATTGATGATGGCGGCATCTGCCGCGGCATTTGCGCCATGGACATGCGCTCCATGGAAGTGAAAACGTTTCCCGCGGACGCGGCGATTTTCTGCACCGGCGGCATCGGCGCCATCTTCGGGCTCTCGACAAACTCCGTCGTCTGCACCGGCTCGGCGCAGTCGGCGCTCTTCCAGCAAGGCGTTGATTATGCGAACGGCGAATTCATCCAGGTCCATCCGACGGCGATTCCGGGCGAGGACAAATTGCGCCTGATGAGCGAGTCCGCTCGCGGCGAAGGCGGGCGCATCTGGGTGCCCAGAAAACCCGGCGATACGCGGCCGCCAAACGGCATCCCGGAATCCGAGCGCTTCTATTTCCTCGAGGAGTGGTATCCCAAGTACGGCAACCTCGTGCCCCGCGATATCGCCACACGCGCGATTCACAGAGTAGTCTTCCAGGAAAAACTCGGCATCCATGGCCAGGCGGCCGTCTATCTTGACTTGACGCACATCCCGCGCGAAGTGCTGGACCGCAAGCTCGAAGGCATTCTCGAAATCTACGAAAAATTCCTGGGTATCGATCCCCGCAAAGAGCCCATGAAAGTTTTCCCCGGGATGCATTACGCCATGGGCGGCGTCTGGGTGAACAACGAAGACCAGGCCACCAATGTGGCCGGCATTTACGCGGCGGGTGAGTGCGAGTACCAATATCACGGCGCGAACCGATTGGGAGCCAATTCGCTCGTTTCGTGCATTTTCGGCGGCGGGATCGCCGGCCCGGCGGCCGTGAAGTATGCGCGCGGCTTGGCGCAAGGCTGCGAGAGTACGCCTGCGACCGCCTTCGAGCGCGAACGAAAGCGCCAGGCGGCCAGCAACGAGGCGCTGATCCGGCAGGACGGCGCGGAAAACCCCATCGCCATCTGGCGCGAGATGGGCGAGTTGATGACGGAGCACGTGACCGTCACGCGTTACAACAAAAATCTCCAGCAGGTGGACGCGAAGCTCCGCGAGCTGACCGACCGCTTCCGGCGGATCAATCTGTCCGACCACACGCTGTGGTCGAATCAGACGCTCAATTTCGCGCGCGAGCTAGGCAACATGCTAGTGCTGGCGCGCGTGATCACGCTGGGAGCCCTCGCGCGCAATGAATCACGCGGCGCGCACTACAAGCCCGATTTCCCCGAGCGCGACGACGCCAACTGGCTCAAGACCACGCGCGCGAAGTATTCGAACGGCGAAATCAAGCTCACGTACGAGCCTGTGGATACTTCGCTGATTCCGCCGCGGCCGCGGAGGTACGACGTGGCGCGATAGCCGTTGATGGAGCGCAGGCCACCGGGCCTGCGTTTGTTACAAAGTTGAGATGGTATGGGTGAAACGAAAAAAGTTATCGTTCGCGTGAAGCGGCAGGCGGGTCCGAAGCACGCGCCACGCTGGGAGGAGTTCGCCCTCAACTGGCGCCCCGCAATGAACGTCATCATCTGCCTGCGCGACATCGCCGAGAATCCCGTCGCGCGCGATGGCAGAAAAACTACGCCCGTCACCTACGAATCGAATTGCCTCGAAGAAGTGTGCGGCTCTTGCGCCATGTTGATCAATGGCAAGGCGCGAATGGCATGCTCCGCGCTCGTGGATTCGCTTCCGCAGCCCATCCGGCTTGAGCCGCTCTCGAAGTTTCCCGTGGTGCGTGACCTCGCGGTGGACCGCTCGTTCATGTTTGAGAGCCTCAAGCGCGTCAAGGCGTGGATCCCGATTGACGGCACGTACGATCTCGGCGAAGGGCCGCGCATGGCTCCGGAGACGCAGGAGCAGGCTTATCCGCTCTCGCGTTGCATTTCTTGTGGAAACTGTCTCGAAGTCTGCCCGCAGGTCAACGAGCACAACGCCTTCGTTGGAGCCGCCGTCATCAGCCAGGTCCGCTTGTTCAACATGCACCCCACCGGCGCGATGCACGCGCGCGAGCGCCTCGAGGCGTTGATGGGCCCGGACGGGATCGCCGACTGCGCAAATGCGCAGAACTGCGTCAAAGCCTGTCCCAAAGAGATTCCGCTGACCGAATCGATCGCGGAAATGAACCGGCAAGCATGGAAACAGGCCTTGCTCGGCTGGCTGTTCGGGTAAACTCTCATCGCGCTACTTCATTTTGGAGGAATCGTATGCGTTCTTTGCGCGTCCTGCTAGGTTTCGGTCTTTGCCTCTTCGCTGGAGCCCTCCTGGTCGGCAATGTCCCCGCCGACGATATTTCGGAGCACGCCCGCAAGCTGCATTTCTCTTCGATCGTCCTCGACACGCACGCGGACACGCCTCAGCGCTTCTTCTCCCAGACCTTCGACCTCGGCAAGCGCAATTCCGATGGTCATATAGATATTCCTCGCATGCGCGAGGGCGGCCTCAACGTTCAGTTTTTCTCTGTCTGGATCGACGGCCGCATCCTCGGGCCGCCCGCCGTCCAGAAAGCGCTCGACCAAATCGACGCCATCCACGAAAACGTGAGGAAGCATTCGAACGATCTTGTTTTCTGCCGCACCGCCGACGACATTCGCCGCGCGCGCGCCCAGGGCAAGATCGCCGTACTGATCGGCATCGAGGGCGGTCACATGATCGGCAACGACATCCGTGTCCTGCGCATGTTCGGCGACCTCGGCGTTCGCTACATCACGCTCTCGCACTTCTATAACGACGAGTGGGCCGATTCCTCCACCGACAAGCCCGTTCACAACGGCCTCACCGATTTCGGCAAAGACATCGTCCGCGAGATGAATCGCCAGGGCATCCTCGTGGACATCTCCCACGTCTCCGACAAAACGTTCTACGATGCCCTCGAAGTCAGCAAGGCGCCGCTCATCGCTTCGCATTCCTCCTGCCGCGCCATCTCGAATCACGCGCGTAATATGACCGACCAGATGATCAAAGGTCTCGCCGCGAAAGCCGGCGTCATCCAGATCAATTACGAAAGGGCCTTTCTCGATCAGGCCTACAAAGATGCCTTTGAAGAAGTCGCCGGCGGCGTCGTCTCCAACAAGTTTCAGGCGGACATTCGCAAAACGTGTGGCGATGATTCCGAATGCCAGATGCGCGAGTCCGCGAAAGTCGTGCGCCGCCTCACCGAAGAGGGCAAGCTGCCCCACGTGAGCTGGGAAAAAATCATCGAGCACATCGACCATGTCGTGAAGCTCGTTGGCCCCAGCCACGTTGGCTTGGGTTCCGATTTCGACGGCGCCGACATGCCGGACGGCATGGAGGATTGCTCCAAGCTCCCGAAAATTACGGAAGCGCTGCTTCGCAAAGGCTATTCCGAGGAGGACATTCGCAAGATTCTGGGAGAGAATATCCTCCGCGTTATGACGCAGGCGGAGCGCGTGGCGAAAGAGATGGGAAGCAAAGATGCCGCGAAGAAGTGAGATAGACGAGCAGAGAAAAGGAGAGGGCCGTCCATGAGCAAGGTAAATTGGCTGGTTTTCGCGGGAGTTCTCTTCGCTGGAGTTGCGATGGCCGTGGCGCAGACTCCCGCGCCGCAGAAGCCGTCGGCAGCAACGACGAAAGCAGGCGCGAGCAGCAAGACGGGGGCCGCTATACGCGCGCCATATGACCGCGCGCTCCTCAACCCCGCTCTGCTCAAAGAAAAGGCTCCCGAAACGTACGATGCTAAATTCACGACCACGAAGGGCGATTTCACGATTCACGTGACGCGCGCCTGGGCTCCGCTCGGTGCCGACCGCTTCTACAATCTCGTAAAGCATCACTACTACGACGGCGCCAGTTTTTTCCGCGTGCTGGATGGCTTTGTCGTGCAGTTCGGCATCAACGCTTACCCGCGCGTCACGGCGGCTTGGAAAGACGCCACCATCAAGGATGATCCTGTGAAACAAAGCAACCGGAATGGCTTCGTGACCTTCGCTACCGCCGGCCCGAACACGCGCACGACGCAGGTCTTCATTAGCCTGGGCAACAACGCGCGCCTCGACGCTATGGGCTTTGCCCCGTTCGGCCAGGTGACGGGCGACGATATGCTCACCGTCGTGAAGCTCTACAGCGGGTATGGCGAGGGCGCTCCTTCCGGCAACGGTCCCGATCAGGGCGAAATCGAAAAGCAAGGCAAGGCCTACTTGGACAAGGGCTGGCCGAAACTCGACAGCATCAAAACGGCGGTCATTGTCGCGCCGGCGCCCGCGAGCCCGCCGACAAAACAGTGAGAAACCCAAATCACGAAAAACATTTTCTCGTCGCCCATGAGGACCACGTCGCTTGTTCTTGGATTTCTTGCTCTCGCGCTCGCTGGAACCTGCGCTTCAGCGCAACAAAAAGCTGCAAAGCCCGCCGCTGCCCGCGAGCCGGGGCTTTACATCACCTGGCAGACCGACCATGGCAACATCACTTGCAAGCTCTTCGAGAACGAAGCGCCGCTCACCGTGCGCCGCGTGGTCGGACTGGCGCTCGGAAAAATCGCCTACGTCGATCCAGCCACGAAACAAGTCGTGCGCAAGCGCCTTTATGACGGCCTGATCTTCCATCGCGTCATTCCGCAATTCATGATTGAGACGGGCGACCCGCTGGGTACGGGCATGGGCGGGCCGGAAGGTCCGGGATTTCCATTTCGCGATGAGATTCTTCCGTCGCTGAAGTTCGACGTGCCCGGCCGACTCGCCATGGCCAACTCCGGCCCGAACACAAACCGCAGCCAACTCTTTATCACCGAAGGGCCTGCGCCCTGGCTCAACGGCAAGCACACCATCTTCGGCCAGTGCGGAAATACGGATGTGGTTCAGGTCATCGCGCGTGTCCCGCGCGACAGAAATGACCGGCCGCTCACGCCCGCGCGTCTCAAGAAAGTCGTTACTGATCGCGTCGGTCCTGCCCCGCCGAATCCGCCCGAAGCCGGCCCGCCCCGGCGCTCGAGCCCGAAGCCCTCGGCGGCTGCGCCACCTAAAAGTTGATGCGCGTTGTAGGGGCGCAGCATGCTGCGCCCCTACAAGCCTAGAACGGAGACCAGCTCGCGCACGGACGCCGCCGACTTCTGCAATGCGGCGTTCTCTTCCGCCGTGAGCTTGATCTGAATGATCTCTTCCACTCCCTTCGCGCCGAGCTTCAGCGGCACCCCGACAAATAGCCCATTGATCCCATACTCGCCGGTAAGATACGCCGCGCAGGGCAGAATTTTCTTCTTGTCTTTTAAAATCGCTTCCACCATCTCGAGCACCGCGGCCGAAGGCGCGTAATAGGCCGACCCAGTCTTCAGGAGATTCACAATTTCCGCTCCGCCCTTGCGCGTGCGATCCACGATCGCGTCAATGCGCTCCTTCGGCAGCAGGTCGGGGAGGGGAATTCCGGCTACGGTCGAGTAGCGAGCCAGCGGCACCATGTCGTCCCCGTGCCCGCCGAGCACGAACGAGTGCACGTTTTCCACTGACACTTTGCACTCCATGGCCACAAACGCGCTCATCCGCGCCGAATCGAGCACGCCCGCCATTCCCATCACGCGCTGCTTCGGAAAGCCGCTGATCTTGAACGCCGCCTGCGCCATCGCATCGAGCGGATTTGTGACCACGATGAGTATGCAGTTCGGCGAATGCTTCACGATCTGCTCGACGACCCCTTTCACCACGTCGTAGTTTGCTTTCAGCAAATCATCGCGGCTCATTCCTGGCTTGCGCGGAAAGCCCGCAGTAATCACAACGATGTCGCTTCCGGCGGTCGCGCTGTAGTCGCCGCTGTTGGTCGAGATCCCCAGCGCGCGCGAATCGGTCCGCGTGATGGGCCCGGACTCGAGCATGTCCAGCGCCTTGCCGGCCGGCACGCCCTCGAGAATATCCGTGACCACCACATCCGCCAGCTCCGCGTCCACAATCCGCTGCGCCGTCGTCGACCCCACAAACCCGCTTCCCACAACCGTCACTTTCTTTCGCATCCCGCTCGTCTCCTCATCCGGCGTGGCACGTCAATGTCCTTTGAAAAGGGAATGCCGATAGCTGGTGACGGAAAGCTCTTCATCGCGCCACGGCTGCGTCCTGCATGTTCTCAACGATCGCGGAGGCAAACGCCGAAGTGCCCAGCTTCGTCGCGCCTTGCATCAGGCGTTCCAGGTCGTAGGTAACCTTTTTCTGCTGGATCGTTCTTGCAATGCCGTCTTCGATCAGCCGCGCCGCTTCCTTCCACCCGAGGAAATCAAACATCATCGCGCCGGAAAGCATCACCGAGCTCGGGTTGATCACGTCCTTGTCGGCGTATTTCGGTGCCGTGCCATGCGTCGCTTCGAAGACTCCGTACCCGTCGCCGATGTTCGACCCCGGTGCCATTCCTAGCCCGCCCACCTGCGCCGCGCAGGCGTCGGAGAGATAATCGCCGTTGAGATTCGGTGTCGCAAGCACGCTGTACTCATCCGCCCGCAGCAGCACTTGCTGGAACACCGAATCCGCAATGCGGTCGTTGATCATCAGTTTCTGCTTCCACTTGCCCTTGCCGTGCGTCGCGTAAATCGCGTCGAGCGTCCGCTTCACTTCGGCATAAACGTCTTTCTTGAACGCCTCGGTCGCCCGCTCCAGTCCCGGCTCGATCATCGTGGCGTTTTGCTCCACGGTGAGAGTCGGATTCTTGTCGAGATTGTCCATAATCCAGCTCTCGCGCTCGGTGATGGTCTGCGCCCGGAACTCTTCGCGCGCTAGCTCGTAGCCCCAATCGCGGAACGCGCCCTCCGTAAACTTCTGAATGTTGCCCTTGTGAACCAGCGTCACGCTCTTGCGCTCGTTGTCGAGCGCGTAGCGGACGGCGCGCCGCACCAGCCGTTTCGTCCCGGTAGGCGAGATCGGCTTGATCCCCACGCCGGAGTCCCAGCGGATTTGCTTGTGGGCACCCTTGAGCATGCCGTTGTTCAGGAATTCGAGCAGCTTCTTGGCTTCGGGCGTGCCGGATTTCCACTCGATCCCCATGTACACGTCTTCCGTGTTTTCGCGAAAAATAACCACGTCCATCTTCTCGGGATTTCGCACCGGCGACGGCACGCCGGCGTAGTAGCGCACTGGTCGCACGCAGGCATACAAATCCAGGATCTGGCGCAACGCGACGTTCAGCGAACGAATTCCCCCGCCCACCGGCGTCGTCAGCGGGCCCTTGATCGCAATGCGGAAATCGCGAATGGCTCCCACCGTGTCATCCGGCAGCCACTCCTGAAACTTGTTGAACGCCTTTTCGCCGGCAAAGACTTCGTACCAAACGACGCGGCGCTTGCCGTTGTAGGCGCGCTCGACCGCGGCATCAAACACGCGCCGCGAAGCCTTCCAGATATCTCGCCCCGTGCCGTCTCCTTCGATGAACGGGATGATCGGCGCGTCCGGCACG
>WNGL01021433.1_pt2 | contig 10478 bp, 10 predicted proteins | sample 5400591 | NCBI WGS metagenome assembly WNGL01 (sample SAMN13153377, study PRJNA577476) | soil metagenome | isolation source: 80 cm soil or saprolite under Garry oak tree replicate 1 | place: USA:California | collected 2016-06-15
CACGCGGCCGCGGCGCGGTGCCGCGTCCGGGTTACGGGGCCCGCAGCCGACGCTCCGTCAGCGCCCGACAGGCCCTTGTTCCACGTTCCGCGCCTGATACACCCTGGGGCTGACGGTGCAACAGATCCTGCTCTTCATCCTGCTCGGACTCGGCTCCGGAGCGCTCATCGCCGGCATCGCGCTCGGCGTGGTGCTCACCTACCGCGGGTCGGGGATCATCAACCTGGCTACCGGCGCCGTCGCGATGCTCGCCGGGTACGCCTACTGGTCCGTGACCAGCGGCAAGATCGCGTCGCTGCCGGCCGCGCCGGCGCTGGTGATCGCGCTGCTGTTCGTGCTCGCCGTGGGCGCGCTGATCGAGTTCGCCGTGTGGCGGCCGCTGCGCAACTCCTCGCCGCTGGCCAAGCTCGTCTCCTCGCTGGGGGTGCTGCTCGTCGCGCAGGCGTCGATGCTGCTCGCCTTCGGCATCACGGCGCAGCCGGAGCCCAGCGTGCTGCCGCAGAACACCATCCCGATGCTCGGCGCGGTGATCCCGGTGGACAGGTTCATCCTCACCGGCATGGTGATCGTCATGACGATCGTGCTCGCCGCGCTGTACAAATGGACGCGGTTCGGGCTCGCGACCAGGGCGGCGTCGGAGAACGAGGTCGCGGCGATGCTCGGCGGGCTGTCGCCGAACATGATCTCGCTGGCCAACACTCTGCTCGCCTCGCTGATCGCGGGCATAATCGGGATCCTGGCCGCGTCGATCACCCAGCTCGACCCGACCACGCTGCCGCTGCAGATCGTGCCGGCGCTCGCCGCCGCGCTGATCGCAGGGTTCAGCTCGTTCGGCGTCGCCACCGCCGCCGCCTTCGGCATCGGCATCCTGGACTCGCTGATCAACTACGCGTCGACTCAGTCCTGGTACCCGACCTCCGGCGGCATCTCGCTGCCCGGCGTGACCGACCTGCTGGCGTTCATCATCATCATCATCGCGATGTTCCTGCGCGGAGCGCGGCTGCCCGGCCGTGGCGAGCTGGTCGAGCGGCGGCTGCCCGAGGCGCCGCGGCCCCAGCACCTGCTGAGAACGGCGGTGCCGGTTGTCATCGTCGCCGCGGTCGCGCTGGTCGTGCTCCCGTTCGACTTCCGCGAGGCGCTGATCAACTCGATGATCGGCACGCTGATTGCGCTCTCGCTGGTCGTCATCACCGGCTTCGTGGGCCAGATCTCCGTCGTCCAGCTCGCGCTGGCGGGGGTGACGGGCTTCACGATCTCGCACATGGCGGTCAACTTCGGCATCACCTTCCCGCTCGCGGCGATAGCGGGCGTCGCCGCAGCGGTCGTCCTCGGGCTGGTGACCGCCGCCTCGGCGCTGCGCGTGCGCGGCGTGAGCCTCGCCGTCGTCACGCTCGCCGCCGCCGTAGCGATCACCAACTTCGGCTTCGTGAACACCACCTGGGGCGGCGGCCAGTCCGGCTCGCCGGTACCGGAGCCGAAGTGGTTCGGGCTCGACCTCGGCACGCACGCGCCGTTCCGTGGCGTGGACGGCAACCTGCCGAGCCCGGTGTTCGGCTGGGTCACGCTGCTCACGACGGCCGTGCTGTGCGTGCTCGTCGGGGTACTCCGCCGGGGCGCACTCGGGCAGCGGATGCTCGCCGTCCGGTCGAACGAGCGCGCGGCGGCCGCGGCCGCGGTCAACCCGCGGACGGTCAAGCTGACCGCGTTCGGCATCGCGGCGTTCATCGCCGGCGTGGCGGGCTCGCTGTACGCGTACAACTTCGGGTCGGTGAGCGCCGACCGGTTCAACGCGGTGACCGCGCTCAGCCTGATCGCGTTCGCCTACGCGGGCGGCATCACGCTGATCTCCGGCGCGGTGTTCGCCGGCCTGATCTCGGCGCAGGCGCTGATCCCGTACGCGCTTGACGACTGGTTCGGGCTGAATGGCAACTGGTTCCTGCTGTTCGGCGGCGTGATCCTGATCTTCACCCTGCTGCAGAACCCGGAGGGCGTCGCCGGCGACTTCTACCGGCGCACCCACAAGCGGCCCGTCATCCGGGCGCCCCTCGCCCCGAGCGCGGTCCGCGAGGGGCGCGCGCCGCGCGGGCAGCGGCCTGATCACGCCAGCAGGCCCGCCGCGCTGCGGGTGAACGAGCTGTCCGTCTCTTTCGGCGGGGTGCACGCGCTGAACGGCGTGTCGCTGCAGGTGCACGAGGGCGAGCTCGTCGGGCTGATCGGCCCCAACGGCGCGGGCAAGACGACGCTCATCGACGCGATCACCGGCTTCGTCGGCTTCACCGGTGGCGTCGAGCTCGATTCCGCGGACATCGGCGGCCTGCCGTCCTACCAGCGGGCCCGCCGCGGGCTGTCCCGCACCTGGCAGAGCACCGAGCTGTTCGAGGATCTCGACGTGCGCGAGAATCTGACGGTGGCGTCCGCCGACCCGTCCGTCGAGGAGACGCTCGGCCTGGTGGGCATGGACTGGGCGGCGGACGCGATGCCGGGCCAGCTCTCGGCGGGTCAGCGCAAGCTGGTCGGGGTCGCGCGCGCGCTCGCCGCCAGGCCGCGGCTGCTGTGCCTGGATGAGCCCGCCGCCGGCCTGGACACGGCGGAGAGCGCAGAGCTCGGCCAGTGCCTGCGCTCGCTGGCCGATCAAGGGCAGTCGATGCTGCTCATCGAGCACGACATGGGGCTCGTGCTGAGCATCTGCGACCGGGTGGTCGTGCTGGAGTTCGGGCGTGTCATGGCCGACGACGCGCCGCAGGAGGTGCGACGCGATCCCCGCGTCATCGCGGCCTATCTCGGTACCGGCGCAAACCAGGCCTCCGGGGCGGAAACACGGACCATGGAGCCTGCTGACGACGGAGGTGAATGACGCCGTGGGCGAGATTGTTGACAATTTTGTCTGTACTTTCTTAAAGTAGCGGGATATGAAGAGCATTCGCGCCGTTACCGCTGACCCGGCGCAACGCGCCCCGCGATCGGGGGAGCCGGCCCGCCGCCATGCCCGCGACGCGCTCCGGCAGGCGATCCTCGGCGGTGATTTCGCCCCCGGGCAGCGGCTGGTCGAAGAGGAGCTGGCCGCCAGCCTCGGCGTCACGCGGGCCAGCGTGCGGGCGGCTCTGATCGACCTGACCGCCGAGGATCTGGTCGAGCGGATACCGAACCGTGGCGCCCGGGTCCGCGTGGTCACGCTCGACGAGGCCATCGCGATCACCGAATGCCGGATGGTCCTGGAGGGACTGTGCGCCGCCAAGGCGGCCGAGCGGGTGACGCAGGCTCAGGTGGGCCAGCTCCGCGAGCTCGGCGACGCGCTGCAGCGGGCGGTCGCCGACGGAGAAACGCTGAAGTACTCGGCGCTCAACGCCGAACTGCACCGCCTGGTGCGGGAGATCTCCGGCCAGGATGTCGCGGCCGGGCTGCTGGAACGGCTGCACGCGCAGCTGGTCCGGCACCAGTTCAGGCTGGCGCTGCGGCCAGGGCGGCCGCAGGTCTCGCTGCGCGAGCACCTGGCGATCATCGAGGCCGTCTGTGACCGCCGCCAGGAAGACGCCGGGGAAGCGGCCCGGAACCACCTGCGCAGCGTCATCGGAGCGCTGCGGGAAAACGCCTCGGAGGGATTGATCCGATGAGTTCGACGCTCGTGGTCAGCGCGCATGCCGCCGATTTCGTCTGGCGGGCGGGGGGTGCGATTGCCCTTGCCGCCGGGCGCGGTGAGTCCGTGACCGTGGTGTGCCTGAGCTTCGGGGAGCGGGGTGAGTCGGCGAGTGCCTGGCGGGCGGGCAAGACGCTGGAGGAGGTCAAGGCGCTGCGCCGGGGTGAGGCGGTGAGCGCGGCGGCGGTGCTGGGGGCCGGGATCGAGTTCCTGGACGCGGGGGATTATCCGCTGCGCGAGTCTGATGAGCTGGTGGACCGGCTGGTCCGGGTGTACCGGGAGGTGAACCCGTCGGTGGTGCTGACTCATCCGCTGGCCGACCCGTACAACGGCGATCACCCGGCGGCGGGGCAGATGGCGCTGCGGGCACGGGTGCTGGCGCAGGCGGTCGGGTATCCCGCTCCCGGTGAGCCCGCCGGCGCGCCGCCGGTGTTCTTGTTCGAGCCGCACCAGCCGGAGATGTGCGGGTTCAAGCCCGAAGTCCTGCTGGATATCACGCCGGTGTTCGACGCTAAGCGCAAGGCGATGGAGTGTATGGGCGCCCAGCAGCATCTCTGGGAGTACTACACGGACCTGGCCAAACGGCGCGGGACGCAACTCAAGCGCAACGCCGGGCCGAACCTCGGGCTGCCGCAGTCGACCATGGCCGAGGCGTACATGCGGGTGTTCCCGCAGGTCACGGACAGGCTGAGCTGATGCGCAACGTGATCGTCACCGGGGTGGCCCGGGCGGACCTGGGCGTGGTGGATGAGCTGGCCGCCCTCGGGGTGGCCACGGTGCACGAGGCGATCGGGCGGGCCGGGTACCTGGGACCGGGCCTACGGCCGGTCCAGGCGGGCGCGCGGGCTGGCGGGACCGCGGTCACCGCGCTGTGCTGGCCCGGGGACAACCTGATGATCCACGCGGCGGCCGAGCAGTGCCAGGCCGGTGACCTGCTGGTGGTGACCACGGCGTCGCCGTGCACCGACGGGATGTTCGGTGAGCTGCTGGCAACCTCGCTGGCCGCGCGCGGGGTCCGCGGGCTGGTCATCGAGGCGGGCGTGCGGGATGTGGCCGAACTGCGGGCGATGGGGTTCCCGGTCTGGTCCGCGGCCATCAGCGCGCAGGGCACGGTCAAGGAGACGGCGGGCTCGGTCAACGTACCCGTCTGTATCGGCGGGCAGATCGTCCGGCCCGGCGACGCGGTCCTCGCCGATGATGACGGCGTGATGTGCGTGCCGCGCGCCGATGTCAGCCAGGCGCTGGCGGCCGCGCGGGCCCGGGTGGCCAGGGAAGACCAGGCGCGCAAGGCCCTGGCCGGCGGCCAGCTCGGCCTGGACCTGTACGGCCTGCGCGACAAGCTCGCCGCCCGCGGCGTCCGGTACCTCGACGCCGCCCGTGCGCATGGCATGGATGTGACACCGTAGTGACTCTTCTGGGTAGGTTGCCACATCCATCGGTTTCGCCGTGGTGGGGATGTGACTGATGGGGTCCGGGGTGCGGTGCATGCTGATGCGGGGCGGGACGTCCAAGGGGGCCTACTTCCTCGCCGGGGACCTGCCCGCGGATCCGGCGGAGCGGGACGATCTGCTGCTGCGCATCATGGGCAGCCCGGATCCCCGGCAGATCGACGGGATCGGCGGGGCGCATCCGCTGACCTCCAAGGTGGCGGTGATCTCCCCATCCGTTCGGCCCGATGCGGACGCGGATTACCTGTTCCTGCAGGTCGGTGTCGACCAGGCTATGGTGTCCGGTCGGCAGAACTGCGGCAACCTGCTGGCCGGGGTCGGCCCGTTCGCGGTCGAGCGGGGCCTGGCCGCGGCGTCGCCGGTGCGGATCCACATGGTCAACTCGGGCAGCGTGGCCACCGCCTGGTTCCCCGGAGCCGGCGGCCTGGTCGACTACGACGGCGACACCGCGATCGCGGGGGTGCCTGGGACGGCCGCGGCGGTGGTGCTCGACTTCGCCGGGACCGAGGGCTCGGCCACCGGCGCGCTGCTGCCCACAGGCAACGTCACCGACGTCGTCGACGGCATCACCGTCACCTGCATCGACAACGGCATGCCGGTAGTAGTCGTGCCCGCCGCCAGCCTCGGCCGCACCGGCTACGAGACCGTCGCTGAGCTCGAGGCGGACACCGGACTGGGGCAGCAGGTGCGGGCCCTGCAGCTGGCCGCCGGGCGGCTGATGGGCCTCGGCGACGTGTCCGGCGCCTCCGTGCCGAAGATCTCGCTGGTCGCCGCCCCGGCGGACGGCGGGACGATCTGCACCCGGACCTTCATCCCGGTCCGGGTGCACGACTCGATCGGGGTGCTCGGCGCGGTCAGCGTCGCGACCGCGCTGCTGCTGCCCGGCGCGGCCGGAAGCGACCTGGCCGCCATCAAGCCCGGGCAGACCCGGTTCGACATCGAGCACCCGGCCGGCCACCTCCAGGTCGAGGCCGAGATCGACCAGGCCAGCCAGCCGCCCACCGTGATCCGCTCCGGCGTGGTGCGCACCGCGCGCAAGCTCTTCGACGGCACCGTCTTCCCCCGGAGGTCCCCGTGACCAGCCCGCAGAACCCAGCGGCCACCCGACCGCCGCTGCACGACGTGGCCCACCTCGGCTACTTCGAGCTGCTCACCCCGGACGCGGAGCGGTCGCTGTGGTTCTTCACCCAGGTCCTCGGGCTGACCGAGGTCAGCCGCGAGGGCAACTCGGTGTACCTGCGCACCTGGGATGACTACGAGCGGCACACGCTGAAGCTGACGGCGCACGACACCTCGGGCATCCGGCGGGTGGGGCTGCGCGCGGAGAGCCAGGCCGCGCTGGACCGGCGGGTGGCCGCCATCGAGGCGGCCGGGCTCGGCATCGGCTGGAAGGACGGCGACCCCGGGATCGGCGCCACGTACGTGTTCCGCGACCCGGACGGGCACGAGCTCGAGCTGTACTGGGAAGCCGAGTGGTACGAACCGCCGTCGGATGATCTGCGGCCCGCGCTGAAGAACCAGGCCCAGGCCTACCCGGCCCCCGGCGTCAGCGTCCGCCGGCTCGATCACGTCAACTACCTCGCCGCGGACGTCGCGCCAAGCGGCGCGTTCGTGCGCGACGTGCTCGGCGCGCGGGTGACCGAGCAGATCATGCTCGACGACGGCACGATCTCCGGGCAGTGGCTGCACTTCGCCAGCAAGAGCTACGACCTGGTCTACGCGCAGGACTGGACCGGGAGTCACGGTCGGCTGCACCACGTCGCCTTCGCCACCGACACCCGGGAGGACATCCTGCGGGCGGCGGACATCTGCCTGGACCGCGGGGTGTTCATCGAGACCGGCCCGCACAAGCACGCCATCCAGCAGACGTTCTTCCTCTACGTCTACGAGCCGGGCGGGAACCGGATCGAGCTGTGCAACCCGGTCGCCCGGCTGCTGCTCGCGCCGGACTGGCGCACCATCACCTGGACGCAGGCCGAACGGGCCAAGGGCCAGGCCTGGGGCCTGAAGACGATCGAGTCCTTGACCGCAGATCCGCCCGCCGTCTTTTGGTTTTCGGACCATGGACGAAAGCCACGCCACTACGGAAACATGCACCTCAGTAGGCTATCCCGCGGGTCGGAGGATGACGGACATGCCGATGCCTAGCGCGCTGGAGATCGCCCGGCAGGCCACGCTCAAGCCGGTCGCCGAGATCGGGGAGGACATCGGGATACCACCCTGGCTGATCGAGCCATATGGCGAGTTCGTCGCCAAGATCGGGCTCGGCGCCATCGAGGCGCTGGCCGGCCGGCCACGGGCACGCTACGTGGTGGTCACGGCGGTCACGCCGACCCCGCTCGGCGAGGGGAAGACCACGACCACGATCGGGCTTGGCCAGGCCATGCGGCACATCGGCAAGCGCGCCACGATCTCGATCCGGCAGGCGTCGATGGGACCCACGTTCGGGATCAAGGGCGGTGCGGCGGGCGGGGGCTATAGCCAGGCGGTGCCGTTCGAGTCGCTGAACCTGCACCTGACCTGGAGAACACCCCGGTGCTCGTGCACGCGGGCCCGTTCGGCAACATCGCGCACGGGAACTCCTCGGTGATCGCGGACCTGATCGGCATCCACAGCGGAGATTTCCTGATCACCGAGGCCGGGTTCGGCGCTGACATGGGCGCGGAGCGGTTCTTCAACATCAAGTGCCGGGTCTCCGGCCTGACGCCGGATGCCGCCGTGGTGGTCACCACCGTCCGGGCGCTGAAGGCGCATTCCGGCCGGCATCGCGTCGTGGCCGGCAGGCCGCTGCCCGCCGCCATGCTCGAGGAGAACCCGGCGGAGGTGTTTGTCGGTGCCGCCAACCTCCGCAAGCAACTGGAGAACGTCAGGATGCACGGGGTCACCCCGGTGGTCGCGATCAACGCCATGCCGGGTGACTTCGCCTCGGAGCACGCCGCCATCCGCGAGGTCGCCGACTCGATGGGAGTCCGGTCGGCGGTCTGCACCCATTTCACGGACGGGGGCCGCGGCGCCGCCGAACTCGCCGAAGCCGTGGCCGAAGCCGCCGAACGGCCTGGTGAATTCCGTTTCCTCTACCCGGCCGAGGCGTCGCTCCGGACGAAGATCGAGACGATCGCCACCCGGTTGTACGGCGCGGACGGCGTCGACTACTCGGCCGAGGCCGCCAGGCAGCTCGATGCCTTCGAGCGAAGGGGGTTCGGTGACCTGCCGATATGCGTGGCCAAGACTCAATTGTCGCTGTCCTCGGACCCGAGGCTCAAGGGAGCCCCGACAGGCTGGCGGCTGCCGGTCAGGGAGGCGCGCGCTTCGGTCGGAGCCGGTTTCATCTACGCCATCTGCGGTGAGATGCGCACCATGCCGGGACTGGCCGCCAATTCGGCCGCCGAGCGAATCGACATCGACGCCAACGGCGAGGTAGTCGGCCTGGCGTGAGCGGGACCAGAGAACCGTCAGCCGGCCGGCCAGAGGGCAGCGGTGGGCCCTCCTACCTTGACCTTCCGCTACGCACGTTCCTCGGCCTGCTCCGCGATGACCACCCCGCGCCGGCCGGCGGTGCCGCGGCGGCAGTCGGGGTCGCGCTGGCCGCCAGCCTGTGCCTGATGACAGCGCGGTTGTCGAGCCGGCAGCTCCCCGAAGCCGCCGAGCTCGCGGCGGAAGCCGAACGGCTGGCCGATACGGTCGCACCGCTCGCCCAGGCCGACGCCGATGCCTACGGTGCGGTGATCGCCGCGCTCCGCCGGCCGACGGGAGCGCCCGCCGAGCCCGGAGCGCCCGCCGAGCCCGGCGCACTACAGGACGACGAGCGGCGCAGGCGGCTCGCCGCCGCGCTCTCGGACGCCGCCGACGTGCCGATGCGGGTCGCGGAGATCGGCGTTCAGGTCGCTGCCCTCGCCACCCGGCTGGCCACCAACGGCAACCCGAACGTGCACGGGGATGCCGTCACCGCCGCGCTGCTCGCCGAAGCCGGCGCCCGGTCGGCCTGCACCCTGGTGCGGATCAATCTCTCCGGTGCCGAATCCGACCAGCGCCTTGCCCGGGTCGCGCACCTGCTCGCCGCGATGCCCTCGGCCCGGGGGCGCACGCACTAGACCCTGGCGTTTTCAGCCTCTGGGGGTACCGGCCGTCCGACAACCCCTCAGAACGGCGGCACCGGGCCTACGGGGCCCGTTATCGCCAGCACGACCAGGCAGGGGACATGCACCGGGTGGGCCGGGTCGAGCGCGTTCAGCACGTCGGCCAGCGCGACCGGATCCGCCGCTATCTCCAGGTGGTCGCTCAGGTCGAGCGGGCACTGGTTCTGCAGCGTGATGTTGGTGACGCCGGAGCCGGACAGGAACGCGGACGTGTACGGCGTGACCACCTCGTCGTACCGGGACTCGATGACCGTGTAGGTCACCCCGGCGACCGTCTCGCCGCCCCCGTTCAGGCTGGTCAGGAACGGCGAGCCCGCCTCCTGCTCCACGCACGCGGTACACAGCGAGTTCAGCGCGCTGTTCACCAGGCCCGCGGCGCCTAGGGCGGTAATGAGGGCGGTTAGCCCGCCCAGGGTGGTGCCGTGATTGCTGGGGGCCAGCGCGACCAGCCGGTTCACGTACCTGGCGCCGCCGAGGAACTTCAGGTAGTACCGCGGCATCATGCCGCCCTGGGAATGGCCCACCAGATCGACCTTCGCCGCGCCGGTCGCCGCGAGCACCCTGGTCACGAACGAGGCGAGCTGGCCCGCCGAGACGGCGATGTCGCCCGTTCCCTGGGAGTCCGCCGACGGCGAGGTCCCGCCGTAGTTGAAGGAGAAGACGCAGTAGCCGTGGTTGGCCAGCAGCGGCGAGGCGGCCTGCCAGTTGTCGTCCTGGTTCGCGAACGTCCCGTGCACCAGGACGACCGGGTCCGGGTGCGCGGACGACGGCCGGCAGCCGAAGTTGTCCGCCCCGGGCGGCGGTGTTCCCGGCGAGGTGAAGCCGGCCAGCGCGCCGGTCGCGAAGTCCCAGTTGACCGGCAAAGCCCCCGGAGCCAGCAGGGCCTGGGCCTGGGCCGACAGCGGGGCCGCGGCCAGCGCGGTGCCCGCCAGGAGGAGTGTGGCTGCGGCCGAGGATGTCGCTAGCCTGAGGCCGGAAATACAGGCAGAGATACGGGGCATGCTCGGAGTACATGTCGTGTCGCGGCGGGTTCCTATGTGCCGGCGCAACGATTCCCGGGCCGGAATTGTCATTCGCCGACAACGACGCCGCCCTGGCCCGGGCGAATTCGGGTCACACGCGTGACTCCAGAAGTTACTTACTGGTAACGTATTGGCTGGCTAGATCGCGGGGGGCGGAACTTGCGCCCGGGCGGTGAGAGGATGCGAGAGCTCGCGGAGGTCTCCCGTACGGAGACCGCGTCGGCCGAGCCCGCGCGCG
>WNGL01012018.1_pt1 | contig 10477 bp, 10 predicted proteins | sample 5400591 | NCBI WGS metagenome assembly WNGL01 (sample SAMN13153377, study PRJNA577476) | soil metagenome | isolation source: 80 cm soil or saprolite under Garry oak tree replicate 1 | place: USA:California | collected 2016-06-15
GTAAGAGAGGACCGCGCAGCCCCGGCCGGCCTAGCCGGGGGAGACGTAGGCCCGGCGGCTGCCGTCCCTGGGGCTGGGCAGCGCCAGCGCGGTTGTCGTGACCGGCCCGGCGGAGCTGCCCTTCAGCCAGGCGGACCAGGACTCCTGCCAATAGCCCCAGCCGTTGTCCCAGGCGAGCGGGCGCGGCGTGCCGGTGATGGTCACCGGGTCGCCCCGGTAGGCGGTGTGCCGCCACCAGGCTGCGCCGTCGACCGTCATCCGCACGCAGCCGTGGCTGCAGTTCTCGACGCCGAGGCACCAGAAACCGCCGGGGCTCTGGTGCAGGTACTCGCCGCTGTCGGAGATCTGCACGTCGTCGTAGACGATCTCGTGGTAGTACCCGGGCTGGCCCGGCTTGATGTTCGGCGAGGTCATCCATACCGAGTCGTAGCTGCCCATGGTGAGGTGAACGCCGCTGGTGGTGTAGAAGTCGTTGCCGACGGAGTCGTAGCCGCCCATCCCGCCGCTGACCGGGATCGTCCTGGCGAGCGACCCGTTGGTATAAAAGCGGGCCCGGTCGGTCTTCAGGTTGACCTTGACGAGGTGCGAATCGCCGATCGTGAACGAGCGGCTGAGGTCGCTCCCGCCCCACAGGCCCGGCCCGCCGGGGACGCCGGCCAGGTGCGCGGTGAGCAGCACATGCTCGTGGGCCGGCCAGTAGCTCTGCGGACGGAAGACAACCTCGCTGCCTGAGGCCCAGAACCACGCGCCGGTGACCGGGACGTCGCTGCCGACCTCAAGGGCATGCTCCACCGCGGCCCGGTCCGGGCGGGCCACGTCATAGTTGAAGTCGACGATGATTGGCATGCCGACGCCGACGGTCTCACCGGAGCCGGGAGTAATGCTGCTGACCTGCAGGATGCGAGCCGCGCTCCTGGTGGTGAAATGCGTGACCTCGGTCGTGGCCGCGCCCTTGCTGTTCCTGGCGACGACGATGACGGTATAGGAGATGGCGGGTTTGAGCCCCCACCGCGTCGACCAGGTCGTGCTGCCCGGTCCGTACTGCCCGGTAACGGCGGAGTTGCCGGACGCCACCGTGACCTGGGTGAGCGTACCTCCAGACGCCGTGATCTGCACCTTAGTGTCGGGAGCGATCATCGCCGCGCCGTCAGCCGGCGTCACGGTCACGACCGCCAGCGGCGCGGGTTTGCTGACCAGTCGCTGTGCGGCCGAATGCCCCGCCGTCACCGGGCCCGTCGTCGCCACATACGTAATCCCGCCCGCCAGCACGAGTCCGGCAGCCCCCGCGACCAGCCATCGTTCGTTCCGCACTGCGGGCCTCGCCATCCACGAAGGACCTGAGATTTAGCGGAATAGTACCGGTTCCAGCAGGATGCCTGGTCCGCCCGGCTACGGCCTGCACCAGGCTCGCGACGCGTCACTACAGGCAGCCAAACCCGAGTACGCATCTGCAGGGACCTGCGGCTGGCGGGCCAGTACCATCACCAGTTCCGCTGGGGTATCGGCGTCGACCGACATCGCGAAGCCCGGGTCGTGGCGCTGGTCCCAGGCCACGTGGCCCAGGCGGGTGGCCCACCAGCGGCCGGCCTGCGACCGCCAGATGTGCCACCCCGGAAATTCCTGGGCCATGCCGTCCGCCGAGGGGATCATCACCGGAACGATCCGGCGGTGAGGCCGGAGACGATCCGGCGCTGGGCGAACAAGACAAGCAGCGCGATAGGGATGGAGATGATCACCACCGCCGCGTCGATCAGGTTGTAATAGGTCTGGTAGGGGCCCTGACCGAACACGGTGATGGCCAGCGGCGCGGTGAAGTTGTTCGGCGAGGTCAGGAACGAGACCGCGAACGGGAAGTCGTTCCAGGCCAGGATGAAGGACAAGATCCCGGCGGTGAACACACCGGGGACCGCCACCGGGACGACGACGCGGCGCAGCGTCTGCAGCCGGGTGGCGCCGTCGGTCAGCGCGGCGTCCTCCAGTTCCGCGGGGATCTGCTCGAAGAAGTTCTTCAGCAGCCACGTGGAGATGGGCAGCGTATACACCAGGTAGACGACGATCAGCGGATAGATGCTGTCCAGCGCGCCCAGGTAGCGGAGCAGCAAGAACAGCGGGCCGATCATGGCCAGCACTGGAAAGAACCCGGCCAGCAAGATGAAGGCCAGGATCGCGTTCGCGCCGCGGATCTTCAGCCGAGCCAGGGCATAGCCGGCCAGCGACGCGACCACCACCGTCACCACGGTCGTGGAGAGGGCGACGATAATGCTGTTCCGCAGCGGGGTGAGGAAGCCCTGCTGGTTGAACACGTTCGCGTACGCGGCACCGGACAGGTGCGACGGGACGATCCCGTTCGCGCCGCCCACCCCCGCGGACACCTGGCTGTTGGATTCGAGCGAAGTACGCACGATCCAGTAGAACGGGAACAACGCGATCAGCACCACGATGACGACCGCGAGGTAGAACAGGGTCTCCCTGACTATCTTCCCAGTGCCGGGGCGGCGGTGCACGGTTAGCGCGATCGCGGCGGGCGCAGGGCCCGCGCCTATGGCGGCCATACGCTCACCCTCCTTAGGTTTGCGGGCGGAATACCCGGACATAGACGGCGGAGACCACCAACGCCAGGATGACCAGGACAAGCGACATCGCGCCGCCGACTCCGAAGTCGGTGTCAGTGATGAACGTCTGGAAGTTCAGGAACGACAGGGTCTGGGTCGAGTTACCCGGCCCGCCGGTGGTGAGGATGTAGATCACGTCGAACACGAGCAGGGCCTGCAAGGTGCGGAAGATGAGCGCCACCGACAAGGCCGGCTTGAGCATCGGCAATGTCACCCGGCGGAACGACTGCCACCAGCTCGCACCGTCGATCTTGGCCGCCTCGTAGACGTCGTTCGGGATGACCTGGAGGCCGGCCAGCAAGATGATGGCGACGAACGGGATGTTCTTCCACGAGTCGGCTACGAAAATCGCCGTCCAGGAGCGCCAGATGCTGAAGTTGACCCAGGTCAGGCTGGACCAGGCCGGATGGATTGCGCCGAGGAAGTAGTCGACGAAACCGGACCGCGGGTCGAACATCGTCTTCCATAGCATCGCACTGACCACCGTGGGCACTGCCCAGGGCACCAGCACCGCCGCCCGCAGGAGACCGCGGCCGAGGAACTTACGGTGCAGCATCAGCGCCAGGGCGAGCCCCACCACGATGTCGAACACGATCGTCACCACGGTGAACACCAGCGTCCGCGCCAGCGCCGATACCCAGTGCGACGACTTGAAGGTCGTCGTGTAGTTCCGTACGCCGACCCAGTTGTGCGGCAGGTTCCCGTACGTCAGGTTGTCGAAGTGGAACGAGTTCCACACGTTGTAGATCAGCGGATACGCGGTGACCGCGAGGAGCAGGATCACCACCGGGGCTACCAGCAGGTAGCCGAGTCTTCGGTCTGATCGTTCCCGGGCGTGACCGACCGGAGAAGGCAGGCGCGCCAGGCGCCGCCGGCGGGGGCGGCCCGCGTGTGCCGGCCGCCCCTTCGTCACCGTCATGGTTCCGGGGGACATCAGGCGCCCGGAGTCGCCGTCGCGTCGGTCTTGATCGTCGCGGCGTTGGACGTGAAGGCCGCCGCAGTGGAGCTCGGACCCGAGTTCGCGTACACGGATGAGAACAGGGTCTGCAGGTCATCGGAGACCTTCAGGTAATTCGGGTTGACCGGACGCGGCGCCGAGTAGTTGTTCAGCGTCTTGACGTCCTGGAAGTACGGCGCCGCCGAGTACAGCTGCTGGGTGTAGGCGCTGGGCAGCGACGGCGGGTCGCCGGTCGCGATCGCCCGCGCCGTCTCAACCCCGGCGCTGCACAAGTACCGGATCAGCTTCCACGCCGCCTGCGCGTGCGAGGTCTTGGCGTTGATCGCGAGCATCTCGCCGCCAAGCGCCGACCCTGGGGTGCCGCCGGGACCGGCCGGGAACGGGACATAGGCGACGTGCCCCTTGACCGCCGCGGCCATCGGCTGGGCCTCGACGAACGGGTAGTTGATGGAGAAGGCTGCGTAACCGGAGTCGAACTCGGCCTCGACCTGGCCTTCCTGCCAGCCGGTCACCGCGGCTGGCGCGATGTGGTTGACGTAGATCGCATCGTGCAGCCACTTCAGCGCGGCTACGTTGCCGGGCGTGTTGATGTTCGTCGGGTCGAGCGTGCCGCCGAACGCCGAGTCCACGGTGAGGAACGAGGTGATGGCACCCTCGTACTTGGCCGCCTCGAACGCCAGGCCTTCCTTCAGTGACTTGTCCGCCTTCATCGCGGCCTCGGCGTCGCTCACCACCTGCGCCGGACTGGCCGGCGCCGTCTTGATCAGGTCGGTACGGTAGTACAAGCCCTCCGGGTTGTCGAACCACGGCATCGCGTAGAGGGTGCCGTTGTACATGCCGGCCTTGACCTCGTTCGCGAAGTACTGGCTGGTGTCCACGTTGAACTGGGTCAGCGGCAGCACCCAGCCTGCATGGGCGAACTTCGCCGGGTAGGTGACGTCCGACTCGAACACGTCTGGTGTGGTCGAGCCGGCGACGAAGTCGTGCTCGAGCGTGGCCAGGTACTGCGTGGAGTCAGACGACAGCACCTGGACGGTCACCTTGATGTTCGGATTCGCGGCCTCGAAGGCGTTGATCGCCTTCTGGGTCTGCTGGCCCTCGGTGCCGAGCCCGGACTCCGCGAACACGATCGTCTGCTTGGTGCTGGCGGCAACCGGCGGGCTGCTGGAACTCGAACTGCTGCACGCGGCGGCCGTGAGGGCCACTATGGCGACGGACAAGGCGATGGCGCCTGACCGTCTCACTCGGATGCTGGAACCCATCTTGGGACTCCTTGTGTTCGTTATGTGACTGTTGGTATCTGGCTTGGGCCGCGTTCGTACCGGACGTGGCGCGCGGTGAAGGTGAGGGTGAAGGTGAGGGTCGGGGCTCCGGCCGGCCCCCGTTCGGTCAGCCGATCTGGGCTAATCCATTGCGGATGATCTCGGTGAGCTCCTTTTGCATGTCCGCGAGAGCCTGCTGCGGCGTCTTGTTTCCTTCGAGGGCCTGGTACGCCTCGCTGGAGATCACCAGACTTGCCTGGTCGTAGTTGGTGATCGCCGGGCGGGGCTGCGCTGACTCGATGGCCTGGTAGAGCGTCGGCAAGTACTTGAACTGACGGGTAAGTGCGGGGTCGTCGTACAGCGACTTCAGCACCGGCGGGAACGAGCCGAGCTTGAGCATCGTCGCCTGCTGGTCGTATTGGGTCAGGTACTGGATGAAGTGCAGTGCCGTCTCCTGGTGCCAGGAATAGGCGCTGATCGCGAGGTTGGCACCGCCGAGCGTGCTCGAGCCGTGCCCGTCCAGGCCAGGTAGCGCGGTGATGCCGTACTTCGTGGTGACATCAGGGCCGAGCGTCGCATAGACGTCGGGCCAGTCGTTGAGGAACAGGAGCTTGCCGGACTCGAACTCGTTCTGGGCCAACACCTCTTGGTATTTGAGCGCGGCCCGCGGGATCCAGCCTCGCTTGAACCCGTTGACCAGGAACGTCAGCGCGGTCAGCGCCTGCGGGGTATCCAGCGTGACCTTGCTGCCGGCCGGGTTCAGGATCGACCCGCCGGCCGACTGGACGGCCTCGGCGAAGTTGACGGTCAGCCCCTCGTACTGGGCGAATGTGCCGGCATAGCCGTTCAGGCCGTACCTGGGCGCCACCGTCCTGGCGACATACTCCAGCTGGGCCCAGGTCGTGGGCGGATACTGAACGTGCGCCTTCGCGAGGATGTCCTTGCGGTAGTAGAGCAAGTCCGCGTTGCTGTAGTCGGGCACCGCGTACAGGCGGCCCTGGTACATCGCGGTCTTGACGGCCGGGGCGAGGAAGTCCCGCAGCGGGAACTGGCTCGCTGGCAGCGGGATGATCCAGCCGTTGGAGGCGAACTCTGCCGTCCACACGACATCCAGGTCGATGACGTCGTACACGGAGCTTTTCGCCTGCAGGTTCGCGACCAGCTGGTCGAGCTGGACGTTCGCAGCCTGGGGCAGGTAGAGGGGGGTGACCTGCTGGCCCGGGTTCTCCTTGTCCCACTTCGCGATCACCGGTGTCAGCCAGGCGATGTCGTCGCTGCCGATGGCGAACGTGATCGGTCCGATCCCGTTCGTCGACGGCACCTGCTCCCCCGTCGCGGAGGTGCAGCCGGCGATGAGTCCGGTCAGCGCGATGCTTGCTAGCAAGCGGCTGACCACGTTCATGCGCCTCTGCACGCAGGCCTCCGGGCGGGAGTTAAGATTCCTACATTCATGTTATGCACCCTTGTTAGGTATATGTCAACGGATTCTCGTAACAAGTAGGACTTCTAGGCCTTACCTAGGTGTTATGCACAGCGGTAATGTGAGCGCAGCAAACCTTCCGGAGGTGACGGACTGTGCGGCAGCACCTGCTCGCACTGCTGGCCAAGGAGCCGGCCCACGGCTACGAGCTTAAGCTCGCCCTTGAGCAGACCTTCGGAGAGGCGTACCCGTCGCCGAATATCGGCCAGGTCTACGTCACGCTGAAGCGGCTGGAGCAAGACGGGCTGGTGCGCAGCCAGGACGTCGAGCAGACCGCGCGGCCGAACAAGCGCGTCTACGAGCTCACCCCGGCTGGCCGGGAAGCCCTGCGTGCCTGGGTCGACGAGCCGAGCGACGGGCCGCGGGTCCGGGATGACTTCTTTACCAAGCTGGTCCTGGCGCCGTTGGCGGGACTTGCCGGCCGGATGGAGCTGATCACCAAGCAGCGCAGGCACTATCTGGGCATAATGCGTAACCTGACCGGACTGGCGGCGGAGAGCGAGCGCGCGGACGCCCCGGCCCGGCTCCTGATCGAGGGCGCCATCTTGCACCTGCAAGCGGACCTCGACTGGCTGGACAGATGCCAGGAGGAATTCGTGTGAGCCGCATCGCGCCGGAAGGCTCGCTTGCCGTCAATGGGTCCGCGGCCTTGCTCAGGACCCGTGGGCTGGCGAAGGTGTATCGCGGAGACCCGGTGGCGGTGGAAGCCGTCCGAGGGGTCGACATCGAGGTGGGCATCGGTGAGTTCGTGGCGATCATGGGCCCGTCCGGTTCTGGGAAGTCGACGCTGCTGCACGTGCTCGGCGGGCTCGATCCGGCTACCCGTGGCGAGATCTGGCTGCGCGGCCAGCGCGTCGACCAGCTGTCGAAGGCCGCCTGGGCGATACTGCGCCGTCGCCACGTCGGATTCGTGTTCCAGTTCTTCAACCTGCTGTCCAACATGACCGTCGCGGACAACGTGGAGCTGCCCGCCCTGCTGGCCGGCACAACCCCGCGCCAGGCGAAGAAACGCAGGGAAGAGCTGCTCGCCGAGCTCGGTCTGACCGCGAAGGCGAACGCCGCGCCCGCCCGGCTGTCCGGCGGCGAGCAGCAGCGCGTCGCGCTGGCGCGCGCCCTCGCCAACGAGCCGAGCCTGCTGCTGGCCGACGAGCCGACCGGCAACCTGGACAGCTCCAACACCCGCGACGTGCTGCGGTTGCTGCAACGCACGCACGACCGCGGTCAGGCGATCCTGCTCGTCACGCACGACGCACGGGTGGCCAGCATGGCGGACCGCGTGATCAGCCTGTTCGACGGGATGGTGGTGGACGACGCGCCAGTCCTGCGCATCCCCCGCCCGGTCAACGGCCTCCGCGAGGTCCTGGAACTCAGAGGCTGAGAGGCAGGGAACAGATTGCGCGGCACCCTACGGTGGGTACGTGCGGATCTGCGCGCCCGCCGCGGGCAAGCCCTGCTTACTATCGGCGTCGTAGCCGGCGTCGTGGCGGCGCTTGTCCTCGCCACCATGCTGCTTGAGGGTGCGGTCAACCCATGGAGGGGGCTGTTCGCCCGGACCCACGGCGCGGACCTGGTCGTCTACCTGTCCAACGGAACGCCAACCGCCAAGCTCACCCGCCTGCCCGACGTCCGGGCGCCGGTAGCCGGTCCATACCGGGCCGCGCCTGCGACGCTGGAGAAGGGCGCGGTGAAGTCTCCAGTGCAGCTCACCGCCATGACGGCATTGCCGTCGATGTCCACACCGCTCGTCGTGGCGGGAACCTGGCTGCAGCCTTCGCAACCGGACGGCGTCGTCGTCGAGGCCTCGTTCGCCGCCGCCGCCCACGTCGGCCTCGATGACGAAATCAGCGTCCAGAGTGTCGACGCCGATGTCGTTCGGATGAAAATAGTCGGGATCGCGGATACGGCGGATCAGGGTTTCTTCCCACAGTGGACCCCAGGGTTGATCTGGATTCTGCCGCACAAGCTCTCGCAGGTAGAACCGGATCGCAGTGAGCTGGAGGAGGTCGTCGGGCTCCGGCTGGCCAACACGTCCCCGGTGGCGGTCGGGCAGGTCGTCCAGGAGATCTACAACACGTACGGCGGACCGAGCGAGAGCTCGGTAGTGCAGCGGTTCTCCACCTCGCAGCAGGTGGATAACTCGATGGCCAGTGACGACCGGTTGCTCGGGCTGCTGCTCGCGCTGTTCGGGATCATCGCGCTGGTAGCGGCGCCCTGCGCCATCGCGAACGTGACGGCAGGGCGGGTGCTGATGCACCGGCAGGACATCGCGATGCTGAAGGCGCTCGGGTTCACCCCTGGGCAAGTGGTCCGCATGCTGCTGGCCGAGCAGACCGCGCTCGGGGTCGCCGGCACCGGGCTCGGGGTCCTCGCCGCCAGGGTGGTGACCGCACCGGAGTTCATCCGGCCACCGGACGGGACGCCAGTCGGGCTCGCGCCGCTGCCCGGTTCGTGGGTGACGCTGATCGCGGTCGGCACCGTGCTGACGGTCGCACTCGCCACCGTGATCCCGGCCTGGTGGGCAGGCACGGTGTCACCGGTCGCCGCGGTGCAGGCCAGCCCGCCGCGCGGGCACCTGTCACTGATCGCGCGGCTCGGCCTGCTCGTGCGCCTGCCCGCCGCGCTCGTTCTCGGCGCGCGGGACTCGCTGACCCGGCGGCTGCCTGCGCTGCTAACCGTGTTCGGGCTCGCCGTCCCGACGGTGATGATCACGATCGCGCTGACCTGCTGGTCGACCATCGACGGGTTCGCGCGAGATCCGGGGCGGATCGGGCTCGCCGCCGCGCTCACCGTCAGTCAGGGGTCGGCTGGCGGCAAGCAGGTAGTACCAGTGCTTTCCGCTGATCGCGCCCAGGTCCTCGCCTGGTATCAGACCGCCGAGTTCGACACGCTGCTGCCCGGGGACAACGGCACGTTCACCGCGCTCGGCATCGGGTCGTCCTCGCCGGCTTCCGGGAATCGCTATCCGTTCCAGGTCGTGCAGGGGCAGATGTACGACAAGCCGGACGAGGCCGTGGCGGGCCAAGGCTTCCTCGACCTGATGCACCGGGCGGTCGGCGACCTGATCGACGTGACGGTCGACGGCGTGTATGTGGACGTCCGCATCGTGGGCCGTATCGTCGACCCAGGCAATAACGGCGACATACTGGCGTTCGGGCTCGATACCCTCGGGGCGGCCGGCAATCCGCAGTCGCCGCAGTTCTACAGCGTGGCGCTCCGGCCTGGCGTGTCCGTCGCGGCCGCCCGCGATCGCCTGCTCGCCCTGTCGCGCGATCAGCTGGACGTGTCGGTGGTGCCGAACCCAGCCGACGGGCTCGCCATCATGCGGGTGGTGATCGCTGTGTCCGTGGTGATCCTCGCGGTCATCGGGCTGGCGAACCTGCTCACCGCGACCGCGATCGGGTTGCGCGATCACCAGCACGAGACCGGTGTGCTGGCGGCGATCGGGCTGACGCCGCGGCAGGTGATGGCGACCTTGGTGGTGAATACCACGATCCTCACCGCACTCGGCGTCGGCGGAGGGGTTTTCGTCGGCATGGCAGTCGCACCGCGACTGATTAACATGTGCTGGCCCGCCGTACCCTGCGGCTGTCCGATCCCGCGGCCCGGCTCCGCAGCCCTGCGAGACCCTCAGTAAAAACCACAACCCATTTATCCAAACGACCCGGGTATCACTGTGCGTGCCAGAATCTCGTCCGCAGCTCTGACCAGCAGAGTTGCTCTCCCAGTCATCCAGCCGTGATGATCACCGGTCATCACCGGCACCCGGAGCCCGGCGATCGTCTCGAACAGCGGGCCGAGCGCGGGGTCGTCGACGGCGAAGTGTCCCATGATCGGATGGAAGTGGAAGCCGAGCACCCCGTGCTCGCGGACCGCCATGATCGCCGACGAGGACCGCCTCCACCCGGTGAACCCGGCGAACAGCGGCCGGTCCTCCCAGTACCCGAGGGCCCGGTACCGGTCGGCGAACTCGGCCGGGAACGGCGTCACCCCGTCAAGCACGGGCGGATCCGGCCCGGAGCGCGGACAGCGCGGCGGTCATGATGACGGCCATCGCGACGCCGGTTCGGGGTGCGGCCTGGACCTTTTCTGACGGCCACCTCAGCCGGGGGACGGACACGCGGCTTAGCTTAACCTACGGTGGTTAACCGCTAAATGGGCGAGGACT
>WNGL01010843.1_pt1 | contig 10476 bp, 7 predicted proteins | sample 5400591 | NCBI WGS metagenome assembly WNGL01 (sample SAMN13153377, study PRJNA577476) | soil metagenome | isolation source: 80 cm soil or saprolite under Garry oak tree replicate 1 | place: USA:California | collected 2016-06-15
GGAAGGCGGTGTTGGTGAAGGCGAGCTGGTTCTTCTGCGCCTGGCCGGCCTCCGCAATTCCCTTCTGGCGCGCGAGCTCGTCGGCGAGTTCGCCGAAGCCGGCGGAATTGCGCGTGCGCGCGAGGCGGTTCTGCGCGGATTGTTGCAGCGCATCGAAGGCGCTCGCAAGCGCGCCCTGCGATTGCCCGGTCACCGCAGCTTTGTCCGCGGCGCTAAGGCCCGGATTATTCAAAATGCTCTGAAACTGCGGCAGCAGCAGATTGCCAACCTGCTGCTGCTGGCCGAAAAACTGCTGATTGAGCGCGTCAATGCTGGCGCGCTCCTGATCAGTCAGTTGCCGTGTTGCTGATTGTGCGCCGCGGCCCATGGAGACACCTCGAAAAAGAAGAGTTGAAAGTCGAAAGTTAGAAGTTAAGAGTCAAAAGTTAAAAGCTAAAAGTCAGACAGTATTCGCAGGAGTGCCCGCGGCAAGTGGAGCGATGCGGCGAGTCGAACCAGAACTAAGGTTACTCGTTAGCAGCATCAAGGCCACAAACAGCGCCTTTACGGGTGTAGCACAAAATGCCGTTGTGGCGTGTTTCCAGGATGAGTTTCCACATTCTTTCTTGATCGAACGGCGGCCACAGCTCGCGAAGCGCCTGTGAGCTTGCCCTTCGCGACCGCTGTAGAGGTATGCGAAAACAATGGTGAGCGCATGGTAGCGCGCCCGTTCAATGGGCCTCGCGTCGGAGGGTTTTTCTTTCAGCGCCCTGAGTCGCTGTCGCTTTTCCGCGGTCAAGCTTTTCTGGCTATCCTGTATGATTTCGTCGTAGTCCTGGACGTATTCGCGGCTGACGTCCACCCAATTTGTGCCGTCGAGACGCAGGTAAACCAGGGGAAAGGGGCTACACGCATGGCAGACCTCATCAAAGTAGTCGAAAGCGCCGTCGGGAATCTCCAGGTAAATTCGTCTCGTTTTCTCGTCTTCCAGGAAACTGGCGTCCCGGTTATTCTCAAATTTTGTGATGAGTCCAGGCTGGGAACCCAGAGAAAGAAAATAGTAAGTCCAACAACAGTGGGCGCCACCGGAGTATGCTTCCAGTACCACATCAGGGATGCCGTCGCCGTTCACATCTACGCCTGCCAGCTCTATGGCGAAGCTCCAATCGTGTTCGGAGAATATGACGTCGCCGCGCGGGTCGTAGATTTCGGCCTCGCATTCGTCGAGGTCCGGATTGTTCGCGTCCGGATACGGCGCGATTTGGAGTTCAAATCCTTCCAATTTTCTTGTGACACTTCCTTCGCCCTGCGAGCAAGCAGGCTCGCCAGCGGCATAGGCAGGGATGCCGGAAGCGAGAACCAGTAAGAATAGGGTAGCCAACCGCATTTACGTGTCGGCTCTAGCGTACACCAATTCTTTAAGGCGCTTGCAGTAGGGTGTCCAGGCGTCGTCGCGGAGCCAGCCGAGGCGCGCGAGGCGTTTGCCGAATTTTTTCGCGATGGGCGGCGGGAGCCAGGCGTGCACATCTTCGAGACCGCGCCGCCAGGCGTCGCGTTCGGCCGCGGCGTGCAGCGCAAGCAGCCATTGCCAGCGTTCGCGCGGCGTGCCCGCGCGCGGATCGAGCAGCAGATACGCTTCCGCGGTCAAGCGCAACAGCGCCGCGCCGAGAATTCGACGGTTGCCTTCTCTGCCCGTACTCGGAATTTCCGCCGCGCCGAGAATCTTTTCTTGCGTAGCGCCGGGCTTCAGCCCGGCATCGCGCAACGCGGACGCTTCTTCGAGCGGAAGGGATGCCGCCCTAAAGGGCGGCGCTACGTTCGCGTCGGAGAGAACGAGCTTCGTGACGAACAGCGGATTGCTTAGGTCCGGGAGCGCGTAGTCAAAACCTTGTGCGGCGTGGATGGCGCGCAGCGCGTGCAGATCGCTCTCGTGATACTCGCGGATTAGCATCGGAATCTCGGAGCGCTTCACGGGCTGAAAGAAAATGTAGATGCCGCCCTTCGGCGGCATGCCGGGCTAAAGCCCGGCCTCTACAAAACGGTCTGCCGGACGACGCGCGAACCGGGATGGATGCCGAAACCGTTTCCGCCGCGCGGGATGCCGTTCGGGAAAACGCCGCTTCCGCTGGAGGGCAATGGCGCGGGACCGCTTGAGCCGCCGCCGGCGACCGCGATGGGCGGTGCGCCAAATGTCACCGGGGCTGACGGCAGCGATCCGATGTACTGCGAATACGCGCGCCAAAAGAGCGTTTGATTGCCGAGCTGCACGTACATATTGCGCGACGCGCCCATGAAGTACACGCGCGGAGCGCCGAACGCCGGCGTCACGTCCGACTCCGCGAAGTAAAACAGTCCGGGGCGCGCGTCGGACGGATCGGTGATGGAAATGTCGAACCAGCCGTTTGTGGCCTGCACCGTGACCGAAGCGACCGGCGAAGGCGCGGGCGCCGGAGTGTTCGGGTCCACGCCGGCGCGCTGGCTGGTGGCGTTCACGGACGCGACAATCTTCACCAGCGTTTCGTAAAGATACGGGTCGCGATCCTTCAGCGGCGCGAGTTGGGCAACAGTGAGCATTGTGTCTTCGACTCTTCCGGGTGGCTGGCGTTGAGAACCGAGTAAAATCAGTGGCAACAGAAGGACGATGGTGAGCATTCCAGAAGCAGGACCACAGCAATCAGCCGAGTGCGATCCCGCAGAGTAGACCGTAACGGATACGTTGAGGGAACAGGCCGATTTTAGCGTCGCTTTGCGTGACGACGGATGGCAGGCCTCTTCGACTCAATCACAACGTCACTCGGCTTCGGTACCCTCACGATGACAGGCCGGACCAATACGACGCGGGTTACCACAGCTGCCGTGTTTTGCGGTACCACCATAATGGGGTCGGCGGTGTCCCCTAGCCGCAGAGTCGGTGGTGTGTGGGTTTTCGAGAAGCTTGACATGCTCAAAATCCGCCCTTCCATTCTAACATTATACCTTTTCCCAGGCCTGCTTAAGAACCGTAATCTGCAAGGTTTCCTGCTTCTTACCTCCACCGCCGGGCCCTGAGGGCACTGTAGTGCGCTTGATCTGGTATGTGCTCGAAAAGACGTGCTTCAGGTCACGCGACTGCAGAAGGCCCTGAACGGCAGTGCGCGGCTGGGTCGCCAGGGCCTCGTTTTCCCAGTTCCACGGCTCGGACAACTTCAACTCCTGCGCGACATCCTCATAGATCTTCCACATCAGATCAGCCTCATCGGGTGTCGCGTCCTCGACCTGCAACCCAAGCGTCTTCGCCTCGCGGCGTCCGATTAGGTAGTCGTGTGACAACAATTCGCGGGTGAGCACCTTTACGATTCGAGTGATCCGCTGATCGTCCTGAATGTGCAACGCGAGCAGCTTCCGGGCAAGCATCCCGATCTGCTCGCGAGCTCGGTAGACTGCCCCCAGAGCTAACGGGCTGACCCGAGTGCATAGGTGCGTAAGAGCGCCGGCCATGAACTGCTCATCCTTCAATCCTACCTCCTTGCGGACAAGCTCTAAGAAATTCGCGACGTCCTCCACGCTGACGGGAAGAAACTTTGACTCACCACCCTCCTGCATCGTCGGGTTGTGAGGTGTCGTGATGCTGGGGTCGATGGGGCTGAGTTGTGCGAAAGGACCGGCTGTGATGGTGTCCGCGCTCAATGCGATGAGCGTCGCGCAGCTATGTGCCTGAACGGCACGAGCACGCATACCTTTGTCGCGAACTCGCGGAGCGCGTTGGCAATGGCGAAGCCGGTGAGCGTGTTTCCGCCCCGGCTGTATATGAGCAAATCGAGCTGTTCGACTTTCCCGATTTTTCCGAGATGTTGAGCAAGGATCGGCAGGACATCATCGCCAATCTGAATCTGCTGATTAACTCGGTCTCCGGTGGCGTAGCAGATAACCGACGACCCACCACGTGCTTTCTCCAGGCTCTGAAAGAGTTCTCTGCGCGCTGGTGGCATGGGCACCAACATTACGCGGAGGCGTTCTTCGCGTCAACCTAGAAGCGTGACAGTTAGGCGGGAAACTCGGAAATTTTCAAATTACGTGGGGGCCTCCTTCTGGCACAAGGATAAGCGTTGCGCTATAGGGATCCCAAAGCGGCGGACTGACCTCTAATTAAAGCCGCGGACGGGGGCCCAGGGATCGGTGCGGACCGACGGGGTGAATTTCTGCAAGCGAAACCACGCGCCCGGCTGATTGGTGCTCACCTGAAACGCCACGCGCTCGCCCAGAACATTGATGGGCAGCTCGAGATCCTTCACCGAAGGCGAGCTGAGCGGAAGCGGCTGCTGCGTTTGCGGCGCGCTCACGGAATCCGTGAAGCTGGTCAGCGACAAGTTCCCAGCTCCTTCGACGAATAGCGTCAAATAGCTGAACAATTTTCTGTGCGCGCCGAGGCTAAGCGCTTGCTCGACGGCGCGCTCGGGAAAATAGTGCGTGGTGTAGTAGCTTGGGATCGCGGCGCCATCGTCGGAAAGCTGCGTGTCACTGAGCTGATAGACCTTGCCGGTCGCGCCGCCACCGCCGACGCCGGGCGTTCCGCCGCCGATGGCGACCACCGCAGTGCCATTCGCGCGCTCGAGGAGCGCGCAGGCGTTCGCGGCGATAGTCCAGGGCGACCATTTGCGCGTTTTGTCCGTCGCGGTCTTGCGGCCCGTATACGTGATGTTGATCGGCGGGCGCGAGGCGATGAGGTCCGCGTCATCGAGATCGCGGTAATCGAGCATTAGAATTTTGCTGGGCGAAGTGGCGGTGCCGAGCGGCACGCCGACAAAAATGCGCCGCTCCTTGGTGTCGACAGTAACCCACAAGGTGTGGCCATATTGCCAGTTGATCTGGTTCCAGGTGGGCTGAATTTCCTGAGAAATTTTGACCGGTTCGCCGCCGCTGAAAATGTACAGCCCGGTGCGGTGCGCAATGACAACCCAGTCTTCTCCGATGCCCACGCCGCGCACGGAGGGCGTGCCGACTTTGCGGGAAACTTCGGCGATGGCCCAGAGCGACGGCTCGTTCGTGCCGTCGTCCTGCGTGACGAAGAGCGAATGCTCTTTCACAAAATAAAGCCGCTCGCGCAGCTTGAATGCAGCGCGAATGGCCTGGCCGTTGTTTTCGGCGACGCTGAGCAGGCCGTCGAGGCCGTCGTAGCTCTCCGGGTCCTCGACGCGGCTGGCGCGCACCAGCGATGCGTTCACCGGACGCGCGGTCGGGAAAATCTCGATGGAATCAACGTAAAACTGGCCATTTTGATTGGGCGTGCCGTCGGCGTAGACGCGCAGGAGAAGGTCGCTCGGAATCGTGGCGAGCGGCACGCTGAGCTGCGCGGTGTACTCGACGTAGCCGGTGGTGAGCTGCGCCGCCGTGAGTTGCAGGCCCGTGGTGTTGATTCCGCCGGAGGCGCTGAAGAGATGAAGGTGCAACGTGCCCTGCGAAAGCGTGGCGTTTCGCGCGCAGCGGGCGCGCACGGTGTAATCCGTGTTGGCCTGGATGAGCGGCGCTCCGAGCGCGTCTTTCACGGCGCCTTGGGTCATGAGCCCGCGCGTGGGCGTCGTGCCGTTGCCGACGATGGAATACGCCGCGCCCCACACGACGAAGTTCTCTTCATCGGTGGCGCCCGGCGCGAACACGGCGTCGGGCGTCCAGCCCAGCGGATAGTGCGGCAGCGAAGGCCCGGTGAAGCCGCCGTCGAAGCCGAGATTCAGCCAGTTGTTCATTTTGTTGCGCTCGCCCCACCAGAAGAGACGCTGCGCGTAGTCGAGGACGCCGGCGCAATCGCCGAGCTCGATCAGTTTGAAGAGATTGTCGACGTTGGCGCCGGCGAGAAGGATGGCGTCGGAGAAATCCACGACCACGGAGGTGGTGGTGTTGTCGCCAATGACCATGTTGCCGCTGAAGAGCGTTGTGCCACCCGCTGTGTAGAAAAAGCTGGCGCCGCCCGCGCCGGTGAAGCAGAGAATTCTTCCGATAACGTTTGATGGTCCGGTGGGAATGTTGGCGACCACGGCGCGCTTGCCGCCGCTGGCGGTCCAGCTCGTTGCCGGGCTGGGCCTGGTGAGATAGCCCTGGCGTGTTTGAAAAATGACACAGACTTGATGCACGCCCGGCGAAACGCTTCCGGCCGCCGCGGCCGTGCCGCCGCCGGATGCGGCGAGCCCGCCCGTTGCGGCGGTGAAGGTGAAGTGCGTGGAATCCGGAACGGCAGCAATCGGAAAGGTGCCGTTGTATCCCGCGACGCCGATGCCGCTGGTGGTCACGAGCTGACCGGCGACAAAACCGTGCGCCGCTGTGGTTTGAATCGTCGCGGTTGCGGAAGCCGCTGTGCCTCCTCCCGAAGCGGCGAGTCCGGATGCGCCGGCGATGTAGGTGAACTGCGTGGTGGTCGGTGCGGAGACCACGGGGAACGTGCCGTTGTAGCCGGCGACGCCGACTCCGGCGATGGTCACGGATTGGCCTGCGGCGAGGCCGTGCGCGGCTGTCGTCGTGATCGTGACGAGAAAACCGTTTTCCGTGGCGCCGTTGGGGCTCGCGGCAATGGTAACCGCAGCGGGCTGCGTTGCGCCGTTCGGGCTCGCGGAGATCGCAACAACGACATTTTCATCCACGGCCGTGGGGCCTGCGCCGGGCCCGCTCTGGCTGACGCGGTCGAAATTCGCGTCGTCGAATTGGCGTGGCAGGTCGCTGCCGGTTTTTCCGTCGCTGAGGGCCAGATATTCCCTGCCGAAGAGCGTCGTGGAATTCGCGTAGGCATTCGCGGCGAGCCCGGTGGCGACGCTCGCGAGTGTTCCGGGCGTGGTCTCTTTGTAGAGCACCCCGTTCGAGTCGAGCGCCATGGTGCGCAGCGTGGCGTTCAGCGTTTCGTAGGTTTTGATGTAGTTGATCGTCGGATTTCCCGCGAGCGGGCCGAAAAGCGCCTGCAAGCCGGGACGCGTCGCCACGCCGCCGTTGCTGAAAACAACGTCCTGGCAATCGGGCGACACGCCATGCGGCAGGTCCGCCGGGGACATGTCGGTCACCAGGCCGCCGAAAATCTCGATGGGCGCATCAAATGAGCCTGCTGTAGTCATTTTGATGAATCGAATTCTGCTCTGTTTAGTACGCGTTGTAGGCTTGGGCGGTGAGAAATGGCCGCGCTTTTTGTTTTGCGCTGTTCTAATTTTTAGAGCGGCTGCTTCCCTGCTTCATTTTGCCGGTTCGGCCTGAGGCTCCGGATTTCTTTGGCGCTCTTTTCGTCCCGCGGCCACGAGGCCGTACTGCGCAGCCTTCTCGCGGTCGAGGATGGCGCCGCAGGAACGGCAAACGGCGACGCCCGGCTTGATCTTTTCGGCGCAGACGGGGCAATCCGCCAGCGGCTTGGGATCGTAAAGCCACGGCTTCTCGAGGCCGAGCTGGCGAGCGGCGCGGCGCTCCAGGTCGGTGATGAACATGGGATTTTTGGTGCGTTCCCATTCGAGGTCGGCGGCGGCGACCAGGCGGCGCTGAAACTCCTCGAGGCGGTGGCGCGCGTCAGCAAGCTCCGCTTCGGTTGGCAATTCTCCAGCAGCGACGAAGACGCCGTGAAAACTTCCCTCCCCCGAATCGCCGTTGATCTCGCGCGCGACGTCTTCGGCGATTTCGCGGGCAGTGATGCGATACTCCATGATGCGCTTGTCGCCAAGATCCATCACGCCGGTGCAGCCGCGGATCGGAGTGATGGCGTACGTTTCGCCAGATTCGGGCGAGCGCACCTCCAGCGAACCGAAGTAAGTGCGGTGGCGCGGCGGCCATTTTTCCGTGGAAATGTTGACTAGCGAAACGGTTTCGGTTTCTTTTGCGGTTGCAGGTGCCATGAGAAATTACCTCTTTTTCTGAAATTGAGAACTTCTGGAAAGACCATATAGCTGTAGCGTGCCGTGTTCCGGCCACGCTGCTGCATTTCGCGCGTCGAGCGCGTTACTGCATTCTGTACTGGACGGTGACGTTGGCATCCGCGGGGCTGGTGGTGCAGCCAGCCGCGGCCGTCTGCACGAGGATTTGCAGCGAAGAGCCAGCCGCATAATTCTGTGAAATCGCGCCGCTGTCATTCGCGGCCGCGGAAACGGTGACGTTCACCGGCGTCGTGCCGTCGGTGAGCCGCACGACGGCGTTGGTGGTGCAGCCCGCAGGCGCGGTCTTGGCCTGCGCCTGAACGCGCGTGACGGTGACGGCTTTATCCGCAGTCCAAGTCGCTCCGGTCCAGGCGGAGGTCAGCGCGCCGGGCAGGAAAACATTTTGCTCCGCGCGGGGGCTGGCGGTGAAGGATTCCGTTCCGAAGGCCACGCCCTGAGTAAAATGCTGGGTTTTGGTCCAGTCCTGCTCGATGTCGAGCTGGCCGAGCGGATGCAAGTTGCCGCCGCTCCAGTTTTTCTCCGTGGCGACGCTGCCGGAGATCAACAGCCCCGGCGAGCCGGAAGTAATCTGGGTGTCCGTTGCGGTCAGCGTGACAATGCCGTTCTTATAGCAGGTGAGCGCGCCGGCGGGCGCGGCTTCGAGGCGCAGAATATCGCCCACAGCGCCGGTCGAAGCCGTGCTCGTCAAGTTGGTGGTTCCCGCGTTGACCACGCGCTGCATGAAGATGGTGGTGCTGTTCTCGACGCAGTCGTAGTAGGTCGAACTCGAACCCGTTCCTGAGGCCAGCAAAGTCACGCCGGGAAAATCGGTGGCGCCATTGAGCGCGGTGATGGTGGCCTGAGCGAATTGGACCGGCGAAAAAGAGTTCGCGTTCCAAAAGGCGCTGTTCGAGGCGCCGCCGGTGGTTCCTTGAATCTGGTTGGAGGCGATATTCAAGCCGTTCTGCTGAATGGTCCAGTTGGAGCCGATCGCGCCGTTGGCGCGCGTGGCGTTGTCGTAAGCGGAGTTCAAGTAGCTGGTGACGGGGACGATGCCGGTATTGTCCGGCAAGGTCTGCGTGCGGCTGGCGGTCCAAGTGCCGGCGAGAGTGTCAACGAAACCGCTGTTGGTCAGTTGCAACTGCGGGGTCTGTATCCCGTTGCCGGTCATGGAAGACGATGCGGCGAAGCTGGCAAGCGGGGCGCTGGCCGTGAAATGAAAGCCCGCTACGCCGTTGTCCAGGAAACTGGTTCCTGGAAGTTTGTAGACTTGAAAGTCGGACGCTGTTGCGCAGAGATTGGTGCCGTTGTTCGTGCCGCGGCAAATGGTTGTAGCGACCTGGCCGGGAAGCAAGGTCCAGTTAAGCTGCACACCCTGGCTGCCGTTCACGGTGATGGCCGCCGAAGGCAGCGACTCCAATGTTCCGTTGCCATTCACGTCGTAGGCGAGGAGGTTGTAAAAGTAAGTTCCCGCCGGTGGCCCCGACGCCCCGCTAATCGCCACAGTGGGCGCATTCGGAACGGCTTGCATGAGGTAGGCGATGCCGGTGCTTGCATTGTTCACGGAAACCTGCTGATTGCCGAATACTCCGACATCCGGGTTGACGGCCTGTGGCACGAAGCCGACGCACGCGCCGGTCTGCGAGATAGATACACTGGTAACGCGCGTGAGGTCCGCACCCATGGCAAACAAGGGACCTCCGCCATTGGCGCAGCTCGCTCCGAAGATACGAACGCCGGAGAAGGAGGAGTTGTTGACCACGCCCGCGAAGTCCACCAGCGGCATCGCGCCGCCCCCGGCGGAATCGGCGAAAGAGGAATACTCGAGATCAAGACCGCTGCCGCCGCCATTGATGCTGGGGAGATTGAAGCGAAACAGCGGCGTGATGGAATTTTCCAGCAGGCAATGCACACATTTAATGGAGTTCGCCCCCGTTCCGAGTTGCTGGCCTTGGCTGTCGAAGAGGACTCCTCCACCGGAGAAAACGGCATAGCGGAACTCAATATCGCTGACGAGAGACTGCGGACTGCCCGTGCCGCCGTTGCCGATACCGAATGAAATGGTTTGAATAAAAGGCTCGGGAACGCCCCATTGAGCGTTTGCGGCTCCATTGGAGAAGAAGACCGTGTCGTAAAGGTAGAAGAACTGCCCTCCCGGACGCATCGGGAAGCAGCCGTTCGGAGTGCTGCAAGCTGCCGAAACATTGCGGAACGTCACGTTCGTGCCTTCCGACCATGTGCCGTCCTGATAGTAGCCGCCTTGATACGAGCGGGCGACCTGCAGGCTCAGATTCTCAAACGTGGAGTTCACGGCATCGCTTCCGGCCTGATAGATCAAGGGGTAGGCGTTGCCCAAAATCTGCGCCTGGTATTTCGCCGCGAAGCTGAGTGGCAAACCTCCGGCGCCTTGCGGAGCGCCTTCCCAATCGATTTGCTTCTTGGGGATGAGGGGCGCCAGGGCGCTGATACGGCCCGCTTGCAGGATTTTGACGCTTTGCGGGCAGGCAGGGCGCATATCGAGATTGGTGGTGACGGGGTAGACCGCGCCAAAGGTGTCCGGCCAATAAATCGTTCCGCCGACGCCGCTGGACCCGCCCATCGCGGCGCAGATGGCCAGCACGACGGGAGTGTTGTCGTGCAGGACGGT